>ERZ860322.139-NODE-139-length-57295-cov-16.067977_pt1 | contig 57295 bp, 54 predicted proteins | sample MGYA00509979_ERZ860322 | MGnify/ENA primary metagenome ERZ860322 (study PRJEB30046, sample SAMN00715217) | human gut metagenome | study: EMG produced TPA metagenomics assembly of the A metagenome-wide association study of gut microbiota in type 2...
AATTTTCCCGGTAAGCTCTTTGATTTCCATAAGCCGCGCCGCCTTTCGAGAACCTTTTACAAAAATATTATACCCTGTTTTAACCCCCTTTGTCAATCAATTTTACGAGTGTTAAAAGAGTATTTCATCATCCGGTTTATCATTGTCGTAAATTTCGTCGAAATACTGCGCGCCGTCAACGTCCGGCAGGGTCTCTCCGTATTGGCTCGTCTCGAAATACAGCGCAAGAAACCGCTTGATCTCCGGTTTTTTCATCCGATGCACCTCGAAGCCCTGCTCAGAAATCCGCTTTTCCACTACGTTGACCTTTTGGAATACCTGCTCCGGCTTGAGGTTCTTACAGCGCGCAGTGAACAAAAACTGCCGTGCCGTGGACATCTCCGATTGCAGCTCGTCCAGCGCGGCGATGTCCTTTTGAATCAGGCGGCGCACCTTGGCATTCGGCTCATCCTCCAACCGCGCGGACAGATACGCCTTGTTTCCGTCGAAGCACTCGGAGGCATCCGTGCAGGTAATCTCCAAGTCCGGCAGGGCAGAGAGCACCATCATGAGATGGCGAATCTTGATTGCAATGTTCGCCTGCGAGAGTACCGAGATGTTCGTCGGCGCGACCTGAAAAAGCAGCAGCTCGCCCTGCGTGGTGGAAAGGCCGTAGCGCGTGAAACCGCGCAGGCCGAGCAGCTCCTGCACGGAGCGCCGGTTTTTGAACTTCATTTTCATCACTTCCACTCAAAGTATTGTTGTGTGCTGAGGAAAAACCGCACGGCGTGAATCAGAAAATCCAGCACCGTGCTGTCCTCCAAGCGGATTGTCAAAAATCCAAAGCACAGCGTCAGCGCCAGCGGCACGGCCATCCGCAGCCGAACGAGAAGGACGATGGACAGCAGCGCTGCCACGCCCAGAATCACAAAATCCCGCAGCCCCCAGAGCCACAGATTCGCCGTGGCCTTGAGGTTCTGCGGGTATAAATATTGTGTCATCTTTTCTCTTTTCCTCACTTTCCCGTCGCTTTGGCGACGCTGCGGGTCAGGTTGACGGCCGTGGTGGTCGCGTGGACGACAGACATCATGTTGACCTTGACCGAGGTATCAAGCCCGAATTGCTGCGCGATGCGCGGCACCTCGCTTGCCGCCAGCATGATACCGAGGCCGAGGAACATATTCGCCCGGAAGGTCAGCAGGCCGACGTACAGCAGCGTCGTCTGCAAAAACGCCGTCAGACACAACGCCACGACCTGCCGCATCCATTGATTAAACCCGTCCGTGTAGCCGCGCGGCACGCTGAATAGGTACAGGCTGCCGACCGCAATCTGCGTTAATAAGATCCCGCCGCGCCGTAGACTGTATTGCGGTGCTAAACAAAAATGTAGCGCAGAAAACAGTCTAAAACCTCTTCTGTGCTACATTGCTGCTCATCTATGCTAAACAAATCGTCTTCCAGAATATATCATTCCAGCAAATCAGTGACAAGTTGGAGAACGTGCTCCCTTTTGCTGCATCCAAGGCGGTCAATTGCTTCAAGCAACGCTTTGGATTGTTTAGGCGCTGACAGGCTGTCATTGAAAAATTCTTGCGGTGTAATATCAAGATACTCACATATATAGAAGAAGCCATCCATCGACGGAAGTGTGCGTTTGTTCTCAATCTTGTTGATATAGCTCTCGCTCTGCCCAAGAGAAAGGCTCATATCCCGCGCCGATACGCCCTTTTGCATCCGGAGCTGCGCAATTCGCTCAGGCAGCCAATTTTGATATTCCATCACTTCTCACCTCCTTAATCTTATATAGTATAAATCCGTAAAGTGCTTCTTCCATGGAAAATAATTCTCAACTCTTCTTGACGTAGATATTTATAGGATATATAATTGAATTGGCCGGGAAAAGAAAGGTTTAGATGCAATAACACCAAAACTAATGCATGTCTTCCGGTCAGAATCAACAGAGAGAACACAAGAGAAAGGATAGAAAAGTATGGGAAAATGGCCAGATATGGAAAAAATCGCAGCATTGCTCGGCCAAGGAAACTGCATCACGTTAACAGATGCACAATATGAGGCGAAAACAGGTATTCCGCTTCCAAAGGATAAGCATTATTTGAAAGAAAAATCCGCTTTGGCTCGCCTGTGTAGAAAGCATGGATACAGCATTGAGGTACAGGAAAAGCGCGTTTTTCTGAGAAAGGAGAGTAAATAGATGGCGAATTTTATAATCTTTATGCTCTTGGTGGGTGGCCCTCTTATTGTATTTATTTACGTACGGATTACAGTAAAGCGAAACGCTGAAATCAGAAGAGATCAAGAAACGCAGCGACAAACTGCTGCAGAGGCCCAAAAACGTGAGTGGGATCGTGAGTGGCTAGAATTAGGAAGGCAGTATAATATGGACTCTGAACTTACAGCAGATGAAACAAGCTGTAAACTTCGTCAAATGGCAACAAGTAACCTAGTGCAGCGAGTCGAACGTTTCCTCAACGACAACGAAATTAAAATTAATACATTTGTTGACACATACTCGTCACTCGGTATTTGCTGTTTATCAAATAACAAACTATTTTATGATATTAATCAATCATTCGAAATGAAAAAATATCTCTTTCTCAACCGGGACCGATTTCCTGCTATAAATGGTAAACCGCTTGGAGGTATGGTGATTGAAATTGAAGGCGTAGAGTTTGCTTGTCAAGACCATAAAGATAATAAACCGTTCTACTGGACTGCTGACGAATGCAACAGAATACTGAGTTCGTCCACTGTCGAACTTAACAGCATGAATCTTTCCGATATCAAGCTTTACCGCATTGAGGGCGGCATTCATTACACTTCTGATGTTTCCGGCGGAGGCGTCAACATGGAAGGCGCACTGGCCGGTGCGCTTCTTGCGGGCGGTGCTGCGGCAATCATCGGCAGTCAAATCGGAACCGAGATTAAGACTACAACCACACAACACGATAAGCGGCGATTGATGCTCTACCACGTCGAGGATGGAATTATAAAGATGGAATACATTGAGTGCAATAACATTGACAGAACCCTTGAGGCACTGCGAAAACTAATCCCGCAAAAGGAAGAAAGCTACCTTCTTGCACAAAGAAACACCGAATTGAATATGTAAAAATAGTAAAAGCGTCCGTTTCTTCGCTGTTGAGAGACGAACGCTTTTGTATTCACACAGCGGCGCGTGCCGAGCTGCTCGATGGTGATTTTGCCGTCCACCGCCGTAAATTGCAGAATGGCTTCAAGGTCGATGCCCGACTCCTCCAATACTTCGGGCGGGGCGGTCAGTGCAGTGTGTTTCATGTCAAAATTCGTTCCTTCCAAGATTTTTCTTCAAACAGGGTCAGTTGATCCGGTTTGGCCTTTTCGCGTTCATAAAGGTCGTAGTTGGCGACGAGCAGCTCCGGAAACTCCCGCCCTACATCATACCGCTGCACCATGCTGTGGAGCCGCGTAAAATCAAAGAATTCGCAGCCCGCGTACAGGCCGCGAATCTCCGGGCAGTCGTTGTAGGACAGCAGAAATTTTCCCTTCGCGCCGGTCAGTGTGCGGTGCAGGCGCAGGTGGTCGTCCCAACCGAAGCCGCAGTCGTAGACGTATTCGCTCGTAAAATACGGCGGGTCGCAGTAGAAAAAGCTGCCCTCGCGGTCGTAGTGGCGAATCAAGACTTCGAAATCCTGATTCTCGATCACCACATTCTCGCAGCGCCTGGAAAACGCCTGCACCAGCCCGAACAGGCTGCGGATGCTGAACGGCTGGCTGGCAAAGGACTTGCCGCCGCTGGAGTAGCTGTAACGCAGCAGTTTTAAGAACATGACCGCGCGGCGCAGGTCGTAGTCCTCTTGCGCTGCGGCGTACAGCTCCCGAATCTCGCGCGCTTCAATGGGCGGGAGCAAAACCTCCGTCAGCTCCAATTGCGTCTGAAAATAGGCGTCGTCAAATTCCTCTTTCCGGAAGAATTTTTTCAGCACGTTGAAATCGTCACGGGCATTGAGATTCAAAAAGCCCAGTGCGCGGATGAACTCGACCGGCCGGTCGCGCATGCAGCGGTATAAATTGACGAGGTTGCGGTTGTAATCGTTGAGCACCTCAAACCTGTCCGGCGCAGGCTTGCCCAGCAGCACCGCGCCCGACCCGCCGAACGGCTCAATATACCGCTCGTAGTTCAGCGGAAACAGCGCATACAAAATAGAGAGGATGGACGTTTTGTTGCCCATCCACGTCATGGGTGTCTTGATGCGATCACCTCCTAAAACCTCGGTTCATCCAACGACGCGCTCTGTTCCGCGGCCAGCTCTGCCGCGGTGAGCTTGCGGAAATCATCCTCACCGGGGATCAGGGCAAGGCCGCGGCCGTTGTCCCAGCGCATCTGGGGCTGTCCGAGATCGTCCACGCATTGGACCGTACCGCGCGTGCCGGACGGTACCGGACAATATGGATCGTTCATGCGCAGGAGCTGCAAGCGCGTGCCGGGCGGGTACTGGCTGCGAAGCCGTGCAAGTGCCTTTGGTGTCATTTGAAATCCCTCCTCGTAATTCAAATTTGCGATTTTTCATCCGTATCCAATGAAAACGCTCCCAGCGCCGCAGTTCCGAAACGCGCGATAGCGGCGGACCGCGTAATAAGGTAAAATGCCCGGTCGGAAATGACCTCTCTGTCGGTCAGCTCACAGAGCGAGATCTGCCGCTGGCCGGTCTGCAACTCCTTGACGGCTTTCCAGAGTGCGTACCCGTCCGCAGAAAGCGCAACGAGGCGAGCTGCAACCAAATTAAGCTTTCCGCGCTCGTTCAGATGGCACTTGCAGCAATTCCAAAGTGCGCTGTCCGCCGTCAGAAGATAGAGTGCAGCAAGTGCGCGGTTGTCCGGTCTGCGCAGTGACCTCTGCTGCATTTCAAAGAGGTTTTTGTGGCGGTCGTTTTGGAACATTGCGGTTTTCTTCTCCTTGCCGTAAATTCTGGAAAGACGCAGGCGGAGGTCTGCATTACAGACCTCCGCAAACGCCGCGCGGACGGCCTCATAAAAAGAAGCTGCACCGCATTCCAGACGAATCTCCAAGAATGGACATTCCGAAACGGTGCAGCTTTTCCGATGATAATACAGGCAGCAATGGCAGTCGCAGTCCTGCTTTGTGAAGCGGTACGGCCTGCGCCGGCCGCCGCCGCGCTGGACGAATCCCGGTGGCTTTTTCATAAGGGCCTCCATGCGGTTGCCCTCCGGTGTTGTGGTGAAGTACATCATTTCCTCCTTGTCGTAGAAATAGAAAAAGCCGCGACTTTCAAATAGTCGCGGCTGTGGCCGATTACAGTTCACATCTGCATTCCTCTCATCGTCATAGGCTCGTCCTGATATAAAATGTCGAGCAGGCTCGTGTCGGTGTTATTATAGATGAAATTGCCGCCGACAAATTTGCCGTAGTATTCCTCGGCAATATGCTCTCCGAATGCATTGAAATCGAAGTAATCTTCCAATTCGGGTGGAACGGCAAAGCAAGCGTTATGATCGACAACATACCTGCCGATATCATCATAATCAACCGCATCTTTTATAACCGTAAAGCAACCGATATTTTTCGCAAGCCGTGCGAGCTGTCTGGCATCCTCGGCCTCGGCGTATTCCGCAACCGCCCACAGCTTTTCCATGTCCATATCCGCACTGTTGACGGCGGCTGCGAGTTTGTTCAGTTCGTAAATACCTTCCTCGGCGGCAATTTCTTTGAAGCGCTCGACCCATTTGGCGTTTTCGATGCAATGATCCTCCCATGAGAGTTCCACAACGTCCGGCGTGGGTGCGCCGAGCCGGGCAAACGCTTTGTCAATGGCTTCGTCCTCGCAGGGCAGATATAGATATTCGGTTTTTCCATTGTATTCCGCCCGCAAAGAACAGAGCATTGGCTCATATACATACGGCGGAAAGCTCTGCCCGTCATACACCCTTTCGAACGGTGTGTCCTCGTCGACGAAAAACAGGCCGTGTTCGGTAAAAACGCCCTTGCCGGATTGAATCAGTTTCCGCCCGAACGCTGCATATTTCGGATCGTCCGCATCATCCGCGGGCAGGCAGCCCTTGACCGCGAGCAGATATTCTCTGCCGATCTTTCCCATATCGCTGATGTCCTGAATCAGCGGATACCTGTTGAGGTTGAAGCTCAGATTGATGAGGTCAGGCACGGTGTCAAAGTCCTCTGATTTCAGTGCCTCGTAAAACCGGTATTCCTCATCTCCGAAGAAGCTGTCCATCCGCTTGGCAAGAAAGTTGACTTCATCCAGATCAACGAATCGGTCTTGGAGAAAGCTGAGTTCTTCTGGAAAAACAACCTCTGCCGCATATAGTTCCAGCGGTGCGATATTCTCGGCGTGAATTCTTTCAAGCGCTGCCCTCATTTCTTTCTCGGTACAGGGAAAGCACAGAACGGTCTGACTGTTGCCGTATTTGATTTTCAGTTTGATCATGGCGATTCTCCTCGTATCATATTTATTTTTGTAACCGTTCTCATAAATCCATCTGCATTCTTTCGTCCATATCCTCAGTTTCCTCATCCCCTGTGATATTGACATATTCTCCGATGATACAGAGAGCTTCGTCGTAGCTGCCGCACGCATGAATGCGAGCGGTCATTTCCGCTGCCTGCTCTGCAAGCCCGTTGCATCGGAGTGCACGGGCAGCAAGCCCCATAAGGTTAAAGATGTTTCCGTCCTCGCCGATGAGCTTGCAATCCGGTTTGATTTTATCCGGCTTCTGCTCTGAGATAAAGCCGCCGAGCCGATTCGGGACATAATCCGAAAGCCAAGTACCGCCGAACTGTTCGTGGGAACACAATCTCCACATGGCGAGCCTGCCTATGTCAATCTCCACACCATCTTCAAATGGGAAGAGGATATTCGTGAGGCCGCCGTTTTGAAATACGGAGATATTCTCAAATCTGCTGCCGTTTTTCAGGATGCCCTCACCGGTAAACAGTCCGTTGATGCCGTCCAGCCACTCCCGCGGGTCGCCGCCGCAGCCCTGCAAAACAAGGCCCTCCTTGCCATTCATACGGCGAAGGTCATCAGCGGTAATGTTTTTAATGCTCATATTACATTCCTCCTACAATATACTTCAGATTTTCCCTTCTCCGCTTGCCTGCCGCAGTCTACCGCATCATATGCTGTTCCTGTGCCCGCTCCGCGAAGAGCGCGTCCAACCGCCGCAGCAGGCCGAAGCCCCTTTGGGAAATAGAAAAAGCCGCGACTTTCAAAAAGTCGCGGCTATGTAACACACGGGTATTCAATTTTTTCTTTGCCCCAAAAAATGTTGTAGCTGCTATCAATTTCTCCCAATTTTCCCTCATGCGCCGGTTCGAATTGATTCACACCGTACTTTTCGGCCTTTGGCATCTACAGCTGGATGTTGAAAAAAGAGTATGGAAAAACGCGAAAAAGCCTTGCGAGTGCAAAGCTTTTTCGCGTGCATCTTTTTTGTACACATGATATGGCAAAGAACCGTAATTATGATAGAAACCCGTCAAGGGGGTGCAACCACGGCTTTAGGGGGTGCATTACTCTACCCGTGGGGACAGTAATAAACCGCAGGCGTTGAAACCTGCGGTCTTTTCATTTTTGTTGGGACTCACGTCTCGATTTCTGTGCCGCCCTGGAACCTGAATGTCATCCGTCCGTCTGTGTGGACAGTTACCGTGTCGATAATGGTCAGCCAGAGTTTTTCGTCAAACTCGTTGATGGTGTCCAGCTCCTGCACCTCGAACATAAATGCTCCGATGGCTTCTGCCTGGGCTTCCCGTTCAGCCTTTGTGGTGCGGAGTTGCTCAAGCTGTGCCTTGGCTTTTTCGTACCGCTCCACAAACCCATTGTACCGGGCGGTGTACTCCTCCTGGTTCTGCGCCGTTTGCGAATTCTCTGCAATGCAGCGTTTTGTGAGTTCGGTTACAACTTCGATCTCCTCAAGCAGACTCTCAATTTCTGTATCAATGCCTGTACAGTCTGTCAGGGTGGCTTGCATCAGACGGCAGTCCTCAAGGATGCCGTCCTTGCTGTCGATAATGGCGTTGAGGGCGGTCACGAACCGCGCTTTAATGGTTTCCTCGTTCAGATGCGGCGTTTCGCATTTGTGCTCACCCTTGAATTGCCGAGCTTGAAGCGCTGAACCAGCAGCTTGCCGAAAAAGGCGGCGCGGTAGTCGGGATCAACTCGTTTACTCTGGACGGCGACGAAACGGCGATCGCGGAGGCGAAGGAAATTCTGGCCAAAAAGGGCGTGTCCTACAAAAACGTCTGGTTTGATTCGAATAGTGACGCCGGAGTGTTCACCTCCGGGCTGTTCTCCTACCCCACGACCTATGTTGTTGACAAGAACGGCAACATTGTAGGCGAGCCGATCGTCGGTGCGATAACCTCCGAGAAGCAGGCGCAGACGCTGCAAAAGCTGATCGATCAGGCCATTGCAAACAGCAAGGGCTGATAAAATCACGACAGGCGGGGGCGGACAGCCCCCGCCTGAACCCGGCTCAGGGTCTCCCCAACAGGGAAAGGCTGCCCTTCGCCACCCGGCTGACAAAGCGGATCATGTCCTCCTTGTCATACCGGTCGTAGCCCTCCACGACAACATGCATCAAGCCGTTTGACAGGTGGATGTACATCATCTCAAGCTCCGCCTCCCCGGCCATGGGCAGCTCCTTTTGCCAGTAGGCAATGCTGTCCTTCTTGGCCAGCGCGATCATGCGCTTGAGAACCGTCGAGCTTGTATTTCCGAGGATCAGGGCCCTGCAGGCCTCCTGATTGCGATCGATCATATCGTATATGGCTTCAATCAGCGCCGTAACATCAAATGAGCTTATGTAACGCAGGGACTGTTCAAATGCGTCGATAAGCTCATTTTCAATGCTCTCCAGCAGCGCAAAGCAATCCCTGTAATGCGCGTAGAAGGTTGCCCGGTTCAGCTGCGCCAGCTCGCACACCTCCTTTACGGTAATTTTATTGACCGGCTTCTCCTTCAGCAGCTTCAGCAGGGCTTGCTTGAGCACAAGCTGTGTATACCGCTTTCTTGCGTCCGTTTTCTCCATTCATAATTCCTCCAAAAAAAGTTTACAAAGTTTGTCGACACATCTGAATGATATGTTGTCTTTCTTTCAGATGGGCTGCGAGTGCCGATTGCTTTTCGTTCTCTCATCCAGTATACTATAAATGTGAAAGATAATCAACACTTGTGTGGCTATCTCTAGGAGGTGTTCTGTATGTACAGCAGATATTTGATTACCGGAGCTTCCGGATTTCTCGGTCGTGCAGTTATTGAGGAGCTGGTGCGTCGCAGCGCCCGGATAGACGCATTGGTGCTGCCTGATGACCCCTGTGCGGCTTTGCTCCCGAAGGAGGCTCATACGGTCATCGGCGATGTATGCGAGGAGGACTCGCTTGCGCGGTTTTTTGCAGACGCCGACGGCAGCACCTGTGTCATTCACTGCGCCGGTGTGATCTCCGTTGCGTCCAGAGCCGGTTCCAGGCTCTATCAGGTCAACGTCGGCGGCACCAGCAAGGTCATCCGGCAATGCCTGGAGCATCAGATCGGAAAATTGATCTATGTCAGCTCCGTCCATGCCATACCGGAAAAGCCGAAAAGCTGCGTCATGACGGAAGCTTGCACGTTTTCTCCGGGGCTTGTAGACGGCGATTACGCCAAAAGCAAAGCGGCCGCGACCGAAATGGCCTTTGACGCAGCCGCGCGGGGGCTTAACGTCAGCGTCGTTTTCCCCTCCGGAATAATCGGCCCCGGTGATGTGGCGGGCGGAAGCTTTACCTCGATGGCGCAGGCCTTTCTTTCCGGCAAGCTGCCCTTTGCCGTGCGCGGCGGGTATGATTTTGTGGATGTGCGGGATGTGGCAAAGGGCATCCTCGCCTGCTCGGAGGGCGGCGAGCCGGGCAGGGGCTACATTCTGTCCGGGCATTACATCACCATTTCCGGAATGCTGCGCCGGATCGGAAAGGCGGCACGGCTGATCTATCGCCCCCTCTGTCTGCCGTTAAGGCTTGCAAGGCTCGCAGCGCCGTACTATGAGCGCCGCTGCCTGAAGGAGAAGAAGCCGCTTTTCTTTACGCCGTACTCCATTGCAGTCCTCGGCTCAAACGGGCGGTTCTCCCACAGCGCCGCAACGGAGCGGTTTGCCTATCGTCCGCGTCCGATCGAACAGACCTTGCAGGATATGACCGCTTGGCTTGTCGGCCAAAGGGCCGCAGCCGGCACGCCTTTCAGGGGCGCTCTGCTTCGGTCAAGGGGCGTTTGTCAGGTCAAGGGCTGAGCGGGTCGGCTTAATCCGATCTCCGCCGTCTGGGAGCGCTTCATGCCGAGCTCCGACGATCCCATAGCCCGCCCTCACAGCCGCCTCAGCGGCGCAGCGCCCGAATGAGACGGCCTTCGGCCTGCACCGGTATCGGCGCCCGGGGCTGTAAAAAATGCTTGCGTCATACGCGGGCGGATAACAGGGCTTTTATGCAGAACACGGTGCAGCCTCCTCTCGGAGTCTGCACCGTGTTCTGCTTTATGAAAGGCCGTCGCACGCTTTGCGACTTACGGTTTCATTTGTGCCATTACCGCAAACTGTCTGCGCAGCGCCGGATACAGCGCCGTATACACCGGATAATAGGCGTCATAGATGCGCATTGCTTCTTCCTGCGGTTCTTCCATCGTCCCGCCGTCGCGCACGCACCCGCAGCCGGACGGAACATCGGGATAGACCCCCGCGCAGACGCCTGCAAGGATCGCCGCACCGAGGGTCGGGCTTTCGCTTGAGGCCATGGTCGTAACCGGCAAATGGAACTGATCGGCCAGAATTTGGCGCCACAGCGGACTTTTTGCGCCGCCGCCGCAGAGCTTCATCTTCTCCGGGCGCAGCCCCATCTCACGGAAAACGTCGAGACAGGCACGCTGAGAATACGCAACGCCCTCCATCACCGCACGCAAAAGATGTTCTCTTCTATGCAGCGCAGACAAGCCAAAAAACACGCCGCGGCAGGTTTCGTCGAGCAGCGGACTGCGCTCGCCCATCAGATAGGGCAGGAAAATCACGCCGTCCGAGCCGGGTGCAACGGCAGCAGCCTTCTTATCCAGCAGCGCATAGCTGTCCGTGCCGCTCCGTTCGGCCTCAAGGCACTCCTGCACGCAGAATTGGTCGCGATACCAACGCAGCGCCAGTCCCGCCGAGAGGGTGCAGCTCATAAAGCCCCAGCCCTGCGGAACGGCGGCACAGATCGTGTGGACACGACCGCCCGCAGAAACGGCCGGACGGTCGGAATGTGCGAAAATCACGCCGGAGGTTCCGATGGTATGAAAAACACCCCCCGTCCGTACCGTGCCGGTGCCGACCGCCGAGGCTGCATTGTCGGCCGCTCCCGCTGCAACGGGTGTTCCGGCTGCAATGCCGGTCATTGCCGCTGCCTCCCGGGTCACTCTGCCCGCAAACTCACAGCTTTCCAGCAGCGGCGGAAACCACGCCGGATCCAGCTCCAGCTTTTCCAGCAGCTCCGTACTCCATGCGCGCTCTGCCACATTCAGGAGATTTGTGCCGGAGGCATCGGAGACATCCGTGGCAAGCACGCCCGTCAGGCGAAAGCGCACATAGTCCTTCGGCAGCAGCACATGTCGGCAGCGCGCAAAAAGCTCCGGCTCATGCCGCCGCACCCAAAGGAGCTTGCCCGCCGTAAAGCCCGTCAGCGCAGGGTTTGCGCTGATCTCAAGCAGACGCTGCGCACCAACCCGCTCGTTGATCTCGTCGCACTCGCTACGCGTTCGGCCGTCGCACCACAGAATTGCCGGGCGCAGTACGCGGCACGAAGCGTCAAGCATCACGAGGCTGTGCATCTGGCCGGAAAAGCCGATGCCCAGGATTTCCTCCGGCGCAGCACCGCCGGCTTTCATCACGCCCCGCAGCGTGGTAACCGCGGCATTCCACCAATCCTCCGGATCCTCCTCTGCCCAGCCCGCCTGCGGCTGATGCATGGGATATTCCTGCATTGCCTGCGCGACCGCATTTCCTTCCAAATCATACAGGACGGTCTTTGTGCCGGAGGTGCCGATATCGATTCCAATTAAATAGCTCATAGTATCTCCTTTTTAGGGAACCTCTGATGCAATCGCAAGAGCGGTCGGCGAGGAATTTTGTTTCAAACCGACAGGTTGGGGCAAAAGATCCGCTGCGCGCCGCAGCCGATTGATTCAGAGATTCCTTAAATATTTTAATCAAATATCCGTATTAGAACGGGCTGCCGGCGCTGCATTGCGCCGGCAGCCCGTTCAGGCAAATCCGTTCCGATCCGTCAGACAGAGGGCGGATTGAGGTACATATCGCGGATCTCATCCGTCAGATTCTCGGAGAGGATGCCCTGCACGGTGCAGTAGATCCCCCTGGCAACATATCCGAACGGAGCCTGATCGGAGGGACGGCTGGTCGGGTGTGCGCCGGACCATACCTGCAGGAAGGCATTCCAACCGATGAAATAGGGGTCGTCCACGATGGTCGCGGCAACCTCGCCGTTGGTCATCAGTTCATTGGTGGAGGTATTGAAGTCGCTGGCAATGACCTTGACGGAATCGCCCATATTCATGGAGCGGACCGCAGAGGCCGCGCCGGTCGCGCCAAGACCCTCGCAAACAAAGACAATGTCGATTTCGGGGTTCTGCTGGAGCGCGGAGAGCGTGACGGTTTCCGCCTTGACGACCTCACCCTCGTGGTTCAGTTCGGCAACGACCTTCAGGTTGGGATACTTTTCTGCACAGGTATCCTTAAAGCCGTTCAGACGCTTTTCAAGGTCGACGTTGCCGGGAACATACAGGACAGCGACCTCACCGGTGCCGCCGGTCAGTTCGGCCGCAATATCGGCGGCAACACAGCCAAAGCTGTAGTTATCCGTGCCGACGAAGCCGAGATAATTGCTTTCGGGCGATGCAACGTCAAAGCCGACCACGGGAATGCCCGCGCTGATGGCCTTGTTGATGGAGGGGATCAGCGTGTTGGAGTCGGCAGAGGTGACGACAATGCCGTTGGGCTTCTTGGCAATGAGCTGCTCCAGTGCCTTTGCCTCAGCGGCAGCATCGACCTCCGCAGGGCCGACCAGCTCGGTCTTGATATGCGCGCCCATGGCCTTAGCCGCGTCGGAGAAGCCGGCATAAGTCCAGTTGAAATATTCCGAGCCCTTGGAGAATACGACCATGGAATACAGTTCCTCTTCCTGCTGCACGGCATCACCGTTGCTGCCGGTCTTACCGCAGCCGGTGAGGCAGGCAACGAGAAGAACGAGCGCTGTGAACAATGCGATGATTTTTTTCATTTCTCTTTCCTCCTTGATGATTAGGTTTTGGCTTTTCCGGGGAGCTTGCGTTTCATTCCTTTAAGCCGTTCGCTGAACACCACAGCGAAGACCAAAAGTACACCGGTAACGACGTCCTGATAATAGGTGGACAGGCCGCTCATAATGAACGAGCCGTTGATAAACGCCACGAAGATCAGGCCGAGGATTGTGCCGCCGATGGAGCCGATACCGCCGTGGATCATGCTCGAGCCGCCGATCGCGACGGCTGTGATGACACGTGTTTCGATATTCAGGCCATAGCTGGCATTGGCGCTGCCGTAGAAGAAGCAGGCCATGATGCCCGCAACGCCGGCAAGCAGAGACGACTGCATATAGACGAAACGGAAAAAGCGGCGGGTATTAATGCCGGAAAGCTCTGCGGCGTTCGTGTTTCCGCCAACGAAATACACCTGACGGAAATAACGATTCTTCCGCAGCATGACTGCATAGAACACCGCCAGAACGATCATGACCAAAAGCGGGATGCTCATGCCGAGATACTCGTTGAACATGATTGAGGAAAAGTCCTCCGGAAAACCGGAAACCACATCGCCGGAGGTGATGACCACGTTTACGCCCTTCAGAATAAGCTGCATGGCCAGCGTAATCACAAAGGGATGCACGGCCAGCTTCCGGATCATCAGATCATTCAAGAAGCCGATGAAAGCGGAGATGAGCAGCACCAGCACCATGGCCAGCGGGTAAGGAATTCCGCCCTTCATCATAAATGCAAACACGATTGCGCAGAACGGCATCACGCCTGCAATGGACAGATCGATACCGCCAGAAATGATCACAAGCGTCATGCCCAGCGCCATGATCCCCTCAAGCGCATAGTTGTTGATCATGGTCTTAATGTTATAAAGGGAGGCATAATGCGGGATTGCGACCGACATTCCCGAAAAGATCAGCACAGTCAGCGTGATCACAACCCAGATCTGCTGATCGACCTTTTTCAGCCGTCCTCCCACAGCATTCAAGGCTCGCGCAGGACGCCGCATGGAAGGCTTCTTATCCATTTGCTACCTCCTTACTGAATGCGATGGCCATGATGTCTTTTTCCTCCAGACGGTCGTTTTTGACCGTTCCCATCTGTTCTCCCTCGTTCATGACGAGCACACGGTCGGAGAGCTTCAGAATCTCCGGAAGCTCGCTGGAGATCATCAAAATAGCAATGCCGCTCTCGGCAAGCTCACGCAGTATCTGGTGGATCATTGCCTTTGCGCCCACATCCACGCCGCGTGTCGGCTCGTCGATGATCAGGACGCGCGGCTTTGTTGCCAGCGCCTTCGAGAGCAGAATTTTCTGCTGGTTGCCGCCGGAGAAGCTGACAGCGGGTTTGTGAAGCTCCGGCGGCTGGATGTTGAGCTTTTCAATATACTCGCGACCCGACTGCGCCATTTTGGCAAAGTGCAGTGCGCCAAGGAAGCCCTCATAGTCCTTGATGGAGGAGGCGATTATGTTATCCGTCAGATCCTTTGTGAGGAACAGACCCATTTCCTTGCGGTTTTCCGTCACATAATAAATACCGTTTTTCACCGCATCGCGCGGAGAGCGCAGCCTGATTTTTTCACCGTGGTAAAACACCTTGCCTGCGTCCAGATGCTCCATGCCGAGCATCCCGAGAATGCACTCTGTGCGTCCTGCGCCGACCAGGCCGAACATGCCGAGAATTTCATAAGGACGCAGCTCAAAGCTGATCTCACGGTACCGTTTTCCGTGCGTCAGTCCCTCCGCGCGCAGTATGGGCTCTCCCGGTGCGCGTGAAGCCAGCAGGTGCTTGTTATAGTCCAGCTCACGTCCGATCATCATGCTGATAAGACGGTCGATGGACATTTCGCTACGAACGAGCGTTCCGACCATGCTGCCGTCGCGCAGCACCGTCGCCCGATCCGACAGCTCCATGACCTCCGAGAGCTTGTGACTGATGAAGATCACGGTCAGGTCCTTCTTTTCCTTAATAGAGCGCAGCAGTGCAAACAGGTGCACGATCTCGCGCTCGGAAAGGGAGCTGGTCGGTTCGTCCATAATGAGAAGGTCGATATCCTTTGCAAGCACCTTTGCAATTTCGATGACCTGCTGCATACCGACGCTGAGGGTGCCTGCCTTGACGGCGGGATCGACGTCGATGCCCAGCTCCTTCAGTTCCTTCCGGGCTGTCTCCAGAAGCTGCCTGTCCTTAATAAAGCCGAGCTTGTTCACCGGCTCGCGTCCGACCATCATATTCTCCGCGACGGTCAGGTTGCCCGCAATGCTCAACTCCTGGTGCACAATGCCGATGCGCTCCGAAAAAGCGTCCAGCGGATTGCGGAGCCTGATCTCCTTTCCGGATTTGACGATCCTTCCCTTGTCCGGGATATAAACGCCGCTGATGATCTTCATCAGGGTGGATTTACCGGCGCCGTTCTCGCCGATCAGCGAGTGGATCTCCCCTTTCCGGACGTTGAAGGAAACGTTATGCAGGACTTCGACGCCGCCGAAGGAAATCGAAATATCTTGCAGGGCGAGAATATCTTCCATTTTACGCTCCCTCCTTCTTTACTTTTTTCTTTTTCATGCCCTTGACGCGGTCGAGGATCAGTGCCGTAATAAGCATGACGCCGCTGATTGCATACTGCGCCTCCGCAGGGCCGTTGAGCATAATAAATGCATTATTGACGATCGCCACAAGGATCACGCCCATAAGCGTGCCGACCATGTTGCCTTCGCCGCCGGCCATGACCGCGCCGCCGATGACCGCGGCCGCGATCGCACGGCTCTCAAAGCCGACGGCATAGCCCGCAAAGCCCATACCGTAGCGGCTGCTCATCAGAATTCCCGTCAGTGCCGCAAAGAGACCGCTGATCCCATATCCGATGATCTTCAGGCGCACCGCAGGGATGCCGGACAGGACTGCCGTAACCGGCGACGTGCCGATCAGATACATCTGCTTGAATACGGAGAATTTGAACAGACAGAAGGCCATGATCGCTGCACAGGCCAGGGAGATAATGACCATCATCGGAACGCCGAGAACAGTCAGACGGCTGAGGTTCGTAAAGGATTCCGGCAGGCCGCTGATCAGGTAACCGCTGGTAAGCACATAGCAGCTTCCGCGAACGATCGCATTCATGCCGAGCGTCGCGATAAAGGGCGCAAGCCCGATCTTCGCCACAAGGAAGCCGTTGATGCACCCGACAGCCGCCCCGATCACAAGCCCGATCAAAATCGTAGGCACCAGCGGGAAGCCGTTTTTCACAAGCGTCGACGTCGTGATCCCCACCAGCGCGACCACGGAACCGACGGACAGATCCACGCCTCCGAGGATCAGTACGACGGTCATGCCGCACGAGAGCAGCAGATCAAAGGTCAGTGAGGTAAAAATTCCGGAAAAATTGGATCCGGACAGGAACGTCCCCGGCAGGAGCAGTGTCAAAGCGACGTTCAGGAGCGCCGTTAAAATCAACAGCGTCACCACTCTGCCGTCGAGCACTCTCCTCAGGGCTTTTCGTTTGGTACCCATAGAGAAAACCACTTCCTTTATTTTTTACAGTGTTGTGAGAGTCACCAGAAAACCGTCGTGCTTTTTCCGGTTCCTTGTTGCTTTTTCATACTATCATACCGTTTTAAAATTTTCAAGTGTTTTTCAAAAAAAAATAAAATTTATTAAAATAATACTTGAAAAAATTGAATAGGGCTGTTATACTCAGTTCATCCAAGCCGGTCAAGCTCTTCCGTCTGTGCCTCGGGCAACTGCGGCCCATGCGCCGGAACACCCTTTTGTCCGTCAGCGGGCGGGTGCGCGCCGGAAAAAATTGAAAGGAGCAATCTATCATGCTTTTATCCTGCGAAGATATGCAGAAGGTAACAAAAATCCTCGAGCATTACGAAAAGGAGATCGACCTGACCACCACCATTCCCCTGGAGGAATATGAAGCGCGCTACGAAAAAGTCTGGAAGCGTATGGAGGAAAAAGGCATTGACGTCGGCTTCTTCTATTGGTTCCGCGAGATGCCCGGCGACGGCGCATATCTCACCGGCTACAATCCTACGCTCGAAAAGGCCAGCGGCGCCATCGCTCCGGGCAAGCGCCCTGTGCTTCTTGTCGGCCCCGAATCCGGTCTGCTGGCCGAGGAGGTCGGTCTGAACCTCGAAACGCATTTTGTTGACACCTTCACGATTCCCGGCGAATACTATGAGGGCGTTACAAGCGAGCGGCTGCCCGATGTCCTGCGCGCCTATGTCGGAAAGGAGATCAAAACCATCGGTTCCATGACCTCCCGTGACATTCTGCCCTGCGATATCTACAAGGTGTTTACGCAGGACGTCGCCCCGGAAGCCGAAGTCGTTGACGCTTCGGATATTCTCGCCGACCTGCGCTATGAAAAGAGCGAGAACGAATTTGCCTGCATGGCCGTCGCTGACAAGATCGCCTGCGCCGCTGCGCGCGCTATGCTTGCCGTCGTTAAGCCGGGTCTGCGGGAATCGCAGGTCGCAGCCGTTGCTGATTACGTTGTCAAGTCTCTGGGCGGCGACGGGTACGGCTTTGAGACCATCGTCAACTCCGGCGACCGCTGCAAGACGATCATCGGCCCGGCCAGCAACAAGGTCATTGAGGCCGGAGAGATCGTGCAGATCGGCGTCAGCCCGAGCTACCACTGCTACAAGGGCGTCTGCCGCCGTGCATTTGTCGTCGGCAAGCGCAACGAAATGCAGGAGCAGTATTTCGCCGTGCTCAACGAGGGCTACCAGACCGCTGTGGACGAGCTGGCTCGCGTCTGCGCCACAGGCGACTCCAGCCACACCGTTGATCTGAAGGCGCGGCAGTTCTATGCAACGAAGTTCATCGACGGCAAAAAAATGTCGGATTACCACTATTTCAGCTCGGCGCATGGCACCGGTCTGACGGAATGCCTCGAGAAGCAGCTGATCCACCCCTACCGCGAGATCTACTATGGCAACAACATCGGTATTATGCTCGATATGGGTGTGTATCACTATCCGCACAAGGACATCTGCGGCGGCTGCGTGGAAAGTGCTTTCCACAAGCGCTGCACGGGCGTCGTATGTCTGACGGATCTTCCCGCCGATGTTCAGGAGCTGGTCGGCAAGGGCCTGTAAAGCAGCAATCGTGCCGTCCGGAGAGGCCTTTCTTCGGGCGGCACATTCCTTTATTTTATCATGTGTTTTTATAATAATTTTTATAATACCACGCTTTTTCTATTTACATCACGAAATATTTGATGTAAAATATTCTTAGCCAGTAATCATATATATCGGAGAGGATGGGATTTTTTGTTATTTGAAGACGTTGTTTCCATTAAACAGTACAACCTGAAAAAACTGATCACGGCGATTCGTTTTAACGATCAGCTCACAAAGAAAGATCTTTCCAACCTGACCTCTCTGAGCATTGCTACGATCACAAATCTCTGCAACGAGCTGATCGGAAAGGGCGTCCTTTCCGAGGGCGATTACAGCGCGGAGGTGCGGATCGGTCGAACACCGAACCTGATGAAGTTCCACTATGATCGTTTTTATGTGCTTGCTTTAGACTTCCAGTTCAATAACGCCGTAGGTTTGGCCGTTCTGAATCTGCGCAACGAAATCTGCTACAGCAATTCCGTGCGCATCAGCTCCAACGCAACGGTTGAAGAGATTGTTGCGCTTGCGCATGAAAAGCTCCGCGAGGCGATTGCGGAAAAGGGCATCGAGAAGCAGATCATCGGCGTTGGCGCATCCGTCCCGGCCGTCTACGACAGCAACGACGGCCTGATCAAATGCAGCTCCATCGCGCGCTATCAGAATGTACCGCTGAAAAGGATCATTGCCGAAACATTCGGCTGCCCCGCTTATGTGGACAACTGTGCCAATCTGCGTGCGATTTCCGCCTATGCGCAGTCGCCATCCTCAAATATCGTCTGTCTGGACGTTTCGCAGGGCGTCGGCTGCGGAGTGATTCTTGACGGCGAGATTCTGCACGGCAAAAATGGCTATGCAGCCGAAATCGCGCATATTCCCATCGGCGATCCATCGCTCCGATGCCCGACCTGCGGAGCCTATGGCTGCGTGGAAACCGACCTGAATGTTGAGCACATTGTCCGCCACTTTCCGCAGATAGATCCCTCGCTCCCGCTGCCCGAGAAATGGCGCGAATGTGTCCGTCTGCTCTCGGAGAACACCGAGCAGTCCGCGCCGCTGCTGAACCATTGGGGACGCCTGCTCGGGCAGGTTGCTTCCATTCTCATCAACCTTTTTGACCCCAGCGATTTTTATGTCACAGGCTATATTACCGATATTTTCCCGTTGCTTGCAGATGCCTTCTGGCAGGAGGTGCGCAGCCGCTCCGCTGACAGCCTGAAGCTCAACCTGAATCTGCACATTCCTGAATGCCTCTGGAGCGATGTTTATATCGGCATTTCTGACGCGATGTACCATCGCTGGCTTCCTTAAAACTATGACAGAAAAAGAAAAAGCCGCAGCAGGACAGCTTTACCGACCTGCAGATCCGGAGCTGTTTCGCGCCTGTCAGCGCTCCAAGCGTCTGTGCGCCCGCATCAATCACCGCGTCCGTTCGGCGAGCCGCAACCGCCTTTTGAAAAAGCTCCTCGGTCATCTGGGAAGCGATCCCTATTTTGAGCCACCCGTCTATTTTGACTATGGCTATAACACGTTCGTAGGCGATCACTTTTACGGTAACCACAATTTGACCGTGCTTGACACAGGACGGATCACCATCGGAGATCATGTTTTCATCGGCCCGAACGTCGGTCTCTACGCCCCTGCGCATCCGCTGGACATTGAAACGCGCAATGCAGGCTTGGAATCTGCCGCCGGTATCACCATCGGAAACAATGTCTGGATCGGCGGTAGCGTATGCGTTCTTCCCGGCGTGCACATCGGAGACGGCGCAGTGATCGGCGCCGGCAGCGTCGTGACACACGATATTCCGCCGAACGTGGTCGCCGTCGGAAATCCATGCAGACCCATTCGGGCGATCCTGCAAGGCGAATCATGTCCATAGCAGGCCTCCGGCCGACTTCATTCCGCCGCAGCGTCGTATAGAGCCGCCTCCGGGCGCTTCGTCCTCCTGTGCTTTCGGTCGCCCCGCTGACCGCTCTTGCGATTGAATCATAGCTTCCCTATGATCGTGTCCAATACTATGTATCCGGTGCATCCGTTCACTTTTCTGAGCACGAAAGTGGGCGACGAAAAATCATCAGTTTTCACGGACCAGGGACGCTTTTCCCCGGTTATCACACAAATGACTTCCGTATTGAGCAGGCTTTAACGACTGCTGCACTCTCCAAAATCGAGGTTTTGGAGTTTACTGTGCAGCAATTCAAAGCGATGTTTGAGAAGAATACCGCACTGGCTGAAAGTGTTGTCAACTGGTATTCAAAGTACGTCAACCGCTTTCTCTTTGAAACCATCCATCAGGAATTCAACCCCTCTCAGGTGAAGCTCTGCAATCTCCTGTACCTGCTGACCATGAATCAACCTTCTAACTCTGGGCTGGTCATTGAGATGACACAGGAAGATATTGCCGATATTCTCGGCATGAGCCGGGTTCAAATAACACGGGAGCTGACCGACTTGCGAAGCAGAGGAATTCTATCTACCACCCGTGGCAGATTGACCGTTACAGACCTTCCGGCGCTGGCATCCCTGTGTACGGATGAAACCATGTAGTCATTCGAGGTTACGTGTTTATTGTACTCAACATAATCTGTTCCGTCTGCTTCCGGTGAAGCACAAACAGTTAAAAGGTCGCAGGCAACGAAACCTGCGGCCTTTATGTTTTTTGGGCTTATGCATCAATCACCGTTCCGCCTTGGAATTTGAAGGTCATCCGCCCATCGGCGTGGACGGTCACCGTATCGATAACGGTTAGCCAGAGTTTTTCGTCAAATTCGGAAAGCGTGTCCAACTCCTGCACCTCAAACATGAATGCGCCAATGGCATCCGCTTGTGCTTGCCGTGCGTTCTTTATGCTGTGCAGCCCCTCAACCTGTGTTTTTGCCTTTTCGTACCGTTCCACGAAGCCGTTGTACCGGGCAGCGTATTCTTCCTGGTTCTGCGCTGTCTGTGAGTTTTCGGCAATGCAGCGTTTTGTCAATTCGGTTACAACCTCGATTTCCTCAAGCTGGGTCTGGATTTCCTCATCAATACCCGTGCAGTCCGTCAGCGTAGACTGCATCAGTCGGCAGTCCTCAAGAATGGTGTCTTTGCTGTCGAGGATGCAAAAGTCAAAAAAGCTGCTAAAAGCAATGATCGGCAAGTTTATGAGCGAAGTATTTTCCCCGGTATCTTTGACACAACTGCACAGCAGGCTTATATGGAAAACACGGAGGCTTATGAGCAGTTGTTCCTTGATGCGGAAAAATACCGCATCATCCAGCAGGCGCTTGCCGAGCGGCTCTATCGCGAACTGCACGGAGACTCAAAATAACGGAGGTGCAGCATGACAATCACGGGTTAAAAATCCATGCGAACACAACCTGTTATGCTGTTTTTGCCACCAAAATGAAACTATGCGAACAGAGGTTGTGAGTGTTTTGATTTTTTAATTCCCTTCTAATTCTACGATTATCCCTGTAATTTAACGAATGCCCACAGTAATTCAACGATTACTCGGCTGTTTAACGATTACAGCGGAATAGGACGCCCCAATCCTCGCAAATAGCACGAAACCCCGCCGCAGAATTGCTCTGCCGCGGGGCTTCGTTATATGCTGGAACTGCCGAAAAGCCTTATATTAAGCGGTTTTCGGGCATAGAAAAATGCCACCGTAATTCTATCAAAATTACGGTGGACTTATGGTCCGAGTGACTGGATTCGAATTAGGATAGGCCGTTCTTTTTATTCCGATTTGTGCTCAATTCGTTCCGTTTTCCAAGCAAAATCAATGTTTTCAGTGTTAATCCGTACCACAGTATCACTTCCTAAATTCTCCCCATAAGGGAAAAATAAGGGAAAACTTTTTCGATTGCCGCGCAGCGGGTACACGTTGCTGCATCTATTCCACTTAAACCGATATCTCCATGTGTCTGCTTTTACACGATGGAAACCGGCCCATGAAAAGGCTTTCCAAAAACAATTTCATATCGTTTCTTGTTGATTCCATCACAGGCACGCCACCAGTTGAGCGGATATAAAAGCTCAGAATCCGTTTCAGGCGAACGCTGGTACTCATCGCAGAATTCCTCTGCATAGCAAGGGGCTCTGTCTGAAGACAGAATGCCGCAAATTCCCAGCGCATTCAACAGATTATCAATCTCCCAGGCATTGGATTTGATGATACGGCTCTGGGTGATCTTCTTTTGCAAGGCGCGGCCCCGCTGGTGCGGTTCCAGCGCATATATACATTGCAGGATTTGCTGCAGCAATTCCTCGTCCTGCTCCGTGTGCCGAACAGGAGGCAGAGACAGAAAATGATCCAGCACCAGCAAACACTGATGCAGCGAAGTATGGACACATCCGAAATCCGGCTGCCCATTCCTGGTATGAAAATCTGTGAGTGCTGAAAGCAGCAGTTTGTGTGACGATTTACCCTCTGAGGTTCTCAGCATCGAAAGCGTCCTCAACACCTCGGCGGGATTTTTTCCGAACCCCGAGGTTTTTTCCCTGGACCATCCGCATTCATAACAATGCCACGTATCTGTAGGCGTATGCTCCGGGATTGCAGCTGCGTACCAATAGCTGCCCAATACGGCTCGATATTCCAATGCTCTGGTGGACAGACTGTACAAGAATGCGTTTGCTGCCTCATCCGGGGAAATCTTCTGTACCAGGCTTTTGAGTGCCCGCAAAGCTGCGTCGTGCTCTGCTGTGGCTCCGATTGGGATAGTATGGGCGCTCATGTTTGTCCTCCTATCTCCTTCCTGCGTTCTCATTATAGAACAGCTGACCTCATGATTCTTCTTTCATCTTCTCATTCAACAGAGCTTGGATCCTCTCAACAGGGTAGGACAGGGGAATCTCAACAACTTCCAGCTGCCGGGAATCAATTTCACTGGCTCCGGTGATGGACAGATATTCCTCCACGGCGTCTTGGGCAAGCTGGATTCTGTCATATCCCCTTCCGGCCCAATGACGGTCCAAGCCATTCTTCTTGACGCCGGAGATCCAGTAACGCTCGCCGGTTTCTACGTCATAGTACCAGCCTTTGCCTTCGCTGGCTTTTTGGAAAGCATGGTCGTTGAAATACACTGTCTTTCCGCTTTGAGAGCTTTTTACCCAGCCAATCCACGCGGGGCCGTTGTCATTGTATCCGCTTTTCAGTTCGATATATTTGAGTTCCATGACTTCCTTCATCTCATTTTCAGGTCAAATTATTTTACTGCCGCACAAAAGAATGAATTGCGAAATGGAGTTTTCTATAAGCATCTGTGAATACTGATCGATTTTTTATGTCACAATGACAGGGTCGAATCTCAAGCCTCTCCCAAGCTTGTTTGCGACGATGAGCTGATAGACTTCCTGCCTGACAAGATTGATCGGGACAGCCAGGTTGCCGCCGAAGCTGAATATTTCTTCTGTTTTGCAAATGGCCGGCATATCCAGAAGCGCTTCTTTCTGAATGGAAAGCGGCGGCGCAGGAGGAAAAAATGTTTTCTTCCCGCAGACCGGACAGATAAATTGCTCCGGCGCGCTTGTCAGGTCGATTGCAGCAGGATCTATGCTCTGTCTAATTTCCAAATAATAGAGATCCGCCATGGGTTGCTCTGTCCTTGCATGAAGGACCTTGCGGAATTCAACTGCACCGGAAAACTGCGAGAGCAGCTTTTTGGCCCGATCATCGCAGAAAAGATGATACTCGGATGCAGAATCAGAACAGAAAAAGTGTTGTGCCGCAGTATGTCGCACCGGGCGAGAAACGTAAAAGGGTTTCCCACAGAGGCTGCGGTGCCGGGCCTTTGCGCCGCCCTCATAGCGTTCTTCCAGACGAAACGTCTCTTCTTCCCGTTCCAGCTCCACTTTTGCCGATGTGGCAGAGCAGGTCAGCCACGCAGCTTCGCTTCGCTCTTTTTCCGTAAACAGCACATCTGAAAGAACGGAACCATGCTGAAATGCTTGCAGGAATTCCACGTATTCCCGGAATTTAGCATTACGGTCTGAAATCGTAAAGATCAGCCAGTCGTATCCGCTTGCGCGCATTCCTTCCTCTGTGCGCTCAAATGGAATCCCGTTGTGGAATAAGTAATCCTGCAGCTCTGCTCTGTATGGCGTGCAATATCTGATTCGCCTTTCCATAATGACCTCAATGATGATAAGATCTCCGTGATTTTTACATGTACTGTTCTACAACAATGATGCCTGCTAAAATTTTGATGGTTTTTTTGACAGCGCTCATAATAACCCCCACCTGATCAGAATTTTGGGATATACCAATCCGGAGTTTGCGGCCAGCAGGCGTCAAGCTCGGGAAGCATTTCTTCTTCAAAGTCGGCCATGACGGACAGCACTTGTTCGGCGCAGGCGTCAAATTCTTCCTGATTGGTCGGGGTGAACTGCGCATAATGCAAGCTGTGCCGGAAGCCCAGGCCCTGAAAGTTCAGAGAAAAGCTGGTGTCAAATCGGCTTGGGCCGCTGTCTACATTCAGGCGTAGAATGTGCCCGAGTTTTGTTTTTCGATCCAGGGTGAAAACACCGTCGCCATGAAACCTGTAGGACAGGCCGTACTGTTTCGTCAGCTTTTTCAGCTTTGGCGCAAGATTATAATTCGAGGGGAAGTGGTTCTGCCGGAAGCCCGCAGGAAGCCGATCCACCAGCCAGCTCCGGCAGCGTTCCACGGTGGGCTCCGCCGCGGCATTGCACCGATCGAATTCCTGTTGATCGCTGTCCGCTGGGTAGATATCCAAATGCTCCGTGTGTCGGATTCCCGGGAGCATCGCCTGCAGCGCCGCAAAATAATCAGAGGGATCTGCGACAACGCCATTGCGCAGAATGTCAATGGATAAGGAAAGATAGTTTCCCCCTGTCGAGTACCGATACAGGCGGAATCCCGAGCCATATGGCTGATCTGCAAGCCTGATGAACGGATCGAACGGTCTTTCAGAACGGCGGCAGAAATCCTCAACAAAGCGCAAATCCCGCCCCGCCGGAATCACTTGAGAGAAGAAGTCTACGTCCAGATAATACAAATCGCTCTCCACCAGGCCGTAGCTGCGTTGAATCTTTTTCATCAGCGGCATAATCTGTGCTTCGGAGCAGCCGCCATTGGTATCAATATTGCTGATAAACAAGTCATGCACCCCGGAGTTGTCGGAATCATTATGCTCCCGTGGTGCGCCGATTGCAGGCAAGTCTTTTGCAAGCCGATCACAGCCATACGCACCGATCCCATACTCCTTTTTGAATTCAGCCGAATACCACAAATCCATGAAATAGTACAAGAACTTCCCGCTGGAGAGCCCCTGCTCCCGCAGATAGCGGTGGACAATCTCCGGCCATTCTGAATAAGGAATCTTTTTTCCAATCTGGAATACCTGCGTTTTTATCAGTCTCATTTTGTTTCCTCCTTATTGCCTACCTTCACCCTGTAGAATGCTCTACTCTATGGTCCATCTTTATTCCATTCTCCTTTGCGCTACGGACCTATTCCTGCGGAACTGGAACCAATGCTGGTTCCTTATAGATGGCGTTATCCTCCTCGTCAAACTCCCAGAGGGTATGCCAACATTGAAAGGCGTAGTTCCCGGGCGGTGGGCCGAAGCAGGAGAGCAGGTCCCAGCGTGCGAAAATCTCCCGGCTTTGGGCTTTGGTGAAACGGGTCGGGAGCTCTGCAATCGCCTGCTGAAATTGGAGCACTTGTTCCGGCGTGAGTCTGAGCCAATCCGTACTGACAGCGGGACGGTCCACGAAGGGCGCTTGCTGAAAGCGCTGGGCGTCTTTAGGGTGTTCCTCAAAGTATTGCTGAATCTGTGCAAGCTGCGCTTTGGAAACCGGCTTACACCATTCGGCGTCCGAGGTATCACTGTCGATTCGGAACTTCATCTTTGGCGTAAAGCCCTTTTTCATCAAGGCCCATTGCCCGATCTGCTTCCCTTTTTCATACCCCGGCATGTCCTTTTCCGCGTACTTCGGCTTCAGGTCTATGATCTGCCAAAAGCCGGCAGAGTATTGCGTCACCCACATGCCGATTTTCAGTTTATTCATTGCCGCTTGCTCCGTTCTTCATGGTTGTCCTCCGCCTGGTCAAACCCAATATACGCGCTGCATACGATAAATGCCTTGGACGGATCGGTGAGCAGCTCCGGAATGGAACGAAAAACGTCAAGTTCTAATTCGTTATCTCGGTGCGTAAGCGCTGTTGCTTTCTCGCCGCAGAGCTGCCGGAAGGCTGCTTCGATCAGGTCCATGCCGGCGTTGGTTTCCCCGGCACATTCCAGGCAGAGCCGCTGGTCCTTCCAATAAGGCTCCGGCTGCTCCGGAAGGTGGAGATCCACCTGAATCGTTTCCTGCAGCCGACCCAGCCAATCTGCCATTTCCGACCACAGGGCAGGCTGGCTGATGATTCTGATCCCAATGTTCATGCGTTTTGCGCTCCATCCTCTGCTTGCTGCAGCAGCTTTTGTGCCTTTTGGGCCAGACGGCAGAGCTCCGGGTCCTCTGAAGTCAGATATTGCTCCACCTGGGGCAGATAAACGGAGTCCCGGTATCCGCCGATGTATTTCAAAAATGTTTCGCCCCAAATCTCGGGTCGTATCTGATAGATTCGCAGCAGCTGCGGCAGGGCCTCCGGGACCTTGCGTTTACAGAGCGCCTCAATCACCATGTCCTGTTGCTCCTCATAGCCCGGGGCTGACACAATGCGCAAATACAAGTCTTTATACTTGCTCTGGTACAGATGAAAGAGACTCTGCCCAATGTCAAAGCGAATTGCTTCATACCTTGGGTTCTGATAGAGCGCTGCAATTTCCGGTACATAGTCTCCGTAAGATTTGAAGCAGATATACTGAAAAACGGCGGCTTGCAGATCTCTGCTTTCCAGTTCCGGCAGACGCTTCAGCAGGATTGGCACAAATCGCGGGTCTTCCGTATCACAAAGGCGATGCAGGTCCGCAAAGGCATATCCCAGAGCATTGATCTCGTCCAACAGTTCTTTGATGATCGACAGATCATGAGCAGATGTTCCGACGCGAATCGCGGCCCGATAATAGGCGTTTCCATAGTATTTCCCCATGATGCGAAACACAGCTTCTTTGGTCAATGGGGTATTGGAATCTGACGCGGCAATCATTTGCTTCCTCCTGTGCCGTAGCGTTGATACAGGTCGATCCGATATAAGCAGTCCGTCTTTGCGGCGGCCAGAAAGCCCGGCAGATCCACGTCGTCGATGTGGACGGTTTCCTCTGATTTGTTCCGGGTCCCTGCCCAGGTTTTGCAGAGCCAGACGCACTTGGCGTTTCGTGCACTCCGCAGGGCATGGATCTGCCGGAAAGCTCGATCAGCTCCTCCGCATCCGCCTTCCCGGTCCCAAAGGGCGAATCGCAGTCGCAGGGCCGGGTCGTCAGCCGGAAGTCAGCTTCATCACGTTCAATAGACAGGCCAAGTGCCTGTTTCGTTCCGGGCCGGATGGTAAACCGGGTAAAGGAACTGAGCTTTTGGTAGTCCGGAGGCGAGATCTCCTTGTTGACCGCCCCATAGAGCATATAACACATAGGATGTTTCCTTTCAACAGCAAGGAGATGATTTGCTTATAGTATTATATCATGCAGCGCATCAGAAATCAAATCCAATGATCGTACCAGGATTATTTCATGGCAAATCATTAAAGCTTCTGTGAGAAGAACGGCAAAAATCGACACAATATACCGGATTGACAAATTACATCTCAGGATTTAGAATATGTTTGCGTGATAAAAGTGAACAGTTTCGAGCCGGGACGAACGATCTGATATGATCTCCCAATCCGGTACAGTTTCTTTTGTTTGCTTCGGAAAATAACAGTTTCCATGCAGCAATCATGCTGATCCATTCCATCTCCGAACAGCTTCGGCTGTAAAACCGTTCAGATATTAACAAGCAGACAGTGAAAGCTCACAAAGTTTGATGATGGGCTTCTTGTCTGCTTTTTATTTTCTCTCGTATTTTCACAAAGAACAGTTACTGACCGGAGCGCCCCGTTGCCGCAGACGGCCTCACCCTTCTTTGATTCAGAAAGTGAGGTGCCTATGAATTATCTGCCGCAGCGATACTTTTCTTCTCCCCTCGCACGATTCCCTTTTGCGCCTGTCCGTCCGCCGTTCGCGGGATGAGGCGCTGCATGGGTATAGCATAGCCCATGCCCTGCACGTCCTCTCAGGGCGTGCAGATCCCGGTACAACACAACAAGCAAAAGCTGCCATACGGCAGCCTCGCAAGGCTTTCATTACAAACGGGATTGTCTGAAAGGACCATTCGGGAATATACGCTCGGCTGCAACAAACGGCCACGATTCAGAACCGCCGCGCTCCTGCTGCTGGGGCAAGGTTTCGGATGGGATTCCATTCAGAATTATATGCTTCAGCATTATGACGGCGCAGACTCCATTTTTGAATGCCTCCCTGCGTCCGGAAGCGGCTGCTTCCCTGCAATTCCGGCCTATGATCCTCACAATTCGTTCCTTCCATCCTTTGTGAAGGTATCTCTTTCCTCCTGCCTTTACAGGCTCTTTTCCCTGACTCAGACAGAGACCGGTAAACGAAGGAAAACAATCATTTCTGAACTATCAGAATCAGCCCGGTGCAGTCCGTCCTGCGTAAAGAAGCTGCTCGCCGGTTACAGCGACTGGCGTTTTCCCCAGACTCACTTGGAACCTCCCTGGTTCCTGCTCCTTGCATTTGCAAAAGTCTGTGGCTGCACCAGGCAGGATTTTAATTATCTGCTGTCAGCTGCCTTTCCGGATCTGGCCATGGCCTTCTGGATTCGCTCCAACTATGCTCCTCAGGAAGGCTGCACCACAGCCGCCGCAGAAATTGAAAAGTACATAAATCGCTGTAAATGTGCTTGTCGAACAGACAAAGGCCTGCATACATGCAACGATTGCAAACACTGCGTCATACCGGAGATTGAGTTAATCGTCCGAACGCAACAGTAATACAGCATCCCAGGGAAACGGTCTCTCCGTTTCCCTTTTTTGTTTAACATATAAAAAGAGTTCAAAAAATCCTGACTTTATCATTCTTTTTCTGATACTGTGTGCGCGTAAGGAACCTTACAGTACCGCAGCATTTGGCCAGATGCGCGGAGAAAGGAGAACAGAGCTATGGAAATAAAAGTGATTGGTGTAGAGCGCGGCTGCTTCCGGGCTCGCAGCGGGGACGAAGTGACCGGTTACAACCTGTACCTTGCGTCCGATATTGCTGCGGACAAGGGCGCTGGGTCTCGGGTTGAGCGGCTGTATCTGTCCGACGCAAAGGCAAGTGCGTGGGGATTGGATGCTCGCAAGCTGCTCGGGCATACTGTGCAGGCCCTGTACAACCGTTGGGGCAAGCTGACGGCTTTGTCCGTAACGGATTAACGTCGGGGGCAGGCGGGGCCCAAAAAGCCCCGCCCTGCCCGTAACCGGATAAAACTACCTTGCTGAGACAAAACATACTATTATGGCAAATAACGCAATCTCCAAATCGTGGTTCTGTGTGTTGAACAATCCGCAGGATCACGGATACACCGGGACCCCACAGGAGGTCTGTGAGAGGCTCCGGGATGAATGGCTTTCCATACATGCAGATGGATCTGGTGCCTGGGCATATTGCGTAAGTCCTACCGGCGTACCGCATGTGCATATGGTGCTCGAAGACAAGGATGCAATGCGCTTTACGGAGGTCAAGAAGTCCTATGCCGTCGGGATGCATTTTGAGTGTACGAAGGGTACGAAAGCGCAGGCGGAAGCGTATATCACCAAGCAGGCTCCCTACGATGAAGCCGGAGAAAAAGTGATCTGCATTGTCCGCCACGGTAAGATCATGGGACGGCAAGGGAAACGAACCGATCTGGAAGAGATCAGAGAAATGATTGATTCCGGTATGACGCCATCGCAGATCTTTGACGCTGCCTTTGCCGCCCGCCGATATGAAAAAATCGTCTATGCTGCCTATTGGCATAAACGCTCAAAGGAGACACCGACTTACAGAGAAATTTCCGTTCACTATGTGTTCGGTCCTGCCGGAAGCGGAAAAAGCTATGGCTACGTGCAGCTATGCGAACAGCAGGGAGAGGAAAACGTTTATTTGATGTCAGATTACAGCAATAACGGCGGAGCCGGTCTGGATCAGTATCTGGGGCAAAGGTTTTTATTCATGGACGAGCTGCGAGACGGGCTGAAATATTCCAAGATCCTCCAGATGCTCCAGGGATACAAGCAGCAGTACCATGCCCGCTTTTCCAACGGTCTTATGCTATGGGACGACGTGACCATTACCTCCGTATACGCGCCGGAAGAGCTGTTTACGCTTCTTGTCCCGGCTGGCAGGCGTGACGTTGATTCGTATGAGCAGCTTAGAAGGCGCTTGACGGACGTGACCTATTGCTTTCGTCAGCCAAACGGAGCATATTGCAAATACAAGGTTGGCGCGGCAGATTACCAATCGCGGGACAATATGATCGCTTCCGCCCACGCGGCATTTGAACTGAGTATGGAGGGCTTCAAACCTTAGGCACGAGAGGGTGGCCGGATAGTATTACCCTGGCCATCCTCGTTACAGTTACATCAAACCCAAAGTGGGAAGGAGTTGGTCTTATGAACCGTAATCGGTTTATTCAATACAGAACAAACCAGGGGAAATACATGCTGAGGTTCTTTGCGTATGGTCTTCGGCGCATCTTTACGGAATTTCGTTATGCCGGAATTGCGTTCGGTCTGGCTGCCCTTGAAATCATTGCCTATCTCATGATTTGCAACGCCATTGACGGCATGGCGCTCTGGCCGTTGATCATCCAAGTATATAAGCGGGTGATTCTCGTTCCGCTTGCTGTTCTTTTCTTGTTCGCCGTGACTGAAATCGGACGGCCGAGAGGCTTCCGACGGATCATGCGGGAAATGGAGAAGATCCTCAGGATCCTGAACGGGGACAATGAAGCACCTGTTCTGATCTCCAGAAAAAAGAACCAGGACGGTAAAACGGAACACTGGATTTTTGATTCCTACGGTCTCCCATACTCGGAATTCAAGAATCTGAAAAAGAAAATCGAGTCCGCGCTTGACATCGGCATTATCCGTATCACAGAAGGACGTGACGGTCACAAGGTCGAAATTGACCTCGCAGTCCATCCCGGTCCGTGGCCGCAAAAGGTTCCGTGGGACGACAAGAACCTTGCGGCAGGCTACTCCAAGCTGCCGCTGGGCGTCAGTCGGTATGAAACCGTGTTTCTGGATCTGTCGGTGACACCGCATACTATCATCAACGGACGCACGGGCTCCGGGAAAACGATCGCCATGAAATCCCTGTGTTACGGTGCAATTATGAAGGGCTACGAGGTATATCTGGTTGATTTCAAAGGCGGTGTCGATTACGGGCCAGTCTGGGAGAACCACACCAGACTGATTTGCAATAATGATCAATTCATTGCGGTGATCCAAAACCTGTGTAACGAATTGACGGTAAGGCTCGGTCAGCTTCGGAAATTCGGTGAGATCAACATAGATGCTTATAACAAAGCAAACCAAGTGGCTCCGATGAAAAGAATTATGCTTTTTGTAGATGAGTTGGGTGAATGCCTGGACAAGAGCGGTATGACAAAGGCGCAGAAGGAAACTGTGGATCAAATCACCCAGGGGCTCAGCACGCTCTGCCGCCTCGGACGGGCAGCAGGGATCAGCTGCATTCTCAGTACCCAGCGCGGCTCCGCCGATCTGATTTCCGGTCAGATTCGGAACAACACCCTGGAAATGGTCGGGCTCTGTGATGAGAACCTCTCCCTTTTGACGATCGGCAACACGGACGCTGCGAATGAGATCAACTATCCCGGACAATTCATGGATGAGAATAGAAATATGTTTCAAGGCTTTTTTGCCGATTATACCGCACTGCTTCGGAAGCGCGAGGAAGAAGGCCGGATCGGTACATACAGCCCGCAGGCATTCAGACTTGCTTCCAAAAAAAGGAAGGAGGAATCCAGTCATGGCTGATGCCATTCTCATATACAAGCCTGCGGAGCTCATGGGGCTTTTAGGCCTTGGAAGAAACACCGTTTACGCACTGCTCCGCTCCGGCCGCCTCCGCAGTGTCAAGATCGGCAGCCGCTATCTTGTGACGCAAGAGGCGCTGCAAGAGTTCTTGAACACAGACAAGCACACCGTTCAGGAATAATAGTCCTTGCGCCTAAACCACACAGCGGGTATAATATTGCTGTACCCGCTGCGTGGCGGAAAGGAGGCAATATGCCGCGCAGTACAGCAAAATCCAAAAAGTCGGCTTCCGGAGCCGGCAACATTCGCAAGAAAACCGTTACCAAAAACGGCAAACCCTATACTTACTGGGAAGCTCGTTTCACGGTCGGATATGACCCCGGAACGGGAAAACAGATTCAGCGATCCATCACCGGCAAAACACAAAAAGAGGTCGCACAGAAGCTCCGTGAGATCACAGCAGAGATCGACCAGGGCACCTATCAGGAGCCCTGTAAAATGACCTTATCCGAATGGCTGGACATTTGGCTGAAAGAGTATGTTCGGGATGTGAAGCCCAAAACGATGGAATCCTACGAATGCCAGATCCGATGCCATTTGAAACCTGAATTAGGCAGCACCAAATTAAGCACCTTGTCCCCTCACCAGATTCAGGTGTTCTACAACAAGCTGAGCGACCCCGAGAAAGGCAATCTTTCCCCCAAGAGCATCCGCATCATCCACGGTATTCTCCACGAAGCCCTCTCGCAGGCGATCAAGATTGGGTTTCTTCGGACGAATCCGACGGAGCCCTGCACCTTGCCGAAGGTCATCAAGCATGAATTAAAGCCGCTGGATGGCGCGGAAATCAAAGCGTTTATGGATGCTGTGAAAGGCACCGAAGATGAAATTCTTTGCCTTGTCACGCTTTTCACGGGCTTACGGCAGGGAGAGCTTCTGGGGTTGACCTGGGACCATGTGGATCTCGCAAAAGGAACGCTGCTCATTTGTCAGCAGCTGCAAAAGGTTCCCGGCGGCGGGAACCGGTATCAGATCCTTACGCCAAAGAACGGAAGATACCGGGTCTTGTCTCCGGCCCCTTTTGTCATGGATCTGTTGAAGCAGCAGTTTGTCAAGCAGGAGGAATGGCGGAAAGCCGCCGGAAGTGCTTGGCGTGAAACCGGTTTTGTTTTCTCTGATCCGCTGGGAAACCATCTGATGCCCCATACCATATATCATCATTTTAAGCGGATTGCGGAAAGCATCGGCAGGCCGGACGCAAGATTCCACGATCTTCGTCACAGCTATGCTGTGGCAGCGATTCGCTCGGGTGACGATATCAAGACCGTACAAGGCAATCTCGGTCACGCAACCGCTTCCTTTACGTTAGACGTCTACGGCCATTTCACCGACGCCATGCGCAGGGAAAGTGCAAACAGGATGCAGGCGTTTATCGAAAACGTTGGGAAATAGGGGCGGAATAATAAGGGAAAACTTTTTGGCGTTTCTTCAAAATCCAGCTTTTTGGGTCTATTTTCACGCAAAAACGCAGAAAAAAGCCCTGAAACCTTTCGATTTCAGGACTTTTTATGGTCCGAGTGACTGGATTCGAACCAGCGGCCTCTTGAACCCCATTCAAGCGCGATACCAAACTTCGCCACACCCGGATTTCATTTTGCTCAACTATATTAACACAGCTTCATCCGTTTTGCAAGCCCTTTTTTCTTTTTTCTTCATTTTTTTCTACGTTTTTCAAAGGCAGATGGTTTCGCGGATGCGGCGGGCAAATTCGTCCAGGCACTGCGCCGCGTCGGGCGCGTGCTGCGCGGTCGGCAGGTCGTTGGCCGTGCGGAGCAGGCAGAAGCGCGGTGGCAGCATGGCCGTCTTATTCAGGCACATTGCGCCAAGGAGCTGGCGCGCCACCAGATCGCCGCCGGAATAGCCGGACACGACGATGCCAAACAGATACTTGTCATACAGTTCGCTTTGCAGCAGCAGGCTCGTCAGGCGGTTGAAGAGCGCAGAGATATTCGCGCCGACGGCGTCATTGTAATTCGGGCAGAGGAAAAGCATGGCATCGCAGTCACGGATGGCCGGCAGGACCGTTTCGGAGATCGCACCGCCGTAGAAGCAGCCACCGTTTTCGGCAAAGTGCAGGCAGGTGCGGTAGGAGCAGCCGCGGCAGTCGTGGATCGTGCCGTTTCGCAGAGAAAGCTCGGTGATCTCGCAGGCATCGGACAATCTCCGGCAGATCTCCCGGCCCATCCAGAGCGTGCTGGAGCGGCCGCTCTCCGAAGCGTGCAGCATCAGCAGCCGCGGGCGGCGGAACCGGGGCGGTTGGAAAGTCTCCAGCCGCCGGACAAGACCTCTCGCGCGCGTCCGGTAGGTTTGCTCCGGTGTCAGGCCGAGGCGCGCGGCAAGGATATGCTGATTATAAAGCGAGCCCGTCCCCTCCACGAGGGGCTTGCCCATAAAGGCGCAGCCCGTGCCGTTGGCGGCGAAAACGACGTCCTGCGCGAGCTGCTTAGTGTAAAGCTCCCCTGCCCCGTCCAGCAGAACGGCAGCGCAGCTGCCCTGCATGGCGTCCTTCTCCAGACGCAGGCGGCGCAGCAGCGCCAGCGTGGGCGCATCCATGCCGCCCTCGTCCGTCGAGAGGGCAAACAGCACCCGTTTGCCGCGCAGATCGTCCCCGGCGGAAAGGAAGCGGTGCGCCGTCCCTTCCAGTGCCGCGGCGGCCGTTTCGCGCAGACGGTCGCTTCCGCCCGGCATGAGAACATCAATCATAGGAAAATCGCTCCAATCGCTGCTGCACTTCCTCAATTTTTCGGAAAAGCGCGGGATGCAGCGCTTCGCGCTGTGTCAGGATCCCGGCGGAGGTCGTGCGGCTGCGGCAGCCGAAATAGGCGCCGCCCATGGGAATGGCGCTGCAGCAGACCTCACCGCGCACCAGGCGCAGCAGGCTCACGGCCGCAGAAGAAAGCGCCGGCGCAATATAGGGCTTGAAGCCCAGCTCGCGGACGCGCAGGTTGGCCGTCACGGTCTCCTGCGTCAGACGCGCGGAAAGCGCTTCGTCGTAATTCTGCGGATGATTTGCAACGATCAGGTCGGCGCCGTGCGGGCCGTAGACGCGGCCACCCGAAAAATCAATGCCGTCCTTTTTCGCGTGATACGCCGCGCGCGCGGCCATCACGCCAAGACCGAAACCGCGCACCTGCTCCGGCAGGAGCCCCGCCGCGTCGAACGCGCCGGAGGCATCACGGTTGCTCTCCAGAAATACCGCGCGGCAGAGCTGATCGACCGGGTCGGAGATCTGGCAGAACAGCCCGCCGAAGGCCGTTTCCCGCGCGCGCCTTGCATAACCGGCCAGCATTTCTCGGTTGCGGGCAAACTGCGCCATGCGCACGTCCTGCACGTCGGAGCCGACCGGCGGCACGCCGCGCGAGGCGGTGAAGAGAAACAGGTCGCAGTCAAACAGCCGTTCCTGTGAGCAGATCGCGATCTCCGGCAGGGGCACGCCGTCCGGCGGGAGCACCTGATTCAGCTCCACCTCATACCGGCGGCAGAGCGCCTCATTTGGGTCGTAGATCGCGATACGGGAAAGCTCGCGGCCGAGCAGCTTCAGGGCGATCAGAAGCGTACCGCCCACGTCGCCCAGCCCGACCAGTGTGGCCGTCAGGCCGCTTTTCTTCCGCGGACGGGCGAGATGATCAAAGGCGCGCGCAAAAGCGGTGTTCAGCACCGTCGCGCCCTTTTCCCGCACAAAGGTCTCCACCCCCGGCAGGGCGGCGGGCGCCTCGTTCGGCAAAAGCGCACAGGCATTTTCCGGCTCCATGATCTGCGCCGTATTCCCCACGGCGAAGCAGCCGCGGCTTTTCAGTGGGTCTCGCCGGACCAGAAAGACAAGCGGCGCAAAGGGCGCATTCACTCGAGCGGCCTCCGGCGGAAAGCCGCCGCCCAGATCGCACAGGCAAAAGCCCTTCCAGCTTCTAAACTCCATTCATCGCGCCTCCTCCGGTTCGGGTCCTGTCCAGTGTCAGCAGATCGTCCTCCAGATATGCCGACGCCGGGATGGAAAAATCATAGTCCAGTGCCTTGCCGCGGTCGGGCAGGCGCGGATGCTCGATGGCCTCGCCCAGACGGCGCAGCGTCAGCACGGTGTTGAAGCTGCGCTGCTGCACCCGCTCCAGCGCCCGCAGAACGCACAGGGCGTTCGTGAGCGCGGTGCGGCTCAGTTCCCGCACGGCGGGCTGGGCGGCATCGGTAAAATGCCGCGGATAGAAATACGGCAGAATCAGATTGATCGACGGCAGCATCCGATTCTGCTCCGGGCGGCTGCCGACGGAGTCGCCGCCGATGAAGGGATAGAGCAGGCTCTCCGTCACCCAGTAGTGCAGATTGGGAATGAAATATTCGCAGTCCACCTGGCGGTGCTGCTCGCGCATCAGGTCGCGGCCGCGCCCGGAGAGGATGCCCACGATGATGCGGCTGATCTCCAGTCCCTCGCGCTCAAAGATCGGGTTGAGCTTGCCGATGCGGTAGCCCTTATGCAGCAGGTCGTCCACGAGGATGACCGGGCGGCGGAAGGACTTAAGCGTGCGCACCTGATTGGGAAGCGAACTGTAGCCGGGGTATTCCACGACGGAGAAATTGCTCCCGTCGGGGGCAAAGCACTTGTCGGCGTGCAGGGTTTTGGTCACGGTGCCGGGGACGACCTCGCCGGAGAGGATCTTTCCGTAGGGCACGCAGAGGAAGCGTCCCTTTGCGCTGCCCGCATGGTCGTGCTGCTGCACGCGATACATCAGCGCCTGATTGAGAAGCTCCGCGTCGAAGCACAGCAGGAGCTTGCCGGGGTACAGTGCCGTCAGGGCCGCCCGCAGGCGGGGACGGGACTGCTCGATCGCCTCGAGCACTTCCGGCGCGTCACGGTGCGGCGCCTTGATGCCGAGCAGCAGATCCTGGATCAGCACCATGGGCATCCGCATATCGACGTAATAGAGATCCGGCACCTCCTCGACCCGCACGAATCCAAGCTGCATCAGCACATCCAGAAGCGCCTCCTGCCCCTCCGCGCAGCGGCACAGGGCATAGGTATGGTCGTCCGTCAGGCTGCGGACCAGAAGCTCGTTCAGGAGCATCCGCATATGCTCCCGTGAGCCGCCGGCCTCCACGCCGTCGATCATCAGGAGCTTGCCTGAGGTGCGGCGGCGCACGCTGGAGCAAGCCTCCACGTCGTGCAGCTCGTCATAAAGCCCGGCGATGGTCACACTGTGCGAGCTTGCCGAGCCGACGGTACGTTGCAAACGGCGCGAGCACAGATAGACCTGCGCACCCTCGCTCACGCCGGTGAAATACAGATCCTGCGGCGCAAGCTCGCGCTTGAGAATGGGGAAGCGCAGATACAGGCCGTATTCGTAGATATATGCCTGCACGATGGGATCGACCAGCGCGGAAATATCCAGATTCTTGTCGATGGCGTCGCGGATGCGCGTCGAGCTGATGTCCTCCATCTGCTCCGGCAGGGAGAATTCGACCACGCTGCCGCGCAGGATGGAGGTGACGGGCGGCAGTCCGGTCTCCTCCTCGGCAGGACGCCGGACGATGATATGGTCAAAGGCCGCCGCGCCGTCCGGCGCTTCGCTGCGGTAGGCGGAGGCATGGCGGATAACGTCGCTGCCCGCGACGATACGCACCTGACGGCCGGGGAAACAGGCGCGCAGCGCCCGGAGGTCCTCCGGCATGGCGATATTGATGGGAATATCGTCCGGGAAGAGATAGGTGTCCCACTGGTCGGCCACGGACATCCGCACGATCCTGCGGCGCAGGAGCTTGGCCAGAGTCCGCTTGCTCCACGAGAATTCGTCCACCGCGAGGTAGACCTCGAAGCCGCGGGCGCGAATTTCTTCGACGATGGCCTTATGCCCGGCGGAGAAGGGGTCGAAGGTGCCGGGGAAAAAGGCCACAGGCTTCGGCGCTTCAAATTGGAACGCTCCCTGCTCTACCGTGTAGTGTACCATAAAGCGATAGAGATGATTCAGCATGGCGGCACGGTTGAAGAAGCTGAGCTGCCCCGGCTCCGGCTCGGAAAGGAGCGTCAGGAGTTTTTTGTGGATGCGTGTGAAGCAGTAGCTGCGCAGGCGCAGCGGCAGCGCCTCATTGGCGATCAGGTCGTGGCACAGCACGCACAGCGCGCTCTGGTGAATGGGCGCGTGGTAATGCGCCACGCCGACCAGAAGCAGCCCAAGGCAGCGGTCGGTCAATTCCCGCGAGCCCTCCGGCAGTGAGGCGATCAGGCTGCCGAGCGCGGAAAGCGCCGGGCCTGCGGGGCGGACGGTACCGGAGCGCAGCAGCGCCTCCAGATAATCGACCGCCTCCATGATCTCCTTTTCCGGCAGACTGCACACGAGCCTGCCGAGGTAGGGCGGGATGAAGCGCGCGATCTGCTCCTGCCCGTTTTCCAGCTCACGCAGGAGATCGACCGCAATCTCGTTACGCTGATCGACCGTCAGATAGTCCGCAACGGTCAGAAGCGCCTCGCCCGCGTGCTCACGCACCGGCAGGTGCTCGCTGACGGACAGGAGGTTGGAAAGGTGCATCGCGGTATGAAAGGCGTTCTCGCTGTGCTGCCGCACATCGTCGCAGAGCATGTCGATCTGCTCAATTTTCACGATCCAGTGTACCGCGTTTTTCAGATTGCTCAGGTAGAGAAGCGACACGTCCGGCTGCATGGTCGGCAGATCGCCGAACAGTTTTTCGCGCAGATACGTGACCGCCGGGGTCTCCTCCCCGCGGGGCTGCGCCGCCTTCCGCAGGAAGTCCCCGTCTGCGCAGCTGCGCAGATGGTGGATGCAGCGCAGGGCGTTGATCTGCCAGCGATCCACCCCGCTGCGCAGCATCCGCAGGAGCGGAGGCTCCGCGGCGGCAAACAGCTCCTTCGACACCGCGGACGGCGGCACATGGCACATCGCGTCAAAGAGGACAAAGCAGTCCGTTTCCGGCAGGCCGTCAAAATGTGCAAACAGCGGCTGTGCCAGCTCCGGCGCGAGCTGCGGCTCGCAGCTTGCAAAGAGCGATTCGCAGATCGCCTTGAGCGAATTGGAAATGCGCAGCGCGTGCTTGTGCGCGATCTTATGATCCGGGTGCAGGCACTGCATCACATAGCTGTCCCATAGCGCGACAGATTCGTCCAGCAGCGCCAGCATCGTCGGCGCCATGGCCGACTTCGGCGCGGCGGAGGGCAGCATTTTGCGGTAGCGCGGACCGCTGTTGGCCAGAATCTGGCCCATGATATGCCCCGCGATGCGGCGCACATCGCCCTCCGGGTACATCAGAAGCTCATACAAAAAGCCCAGCAGCTTCTGCTTGTTGCCGCGTGACATATAGGTATTGTACTCATCGAACAGGCGCAGATAGGTGCGGATGCGCTGGGTATTCTTCTCCCCGCGCGCCTGCTCCAGCAGCAGGTCAAAGGAGGCATCCGTGCTGATGGCGTTCATCAGGCGGATGTTATTGGCAAAAGTCAGATCGCGCAGCGCGCCCAGCACGTCCTCCTGCGAAAGCAGCGCCGCGTCGCGGGCGGCCGACTTTTCCGTGCTGCCGTCGTCCCGCACGCCGCGGCCGCGCAGAAACAGCTCAAAATCGCGCAGCTTGCTGTAGACCATCTGGTAGCGGCGGCGCTTTTCCGGCGTCACGTCCGCGAGCTTGGAGAGGATAATGCCGTAAGCCTCCTCCAGGGTGCAGATGCGCATCTTCTCCCGGCCGTTTTCCCGGCTGCCGCGGACGCGGAAATCCGCGTAGATCAGCAGCAGCGATTCGATCGTCAGATTTTCAAATTCCAGATCCCATGTCGAGTGGTTCGCCGCGATATGCGCGATGGTCTCCAGACCGCGGTCGACAAGCCACTGCCAGGTATAGTAATAGTGCAAATAGGGGATCCGCGCGGCATCCGCGCCGCGGCAGGCAAATTTGCCGATGTCGTGCGACAGGGACGCCGCCGCGACCAGCGGCACATCCACAGGCAGTCCCGCCTCGTGCGCCGCCAAGGCCGTGCGGACGGCAACATTGCGCACGCCGATGGTATGCGAAGCCGCATCGAAGGGCATCAGTTCCCGGCTCAGGCGCAGCGTCAGAAGAAAATGGCTGTCCTCCGCCGCGAGGCAGAAGCGCGCATACTCCTCCGGAATGTGCGTGTCCAGCGCCGGATCTATGGGCAGAAGATCGGTCAGCGGGTCAAAAGGCGCGTCCTCGCAGGCAAGCAGCGCCTCCAAAACGGCGATCAGCAGCGCGACCCCCCGCTGCGTTTCCGCCGCGGGCGCACGGTATTCCGGGTCGGCAAACAGGCCGTTCGTCAGGTAGGTATAGGCTGCCCGCAGCCAACCTTCCTCCGGCGCCGGGGTGCAGTCCGACAGTTCCGGCGCAAGGCACTGCGCCGCCTGCGTCAGGAGGCGGGCGCGATCAAATTCCGTCCCGGCAAACAGTGCGCAAAACCGTTCAGGCGTCAGCCCTGCGGGGACGTTATTTCTGAGGCGTTCCGGCGAAAAGCGCATGGCAGTCGCTCCTTTTTCTGGTATCTTTCTTATTATAACGAAGAATCCGGCGCAGTACAACAGAAAAATTCCGTTGTACTGCGCCGGAGCGCGAAAAATCAGAACAGAGTGCTGACAAAGAAGTAGAAGTCCCTTGCCAAGCCGCCGTTGATCCCGTCGATCAGCTCGACCAGCACCACGACATAGAGTACAATGCAGAGGATGGATACCGGAATGCCGATGATGGACAGAATCTTGCCGAGACGCGCCTGTTTGGTCGCGCGGCCATAATTCTTGCGGCGGGAGATGCTGCCGGTGATCAGGCCCGCAATGGCGAAGGCAATGCCGACAAAGAAGGTGCACAGGGACGCGATGCCGCAGCCCATGCTGATGTAGCCCAGCACACGCGCGCTGGTGGGAACCGGGGGTTCTGCCGGGACGGGGGCGGGGGTATAGCTGTTTTCAAATTCATTCATTTGGATTGTTCCTTTCTGATACCATGATTTCCGAATCGGTTTGTATTTCAAGCTGCCCTTCGGCAGGCTTTTCCGGGGGATCGGGCAGAAGCACCGGGCGGCGCCGCAGCGCAATCCACAGTGCCGCCAGTCCTGCCAGACTGACTGCGGAGATCAGCGCACCCGCCTTCAGGCCGGGAGCCGTATATTGCAGGCGCACCTCGTGCGTCCCTGCCGTGATGGGGAATGCGATCACGGCGTCCGTCAGCTTCAGGTCTTTGCTCTCCGGGTCGTAGGTCTGCGCGAGCGCGACCTCCTCGCCGTCCACCCATGCGCGCCAGCCGGGCTCATAGGGCACGGAGGTATAGAAGAAGCCGTCCTCCGACGTCTCGACCGTGCCGGCGACCTTCGTGTCGGAGAATTCCGTCAGCTTCCACGGACTGCGTGAAAGGATCTCGCAGCCCTCACGGAACACGGCATCGTTCTGCATCGCCACGTCCAGAGAGATCGTCCCGCTGCCCGCTTCCTTGATGGGATAGGTCAGTGTCACGACATCGCCTGTGGAGAAGCTGCCGAGCGTCGACAGGAAGCGCACCTTGATGTTGCGGCTGAGGATCTGCTCGCCGTTGCGGAACACCTCCACGTCATAATTACCGTTGGACTTCGTGGTCATGCACAGAAGGCCGTCCTCCGGGACAACATAGCGGATGCTCAGCCGGACGGTGTCGGTCTGGCCCTCGGTGGAATAGCTGTACTGCGTGCCGCTCGTGCCGGTGGCAGTGAGGGAGCAGCCCTCCGGTGCCTCCAGCTCGGAGTGCTGCAGGTGCGTATAGAGCGATGTTTGCAGTCCCGTTGCAAGGCGGAACATCTCCTCCTGCTCGCGGATGGGGTTATAAACGCTGTCCTTCGTGACGAATTCGCTTAATTTGGAATTCGTCACAAAGCCAAGGGAGATATAGGAGGTATTCTCCAGCAGGAGCACGTCGCCGGAAGCCGCCGCCAGCGTGTTGACGCTGCGGTCGAGCTGCTTGCCGTCGCGGTCGATCAGGTACTTTATGCCGCACATCAGGTTGGAAAAGGGCGTGCTTTCATAGTAGGCATAGCGGTTGCTGGCCGGCCATGAAGCAAGACCCAGCGATCGGGAGAAGCGGTTGAAGCGCACATTGGCGGAGGAATTGAAGATCGTCACGCCGTGGTAGCCGTTCAGCGCGCCGTCATTGAGCGTCTGTGTGGTCGTCATCTCCGTGCGCCAGAAGAGTTCGCCCTCCTCGCGCGCCTGCATCTCCTCCAGCACGGTCTGCACGTCCTCGCTCTCCTTGGGATAGGACGAGCGCGTGGTCAGGCCGACCTTCGCCACACCCATGGCAAAGCAGGCGACGGACTCCGCGGAAAACAGGCATACCAGCACCACGGCCGTCACCGTCCGGCGCGGACGGAAGGGCGTGTAGACGATCAGCGCCGCGCAGCAGACCAGCAGGCTGCACAGGCTCAGGACCATCCGCACGGTACCGTTCTCTATCCCCCAGCCGCAGGCGATCAGGGCAAGGCACACGGGGACAATGATAAACAGGTGCCGCAGCCGGAAGCTGCGAAGCTGCGTATAGCCGCGGAAGGCCATGGTGATCAGCACGAAGCTGAACAGGAAGCTGAAGCGATACGGCAGCATATTGGGGAAATGGAAGCCGTGCCAGACGTAGTCCAGCACCCGGAAGATAAAGCTGCACAGGAAGAACAGCAGCAGCGCCACACTCACGAGCTTTTCCCGCAGGGGGATGCGCTTGCAGCACAAAAACCAGACTGCAAGCACCACCGTGCAGAAGCCGCAGAACACGTTCGGCAGACCCTCCATCTTCGTCGGCGCAAAGCCGATCAGCAGGCCCGACAGCACCTGCCGCGCCGCGGAGAGGAAGCCCGGAAGCGTCTGCGTTTTTACCGTCTGCCAGACGCCGTCCGTGACGGCGCCGGAGGCGTTCTTCGCAATGTTCAGCGCAAGGAGCTTGGGGAATTCACTCGCCGCCGAATAGGTATTTTTCAGGCCGTACAGCGTGGGAAGCAGCAGCACCGCCGCCGCGCCGACAGACAGAAGCGTGCACAGGCTGATGCGCGCCAGCCGCCGGAAAAAGCCCCGCACGCCGTTCGGCCGGCAGATGCAGTAGCCGAAAAAGGCCAGCGCGACGAAGATGCAGCAGAAAAAGCTCAGATAATAGTTGCACCACAGGCTCAGCGCCAGCGTGACCGTGTACAGACGGAACCTGCCGTCGCGCAGGAGGCACACCGTTCCCGCCACCAGAAGCGGGAAGATCGCCAGCACGTCCAGCCACATAAGATTCCAATAATACCCCGCCATGAATGAGGAAAAGGCATACAGCAGGCTGAAAAACGGCAGCGTCCAATCATTTCGGCGGAACACCAGCCGCAGATACCACGCGAAAAACAGCCCGGACAGCGCGATTTTCAGGATGGTCAGCAGGGCAAAATACTCCCGCAGCAGAGACGCCGGCACCAGCACGCACAAAAAATTCAGCGGGCAGGCCAGATAGTAGGCGTACAGCGACAGATAACCCACGCCCATGCCGACATCCCAAGTATATTGCAGAGAACCGCCGGACAGGAGCTTTTCCCGGAAATCGGCAAAGAAAGGATAATACTGATGCCAGCCGTCGTGCGCCAGCACCTGCTTATCCCCCACCGGCCACAGCCCGCCGATGAAGAAGATCAGCAGCGTGACGGCGAAGGGAATACAGAACGAGAGCAGCAGCGGCATCCGCCGCTTTCTCCTTTGCAGATAATTCATGCTTCCTCCTTTTCCCACAGCAGGGGCAGGGTCGTTTCAAAATCCACGCCGTACCAGCGGGCATCCGGATTCTGCGCGGTGACGCGGAGTGTCCGGACCACATACTCCGATGCGCGCCGGATGGCCTCCGCGGTGCTGCGTCCGAGCGTCAGATAACCCACGCAGACACTGGCAAAGAGGTCGCCCGTGCCGTGGAACACGGCGGGGATGTACTCCGTCAGGTGAACGCTCATTTCGCCACTTGCGTCCATGGCGGCCACGCCCATCCGCCCGTCCGCCGGGCGCACGCCCGTGAGGATCACAGTGCGCGGCCCGAAGGCAAGGAGCTTTTCCAGAAGCGCGCGCACATAGTCTTCGTCGTGCTGCTCGCGATAAAGCGTTCCCGTCAGCAGGCAGGCCTCGGTGATGTTGGGCGTGATGATGTCCGCGCGGGCGCAGAGCAGCCGCATCTTCTCCGGGAAGCCGTCGTCAAACCCGGCGTAGAGCCGGCCCTGATCGGCCATCACGGGATCGACGAAGCGGAGCGTATGTTTTCCGCCGAAGCGGTCGAAAAAGGCTTCCACAAAATCCACCTGCGCAGGCGAGGCCAGATAGCCGGTATAGAGTGCGTCGAAGGTCAGGCCGAGCTGCTGCCAGTGCGCACTGACGGGCGCGAGGAGATCGGTCAGGTCGCGGCTCACGAAACCGTCAAACGCGGTGTGCGCGGACAGGACGGCCGTCGGCATCACGCAGCACTCCACCCCCATGGCGGAAAGCACGGGAAGCGCAATGCTCAGTGAGCACTTGCCGACGCAGGAAAGATCTTGTACCGTGGCGATTCGTTTCATGCAAAGTTCTCCGTTTTTTGTGTCTTATATATGTGTATTATACCGCAGTTCGGCGGGAAAGGAAAGCCCCGCGCCAGAAAAAGTAACGCAAAGCGCCGCAGGAAAAATATCAGAAAATCTTGTGCTCCCCTCTTGAAATTACCACAAGATATAGTATAATATCTCCTGAACGCAATTGACGGTATGAGCTTTATCAGGAGGAAAAAGATGAAAATCATCAAGAGAAACGGCGCAGAGGCCGTGTTTGATATCAAAAAAATTGAAACTGCCATCAGCAAGGCAAACGACGTTGCAGAGGAAAGCGAACGCATGACTCCCCTGCAGATCAAGCGCATCGCGCAGAGTGTGGAGATCCAGTGCCAGGAGATGAACCGCAGTCTGTCCGTCGAGGAGATTCAGGATCTCGTCGAGGATCAGATCATGGCGCACGGCGCGTTTGAAGTCGCCAAGCGCTACATCACCTACCGCTACACCCGCTCCCTCGTGCGCAAGTCCAACACCACGGACGACCGCATCCTCAGCCTGATCGAGTCGAACAACGAGGAGGTCAAGCAGGAAAACGCCAACAAGAATCCCACCGTCAACGCCGTGCAGCGCGACTACATGGCAGGCGAGGTTTCCAAGGACATCACCCGCCGTATTCTGCTGCCGCAGGACATCGTCGAGGCGCACGAAGCCGGCATCATCCATTTCCATGATGCAGACTATTTCGCCCAGCATATGCACAACTGCGATCTGGTCAATCTGGAGGACATGCTGCAAAACGGCACCGTCATCTCCGGCACGCTGATCGAAAAGCCCCACTCCTTCTCCACTGCCTGCAATATCGCCACACAGATCATTGCGCAGATCGCCTCCAACCAGTACGGCGGCCAGTCCATCTCCCTGACGCATCTGGCGCCCTTCGTGGACGTCAGCCGCAAGCGCATCCGCCAGAGCGTGGAGCGCGAGGTCAAGGAGCTGAACACCGACGCGACCGAGGAGCAGATCTCCCACATCGTCGAGGAGCGCCTGCGCGAGGAGATCAAGCGCGGCGTGCAGACCATCCAGTATCAGGTCGTCACGCTCATGACCACGAACGGCCAGGCGCCGTTCATCACGGTCTTTATGTATCTGGATGAGGCGCGCAATCCGCAGGAGAAGAAGGACCTTGCCATCATCATTGAGGAAACGCTGCGCCAGCGCTATCAGGGCGTCAAGAACGAGAAGGGTGTCTGGATCACCCCGGCCTTCCCCAAGCTCATCTATGTGCTGGAGGAGGACAACATCCACGAGGATTCCGAATATTACTATCTGACCCGTCTGGCTGCCGAATGTACCGCCCGCCGCATGGTGCCGGACTACATCTCCGAGAAGAAGATGCTGGAACTGAAGGTGGACAAGAACGGCGAGGGCCACTGCTACACCTGCATGGGCTGCCGCAGCTTCCTGACGCCCTATGTGGACGAAAACGGCAAGCCGAAGTATTACGGCCGCTTCAATCAGGGCGTTGTGACCATCAATCTGGTGGACGTCGCGCTGTCCTCCCACCGCGATATGGACAAGTTCTGGAAGATCTTCGACGAGCGTCTCGACCTGTGCTACCGCGCGCTGATGTGCCGCCACAACCGTCTGAAGGGCACCCTTTCCGATGCCGCGCCCATCCTGTGGCAGTACGGTGCACTGGCGCGCCTGCCCAAGGGCGAGCCCATCGACAAGCTGCTCTACGGCGGATATTCCACGATCTCTCTGGGCTATGCGGGCCTGTATGAATGCGTCAAGTATATGACCGGCAAGTCCCACACTGACCCGGAGGCCAAGCCCTTTGCGCTTCAGGTCATGCAGTACATGAACGATGCCTGCAAAAAGTGGAAGGCCGAGAACAACATGGATTTCAGCCTCTACGGCACGCCGCTGGAATCCACGACCTACAAGTTTGCCAAGTGCCTGCAAAAGCGCTTCGGCATCATCCCCGGCGTGACGGACAAGAGTTATATCACGAATTCCTACCACATCCACGTGACCGAGCACATCAACGCCTTTGACAAGCTGGCCTTTGAGGCGCAGTTTCAGGCGCTCTCCCCCGGCGGCGCGATCAGCTACGTCGAGGTGCCGGATATGCAGAACAACATCGACGCCGTGCTGGAGCTGATGAAGTTCATCTACGACAACATCATGTACGCCGAGCTGAACACGAAGTCCGACTACTGCCAGGTCTGCGGCTATGACGGCGAGATCGAGGTCGTGGAGGACGAGGACGGCAAGCTGGTCTGGACCTGCCCCAACTGCGGCAACACCGACCAGAGCAAGATGAACGTCGCCCGCCGTACCTGCGGCTACATCGGCACGCAGTTCTGGAATCAGGGCAGAACGCAGGAGATCAAAGAGCGCGTGCTGCATCTATAAGTTATTTGACGTAAAAAAAGGAGCGAGTGTTCGCTCCTTTTTTCTAAGAGGGAAAAGCGATGGAAGATCTTCATATTCATATGGTACTCGACGGTGTGGACTGGAAGGCCGCCATTGCCGCGCACGCCGCCCGGCCGGACGACGGCCTGATCCGTGCGCGTCTGGAGGATTACCGCGCGCGCGGCGTGACCTTCCTGCGCGACGGCGGCGACCGCTGGGGCGTCTGCCTGCGGGCGCGGGCGCTTGCAAAAAACTACGGCATCGACTACCGCTGCCCGGCCTTTCCGATTTATCAGAAAGGGCACTACGGCGCCTTCATCGGCCGGGGCTTCGCGGATTGGACGGAATACGCCCGGCTTCTGGACGAAGCACAGGTGCAGGGCGCGGACTTCATCAAGCTGATGATCAGCGGCCTGATTGACTTTCATGTCTACGGCCAACTGACAGAGGCCGGACCCGCACCGGAGGACATCCGCAAAATGATCACCCTTGCCCGTGAGCGCGGCTTTGCCGTCATGGCGCACGCCAACGGCGATACGGCGGTCTGCGCCGCGCTGGATGCGGGAACGGACTCCATTGAGCACGGCGCTTACCTCAGCCGGGACACGCTGCGCCGTCTGGCGGCGACGGAAACCGTCTGGGTGCCGACGCTTGCAACCGTCAGCGATCTGATCGGCTGCGGGCGCTATCCGGACGAGGTGCTGCGCCGCCTTCTGGCCGGGCAGCAGGAGGCCGTCGTCTTTGCCGCAGCGCAGGGCGCGGCGATCGGCTGCGGCAGTGATGCCGGTGCCTACCGCGTTTTCCACGGGAAGGGCACGCAGGACGAGCACGCACTGCTGGCCGAGGCGCTGGGCGAGCGCGCACCGCAGCTTCTGGCCTACGCACAGGGGCAGATCAAGCGCAAATTTCGCTTCTATGACTGATTTTTTGAAAGGAGGCGGCCGCATGACCGAGGTCGTCGCCGCCCTGCTGCGGCAGGACGGAAAATTTCTGATCTGTCAGCGCCCGGCGCACAAGGCGCGGGGGCTGCTGTGGGAATTCCCCGGCGGAAAGGTCGAGCCGGGAGAAACCATGGCACAGGCGCTTGCGCGCGAGTGCCGCGAGGAGCTTGGCGTGACGGTCGCCGTGGAGGAGCCCGTGGCGCAGGTCGTGCATGAATACCCCGACCTGACCATCCGCCTGACGCTGCTGGCCGCCGTTATCACGGGCGGACGGCTGCAAAAGCTGGAGCACAATGACCAGCGCTGGATCACCGCTGCGGAGTTGCCGCAATATGAATTCAGCCCCGCAGACCGCGCGTTTCTTCCCGCGCTCGGAGTCATGTAACACTCCCTTCCACCATATTTCTCCAGTCGCCCGCTAAAATCGGGCGGCGCTTTTTGTGAAAAATGCCCGTGCTTTCATGCTTGACAAAGCCGGTAAAAACAGGTATGCTATTCAAGGCATAGACACAATATATTGTGTCTGCAAGCAAAAGATATCACTAAATTTAGGAGGGACATCATGCGCATCGGCGGTTTGCAGAAAATGACGCTTCTGGACTACCCCGGCCGCGTCGCCTGCACGATTTTCCTGCCCGGCTGCAACTTTCGCTGTCCCTTCTGCCACAACACGCCGCTGGTGCTGGGCGGCGGCGAGGACATCCCGGAGGAGGAATTCTTCCGCTTTCTGGAAAAACGGCGCAGTCTGCTGGACGGCGTGGCCGTGACCGGCGGCGAGCCGCTGCTTCAGCCGGAGCTGGAAGGCTTTCTCCGGCGCATCCGCGCGCTGGGCTTCCTTGTTAAACTGGACACGAACGGCGCCTTTCCAGCGCGGCTGCAAGCGCTGCTGGAGGCCGGACTTGTGGACTATGTCGCAATGGACATCAAGAACCGCCCGGAAAAATACGAAGCCACGGCAGGCGTCCCCGTCCGGCTGGACGACATCCGGCAGAGCGCTGCTTTCCTGATAGCCGGCAGTACGGACTATGAATTCCGCACCACGGTCGTGGACGAGCTGCACGAGCCGGAGGATTTCGCGGCCATCGGCGCATGGCTGGCCGGCGCGAAGCGCTACTTTTTGCAGGAATTCGTGGATTCCGGCAATATTCTTTCTGCCGGGATGCACGCCGCGAGCCGGGAAAAAATGGAACAATGTCTGGCTGCCGCCAGACGTGGCATCCCCGCTGCACAGCTCCGGGGAGAATAGGAGGGAAACGATGTATCAGGTCGTAAAGAGAAACGATAAGGTCGTGGAATTCGACCTTGCCAAGATCGCCCACGCGATCAAGAAGGCGTTCGACGCGCAGGAAAAACAGTACAATGACTCCGTCATCGACTTCCTTGCGCTCAAGGTCACGGCGGATTTTGAGCCGAAGATCAAGGACGGAAAGATCGCCGTCGAGGACATTCAGGACAGCGTGGAATCCGTTCTGATCCGCGCGGGCTACGACGACGTTGCAAAGGCCTATATTCTCTACCGCCGCCAGCGGGAGAAGCTGCGCAACATGAAATCCACCATCCTCGACTACAAGGAGCTGGTGGATAGCTACGTCAAGGTGCGCGACTGGCGCGTGAAGGAAAACTCCACCGTCACCTACTCCGTCGGTGGTCTGATCCTCTCCAATTCCGGTGCGATCACCGCGAACTACTGGCTCACCGAGGTCTATGACGACGAGATCGCCAACGCCCACCGCAACGCCGACATCCACATCCACGATATGTCCATGCTGACGGGCTACTGCGCGGGCTGGTCGCTGAAACAGCTCATTCAGGAGGGTCTCGGCGGCGTTCCCGGCAAGATCACCTCCGCCCCGGCAAAGCACCTGTCCTCCCTGTGCAATCAGATGGTCAATTTCCTCGGCATCATGCAGAACGAGTGGGCCGGCGCACAGGCCTTCTCCTCCTTCGACACCTATCTCGCGCCCTTCGTCAAGGTGGACAACCTGAGCTATGAGCAGGTCAAAAAGTGCGTGGAGTCCTTTATCTACGGAGTGAACACCCCCTCCCGCTGGGGCACGCAGGCGCCCTTCTCCAACATCACGCTCGACTGGGTCGTCCCGGACGATCTGGCGGAGCTGCCCGCCATTGTCGGCGGCAAGGAGATGCCCTTCAAGTACAAGGACTGCAAAAAAGAGATGGACATGGTCAACAAGGCCTTCATCGAGGTCATGATCGAGGGCGACGCCAACGGCCGCGGCTTCCAGTACCCCATCCCCACCTACTCCATCACAAAGGACTTCGACTGGTCGGAAACGGAGAACAACCGCCTTCTCTTCGAGATGACCGCAAAATACGGCACGCCCTATTTCTCCAACTACGTCAACAGCGATATGCAGCCCAGCGACATCCGCTCCATGTGCTGCCGTCTGCGTCTGGACCTGCGCGAGCTGCGCAAGAAGTCCGGCGGCTTCTTCGGAAGCGGCGAGTCCACCGGCTCCGTCGGCGTCGTGACGATCAATATGCCGAAGATTGCCTATCTCTCCGCCACGCCGGAGGAATTCTACAAGCGGCTGGATCATCTGATGGACATCTCCGCGCGCTCCCTGAAGATCAAGCGCGACGTCATTACGCGCCTTCTGAACGAGGGGCTTTACCCCTACACCAAGCGCTACCTCGGCACGTTTGAGAACCACTTCTCCACGATCGGTCTGATCGGCATGAACGAGGCTTGCCTTAACGCAAGCTGGCTGCGCGAGGACCTGTCGCACAGAGAGGCGCAGGAATTCACAAAGGCGGTTTTGAACCATATGCGCGGCAGGCTTTCCGACTATCAGGAACAGTACGACGGGGAATTGTTCAACCTTGAGGCAACTCCGGCGGAGTCCACTGTGTATCGCTTTGCAAAATACGACGCAAAGAACTTCCCCGGCATAATCACCGCCGGAAAAGAGGGCGAAACGCCTTATTACACCAACAGCTCACATCTTCCCGTCAACTATACGGAAGATATTTTCTCTGCACTGGATATTCAGGACGAGCTGCAAACGCTCTATACCTCCGGCACGGTGTTCCACACCTTCCTCGGTGAAAAACTGCCCGATTGGCAGAGTGCAGCAACCCTTGTTCGCAAAATTGCGGAGAATTATAAGCTGCCCTACTATACCATCTCCCCCACCTACTCGGTTTGCCGCACGCACGGTTATCTTGCAGGCGAGCAGCACACATGCCCGCATTGCGGAAGCAAAACCGAGGTTTACAGCCGAATCACCGGTTACTACCGCCCGGTGCAGAATTGGAACGACGGCAAAGTTCAGGAGTTTAAGGACAGGAAGGTGTACAGCATGCTGGACTACCGCGAGCATAAGCAGCGCAAAGCCGAAGCCGAAGCCGCCGCTGAAAAAAGCGCATCCCCCGATGTCGCGGCTGCATACACGCTTTTCACAACAAAAACCTGCCCGAACTGCAAAGCGGCAAAGGCGATTCTTGACCGAGCCGGAATCAAATATGATGTTGTTGATGCGGAAGACGAGCCCGAGCTTGCTCTGCGCTACGGCGTGATGCAGGTTCCCGCATTGGTTGTTGTCAGTTTCGGCGAAAACGGCTCCGGCAACGCCGAAAAGCTGTCCGGTGTCGGACCTATCAACGGCTTTGTGCGCAGCATGGGCTGTGAACAGACGGCGAACTGAGTGTCCTGCTCACAAATTTCGGTAATGAAATAACAAGTACGATCTGCCGCCGGGCAAAGTGATTGCCTTCACCCGCCGCATAAAAATGCAGCTTGTGTTTATCACTCGGTCCGTGCGGCATTGTATTATTATATTGCTGCCTGTTTTTACTTTATTGTCCAACGGAGTGTTTATTTTATGGAACTTTTCGACACACATGCCCACCTTTCGGATGAAGCCTTTGACGAGGACAGGCATTCGCTGATTCCTAAGCTTTTCGAAAGCGGCGTCACACGCATTATCGATGTTGCCTGCGATGTTCGCACCGCTGACCGAACGATTGAACTCATCGATCGCTATCCCTTCATTTACGGAACCATCGGAATGCATCCGCACGATGTTTCCGCAATGGATAATGCGATGATGGACAGAATTTCAGATATTTTGCAGCACAAAAAAATGCTTGCTCTCGGTGAAATCGGGTTGGATTATCACTATGACCTTTCCCCGCGCGATTGCCAGAGAAAATGGTTTGCGGAACAGCTTGAACTTGCAAAGCAGCTCGGTTATCCCGTTGTGCTCCATATTCGCGAAGCATTCGGGGACTGTATGGACATTCTTCACGCACACCGTGACGGACTGCGCGGAGTTATGCATTGCTATTCCGGAAGCGTTGAAACGGCATTTGAATGCCTTGACTTAGGACTGAAATTCAGTTTCGGCGGAGCCGTAACTTTTAAAAACGCAAAAAAACCCGTTGAAGTTGTTCAAAAGCTGCCGCTCGACAGCATCATGCTGGAAACGGACTGCCCCTACATGACCCCCGTGCCGCACCGCGGCGAACGCAACCACCCCGGGTTTATGCACCTTACGGCAGAAAAAATTGCGGAAGTTCGCGGCATTTCCGCAGAGGAAGTCTGCTCCGCAACTTATAAAACTGCCAATAGCTTTTTCGGCATTGGATAATGAAATGAATAAATGCCCGCCGCACTTCCGTATTCACGGCAAATGCTGCGGGCTTGTCAATGCTTTATTTTATAATTAATTCACACTTTTCGGTTTTCAAACCGCTTAAGCTCAGCGGTCATTCCTCATTCGCGTTCGAGTTTTGTTTTGCTATTTCCATGATTTCGGGATATTTTCGGGTTATATAGGCATAGCCCGCTTCGCTGTGCGGAAGGCCACATGCAGAGCAGTCCTTCACGCCGCCCGCAATGAATTTGAAATTCCCGCCGCATTTATCGCCCAATGCATACAGCGGACAATAGCAGAAAAGGCAGTTGAAAAAACCGTTTTCAGGCAGTTTGTGGCAGGGGAAATACTCGCACCTGCTGTTTTGAAAATATGCAAAATACGGCTGACCGTAATTTTCTCGCTGCTCCGTTTCCGAACCGCTCGTGCTCATATCATTCACATTTTTTGTTTCATCCATGTTCAAAATAGCTCCTTATTGATAGAATCCGATATTCTGCAATGCGTTCCGTTTCAGCTTTCCGCAGCTTTTTCTGCATTCTGCATACTGTCAATGTATTCGCAGGCCGCAATCGCCGCAACACCGCCGTCCGCACCCGCTGTCACAAGCTGCCTTACGGATTTTGTTCTGCAATCCCCCGCTGCAAAAATCTCCGGTCTGGAAGTCTTGCAGTCCTCGCCCGAACGGATAAAACCGCTCTCATCAAGCTTCACAAGCTCCGCAAACACACCGTTGTTCGGCGCAAACCCAACGGCAATGAATGCGCCGCTGACCGAAAGCTCTCTTTCCTCGCCCGTTTCGCGATTTTTAACAACGATTCCGGAAAGCTTACCTTCCCCGATGAAGCGCGCAACGGTGCTGTTCAGAACCGGCTCAATGTTTGCGCAGGCAGCAAGTCCGTCCGCAACATGTTTTTCGGCACGAAATTCGCTGCGGCGGTGAACCCGATAAACCTTGCTGCAAATCTTTGAAAGGTATATCGCATCCTGAACGGCTGTGTTTCCACCGCCGATGACCGCAACGGCTTTATCCTTAAAAAACGCACCGTCGCAAACTGCGCAAAATGATATTCCGCTGCCGATAAATTTCTGTTCGCCCTCCGCGCCGGGTAATCTGTGTTTAAGTCCGGTGGCAATTATAAGCGTTCGTCCCGTAAATTCCTGATAATCGGTTCGAACCGTCACTGTTTTGTCCGCGTTTTCGCTGACAGCAACAACGGCACCGACTTCAACATCCGCACCGAGATTCATGACCTGTTCAACAAGCACTTCAACAAGCTCATTGCCGCTCATCGGGCGTGTGAACGGGTAGTTTTCAACATGCGGGGAGAGCGTTATCTGTCCGCCGAATGCTTCTTTTTCAATAAGAAGCACGGATTTTCCTGCGCGACGCGCATAAACTGCGGCTGTCAACCCGGCAGGTCCCGCGCCTGCAATTATAATGTCATAAATTTTTTGCTGCATTGGAAATCCCTCCGTTACATCAGTTTCTTCAGCGGTTCAAGTTCCAGTTTGTCGAAAGCTCTAAGCGCATTGTAAAGCTCCGCCGCAATAAGACGCATTCCTCCCACGGAATTGCTTTCGATATTGCAGGGCATGAGCGGATCGTGCAGGCTGCGGCGAACAAGGAACCAGCCGTTTCCGTGCGTTTCGTCCGCATTCACGCGGACTCCCTCGTAATTCGGCTGAACAATTTCAAATCCGGGAAGGTTTGAAAAATGCTCTTTCACAGTTTCCAATACAGCATCAGTGTAATCCGCCGTGTCGTCAAGCAGCACATTGAGCCGCGCTTCCGCGCTTTCGCAGGGTTCTTTAAGGTTTGCAATAAGTTCGTTCAAAGTCTTGCCTTCGCGCCGTGCTTCAACAAGCGCGACAAGCAGCTTTACAATTATGTATGCACCGTCATCAAGAAAATAGTTTTCGCGCAATGCACCGTGGCCGCTGGTCTCCATAGCGAGTATCGCATTCGCGAATATCGCATCAGCGAGTATCGCATTAGCGAATATCGCATTCGCAAATTCGGCATCAGTTTCTTCCTTCGCTTTTTTTGCCGCTTCTTCCAAGGCAAGCAGGCGTTTCGCTTCGTTTATAACGTTGCGATAGCCGCGTTTGAACCTGTGGTGACGGCAGCCGAGGGAGTTGATGAAATCCGTGAGTCCGGTTGATGTAATCGAATCCGTAACAACTGTTATCGGTCCGTACTGACGAACGAGAATCGCCGTCATAAGCGCAATCAGCCTGTTCCTGTCAAGCGCAATAACGCCGCCGTCGGAAGGAAGGACCGCGCCCGCTCTGTCAACATCGGTGTCGAAAATAATGCCGAAATCCGCACCCGTTTCCGTAACGGCATCGCATATGCTGCGCATTGCATCGGCATTTTCGGGATTGGGCTGATGATTCGGGAACCTTCCGTCCGGTTCAAGGAATCTGCTGCCCGTGATATCCGCACCCAACGGTTCAAGCAGCCGTTCGGCAAAGAACCCCCCCGCACCGTTGCCGGCATCAACAACGATTTTAAGGCCGCTGAAAGGTTTTTCATCTTTTGCACAGCCGAGGGCGGAAAGGATTTTTTCTTTAAGTCCGTTTACATAGGGCGTCATAACGTCAACCGTTCCGCATTGGCCGCGCTGCGCGGCAATCGGAAATGCGGCTTCTTCGGCGGACGCAAGAATTGCCGTAATATCGGCCTTTTCAAGCCCGCCCGCAATTGCGGTGAAAAATTTCATGCCGTTGCGTTCCATCGGCAGATGACTTGCCGTGACCATTATTCCGGCATCAAAATGCAGTTCGTTCACGCAGCACATAAACATTGCAGGAGTGCTTGCAAGGCCGCCGTCATAAGCATTTGCCCCGACGGAAGCAATGCCGTCCGCAAGCCAGACAGTAAGCTGTTCACCGCTCAGTCTTGAATCCCTGCCTATTGCAATACGCAGTTCGGAAGCGGGCTTATTTGCCCTGTCCGCAGCAAAAAGCGCAAATGCCGCGCCGATGCGCACAACGCTGTTCTGCGTTAAATTCACGGGCTTTCCGCCCTCGGTTTCAATCGCAACTCCGCGAATATCGCTTCCATTCTGAAGTTTTTTAAAGTCAGTCATGCCATTCCTCACATTTCATTCGGGCTGTTTTCTTGCGGTACAACAAACAGGGCAGCCGCAAAACCGCCCGTTTGCAAATTACAAAAATCAAATCAATCTTATCAGGCTTCGAAATAGTCGCCCCTGCGGTAATCATACAGCGCATTCACAAAGCCCTTGTCGATATTGTCAAGCACCTTGCCCGTGCCGATTGCAACGCAGGAAATGGGATCCTCCGCAACATAGCAGGGAACCTTCGTGTGTTCGGCAACGAATTTATCCATGCCGTAAAGCAGTGCGCCGCCGCCCGTGAGGCAAATGCCGTTTTCCGCAATGTCGCTTGCAAGCTCCGGCGGAGTTTTTTCAAAAAGGTTTCGAACCGTTTCAAGGATATTCTGAAGAGGTTCTTCAAGCGCATCGATCATTTCGTTTGAGCCGATTGTTATCGCCTGCGGCAGACCGGAAATCAGGTTGCGGCCTTTAACGTCGATAAATACCTGTTCCTTGCGCGGATAAGCCGAGCCGATGCGAATTTTCATCTCCTCTGCGGTGCGCTCACCGATAAGAAGGTTGTGCTTTTTGCGCATATAACGAACGATGGATTCATCAAACCTGTCGCCCGCAACTTTTATTGATTCGCTGAGAACCGAACCGCCGAGAGAGATTATCGCAACGTCGGTTGTTCCGCCGCCGATATCAACGACCATGTTGCCGCGCGGCTGGGAAATGTCTATCCCTGCACCGATTGCGGCGGCGATGGGTTCCTCAATAAGAGAGGTGTGGCGCGCACCCGCCTCCTCGGTCGCCTCGATTACGGAACGCTTTTCGACTTCCGTAACGCCGGACGGAACGCACACAACCACGCGGGGCTTAAAGAAAATGCGTGTGCCGACAACCTTTTTGAGGAAGTGGCGCAGCAGTCTTTCCGTAATGTCGAAATTGGAAATAACGCCGTCGCGAAGCGGCCGCACAGCGACAATATTACCCGGCGTTCTTCCGAGCATGTTTCTCGCCGCCGCGCCGACCTGAAGCACCTTGCCGGTGTTTTTATCCACCGCAACAACGGAGGGTTCACGCAGCACGATACCCTTGTTTTTTACATATACCAATACGCTGGAGGTACCGAGATCGATACCGACATCGTTGAATTCAAACATACCCATTATTTTTAACTCCTAACAAAACCCGAAGTCGGGGGAAGTTCATTGTAGTTACAGCTCTTCAGGGAGTTCCCGTGCTCATACATCATTGCAAAACAGCCGAATGAAGTTTGAGCGCAAAAATACCC
>ERZ860322.144-NODE-144-length-56223-cov-4.657688_pt1 | contig 56223 bp, 50 predicted proteins | sample MGYA00509979_ERZ860322 | MGnify/ENA primary metagenome ERZ860322 (study PRJEB30046, sample SAMN00715217) | human gut metagenome | study: EMG produced TPA metagenomics assembly of the A metagenome-wide association study of gut microbiota in type 2...
TGGCTGACAGGTTACAGACCCCAGTCATTCTGGAGAGTCATGCAGACACTTAACAATAATATAATTACTATAATTATAGCAATTCTTATTACAGCTCTTTTCTGTAATATTAAAGGAGATGTTCTTAATAGGGGAAAGTTTGAAGAATTTGCTTCTGTTATTAAGAAGAGTCTTATTGCTTCAGCAGTCATAGCTGTATATGAACTTCTAAGTAAGACAATACATGGTGTTCCAAGAAGTGTATATGTTATAACATTTTTCCTTGGAATAGTTCTCATGTATATATTAAGAATGCTCGTTAAGATATATATGAGACACCGTAATGGGGGAATCCGTACATATAGTATTCTTGTTGTTACAATTAAAAGCCGTGCCGAAGATACACTTGCAAAGGCTGCATCAAGAAACGACTGGATGCGCCGGCTTGATGGTGTTGTAATTACAGATGAGGATATGACAGGTCAGACAATCTCAGGTGTTCCTGTCGTTGCAAATGTTCATTCTATGATGAGATATATTAAGAATGAAATTGTTGATGAAGTATTTATAGATGTTGATTATAAGACACGCGAAAGTATCAAGCCTATGGTTATGGAGCTTGAAGATATGGGTGTAGCAGTTAATCTTAAGCTTGAGATTCTTGACAGCTATAAGGATTTCGATTGTAAGCTCGGTTTCATAGGAAGTGTACCTGTCATTACATTTGCTAACAGAATATATGACTGGAAAGAGTTATTCGTTAAGAGATGTATAGATATTTTAGGTTCGCTTGTTGGTCTTGTGTTTATGGTAATTGCAATGATATTCGTTGCACCTGCAATTATGATTGAATCTCCGGGACCAATCTTTTTCAAACAGAAACGTGTTGGAAAGAATGGTCGTTATTTTGAGATATATAAGTTTCGTTCTATGTATATGGATGCTGAGGAACGAAAGAAAGATCTTATGGCACAGAATGAGATGAGTGGTCTTATGTTTAAAATGAAAGATGACCCTCGTATAACTAAGGTTGGCAAGTTTATAAGAAAGACAAGTATTGATGAGCTTCCACAGTTCATTAATGTTCTTAAGGGAGATATGAGTCTTGTTGGTACAAGACCACCAACGGTTGGAGAGTTCAAGCAGTATGAAGGACATCATAAGAGAAGACTTTCTATGAAACCAGGCATCACAGGAATGTGGCAGGCTTATGGAAGAAAGACAGTTAGTGATTTTGAAGAAATTGTTAAGATGGATCTGGATTATATTGATAACTGGAGTATCATGCTTGATATTAAGATTTTGTTTAAGACAGTTCAGTCAGTATTAACTACTGGTGGACAGTAGAATAATTACCCCCTGTGGTATCGCCAGATACTGCAGGGGGTAATTTTATCTAGACATTATGTACATTAACATAGAATAATTATAGTAAAGTTGCACAAAATCAGTTGATTATATAGAAAATATACATAAAAATTAACCATAATGCTTATTGACGCGAATCGGCGGTTGGGTTAAAATGATAGTAACTTTTGGTATAGGGGACATGCTGTAGTGCAACATGTCGAAAAGAACATGTTATATGCTGTTAATAACAGGAACTTTACTATGCCTACAATATAATAAGGAGGATTTTATGAAAAAGGGTAAAAGAATTTTAGCCGCTTTTTTAGCAGTGCTTATGGTGGTTGCTATTATGCCAACAAGCTGGGCAACTAAAAAGGTAAAAGCCGCTACAGAGACAAAAGTATATACTCTTAATGCTAATGACCTTGAAGCAGTAGCTCAGGGAACAAAGGCAGATGGAGATGTCGTAAAAGCGGGAACAGATAATTTCTTTAGCATTATCTGTAGTGCCAAGACAAAGTTTGATGCTTCAAATAAGTCATTCAGTGATGGATTTGAAGGGACACAGAGAATTAACTTTGGCGAAGGAACAACAACAGCAAAGAATGCTATCAGATTCACAGTTGAAAGTGCAGCAACTGTACAGGTATGGTGGGCATGTGGAGATGCTGGACGTGAAGTAACTATTCTTGATAAAGATGGTAAAGCGGTAGCAACAACATCAGAAGGTCTTGCAAAGAATGCAATGGCTATCTCAACATTAACAGTACCAGAGGCAGGAACATATTATCTTGGTAATACACCAAAGAGCAACTATATTTTCAAGGTAGCAGTTACACATACTGTTGAAGTTACAGGTGGAGATGATAAGCCAGAAAGAACAGCATGGGCTGATGTAGCAACACCTGTTATTACATCTGCAGTTCAGGATGGAGCAAATGTTAACGTAACAGCAGATGCATCAGTTGGTTACAATGGAGCTGATAAGGTTGTTATTGTAATGTCAGATGCAGCTGGAAACGAAGTAAAGAGATTAATGTCTGATAACGAGGCAGAGAATGTAACAAAGTCATTCACTCCAAGTGAATCAGGTACATATACATTTAAGGCTATCATTTCTAGAGATGGAGAAGAAGATAAGGTAAGTGAGGTAGTTAATGTTGACTATGCACTTCCTCTTTCAGCACCATCAATCAGCAGCGCAACAAGCATGGGTAATGGTACAGTAAGTCTTGTATGGCAGTCAGTTAAGGAAGCTACTTCATACAATGTATATGTTGATGGAACAAAGGTTGGCTCTACAACAGAGACAAGCTATGACGTTACAGGATTAACAGTTGGTAATAAGTATGATTTTGCAGTTGAAGCAGTTAGAGAGACACCAGCTGCTGTATCTGATAAGTCAACAATATCTGCAACAGCAACATCTGATGCTAAGCAGGTATGGGGCTATATCGTATATGGTAATGGTGCAAGCGAATCTAATTCAGCATATGAAGGAAACATTAATGAAACAGGTTCCGTTACATTAAGATCTGGAGCAGTAGATGCTAATGGAGTTCTTAAGGGAAGCGGTAATAACGGAAAATTAGTTCCAGCATCATTCGATGGTCTTAATTTCTATTATACATCAGTACCTACATCACTTAACTTTACATTAAGAGCTAAAGTAACTGTAGATCAGTGGAATTTATCAAACGGTCAGGAAGGCTTCGGTCTTATGGCAGCAGACAGACTTGGCGGTTCTGGATGGAACAATTCTTATATGGCTGTAGTTTCTAAGACAGAATATTACTGGAATGAAGAAGCTGGTAAGGTTACTAATGATACAACAGCACTTAAAGTATCTCAGAAGATTGGTATTGCTTCACAGGAGAAGAAGGGTCTTACTAAGGATAACATTGCAGCAATAGAAGCTAATGATACTGAAACAGTAAAACAGTTCCAGAGTGCTATGTATCCTCTTGAGCAGAGATATGCACAGAATGTCAATGTTATTGGTAATGCTGTTAAGCCAGTTGATGCAACAATAGAGAATCCTGTTACTGAGATGTATCTTACAATTCAGAAGAATAACACAGGATATTTTGTATCATACGAATCAGTAGATGGAACATATTCAACAACTAAGAAGTATTATGATACTGAAACATTATCACAGCTTGATTCTGATAATGTATATGTAGGTTTCTTCACAAGTAGATATGCACAGGCAACATTCTCAGATGTAACATTTACAACAATTAACCCATCTGATGATGCTCCAGCAGAAGAGAAGCCAATTGAAGAATTAGTAACTAATGCAGCATTTAATTCTAAGACTGCAACAGGTACAAGCGATTATGAATTCAGATTCACAGCTAACTGTGATGGTGTTCTTTCTATCTGGGATAGTGAAGATAACGCAATTGCTACAGATGTAGCTGTTGCAGCTAATACAGTTGTTAAGCCTGCAACAACAACACTTAATGTAGGTAAGAATTCATTTAGATATGTATTTACACCAGATGCTGGCTATATTCCAGAAAAGGATATGGTTATGTCATCATATGAGCCAATTGAAGGCACATTTACTGTAACATACAGAACATATGGTGTTGAAGGACAGTCAATTTATGTAGCACCAGGTAAGTATGGTGTTGGTACTAAGGAAGATCCAATGAGCATCTATGATGCTGTTAAGTATGTACAGCCAGGACAGACTATTGTTGTTATGGAAGGTACATATTACCTTGAGAAGACAGTTAAGGTTGAGAGAGGCGTTAATGGTACAGCAGATAAGCCTATTCAGATGGTAGCTGATACAGATGCTTCTTCAAGACCAGTATTTGATTTCCAGGGATTATGTGCAGGTATGGTACTTGCAGGTGATTACTGGTACTTCCAGGGATTTGATGTAACTAATTCAGCTAATGCACAGAAGGGTATCCAGCTTTCTGGTAAGTACAATACAATGGATAACATTATGACTTACCACAATGGTAATACAGGTCTTCAGGTTAGCAGATATCTTACAACAGATGAATTTGATATGTGGCCAGCATATAACTTAATTCTTAACTGTACATCATATGGTAATGCCGATGCAGGTTATGAAGATGCTGATGGTTTTGCAGCTAAGTTAACAGTTGGTGATGGTAATGTATTTGATGGCTGTATCTCATACAACAACGCTGATGATGGATGGGATCTTTTTGCTAAGGTTCAGTCAGGATCAATTGGTGCTGTAACAATTAAGAATTCAGTTGCTTATGGCAATGGTTACCTTGAAGATGGTACAGATGCTGGTAACGGTAATGGATTTAAGCTTGGTGGTGACAGCATGTCAGGCAAGCATGTTCTTGAGAACTGCGTAGCATTTGATAACAAGGCTAAGGGTATTGATTCTAACTCTTGTCCAGATATTAATGTAATTAACTGTACAACATTCAATAATGAGTCTTATAATATTGCTCTTTACACAAATTCAGCTAAGAATACAGATTTCTCAGCAACAGGTGTACTTTCATACAGAACATATATGAAAGATAATGTTGAGCAGTTTAAGTTACTTGGAACACAGGACAAGACAAAGGTTGATAACGATACTAACTACTTCTGGAATTATGAAGGAACAGCTAAGAATTCAGCTACAACTGTAACAGATGACTGGTTTGAATCAGTTGATACAGCAATGGATTATGCAACACATGTATATGCATCACATAAGGTAACAAGAAATGCTGATAACACAATCAACATGAATGGTCTTCTTGTACTTACAGACAAGGCAGCAGCTAATACAGGTGCAAGAATGACTGGTACTCCATCAGCTAAGATTGAAGTTCCTGAGGGAATTAAGGGACATAAGACAATATCTATAACAGGTAAAGATGTTGTTAAGGGTAATACAACAGATGTTGCAGTTATTCAGGGAACATCTACAGATATTGTGTGGACAATCGATGCAGATGCATCTACATTTGATTATATTATGGTTGATGATGTAGTTCTTGATGCTTCTAAGTACACAGTAGTAGCTAATGGTAACACAACAGTTGTTACATTCAAGGCTTCTTACATTAAGAGCTTAAAAGCAGCAGAGCATACATTCAGAGCTTGCTTTACAGATGGTTACATTGCAGAGACTAAGCTTGAGGTTCTTCCTAAGACAGGTGATTTTGCTGGTAATATGACAGCTGTATATGCAATACTTATGCTTATGGCATTACTTGCAGGTTCAGTAGTTCTTTTCGAAAAGAAGAGAAAGAGAGCTTAATAAAGCTATAATTTAATAAAACATATGACTGAGGTCTGGATTTCCAGGCCTCAGTTTTTGTATATAGATATATAACTATTATTGTATAATTATTACAAAGTAATATCTAGTTTTAACGACTTTTAGAAAAACATTTACTAAAAGTGTTATTGACTATTTGTTCTATTAGATGGTACTATTATTACAGATTTATGAAAAGGAAAAGGAGGCTTTTTTCATGAGAAAAAGAACTAAAAGAATGTTGTCTGTTCTTATGGCAGCTTTAATGGTTGTTAGTATTATGCCGGTTAACGGCTCTAATAACATTGTTGCTAAAGCATCGACAGCAAGTGAAGAGTCTTCTGTTGTGACATGGTCAGCAGCAGATATTCTTGCAGCACAAGAAGGAGACTCAGGATTAGTGTTATGTGGCTCAGGATGGGCTAATAATAATGCTACAGATGACAAGACATTTGAAGACGGTTTTAGTGCATTAGGAGATAATGCCAAGGCAGGATCTACAAAGGCACAGACTAATGGAAAGACAGCAGCAGGAACAGTACCAGATAATGGATGCTATGTAAAATATACAGCACCTGTTAATGGTGAATTAGCTATTAATACTAAGATAGGAAAGGGAAAGACTTTCTATGTAATAGCAGAAGATGGAACTAAGGTAGCAGAAGTAAAAAATGGAACTTCTGGAAGTACATATAATACTGTCAAGGCAGAAGTAGAAGCAGGAAAGACATACTATGCATACCTTGGAGGAGCAACAGCTCAGATCTGGCAGGTATACTTTACACCTGCAGAAGCAGAGTGGTTAGCTGCAGATATATTAGCTTCAACAACATATAATAATGGTTTAACATTATGTGGAACAGGCTGGGCTAATAATAATGCCACAGATGACAAGACATTTGATGATGGGTTCAGTGCATTGGGAGATAATGCAAAAGCTGGTTCAGTAAAAGCACAGACTAATGGAAAGACAGCAGCGGGAACAGTACCAGATAATGGATGTTATGTGAAGTATACAGCAGCAGCTAATGGAGAGTTAGCAATTGATACTAAGATAGGAAAGGGAAAGACTTTCTATGTAGTAGCAGAAGATGGAACCAAGGCAGCAGAGGTGAAAAATTCCACAGATGCAAGTACATATAATACTGTTAAAGCTAAGGTAGAAGCCGGTAAGACATATTATGCATACCTTGGAGGAGCAACAGCTCAGATCTGGAAAGTATATTATTCACAGTTAAATAAGAAGACTGTAGTTGACTGGGAATCAGTAGCAAAGCCAGTTATCAGTAAAGTAGAAGCGGGATCAGATGGCTTTACTGTTACTGTTGAAGGAATTGTGGATGAGTATAATGGGGCTGAAGATATTGTGGTAACAATGCTTCATAATGATGGACAGGCTGGAGAAGCTGTTATAAAGAGATCAGAAGGAACAGCAACAGTTAATTTTACAGCTCATGAAAGCGGTGATTATACATTTGTAGCAACAGCACAGAGATTAGGTTGTGCTGATAAAGCTTCAGATGTTTATGAAGTAAAAGATTTTGTACTCGGTGTTAAGATGCCAACTATTACATGGGTTGAAAACAAGGGTAATGGAGAAGTATATCTTGACTGGGTTAATATAAGTGATGCAAAGGATTATACTTTAACATATAAGGTTAAAGGTTCTGATGAAAGCACAGCAGTTAAGATTGATGGAATCACAGAAGGTGATTATACAGTTAAGAATTTAACAGTTGGAAGTACATATGTATTCAGTGTTGTTGCAAATAGAGCAGATGGATATTGTTCATCTGTTTCAGAAAAAGAGTTATCAGTAACTGCAGATACACAGAAGAACTGGTATGTATCAACTGTTGGTTCAGCTCAGGAGACTAAGGCAACTATCACAGAGGCTGATGGTAATGCACAGGTTATAAATATTGCTAATGGTGATACAGCATCTACGAAAGTTGCTACAGTTGAAGCAAAAGATATTACTAATACAACAGGAAGTATGGAAATTCAGGCTAAGGCTTCAGGAAAGATTTCTGATGATGAAGATGGATTCTCATATTACTATACTAAGGTTAATCCAGAGAAAGAGAACTTTGAATTAACTGCAACATTTACAGTAACAGATGCATCTCTTACACCTGATAATCAGACCGGTTTTGGTGTTGTAGTTGCAGATACATTAGGTGTTAATAACTGGGGTGCACCAAGTTATGTACACAAATATTTTAACTACTTCTCATCAATGATGTACAGCTCTAAGAATAATGCACCAACAATGCGTTATATCACAGGTTATACATCAGCAGATACATCTAACAAAGATGGTGTAGACAGAGTTAATAATAATGTTAAGTTTAACCAGTTAACAGGAACAGATATGTTTAAGGTTGGTGCTGAGTATACATTTACAGTAAGAAAGACTGATGATGGATATGAAGCAGTTGCAACAACAGAGAATGGAACACAGACACAGAAGCTTACAGCTAATGATTTTACATCAGTACAGGAAGATGGAACTGTAGTTGTAGGTGTTATGGTAGCAAGAAAGATTGGTGTTAAGATTACTGATATTAAGTTTACTACATCAGAAAGTAAGGGACTTGCAACATCTGAGGTCGTAGAAGACAAGGTAACACCATCAATCAGAGTATATTCTTCTAACACATGTGGAGCAGGTGAGTATGAATACACAGTAGTTCCTAATTGTGCAGGAACTTTAAAGGTAACAGGAAGTGCTGACGGTAAGGCTATTTCTAAGGAAGTAACAGCTGATGAGGCTGTAAGAATTCCAGTTGCAGTTAATGTTGGAAGTAATACTATTAAGGCAGAATTTGAACCAGCAGCGGCAGCTAATATTACATCAACTACAACAGTAACAAGTGAAACAAATGTTACTCGTAAGGTATATGGTGAGGCTGGACAGACAATTATTGTAACTCCAGATGGTAAGACAACTGGTGACGGAACTGAAGAAAGTCCATTAGATATTAATACAGCAGTTTCATATGCACAGCCAGGACAGACTATTCTTATGAAGAATGGTGTATATGATAAATGGATTACAATTAACAGAAGTGTATGCGGAACAGCAGATAAGCCAATTAATCTTGTTGCAGAATCAATCTCAACAGATGGAACTGATGGTGTTGTATTGTCAGGCGCAGGTCTTGCAGTAATCGGAAGTTATTGGCATGTATATGGTTTATATGTAAAGGATTCATCAGGGGTAGGTATTCAGGTAAGCGGTAACTATAATACAATAGATATGTGTACAGTAAATCATGCGGCAAACAGTGGTATTCAGATAAGCAGAAACGGTGGAGCTGATAACTATGCAGGAATTCAGGGTAAGTTATGGCCAACAGGAAATCTTATCAAGAACTGTGAGTCATTTGATAACTGTGATGCAGGAAGAAATGATGCAGATGGATTTGCAGCAAAATTAACATGTGGTGAAGGCAACAGATTCTATGGTTGTATATCACATAACAATATTGATGATGGCTGGGATCTCTATGCTAAGTCAGTATCTGGTACAATTGGTTCAGTTACAATTGAAAACTGTGTAGCATACAACAATGGATGGCTTACAACAGATGATGTAACTGCAGCAGGTTATAACTATGGTGAAGGTAATGGATTTAAGTTAGGTGGAGGATACCTTAAGGGTGGACATAAGCTTATTAACTGTGTTTCATTTGGAAATCATGCAAAGGGAATAACAAGTAACAGCTGTCCTGATATTTCTATTACAAGATGTACAGCTTACAACAACGGTAATGCAGATTCATATAGCGTAGGTCTTAATACAATGGATTCTATGCTTAAGGAGTGGAAGGTTAGCGGTCTTATATCTATGTCTAAGGCAGATTTAACTGCTAAGGCAGACCTTATTCCTTTCTCACAGCATGGAGATGATAACTACATTTATAATGGATCAGAATCATACAATAATCTTGGTCAGAAGGCTACAGATGAGTGGTTCGAGAGTGTAGATACAACAATCAGACCATCAAGAAATGCAGACGGAACAATTGATATGCATAATCTCTTGGTTATTAAGAGTGGCGTATTAAGCGATAATGTTGGTGCAAGACTTGATACAACAAGTGAAGAAGCAATAAGCGTTAAGCCACAGGCTGGCGAAGTTGTATCTCATGTATTTGAGTGGACAACAACTAAGGAAGCAACATGTACAGAAAAGGGTGAAAAGCATGGAACATGTACAGTATGTGGACATGAAGAAACAAGAGAAATTGAAGCCCTTGGACATGAATTTGCTAATGAGTTCACAGTAGATAAGGAAGCTACTACTACAGAAGAAGGCTCTAAGTCACAGCACTGCTTACATGCAGGTTGTACAGAGAAGACTAATGTAACAGCCATTCCTAAACTTACAGCAGGCAGTGAAGAGGTTAATCCAACACCTTCAACACCTGATAATAAGGATGATGCAAATGTTCCATCAACAGGAACAGATACAACAGTTAAAGAGCCTTCTGCTCAGACAGGAGACACAATGCATGCAGTACCATTTGCATTGGCAATGATTATCTCAGCAGGAGTAGTTGTGATGGTTGTTTCTTCAAAGAAGAAAGTTGTAAAATAATAATTGAATAAATAATAATGGCGGCTGATAGATTTTCATATCAGCCGCCAATTTTTATTGTGTAAAGATAGTGATTAATATCATCTATCTGTAGTTCTGTAATGTAGGTGTTGAATTAACACCAAGTGGGTTAGTAACACCAGAAGCAGTAGTAACCTTGTATGTTACTGTTATGCTTGAACCAGGAGCAATTGAATTGCCAAATCTGTAGGCAACCTGAAGATTGTTGTAATTGCCAGTGTACATTGTATCTCCATTGCTCATCTCTATATCAGAGATAGTTCCGCCAGCAGGAGCAAATATATGGATATAACCAGTAATTGTTCCGCCGTAATTTCCAAGGATGTATCTACCGGCATTGATTTTGTCATTATCACTTAATGTATTGCTATATGTAGCAATTACTTCATAAGTGCTTGAACCATTGCTGTTAACAACAGGCTCACTTATCTGTGTGTCTATATTGAGGAACCATCCTAACTTACACGGATCAGAGATACTAAAGTATACTCCGGTTTCAGGATTTTGAGGATCTTCGTTAAGTCCACCGGAACAGCCTGCATTTTTAACAAGTGCCTGCTCTTCCTCATCTTCCATCCACATCATAACTGTGCGGTTCTTAGCTCCGTCCGAGAATACTTTATAATAATCACCAGCTTTTTTTACATCAAAGTCAGATACAAGCTTTGCCATGGTAACCTTAGCTGTTTCTGCAAATAAATTATCAACATAATCGCCTGCGGAAGAAGAAGCATTTGCATTAAGATACTTGTAATAAAGGTCATATTGTAAAACCTGTGTAGCATTTTCACCAGTTAATTCTGTGCCGTCGGAAAGTGTTACATTGCCGATGTATCCAAGCATGTTCTGAATAATTGCAGGTGTAAGCGAAACAACACCATTAACGTGCTCAGAATTCTTCTGCTCGTAGGCAAGTGCCCATATATAAGCAACTCTTTCAAAGGCAGGATCAAAACATGCATCTCTTGGTGCGTTCATCCATGAACCAAAAAGCTCTTTTTCCTCATCTGTTATACCGGCAGCAGAAGGAGTGTGAGTTGAAAGAACATTATATACACTGCTGAAAGCACCTATTGAAAGAATTCCATCGCGGATTCTTATGGTTCCAACTGAACCAGGGAAGCCGCCGGAAGCACGAATCTCAGAAGAGTTCTGTGCGGCAAGCAGATATGTTCTGTCAGAGCCATCTCCTATAAATGTCTTGAACAGAGGAAGGAACTCTTTGAGATTATCATATGAACCAGTCATTGAAGCAATCTGTGCAGAGTAATCAGATATCATGCTGTTAAGTCCCATAGGGAGATTAACCTGATTCATGGAATATACAATATCGTCAATCTTAGGCTCAATATCCTCGAGAAGAGACAGATATGCATTAATAACAGTAATGTTAAAACCTTCATCTACCTTCAGTTCCGATAAAGGATATTCTTCCAAAACAGCTGCTGTTGGACGTGCGATATCATTAGATGCTTCATCTACAAGAGAGAGAAGTTTCTCTACGGAGTCTATATAACCTTTGAACTTAGGAACTTTATAGACTATTTTCCATAGAGGCTTGTCTAATGTGGCATTAATATTGTCAAGTGCTATATCAAGCTCATCGCATGCTGCATATGTGGAATCAGCATCCTGTGCCTTCAGTGCAGATAATACATTTTTAAGGTCTGCTTTAAGGACTACAGCCTGATGCTTTATATCAGATATTTCTTTTTTAGCAGTAACAGCACCAAATGCTCCGCCTAATCCTAGAATAAAAATTACCGCAATTACAACGCCGATTATGATACGTTTTCGTTTATGCTTCTTTGTATGGTGCGAGTGATGATGCGAATTACCGGAATTATGTGAGTGGTGAGAGTGATGTTCATGTTCGCTCCACTCAAATGACATTTCATCCATGTATATTAACCCTCCTATCATGTAAGAATAATTAATAAATTGTGTATACAAACAATATTTTAGTTTATCAGATAATAAAGGTATTTACAATAATAATGTACATAACTTATAATACTTTAAGAAATTTTAATAGAAAAGGATATTAGATATGAGTTTACTTACAGTAACCGGACTTACACACGGATTTGGCGACAGGGCGATTTTTAACAATGTATCTTTCCAGCTTAACAGGCTTGATAAGATTGGATTAGTGGGAGCCAACGGCGAAGGTAAATCCACATTTATGAATATAATAACAGGCAAGCTTATGCCTGATGAGGGAAAGGTTGAGTGGGCTAAGAATGTCAGAGTCGGATATCTCGACCAGCATGCTGTGCTTGAGAAGGGCATGACAATCCAGTCAGTGCTTGCGTCTGCATTTGACTTCCTGTATGACATGGAGAATCAGATGAATGAGATATATGCCGGGCTTGGCGACGCATCACCGGAAGAGATGGATAAGCTGATGGCGGAAGCGGGAACTATTCAGGACCTTCTTACAATGCATGATTTCTATATGATTGATGCGAAGGTTGAGGAAGTTGCAAGAGCATTGGGACTATCTGAACTTGGACTTGATAAGGATGTAACTGAGCTTTCAGGTGGACAGAGAACTAAGGTTCTGCTTGGCAAGCTGCTCCTTGAAAAGCCGGATATCCTTCTTCTTGATGAGCCGACTAACTATCTTGATAAAGAGCATATTGAGTGGCTTAAGAGATATCTGCAGGACTATGAGAACGCATTTATACTGATATCGCATGATATACCATTCCTTAACAGTGTTATAAATGTTATTTATCATATGGATAATCAGGAGCTGAACCGTTATACAGGCGATTATGATAATTTCCAGAAGGTGTATGCCGTGAAGAAGGCACAGCTTGAGGCAGCTTACAATAAGCAGCAGCAGGAGATTGCGGAGCTTAAGGATTTTGTTGCAAGAAATAAGGCGAGGGTTGCCACAAGAAATATGGCTATGTCGAGACAGAAGAAGCTTGATAATATGGATATTATAGAGCTGGCAGCAGAGAAGCCAAAGCCAGAGTTTAATTTCAAGACTGCGAGAACACCGGGAAGATATATTTTCCAGACACACGACCTTGTAATTGGTTATGATGAGCCGCTTTCAAGTCCGCTTAACTTAGAGATGGAGCGAGGCCAGAAGATTGTGCTTACAGGTGCTAACGGTATAGGTAAATCTACATTATTGAAGAGTATATTAGGACTTATCAAGCCTCTGTCAGGTGATGTTGAGCAGGGCGATTATCTTGAGATAGGATATTTCGAACAGGAGACTCCGGCTGGAATTGAAACTACGTGTCTTGAGGAGATATGGCAGGAATTTCCAGGATATACACAGTATGAGGTTCGTTCAGCCCTTGCCAAATGTGGTCTTACAACCAAGCATATCGAGAGCAAGGTTAAGGTTCTTTCTGGTGGAGAGCAGGCAAAGGTGCGTCTGTGCAAGCTGATTAACCGGGAGAGTAACATTCTTGTACTTGATGAGCCTACTAACCACCTTGATGTGGATGCCAAGGATGAATTAAAAAGAGCCCTTATGGCATATAAGGGCAGCATACTTATGGTCTGCCACGAACCAGAGTTCTACGATGGTCTTGCGACCGATGTGTGGGACTGTGGAAAGTGGACAACACGTATTTAATCATTAAAGTACTCAGGGAACATTTTCCTGATTGCATCAATATTTTCAGAATATCTGCTCATATGTCGCTGTGATATATGGGCAGCTTTTTCTTTGTCTTTCTTCTCGATGGCAGCTACAAGTTCTCCATGGTCTTTCAGGATTCTACCTGTTTCTTTGCATCTGAAACTTAATATTGTAGTTCTGTCAAAATGTGGTGCCATGCTTTCGACAAGGTTATACCAAACTGTTTTGCCACACATTTTATACAGGCTTCCGTGAAATTCTTTATCAAGTATGAAAATCTTTTCTTCATCACCTCGTTTGATATACATTTCCCATAAGGCTACATTTTCATATAAGGAATCAAGCTGGTTCTTTGTCAGTATATCGCATGCTTCAACAGCAAGCTGCGCCTCAAGTACACAGCGTAAGTCGCGGAGCTGTTCTACGATATCTGTATTGACATACGAAACAAATGCTCCAATCTTAGGTTTTATCTCTATCAGCTTTGACTGTGCAAGTTCTAATTCTGCCTCGCGTAAAGGATTATTGCTGACATGCATAAGTGAGCAGAGTTCAGGTGCTTCAAGCTTCTGACCCGGCAGCAGGTTAGTGTGGACAATGTTGTAAATAAGCTGTCTGAGTACATAATCTTTAGCAGCTTCATCTTCTGATTTTTCTGTAATATTTAACATAGATACCCCCAAAATGTTAATGATATATATTTTATATCACATTTTTGTAAAATTGTCTATTTTTTAACGCTTGACATTTTTGCGACTGATATATATTATATAGCACGAAATATATAACATATAGAGTAATATAAAAGATACGGAGGTTAATGATGAGTGGCACAGTAACTAAAAACAAAAAGATAACTCTCATTCACAAGCTGGCATATGGAAGTGGTAATATGCTGGGAAGCGGAGCTTTGGCGATAAGCGGGGCATGGCTTTTATATTTTTACACGACATTTTGTAATATGTCGGTTGTTAAAGCTACACTTATATTTTCAATTGCAACATATCTCGATGTAATTCTTAATCCTTTGATGGGATTTATTACAGACAGCTTTTACAGAACTAAGCTGGGAAGGAAGTTCGGACGAAGAAGATTCTTTATTCTTACAGGTATTCCGCTTATGCTTCTTTATCCAATGCTCTGGGTAAAGAATATGAATTTTTTCTATTATCTTACAACTTATATTCTTTTTGAATTTGTGTATACAAGTATTATGATTCCTTATGATACACTTGCTGTTGAGATGACTTCGGATTTTAACCAGAGAACTTATCTTACAGGATTCAAGGCAATGTTTGGAAAGCTGGCTAACTTCTTAGGCGCAGCTATTCCGGGATTCTTCATTGGAATGCTTGGCAAGGATTCACCACTGCCATTCTTCTATACAGGTGTTACATACTGCGTAATTATGATTATTTCGCTTACATTTCTCTACTTCAATTCATGGGAAAGACCTTATGAAGATGTAGCAGAGGAGAATATTCCTAATTTCGTTGAGGGAATTAAGAAACTTTTCGTTGATATTGCATCAACATTAAGAATCAAGACTTTCAGACAGCACCTTGGAATGTATCTGTTTGGATTCGGTGCGGAATGGCTTTTTACAGCGTGCTTTACTTATTATATAGTATTCTGTCTGAACCAGCCTTCAACACTTGTTTCAGAGCTTAACAGCTTAAGCAGTATCCTGCAGCTTATATCAACAGCTGTATTCATCGGTATTGTAGCAAAGAAGGGATTTGCAAAACCATTTATCGCAGCACTTTCAGTTGTAATCGGCGCAATCCTCTGCTTTTTTGGAATATTTGTATTCCATATAGCTCATATTACAGTTCTTGTATTTGGTGTAATGGTTATATTCGGTCTTGGAACAGGTGGAGTTTATTATATTCCTTGGACAGCGTATACATTTATGGCGGATGTTGATGAAGTCGTAACTAACAGAAGAAGAGAAGGTGTATATGCCGGAGCAATGACAATGGCTGGAAAGCTTATGAGAGCAAGCGTTGTCTTTATCTTAGGTCAGGTTCTTGCTGCATTTGGATTTGTCTCAGGTGCATCAACACAGCCACAGAGCGCAGTCAATGCGATAGCAGGTGTCCTTCTTATCGGTGTTGGCGGACTTGCAATAATCGGAATAGTCTTCTCATGCAGAATGAAGCTTAACCACAAGACTCATAAGATTGTCATTGACGAGCTTGACAGAGTCCATGCTGGCGGCAGAAAAGAAGATGTTTCTGAGGAAACAAGAAATGTTATTGAGAAATTAACAGGTATTTCTTATGATAAATGCTTTGGTAACAATAATATTGGTTATAAGGAATGAGAAATTGAATAATAATTGATAGCAAAGCCCATAGAAGCAGATTCTATGGGCTTTTGTGTTAAAAAATCATATCAGCATCATAGTCAGATATAATCCGACACATACGGAATTCTATGGAAAAGTATGTCATCCAGATGTTCAATAGCTTCATCTGATGCCTGTATCTTGTCCATGACATGAAGCTTCTCAGCAGTTTTGTAGCCAAGCATTAATGTGGTTAATGTGCCGATTGACATGGATACTTCGTAATCAGGCTGCTGTTCGGTTTCAATACATCTGCCATTATCAAAAAGGTATGTAAAGTAACCGTTGTTCCATGCCAGGAGGTCATCTTCAATGTAGAAGCGTATGCATACAGAAGGCTCGTCCGGGTCGCATGCATATTTGGCAAAGAACTGCCTGATATCAATGATTCGACCCATTGTGTATGGGCGGATTGTCTCTTTAATGTCACTGTCATCAAGTTCAAATGCGATTGGCTCACTGTAGTAATTGTTTCCACGGACCTCGTCAATCATTGAATCGTGGGCATGTATGAATTCCCACAAGCCAAGCTGTGCCTCGCGGTTAAGATAAATCATTTCTTTCACATGCATGACATCAGAACTTATCATGTATACCATATATCCGTAAGGTACATCGTCCTTAGAATAATAGATGGCAACAGATGTGTCGTCCTCGTCCCAGCGCCAGTATTCTTCCCATGCAAGGTTATTTCTATATAGACAGCCGTGTGTCTTTTCAGCAAATTTGGTATGAAGCTCCTTAAATTCTTTGTCGTCCCATGAGACTCGTCTGACATAGCCAGGCTCATTAAGCTTTCTTGGAATCTGTGTATCCTTGATTGTATAAGTCATCTTGTTAGAGATAATTTCCCAGCCAAGACCACGGTATAATGGAATTGAATATGGATACAGCAAAGCAAATGATTTGTGTGCATCTCTCATTCTAATAAGGCTCTGAATCATAAGTCTTTTCATGATTCCGTGTCCTGTGTATTCAGGGTATGTGCATACGCTTGTAACAAAGCCTACGCTGTATTTAACACCATATATATTCATATCAAGCGGGTATACTGCAAATTGTGCAATCAGATCATCACCATTGAAGCAGCCAAGTACATCAGCTCTTTGAAGAACTGGGAATTTGGATTGGGTAATCTCATCATCCTTCCATCCTGTCTCGGCAAGCTCCTGTTCAGTTACCTGAAAGGCATATCTTAAAAGTGCATTGTATTCTTCAGCGTCATCTATAGTGAGAGGGCGCAGTGTATAGTTGTTTTCATCATTTTTGCTCATTGTGTTTGTTCCTTTTCTGTGTGTGCGGTTTTCGTACATAATAATTTTTATTCTTGCATTGAAAAATCCTATTTTTCACACTATAGCACTGGGGGCGGTTGTGGTCAAATATGAATGAATATTATACTTAATAAAATATTTATATATGACATATTGAATATGAGGTAAAATAATGATAATATACATATACAATTGTTAGAGATGGATTGACACCATATATGATACCATATATAATGTAAATAGGGGGTATTTGTAATGTCCAAATGGGATAAATTATTAATGAGAATATCTAATTTATCAAAGGATATTCGATTTGACGAATTAAGAAAAGTAATGGAAAGCTATGGTTATAAAATGAATGCACCGAGGAGTGGAAGCAGTCATTACACATTTAGGAAACAAGGATGTCAGCCTATTACAATACCAAGACATGAACCGATTAAGAAAGTATATGTAGAAATGGTAAAAGAGATTGTTGAAAGTGAGGCAATGAATAATGAAAACGCTTAACGACTATATGGCAATGAATTATCGTATGGAAATTATAGAGGATAGAGAAGAAGGCGGATATGTAGTTTCGTATCCAGAACTTCCGGGATGTCTTACATGTGGTGAAACTATTGAGTCGGCAATAGCAAATGCTCTCGATGCTAAAAAAGCATGGTTGAAGTCAGCTTTGGAAGACGGAATAGAAATTCATGAACCGGATAGTTTAGAAGAATATTCAGGGCAGTTTAAGTTAAGGATACCGCGAAGTCTGCATCGTTCTCTTGTAGAACATTCTAAGAAAGAAGGAATAAGTATGAATCAGTATTGTGTATATCTTCTTTCGAAAAACGATGCAATTTACTCAAAGTAAGGAGAAAATTATGGCAATTAAATCAGAAGCTAAATTAACCACATTTGAGGCAATAAGCATGATTGTGGGAAACAGCATAGGAACGGGAATAATAGCAGTTCCGTATCTTGCAACGAAGAATAGTATGATTGATGTCATCTGGATGGTAGGAGCGGCTTACATCATTAATGTAATTCTACATCTTATAATTGCGGAACTTTCGTATAACAACGGTGGAGTACAGCTTGTAAAAAGCTTTGAGGGCGAGCTGTTCCATGGAGTTATGAAGAAGGTGTTCAGCTGGATTGTTTTCGTAGTGTATGGACTTGCGATTATGATAGGTGTAAGTGGCAATATTAATGGTGGGGCACAGATATTTGTGAACTGGTTCGGATTGCCGCTATGGCTGGCACAGGTTATATATTATGTGATTGCCGGAATTGTTGTATTTATGGGAATGAAGGCGGTAGGAATTGCACAGAAATACGCTGTAATACTTCTTATGGGAATAGTTGCAGTTATGACAGTAGGAACATTTACACATCCAGTTAATGGATTCTATACAGCATCTTTCCATTGGAATAATCTGCTTGCGCTGTATAGTATGGTTGTATTTGCGACATCAGCTAATCAGGCGGTTATTCAGGTTGTTAAAGGGCTTGACGGCAATCCGGGTAAGATAAGAAAATCAATATTTATAGGCTTTGGTCTGTCGTCAGCGTTCGTGCTTGTTGTAACACTTACCGTTCTTCTTGGAACTAAGGGAACAATAGATAAGGAACTTGCTTATATGCAGCTTGGAGAGAGCATCGGAAAATGGGCGGTTATTCTTGCAGGTATCTTTTCGCTTTTTGCACTGCTTACAACATTCTGGAGTAACACACTTGCTTTAAGAGATGTCGTGCATGAGCAGGTTGGAATCGGCAACCGTGTAAGCTGGCTTATAGCGACAGTTCCATGTATATTATTTGCAATATTCGGAGTAAGCAGCTTTATAATACTTACAAGAATTATGAGTGGTGTAGTTGTACTGGTGAGCATAATGCTTGTTCTTACATATGGTAAATCAAGAAAGAAAGCAGGAGCAAGTCCTATATGCGGAGTGATAGGAACGCGGCCATTTCAGATTCTTATGGTAGTATCGACGATAGTTTCGGCTATAGGAGCATTAATACCGCTCAGCTAAACATATAACCGGTATTAATTTTAGTGCCGGAAAGAAAGGCGTGAAAGTATGTATAAATCGGACAATTTAAAGCAGACAGACAATGAAACATTTACATATACAATTGATAAGAATAAAGATTTTAAGATATTGCAGCTTACAGACCTTCATCTGGGATTTGGTTTTATATCAAGAAAGAAGGATAAGCTGGCGCTAAATGCAGTAACAAAGATTATTCATAAGGCAAAGCCTGATATGATAGTGCTTACAGGAGATTCTATATTTCCATTTCTGCCAAAGGCGGGTACGCTTAATAACAGAAAGCAGGCATACAAGCTGATGAAATTCATGGACAGCTTTGCAATTCCATATACGCTTGTTTTTGGTAATCATGATTGCGAGATGGGTTCGACTTGTAATAAAGAAGAGCTTGCACAGATTTATAAGAAAGGGAAATACTGCATATTTACAGGAGGTAGGAAAGAGCTTACAGGTGTAGGAAACTTCTTTATTAATCTTACCGATTCAGATGGCAATGCTTTATTGCCACTTGTTATGCTTGATTCTAATATGTATGGTGAAGGAGGCTGGTTTTACAGCGGATTTGACCGGATACATGATGATCAGGTGGAGTGGTGCATGAACAGGCTTAATGACTTGAAAAAATGTAATCCAGATATTAAGGCGATGGCATTTTTCCACATGCCGCCTGCGGAATTTAAGGAAGCATACCGTAAGATGAAGCTTGGTGATAAAAGCGTAATATATCAGCATGGCAGTATTGCTGAGAAGAATGAGCATTTTGGAATTTCAAAGTTTGAAGGAACATTTTTTAACAAAGCAGTGGAGAATGGCGTTATTAAATGGATGTTTTGCGGACATGACCATTTGAATACACTTTCACTTATATATAAGGGAATCCAGATGACATATGGAATGTCAATAGATTATCTGGGATATAAGGACATAGATAAGAGTTATATCCAGAGAGGCGGTACTATGATTACGAGAAAGCCTGATGGAAGAATATTGGTTAGCATGGTACCGCTTGGAGCAGTAATTTCTACAAGGGTAAGCGGTAAGAAAAATGAAGAATAGGCTGAATAAGGCAGAAAAAGGGCCTCCCCAAGGAAGAGGGTAAGCCCTGCAATGATTTGAGCAAAAATCATCTACGCGTCTAATATAACACACAGTTTATGGGAAAACAAGGTAAAATTTGACAATATTAGAACTTTACAACTTTACTAAAAAGGTCGCAAGCCCAGTGTTTATCAGTGATTGCGTATACTAAGCTGTGTGGTGTTATACTTGTGCTTTTTAAAGTACAATTTCTTAGATATTAGTATTAAGTGCAATGTAGTTTTCGTTCATTTCAATAACGATATCCTTGCCGCTGTTAATCATGAACAGCTTAACATAGTTGGTAACAAATGCATATCCAACGGAAGTGATGAAACTATAGTCATTATCGAAGCCCTGCTCGTTAGCAGCATACTGTTTGTGGTTAGTTATGAGATAATCTAACATTCTGTCAGCAGACACACCGCGACCATTATTAGATATCAGAGGTTTGTTAATATCGTTCTTGTTTTCTCTTATATAATTCATGAACTTAATTTCATATAACACATGCTCAGACATCGGTTCTGGATACCATGAGTTATGTGGAAATGTAAAGTAATCTTCTATGTAATGTAAGGCATAGCCTAAAGACAAAAAAGAAAAACAGTTCATTTTGCCATGTCTTTCAAGACGCTGCAGCCTTCTTGAGACTTTATTGTAGGAAGAATCCCATGTATGTCCCTTAATATATGTATGCAGAAGAATATCCGGCATAATACTTCCGAGTCTTAAAGCAAGATCATGTCTTTTCTTAAGCTTAGGAGTAAGTCTTTTGGTTACGGTTACATGTCCGTACTTGTTCATTAATTTTCCTTTCATAAATGCTTTATATCCGAATAATAAATACGAATATAAATAGTCCTTTAGTCCTATAAGAAAGTAACACCTTTTAATATGTTTGTCTAGCACATTATGGAAAAGAATACATGAAATTTATGTAAATTTATTTTGATAGTCAAGCAAATACAAATCTTACGAACATATTGCAATCAGCAGCACTTGTTTATGTATATAGATTCTGGCATAGTTTAGTTCTGATTTTTACAATTTATAATATAAATGAGGTCGTACAATTCAAAGCATACAATTGTTAAGGCAAAGGCGCCCAGTACAGCGAAATCCGCTGGCTGGGCGCTTTTCCTGTATATCGTACAGATTGCAGGCAGCCAGAAAGAGATGTAGAAAGGATGGTAGTTATGGGAGCAAGAATTGAAGAACATCCAATATTGGGAAAACAAGAAAAAGGAAGGCTTGTAACATTTTATTTTGATGGGAAAGAACTGACAGGCTATGAGGGAGAACCAATTGCAGCGGCTCTTAAAGCGCAGGGCGTTATGATACACAGATATACAAAGAAAGAGCATAAGCCAAGAGGAATATTCTGTGCGATAGGAAGATGTACAGACTGCGTAATGGTTGTTAATGGAAAACCAAATATAAGGACATGTGTTACTCCTTTAGAGGAGGGCATGAAGGTCCAGACACAGTATGGAGTGAGTGACAAACCATTTGAAGAGCAGTAGATGAAAGGAAGTGTGGATATGAAGCGATATGATCTTATTATAGTTGGTGCAGGTCCGTCGGGGTTATCAGCAGCAATAGAAGCAGCTAAGAGAGGACTTGAAGTAGTTGTATTTGATGAAAATGAGAAACCAGGAGGACAGCTTTTTAAGCAGATACATAAATTCTTTGGCTCTAAGGAGCATAAGGCTAAGATAAGGGGCTTTAAGATAGGTGAAGATTTATTAATGGAAGCAGATGCAGCAGGAGTTAAGGTTGTTCTTAATGCAACAGTCTGTGGAATGTATCAGGACAAAGAGATTACAGTAAGAATTGGCGATGAGATACATCATTTTAAAGGAGATTCAATAATAATTGCTACAGGCGCAGCAGAAAATATGGTTACATTTCCAGGCTGGACATTGCCGGGGGTTATTGGTGCAGGAGCAGCACAGACAATGATGAATCTTCATGGAGTTAAGCCAGGAAGCAGAATTCTTATGCTTGGCTCAGGAAATGTAGGACTTGTTGTAAGTTATCAGCTTATACAGTGTGGCTGTGAGGTTGTGGCACTTGTTGATGCTGCACCAAGAATTGGCGGATATGGAGTGCATGCAGCAAAGGTAGCACGTACAGGAGTTCCATTTTATCTGTCACATACGATAGTAAAAGCAGAAGGAGATGACCATGTTACTGGAGTAACAATAGCAGAGGTTGATTCATCTTTCAAATTCATACCAGGTACAGAAAAACATTTTGATGTAGACACAATATGTCTGGCCGTTGGACTTTCACCTATGTCACAGCTTCTTAAAATGTCAGGCTGTAAGATGGAGGATAATTCAAAGCGTGGAGGACAGGTTCCTATATGTGATGAATATGGAAGAACTTCTATTCCGGGGGTATTCGTTGCGGGAGATGTTTCAGGAATTGAAGAGGCAAGTTCAGCTATGATTGAGGGACGTATGGCAGGAATCGCAGCAGCTGAGTATCTGGGATACATAGATAAAACAGAATTAGATGAGAATTTAAAGAGCCTTGATGTAGCACTTGATGGTTTAAGACAGGGAATGTTTGCACCAAAGAACAGAGGTAAGCTTATAGAAAAAACAGAGGAAGGAATCGATATTTCTACAACACTTCTTACTAAAGGATATGTTGCAGATGATGAGATTGAGAGATTTCCGGGTGTGACAAGAAGACCGGGAGTTCATCCTGTAATGGAATGTACCCAGAATATACCTTGTAATCCATGTCAGGATGCATGTCCTAAGAAATGTATCAAGATAGGAGAAAGGATTACTTCACTTCCGGCTGTTGATGAAAGTGCAACATGCGTTGGTTGTGGAATGTGCGTGGCTTCATGTTCAGGTCAGGCAATTTTCCTTGTTGACGAAACATATGAAGAAGGCTTTGCAAGCGTTACGATGCCGTATGAGTTCTTACCTTTGCCAAAGACGGGTGACAGAGGAATAGCTCTTGGACGTAATGGACAGAAGGTATGTGCGGCGGAGGTTATCAGTGTGAAGTCTTCACCGGCATTTGATAAAACCAATCTGCTTACTATAAAAGTTCCTTCAGAATTTGTTATGAAGGCAAGATTTTTCAAGAAAGAGGCATAATCCTCCCCTCACCAGGGGCTGGATTTTGCTACGCAAAATAAGGAGGATTGAATATGCATGAAGTAAATGACCGTTCAAGGGATATAGGAGAATTCGTTCCGGCACCAGATGACGATATGCTCATCTGCCGCTGTGAAGAGATTACAAAGGGTGAGATAAGAAAAGCTGTTCATGAGGGGATGTGGACAATGACAGAAATAAGAAGATATTTAAGAACAGGAATGGGACTATGTCAGGGACAGACCTGTGCAAAGCTTGTTAAGGGAATTGTTGCAAGGGAATTAGGAGTATCACCTGCAACACTTGAACCGGCAACAAGCAGAGCACCAATGAGACCTACAGAAATGAGAATTCTTGGTAATGAAGCAGAGGACAACAAGGAGGTGTAATTATGGCAAATACAGCAGATGTAATTATTATAGGTGGCGGAATTATAGGTAATGCTATAGCCTATTATCTGGCAAAGAAAGGCACTGATGTAATTGTTCTTGAAGGCAGCGACCATATTGGAAATGGTGGCTCGTCAAGAAATGGCGGAGGTGTCCGCCAGTCAGGACGAGACCCGAGAGAACTTCCTCTTGTCATGTACGGAATAAAGAACCTGTGGCCATCACTATCAGAGGAACTTGAAGTTGACTGTGAATATCATCAGGATGGAAATTTAAGACTTGGAAAGAATGACAAACATAAACAGATTCTTGAAGGGCTTACCGAAAGGGCTGTCAAGGTGGGACTTGATGTAAGAATGATAGATGGAGATGAAGTACGCCGTATTAATCCTTATCTGTCAGATGAGGTAACATGTGCAAGCTGGTGTCCCACAGATGGTCATGCCAATCCGCTTACGACAACATTGGGGTTCTATAAGACAGCAAGAAAGCTTGGCGTAAGATTCATTACGGGTGAAAAGGTAATAGAATTAAAGAAGATAAAAGGCCGATTAAAAAAGGTAATCACCCCTAATAATATATATGAAGCAGATACAGTTGTTGTGGCAGCCGGCTATGAAAGTAAAGAAATTCTTGGTACGGTAGGAATAGATGTGCCTATGAGCAGAGTACTTATTGAAGCACTTGTAACAGAAGCTGAACCATATATGTTTGACCAGATGTTAGGAACAGCAGAAGCTGATTTTTATGGACATCAGACAAAGCATGGTTCATTCGTATTTGGTGGCTCATCAGGTTATGAGGCAGTCAATAAGGATAATGGAACCCCGATATGCAGCAGCATTACTGCTCCTTGTATATGCAGAGGTATTATGAAATATTTTCCAGATCTTGCGGATGCCAAGATAGTAAGGACGTGGGCAGGCTGGGCTGACCAGATGAAAGATGGTGTTCCTGTATTAGGAAATGTATCAGAGGTTCCGGGGCTTGTTCTTGCAACAGGATTTTGTGGCCATGGTTTTGGAATAGCACCCGCAATTGGTCATGAACTGGCAGATTTAATAGTAGATGGAAAAACATCTATAGATATAAATGCATTGCGATATGATAGATTTAAGGCTAAAATATAAATAATATAGCTTGGACTTTTGGTGGAATTATATATCTGCTAAAAGTCCAAACTTGTCGTTGGCTTAAATGTAGGGGGAAAAGAGGAGGCAATATGGAGTATAAAACAGACAAATTAAGACCAACCCAGCCTTTTCTTGTATTGGAGACGCAGGATTTTAAGCAGGAAATATATCTTAATCAGGGGATATCACATTTCTACACATTCAGACTTAAAAAAACAAAGGAAATAACTACAGTACCTGACAGTTGTGTAGATATGCTTTTCGAATATGGAGAAAATGGAATGACTGCTTATGCAATTGGTAGTCCTATTAAAGCATTAGATGTAGAGTGGCAGGGGAAGAAAGAGTATTTTGGAGTGAGGTTCATGCCTGGAAGCATGCCGGTTGGACTTAATGTGACATTGCGGGATCTTGTTGACTGCAGATTCTATCTGGAAGATATACTTCTTGATAATAATGGAACATTTGTAAGTGGGATGGAAAAAAAGAAGACATTCAAAGACAGGATTAATTATTTTCTTGAAGAATATACTAAACTGGAGATGAGACAGGAAAAGCCGTTTGGTAAGATGGAGATACTTATGGCGGTTAAAGAGCTGGCATATAATTCAGGAGGCTTGATGAGAATTTCAGAAATGGCTGACACAGTTGGATATACAGAAAGATATATTAATAAGATTTTTATTGAGCAGATGGGATTTTCTCCTAAGGTATTCTGCAAGATAATACAGTTTCAGAGAAGTCTGGAATTCCTTAATTATGGCAATGTGGATAATATGACAGAAGCAGCTGTTAATCTTGGGTATTATGACCAGCCGCAGTTTATAAGAGATTTTAAGATATATTGCGGAATGACACCTAAAAGATATCTTATGCTTACTAAGAGAATCAGATACAACAGTCTGGTTGAAAATGTGTCATAAAAAGTGACTTTTAACGTTAAATATGCTACAATATGCAGGCAAATATAAGTGAACGGGGAGATTTATATGTCACAGTTGACAAAAAAAGCAATAATGAAGTGTACACTTGAGCTTGCTGAAAAAAAATCACTGAAGAAAATCACGGTTAAAGATATAGCTGATGAATGTGGTATTACGAGGAGCACATTTTACTATCATTTTTCTGATATATATGATGTACTGGATGGTGTTGTCCAGACAAAGATTGATGAATTCAATGAAGAGTACAATGGGAAAATGGACAAGGTTCTTATGCGATTTATAGAATATAGCATAATCCATAGGAAAGTATGGGCTAATCTTTTTGATGCAAGAGGAAGAGAGTGGCTGGAAAAATATGTTAAGACACGAATTCATTATCTGGCACTTTTGCAGATTAGAAAAATGTCTGAAGGATACATACTTTCTATTAAGGATGTTGAGATTATATGTAGTTTCTATGAAGAAGCTATATTTGGATTGCTTATAAGATGGATTATTAAAGAAGAAAAAACCAAGACTGTTGATGAAATCAAGGATACCGTTGAAAGAATCGAGAAATTATTTGAGGGACAGCTTGAGCTTATTATATCTAATATGAAGAAGTAATTGCCAGAGAGCGGTGAGGTTATTGATATTTCAATGCTTAGCTGATAATATTCAGACACTTTGATGGAAATGTCCGAAATTAGTACAATTATAGAACCCGTGTAGCGTTTTCAAACACTACACGGGTTTTGTTATGCCAAATTTTTACAAAAAAATATATAATGTGTAGGTGTTTTTTTAGTGGACGCACAATATAATTAAAGAAAAAGGATGGAATATTATAATGAGTACTAACGAAATTATGCCAAAGTTAAAAGACTTTTTATGTGAGAATTTAGGAATTGATGCAGATGTTTTAGAGTTTGATACACAGCTTTTCGGAGATGGTGAAATCGGACTTGATTCAATCGATTCGCTTGAAATCATTGCTTATGTTGATGATGAATTCGGTGTTCAGATGACAGGTGTTGGCAAAGAACACTTCTACAGCATTGAGACAATCGCTAAGTATATCGAAGAAAATGCATAATATATTCTGATTTCACAGTATATAACCTGGAGCCATTTATGACTTATAATCGCAGGATTCCTGCACCTAGTGGAAGTAAATGCCACCATATACAAAGTTTATTACGGTGTGGGAAATCAAACGCGCTACGCTTGAACGAGATTTCCCACACCGCACTTTAGTATATGGTGGCATTAACATCCACACGGTTCGGAATAATTTGATTATAAGTCATAAATGACTCCAGGTTATTAACAAACAAAATAGAATAATAATAGTAATAAGGAGCAATTATGACAGAGAATAATAACCGCGCAGTCATTACAGGTCTTGGAATGATATGTGCTATCGGTAATTCAGTAGATGAAGCATGGAATAATGCCATTAATTCGGTTTCAGGAATACATAAAACAACAACACTTGATACAACAGACTGTTACGCAGACCTTGCAGCAGAAGTTAAGTGCGACACACTTGGAGATTTTGAGGGAAGCGAAGATGCTGACCGTTCAGCACAGCTTTGTATCAAGGCAGCAGGAGAGGCAATGAAGGACGCAGGACTTGATGATTTTGCAGGAGACCCTAAGGCTTCGGTTATAATTGGAAGCTGTGTTGGTGGTGCAGTCAGCATTTCTGATTATTATGAGCATGGCAAGAAAGCAAGTGATGTAACTAAGATGCCAATCTCATCAATAGCACCTCAGGTTGCAGGTCAGTGCCATGCAGGCGGCGTTGTTACTAATATTGCAAATGCATGTGCGGCCGGAACAATCAGTATTGCATACGCATGCGAGCTTATCAGAGCAGGTAAGGCAGATGTAGTACTTGCAGGTGGTTCAGACACATTTGCAGCAGTACCATATGCCGGATTCTTATCACTTCATGCACTTGACGCAGATGGCTGCTCACCATTCAACAGATGTACAGGAATTACACTCGGTGAAGGTTCAGGTGTCGTAGTAGTAGAAAGCTACGAGCATGCTAAGGCAAGAAATGCAAAAATGTATTGTGAAGTATTAGGTGCTGGTGTCAGCAGTGACGCACACCATATCACAGCTCCAAGACCGGATGGAGAAGGTCAGATGGAAGCTATCAACAGAGCAATCAAAAATTCAGGATTGAAGAAATCGGACATCGGATATGTTAATGCACATGGAACAGGAACAGCTAAGAACGATGATGCAGAATTCTTATCATTACATACAATATTTGACGGCGAGAACGATAATCTTTCAGTAAGCTCAACAAAGGCTATGACAGGACACTGCCTCGGTGCAGCAGGAGCAATTGAAGCAGTATTTTCAATCAAGGCACTTACAACTAATACAGTAGTCCCAACACTCGGATTTAAGGACGAGGATATGGATAAGCTTGCCGAAAAGGCTGGAAAGATAGATTTCTGCCCTAATAAGGCACATGAGAAAGAGCTTACAAGCGTAATGAACAACTCATTTGCATTCGGTGGTAATAACGCAAGTATTATCTTTAGCAAAGAGGCTGGCAATGTGACAGTTAAGGAAGAGAAGAAGCCACTTGTTATCACAGGTATTGGCGTGGTTACACCAAGCGGCAACGGTGTAGATGCATATGTTGCAAATGCAGTAAAAAACGAAGCTCCTACAGAAGCTAATTTAAGAAGTTCAGTCGGCAAGGAAGATTATGATGCACTTGGACTTAAGATGTCATTTTACAGAAAGCTTGATAATTTCAGTCAGCTTCAGGCAGTATCAGGCATGGAGGCACTTAAGGATGCTGATTATGCAGTAACAGACGATAATGCAACAGATATCGGAATAATTGTGGGTACATCAGAGGGCGCACTTGGAACATGCTGTGATTTCCAGAGCATGATTACAGAGAAGGGCAATGCTTCAGGAAGCGCATTCAAATTCCCTAACACTGTATACAATGCAGCAGGCGGATATCTTTCAATCTGCTCAGGAATCAAGGGCTACAATGTAACAGTTACTAACGGTGCACAATCTGGTCTTGCAAGTATGGCATATGCAATGAGCGTACTCCGCTCAGGTCAGGAAAATGCTATGTTAGCTACAGGTTCTGATGAGAACAGCGATATAATGACAGAGCTTTTCGGTAAATTAGGTGTCACATCAGAAAAAGTTGTAGTTCCATTTGCAGGAAATGACGGATTTGTATTAAGCGATGGCAGTGCTTCAGTTCTTATTGAGGATGAGGAGGCAGCCAAAGAGCGTGGTGCAAGAATCTACTGCCATGCATCAGGATACGGAATGGCTCATTCAAATGTTAAGTTTGGAACACTTACAGGCTCAGAGGCTGGTTTAACTAATGCAGTTAATAACGCATTAGCAGACGCAGGAATGACAATTGATGATATAGACGCAGTATTTGGTTTCGCAAACGGAATGAAGGCTGTTGATGATGTAGAAATCAAGGGCTTAACAGCAGTATTTGGTGATAAATTAGCAGAAAAACCGGTTGTAGAATTAAAGGAAGTTCTTGGTGAATCAAGAGCAGCAGCAGCTACAACAGCAGCAGCACATGCAGCACTTATGTTTGCAGGAAAGATACCTTCACAGGATGCTTACAGCATTGCAGCAGACGGAAGCATTTCTAAGACAAAGGCAGAGGCTTCTAAGTTAAACAATGTACTTGTAGCTGCCTATGGTGCAGGTGGTTCATACACAGCAATCGTACTCAGCAGGTAATGGGAACATGGGCAAAGGCTCATGGCAATGAGTAACATTTCTTATAGAAGAAAGGACACACAGATATGAAAGTAGCATTAGTTACAGGAGCTTCCCGCGGTATTGGTAAGGCTTGTGCTATACGTCTGTCAAAAGACGGATATGCCGTAGTCATCAATTACAGTCATTCAGAGGAACAGGCACAGAAGGTTCTTGATGAAATCGTGGCAGCAGGCGGAACAGCCATAACATATAAAGCAGATGTTTCAGACCTTAATCAGGTTAAGCAGATGATTAAAGATGTAAGCAAGGAGCTTGGCGGAATAGATGTACTCGTAAACAACGCGGGAATCGTAAGAGATGAGTACCTTCTCATGCTTAACAAGGATACCCTTGATACATGCATGGACTTAAATGTTAAGGGATATTTCTACTGCGCACAGCAGGCAGTACTTAAAATGTTCAGAAAGAAGAGCGGTGTCATCATCAACATGTCATCAGTCAGCTCGAAATTTGCACTTCCGGGACAGTCTGTATACAGCGCAACAAAGGGTGCTGTTAATTCTATGACACAGACAATGGCTAAGGAGCTTGCGGGTTACGGAATCCGTGTAAATGCAGTAGCACCGGGATTTATAGAGACAGAGATGCTTGATGCAATTCCGGAAGAGAAGAAAAAAGAGTATTTAGACGCAATCCCAATGCATAAGTTAGGAAGGGCAGAAGATGTTGCAAATGTTGTATCATCACTCTGTTCAGACGCATTTTCGTATGTAACAGGTCAGGTTATAGTACTTGATGGAGGATTATCATTATGATGAACATATTTGAGATTAATAAAAGAATCGGACAGCGCCCACCTTTCCAGATGATTGAGAAGGTGTTGGAGCTTGAGCCTAATGTAAGTGCCAGAGGTATTAAAAATGTATCAATCAATGAACCATATTTTATGGGACATTTTCCTGACGCTCCTATAATGCCGGGCGTACTTATAATTGAAAGCTGCGCCCAGCTCTGTTCACTTGTAATCGATGACGGTGGAAAGAGCAGGGAAGATGGCAGATTATATGTGCTTCTTAAAGTAGACGGTTTCAAATTCGTAAAGCCTGTAATTCCAGGCGATACACTTGATATTACAGTTACAGCAACAAGAATTAATAAGGTTCTTGCAGCATTTGACGCAGTAGTTAAGGTAGATGGCAATGTGTACGCAAAGGGAAGCATGACATTTACAACAGTAGACCGCAAGGATATATATGGAACGGAGGATTAAAGTAATGGGAAAGATAGCAGTATTATTTTCAGGTCAGGGTGCACAGTATGTAGGAATGGGCAAAGACCTTTATGATTCAGATTCTGATGCAAAGAAATTATATGATTTGGGGGAGTCGCTCCGCCCGGGAACAGTTAAGGTGTGCTTTGAAGGAGAAGGCGAGGAGCTTACCAAGACAGAGAATACACAGCCGGCACTTTTCCTTACAGACCTTGCATTTGCCAATGCGCTTAAGGATGCCGGAATTAAGGCTGACGCTGTAGCAGGATTTTCACTTGGAGAGATTCCTGCACTTGCATACGCAGGAGTTTTATCGACAGAGGACGCATTTAAACTGGTAGTTATCAGAGGAACCAAGATGGGTGAGCTTTCTACAAAGTATGCAGGCGGAATGGCAGCAGCACTTAAGCTTGCTCCAGAAGTTGTTGAAGAGACATGTAAGGAATTTAAGGAAATCTGGCCGGTTAATTATAATTGTCCGGGACAGATTTCATGTGCAGGAAGTGCTGACGAGATAGACGCATTCTGCGCTGCAATCAAAGAAAAAGGCGGCAGGGCAGTTAAGCTTGCAGTAAGCGGTGCATTCCATACTCCTTATATGAAGGATGCAAGTGAAGAACTTGAGAAGGCACTCAAGGCAATGACAATTAATGCTCCACAGACAGAGATATATGCCAACAGAACAGGAACACCTTATCCACAGGATACAGCACAGATTATAGAAACAATAGCACTTCAGGCTTCTTCAAGTGTAAGGTTTGAGGACACATTAAAGAATATGTGGGCTGACGGAATAGACACATTTATTGAGGTAGGAGCAGGAAAGACGCTTACAGGATTTGTTAAGAAGACACTTCCGGAAGCAAAGATGTACACAGTTACAACAGTTGATGCATTGAATGAAGCAATTGAGAACATCAAGGCAGGAGAATAATAATGACAGTCAAATGTAACAAATGTAAAGAGGAAATCAATAAAGAGGATTTGGAGAAGAATTACTACATATGTCCGTTATGCGGGAAGCTAAACCGCATGCCGGCAAAGAACAGACTTCAGATGCTTACAGAAAAGTTTGATGTAATGTTTAATGATCAGGAATTTACAGATCCTATTGATTTCCCTTCATACAAGGAAAAGTATGAGTCTGCCAGAGAAAAGAGCGGCGAGACAGAGGGCGTTGTATGTGGCAGAGGAACTATCGGCGGACAGGATACATGTATATTCATAATGGAGCCTAACTTCATGATGGGTTCTATGGGAACAGTTGTCGGAGACAGAATTACAGCACTTTTTGAATATGCTACAAAGAACAGACTTCCAATTATCGGATATACAGTTTCAGGTGGTGCAAGAATGCAGGAGGGCGCACTGTCACTTATGCAGATGGCAAAGGTTTCAGCAGCAGCCAGAAGACACAGTGACGCAGGACTCTTATATGTTGTATGTACAACAGACCCTACAATGGGCGGTGCTACAGCAAGCTTTGCAATGCTTGGAGATATAATCATATCTGAACCGGGTGCAATGATTGGATTTGCAGGAAAGCGAGTAGTAGAGCAGGTTACAGGTGAAGTGCTTCCGGATAATTTCCAGAGCGCAGAGTTCCAGTTAAAGAACGGATTTATAGATGATATCGTGCCAAGACAGGAACAGAGGGCATATCTTGCTAACATTCTTGCAATACATGCAGAAACAGTAAGTGCATAACAGTATTGCATTGCAATATAAGGAGAAAGATTAATCATGACAAACGAGAATTTAAGTGTTTATGACAGAATCTGCCGTACAAGAAAGAGCGGCAGAGCAACTGCATCGGATTATATAAATGCTACAATAACTGATTTTGTAGAACTTCACGGTGATAGATGCTTTGCAGACGACCATGCCATTGTTGGAGGTATCGGACGACTTAACGGAAAGCCTGTAACTGTAATCGGAATTGAAAAAGGAAGAGATTTAAACGAAAGACTTTTAAGGAATTTTGGCTGCGTTCTTCCAGAAGGATACAGAAAAGCATTAAGACTTATAAAGCAGGCTGAAAAGTTCCACAGACCTGTTATTTGTTTTGTTGATACACAGGGTGCTAACTGCGGTAAGGGCGCAGAAGAAAGAGGACAGGGACAGGCAATTGCTAACAACCTGTATGAGCTTACAGATGTTAAGACACCTATTATATCAGTAATGATTGGTGAAGGCGGGAGCGGCGGCGCACTTGCACTTGCTGTTGCGGATGAAGTATGGATGCTTGAAAATGCATATTATTCAGTAATCACACCTGAGTCATGTGCAAGTATTCTATTCAAAGATCCTAAGAGAGCGCCAGAGGCAGCAGAACATCTCAAGCTTACAGCATCAGACCTCAATAAAATGGGTATCGTAGAAAAGGTTGTTGAAGAACCGGAAGATTTTTCAGAAGAGAAAGAAACATCACATTTTATGAAAAAGCTTGCTGACGACCTTTCAAAAGAAATAAAGCAGTTAGAGAAGAAGCCGGTTGATAAGCTTCTTGATGACAGATATGAGAAATACAGAAAAATAGGCCGTTACAGCGAATACAGTGAGGCAGTAGGAGAGGTTCCTGGAGCAGCACAGTTACTTGGTGTATCACAGGCTTCTGCAAGAAAGAGAAGAGGATTATTTGGACGTGGCTAAGATATTAGTTTTAAATGGAAGTCCACATAAGAGTGCCAGCACTACAATGGCGGTAACTAACGCATTTGTAAAAGGAATGTGTGAAGGCGGTGAATATGAGTCGGAGATAATCAATATCTCCGACTTAAATGTTACTCCATGCATGGGCTGTCTTTCATGCTGGGCAAGGACTGAGGGCGAGTGTGTTATCAAAAATGATGATATGCCGGCAGTTAAGAAAAAAATAGAAGAAGCAGACATTATAATTGAAAGTTATCCGTTGTATTTCTTCGGCATGCCGGGACAGATGAAGCTTTTTACAGACAGACTTTTAAGCATGATGTGTACTTACAGGGGACAAAAGCCGCCTGAAAATGGCGAGTCATTCCACGGCATAAGAAATCCAAGACCGGGGCAGAAGCTTGTACTGATATCAGGCTGTGCATATTCAGAGTCAGAGTCAGTCTATGACTCACTTCTTAAGGAATATGAGTGTATATGCGGTAAAGATGGATTTACAGCAATTCTATGTCCGCAGTTAAAGACATTAATTGAACTGGGTGCAAGTTCAAGGCTTGATAGATATTTATCAAAGTATGAGGCGGCGGGAAAAGAGTTTGCTGCGACAAAGCATTTGTCAGAGGAAACAAAGCAGAAGCTGTCAAAAGCTCCATTTTCAGAGGCAGTGTATAAGAATCTGCTTGATAATTTCTGGAGGGAGCAGAAGGAGGGCTAAATCCTCTCCTCGTCAATGGACTCGGATTTTACTTCGTAAAACAAGGAGGATTAAATTTGATAAAGATAGTTGTAGATTTGCTTGGCGCTGACAAGCCGCAGACAGAGCTTGTTTCAGGCGCAATCAGGGCAATCAGTGAGAATAAAGATTTGTATGTATATCTGATGGGAAGGAAGGCCGAGCTTGAGGATTTCCTTGCCAATGTAAATTATGATGAATCGCAGCTTGAGATAGTGGACTGTACACAGGAGATAACTAATTATGATGACCCGGTTGACGCTTACCACGATAAGACTGATTCGTCATTAATCAAGGGACTTAAAATGTGCCGCATGAATGAGGATATCGGTGGATTCGTGACATGTGGTGCAACAGGAGTTGTGCTTATAAGTTCTATCCTTATACTTGGCAAGTTAAATGCGACAAGACCGGCACTTTCAGTAGTTCTTAATGGCCGTAATGACAAGCCATTCTGTATAGTTGACTGCGGTGCCAATATTGACTGCAAGGCAGACCGTTTTGTCGATTTTGCAAGACTCGGTGTAGCTTACATGAAGACACTCGGAATTGAGAATCCGACAGTTGCAACACTTTCTAATGGCATTGAAGCTGGAAAGGGAAGTGATGTTATTAAGGAAGCTCATGAGCTTTTAGAAAAATGTGGTTTTAATTTCACAGGTAATATTGAAGGCAAAGAAGTGTTGGATGGCAACGCAGATGTTGTTGTATGTGATGGGTTTGCAGGAAATGTGCTTCTTAAATCAATTGAGGGAACAGCAAAGGTTGTGTTTGACGATATAAGAAGGGCAGCAGGTGCATCTGATACTGAAAAGGCACAGCTTGAGGCACTTATTGGCAGACTTGAGCCAAAGTTTGATTACAACAATGAAGGCGGAGCAATTCTTCTAGGCGTTAAGAAACCTGTTGTTAAGGGACATGGAGCGGCAACGGACAAAACAGTGTATAATACAGTTAAGATTGCTTATGGACTTGCAAAGAATAATCTTGTGGAGAAGATAAGCGAGGAATTTGAGAAAAAGTAACATCCATTGAGGTGATTGTATAATGCAAAGAGAGAAAAACAACAATTTTATTCTTGATTTCACAGGTGTATATGATGATGAATTTGCTAAGGAAAAAACATCACTTACATGGATAGACTGCACTGATATTACAGGATGTGATATGTATGTATCAGACGAAGCTGAAAAACAGATAGGTGAAAGAGTTGATTCTGTTGGAATTCATGGAATACATTTTCTTGATTCGGGTAACTACCATTATGTTACTAAGATAATGACTGACAGAATTAAGGAACCGTTTTCTTTAGTTGTATTTGATCACCATACCGATATGCAAAAACCTATGATTGAAGGATTAACAAGCTGCGGAGACTGGGCAGGAAAGGTGATTAAAGACAATCCGTATATTTGCCAGCTTATTCTGGTGGGACCAGAGAAGAAAGATATTAATGCGATTGGGTTAAGAAGTAATAAACTTATAACATATTCAGCACAGGAGATAAGAGCCGAAGCAATGGAATCTAAAACAAACCAGATTGATTTATCAGTTCCTGTATACATATCTATTGATAAGGATGTTCTTGATGAAAGCATAAGTGAAACCAATTGGAGTCAGGGACATATGAAGCTTGGTACATTAGAGCATATGCTTGGGATAATTATAAGAAACCAGAAGATTTTAGGTATTGATATATGTGGAGAATGTGATACAGATATGCCGCTTCCTGAATATATGGAAGCTGAGGAAAAGAACGGAGAACTTAATAAAGAATTATATAATTTTCTTTTGAAACGACTGAAAAAATATAGTTTATAAATATTTTATAATTCCGCAATCCCATGTAAATACTGGGATTGCGGAATTTTATAATTGGAAAATAAAAATAATTAGCACTCACCTCTTGACAGTGCTAATAAAAAGGTGTATAACATAGCCAAGAACAAAGGAAGGGAACCAAAAGAGATACGAAAGTAAAAGAAAGTACCTCAAGAGGTTACTGAAACATCCCGGTTCCAAAGAAACAAGGTAACAAGATAATGATATATGTTAAAGGAGGAATGACTTATGTTGATGCCTAGTATTTTTGGAGAGAATTTATTTAATGATGATTGGATGGACTTCGGATTTCCTGAAGTTGACAAGGCTTTATATGGTAAGCATGCAAATAATGTAATGAAGACTGATGTTAAGGAAACTGATACAGGTTATGAAGTTGATATTGATCTTCCAGGATTTAAGAAGGATGAAATTAATGCACAGCTTGATAACGGTTACCTTACAATAAGTGCTGCTAAGGGACTTGATAAGGATGAAAAGGATAAGAAAGGTAAATACATCCGTAAGGAAAGATATGCTGGTGCTATGAGCCGTAGCTTCTATGTAGGTGAAGGTATCACACAGGAAGATATCAAGGCTAAGTATGAAGATGGTATCTTAAGACTTTCAGTTCCTAAGAAAGAAGCTAAAGCAGTTGAGAATAAGAAGTACATTGCTATTGAAGGCTAATGACTAATCATTTATTATTGAATTAGAAAGGGAGCGATTGTTATGGATAAGAATCCAAAGCATCCATTAAAGAAAAAGAAAGTACATCAGAAGATGAATGTTGCAGACCACAGTGTCGAGGAACAGGCAGCTTTTGGTAAGCATAAGAAACACACATATGAATAAATGATTTTAATCCCGTGGCGGTTGTATGACTGTCGCGGGATTTTTATTTAATCAGCAATTGCTAAATATGAAATTTTAAGAATATATGCCATTGGAAGCCGCGTGTGTGGTATTATAGAAACTGTTTAAAAATATGTGGAAAGAAGGCAGGATGAAAATGTTTAACAGAGAAGATAACACATATAACGAAATCAGGGAAAAGTCATTATTCCAGTGGCTTGATGAGATGGAAAAGCATGAAGACATAGCAGTTCGTGGAGGCGTTAAACTGACACGGGAATATATACAGCATTTAAAAGATGAAAATAAGAGGCTTGAAGAGCAGAATAAGCTGAAAAATGAATATCTTAAGAAGGTTGTGGGAAGATAAAGCATTTACAAGGTAGAATCATGAACATACAGGTAATAAAATCCAGAAGAAGAACAATAGGAATAGAGGTTCATGCAGATGGGAAAGTGATAGTAAGAACTCCATTGCGAATGTCATCAGCAGAGATTAACCGATTTATAGAAGAACATGATGAATGGATCAGGCAGAAACTGGATTTTGTCAGACAGAAATCAAATAACAGACGCGGTACAGGTGCACCGGGTATTGAATGTCTGTCGAAGCAGGAACTTGAAAATATAAAGGATACATTTGAAAAGAGAGTACAGTTTTACTGTGATATAATGAATGTGAGCATTGGCAGAATTACAATCCGTAACCAGAAAACAAGGTGGGGGAGCTGTAGTTCTAAAGGCAATGTGAATTTCAACTACCAGTTGTATTATATGCCCCAGGAGCTGATGGATTATGTTATTGTGCATGAACTTTCGCACAGAAGATATATGAATCATTCGGCAGAATTCTGGGAGGAGGTTGAAAAATACTGTCCGGAGTATAGAACATACAGAAAGCAGTTAAAGGGATATGAACTTACTTAGAGGAGGCATTTTATGATAAGCAGATAATGATGTGTAGATTGAGCGGAAACATTAGTAACTATAATCATAGAAAAGAGGTATACATATGGAATTACAGGCAGTAATGGAGAAAAGAAGAAGCATAAGACATTATAATCCAGAGCGTAAGGTTACTAAGGAGCAGCTTGAGGAACTTATTAAGGCTGCATCATATGCACCTTCATGGAAGAATCTGCAGACATCAAGATATTACTGTGTCTTATCTGAAAATGCGGTAAAAGAAGTTAGAGAAAAATGTCTTCCTGAATTCAATCAAGCTAATTCAGACGGAGCAGGTGCATATATAGTCACAACATTTGTAAAGGGAATGGTTGGCTTCGATAAGAATACAGGCAGTCCGGTTAATGAGGCTGGTGACGGCTGGGGGTATTATGACCTTGGTCTGCAGAATGAGAATCTGCTTCTTAAAGCGGCTGAACTGGGACTTGATACTCTGGTAATGGGCATTAGAGATGGTGAGGCGTTAAGAGAATTGCTCAATATTCCAGACAGTGAAAATGTTGTGTCTGTTATTGCTGTCGGCTACAGGGGACAGGAGCCACCTGAAAGACCTAAGAGAAAAGAGCTTGATGCTGTCGCAAAATTTATATAATGATTATAAATCTAGAACTGGAGCAAGAAAGCTAATAGATAAAATGATGAAAGCAGCACAATACAAGCAGGCAGACTTTGGAGTTATAAATCATGAGTATATTTAGAAAGAAACACACACAATCCTATGATAAAATGAATAAGAAACCAGTACTGAAGACAAGCATATGCACAGGTGAGCAGGTTGCAGGATTTCAGGATATCCATACCGGTAAGATAGAGGAGATAATGCTGATTAAGCAGGCTGCGGATATAGATACATTTAAAAAAATGTATGGAATTGATGGAGAGATACCAAAGGTATACTAAATATTTACAGGTAAAGAGGACTATGAACATACCAGAAAGAGCAACGAAGGAACAGACAGAGGCAATAACACAGACAGAAGGCAACATAAGGGTTGCGTCAGTTCCAGGTTCGGGAAAAACACTTGTACTTACATATAGAATAGCATATCTCATAACAGAACTGTTTGTTGAGCCATCATCTATTGTGGCGCTTACATTTACAAACAAGGCGGCTTCGCAGATGAAGCACAGATTAAGGAATATTGTTGGTGATAACGCCAACTGTTTTACAGGAACATTTCACGGATATTGTAACATGTTTCTTAAAGAGGAGATTCACAGGCTGACATTTCCCAAGACATTCACGATTCTTGATAAGAAGGCAGAGCTGGAAATGATTAAGAACGTGGCTGAGGATATGGGAATATCGCTCAAGGACAATACTGCGAAGAAGATAATGAGTGATATAGATATAACCAAGCAGGATATGTCCTATGTTGAGCTTATGGCAGGCGTTGATAAGACAGAGCTTAAAAGAAGGGCTTCCAGCGAGAAAAACGTGGATAAAAAGGTTTTCTATAATTATCTTAAGAGACAGTGTGACAATTATGCTCTGGACTTTGAAGACCTTATTAATTTCACTTTATATATTTTAAACAGGAATGAAGATGTGCGGATTCGCTGGCAGGAAAAGTGCCAGTATGTACTGTGCGACGAGTATCAGGATGTCAATATGAAACAGGATATGCTGCTTCACATTCTAAGCGGTTTGTATCAGAATCTGTTCGTGGTAGGTGACGACGACCAGAATATATATACATGGCGTGGTTCTGACCCTGAATACATGATTAATTTTGACAAAACACATGAAAATGTGCAGGATTATTCACTTACTGAGAATTTCAGGAGTACTCCTCAGATTGTAAATGTGGCTAAGTCACTTATATCTGCTAATCAGAACAGGCTTGAAAAGCAGATGATTTCTAACAGACCAGATGGCAATAAGCCGGTATTCAATGCGCTTGACGCGGAGGAGAAAGAGTCTTTGTGGATAGCTGATACTATTCTTGAAAATGTCGCTAAGAATATGAAGTACAGCGACCATACTATATTGGTGCGGGCTGCTTCACAGACAAGGTCGTTAGAGGAAGCATTTATAAAAAGAAAAGTTCCTTACAAGATACTAAGCGGTGCGAAATTCTATGAAAGCGAAGAGATAAGAACGGTGCTTTCATACATGAGAATGGTGTACAGTCTTACGGACATGGATTTGATGTATACTATATCCAGACCGAGAAGGGGCTTTGGTAAGAAATCTGTTGAGAAGCTTAAAAATGCAGCGGCACAGAACAACTGCAGTCTTTTCAAGGCACTTGGAAAGCAGATTGAAAATGGCGATATAACACAGAAAAATGTTATAGAATATTACAATGCAATCAGTGAATTGCATGATACATATGTTGCTTATACCTGTACTGATATAGTAAACAAATGTCTTGATATGGGATATCGTCAGGCATTGGAGCAGGATATCGACCAGACCAGACTTGATAATGTGTCAGAGCTTATCAGGACTATTACGGCATTGGAGGAAGATAATCAGGAAAAGGTTGAGCTGGCTGATTTGTTAAGCCATTTTGCATTATTTTCAGCGCAAGATGAGGACGGAGAGTATAATGTTGTAAAAGTAATGACAATTCATACAGCAAAAGGACTTGAGTTTGATACAGTATTTGTTCCAGGACTCGTTGAAGGACAGTTTCCAAGCAGCAGGCTTCGTAATGAAGACGAATATGAAGAGGAAAGAAGATTGTTGTATGTTGCAATGACGAGGGCTAAGAATATGCTTTACCTCAGCACTTATAGAAAGAAAGATGGGCGTTTTGGCGCAAGACCATCAGCATTTTTAAGTGACATTGATACTAATCTTCTTGACTGTATCAACAACAGCAGAGTATTAATCAGAGGTGTGACTGAGCAGATGCTGCCAAAGGTTGTATTTGAGGTTGGAGATAAAGTCAGACATAAAGTATTTGGAATTGGCGAGATTGTTAAGGTTGATAAGGTTACGCAGACATATGAAATCCAGTTTGAGAATATCAGGGGAACGAGAAGACTGATGTTTCGGGCAGAGCTGGGAAATGTTGAAAATTAGAGCAGGTTAGAGAATGGAAAAATAGGGGAATCCCCCTATTTTTTTATTCTTGACTGCAGAAAAGTAGGAATAAGAGTAGTTGTAAGTAAAATGCTTCCGATAGGCAGGAAAGCATATACGATACGGTCGGATAATTATCCAACAATTATAATTATTAATGGAAGATATGAGCATAAAAGCCAGCTGGTTTTGTGTGCACATGAATTAGGACATGCACTTCTTCATTCAGATGATATTAATAATTTCGCGGTAACAAGTAAAAATGCATTTAAAAATGTTGAATATGAGGCTAATCTTTTTGCTGTATCGCTGCTGTTTAATGAAAGTGATTTTAATATGAAAGTCTTAAATATGAGCAATTATCTGCTTAAGCAGGTACTTGATTATAATATTGCGGTTGAAAGGAAGGTTATTTATGGAATTTTCAGATGTAATTAAAAACAGATATTCATGTAAAAAATTTAGCAGCGAACAAATAGGAAAAGATAAATTAGATGCTATCTTGGAAGCCGGAAGAGTAGCTCCTACAGCAAAGAATCTTCAGGAACAGCATATATATGTTGTACAGTCTGAAAGTGGATTAGAGACTATTGATAAGTTAATGCCTTGCCGGTATAACGCATCCACAGTCCTAATTGTTGCTTTTAATAAAAATAATGTGTTCACTTATCCGGGATAAAAAAGAAACTCTGGAAAAGAAGACGCAACTATCGTTGCAACCCATCTTATGTTAGCTGCATACAATGAAGGTGTTGACAGCTGCTGGATTAACTTCTTTAATCCTGATGAACTGGCAAAAGCTTTTAATTTACCAGAAGATGAGGAAATATTAATGCTTCTTGATCTTGGTGTTGCTGACAAAACAACTACTCCTCTCCCTAATCATAACAGCAGAAAAGCATTAACAGAGACAGTATCGTTTATTTAAAATTACATAATATATACATTTATGAATATAATAAGCCCTATTTCATGCTTTCTCCCCAAAATTTGAATTTGAAAACCACAATTTTATAAATGGTTATTAACCCCCACAGGGTTTTAATAAAATCCTCCAAAAGCCTTGAAAATAAAGGATTTATCGCAATGTGTTCGCCTTATCCTTTTATATGATTTCACACAAGTTTACTCTTTCCCTGCCTACTTATAAGGGCAAAATCAAGGGCAAGAAAATCTCATGACAAGATATAACAGAGTGTGGCAATCGGAGAACTATGACATATGTGCGAATATATTATAATGGAGGATTATTATATGGACAAGTACATTTTTGATGAAAGCAACGGTTTGTGGTATGAATTGCAGGGCGATTATTACATCCCTTGTTTGGAATTGCCCGCCGCAAAAGAAGAAAGGCATATCGGCGTATGGGGTCAGCGACACAAACGCTATTTACAGGAACATAAACGGGCAGTTTACATCACGCTTCTCACAAGCGGAAAATTGAACTGTTACCTTACTGATATTGACGAACAGGCAACGGAAATGATATTTCGATTGGTCGAGCAAATGGCTGACAAGGAGGGCGTGACCGAACAACTTAAAGTAGAAAAACCGATGTTGTGGGTTGGTCGAATGAATGAGATACAGGCAAGAGCACGAGAAATTGTATATGCCGATATTATCTATAAGTAAAAAATGTAATATATAGAATATTAGAATTGTAGCAGTCAAAAATTAAAACTTTGCCTGCCACAATTATGATTCGATGTGTTCTCTTTCATAATGACTTTGGTAATTCATTATGCTATAATAAGTTTAATTTACGGTATCGCACTGCATCTACTAATTTGGAGTTCGATTAGAACAGGAAAAGATTATATTGATTGCTCTCTATGCGAGATAAAAACCGATTATACAGGAGGAAATTGAATGAGCAATATTATTCAAATCAATAATCTTAATAAAAGTTTTGGAAGTGTAAACGCTGTTCAGAATTTGAGTTTTCGTGTAAAAAAAGGAGAGTTGTTTGCCTTTCTTGGTATCAATGGGGCAGGAAAATCAACTACAATCAATATTATGTGTGGACAACTATCGAAAGACAGTGGAAGCGTTTTTATTGATAAACACGATTTAGATAAGGATATGGACTATATTAAGCGTGAACTTGGTGTAGTTTTTCAATCATCTGTCTTGGATTCTGCCCTTTCTGTTTATGATAATTTGGAAAGTCGTGCCGCTTTATATGGCATTACTGGAATGGAGTTTAAGAAACGACTTGAGGAATTGGCGAAAATATTAGATTTTGAAAGCTTATTGAAACGCACCGTTGGTAAATTATCAGGAGGACAACGCCGAAGAATTGATATTGCAAGGGCTTTGTTTCATAAGCCTAAAATCCTTATTCTTGATGAGCCGACAACAGGGCTTGATCCACAGACACGCCGACTTATTTGGAATGTTATATCAAGTTTTCGCAAAGATGAAAATATGACTGTATTTTTAACTACGCACTATATGGAAGAAGCTGCGGAAGCTGATTATGTTGTAATCATTGATGATGGGAAAATATCCGCAGAGGGTACTCCGCTTGAATTAAAAAATATTTATACTGGGGATTACATCACAATTTATGATGTAGATGAAAAGGATATTAAAGCACTTGATGTGGAATATGAGCAAATCCGAAACGGTTATCGCCTTTCTGTACCGAATACAAAGGCTGCAACTGAATTGATTATTCGTAATCCGCAGTTGTTTAATGATTACGAAATAACAAAAGGAAAAATGGACGATGTTTTTCTTGCTGTTACGGGCAAAACATTGGTGGGAGGTGCAGAAAAATGAGTATGGCTTTCATTCTTATCAAAAGAAATATCAAATTGTTTTTCAAAGATAAGGGAATGTTCTTTACCTCTTTGATAACGCCTGCTATATTGCTTGTACTTTATGTGACTTTTCTTGGGAATGTGTATCGGGATAGTTTTACATCTAATTTACCTAATTCATTAAAACTATCAGAAAGCATAATAGAGGGACTGGTAGGCGGTCAACTTATCTCATCTATTCTTGCTGTTTCGTGTGTAACGGTTGCTTTTTGTTCTAATTTTTTAATGGTGCAAGATAAAGCAAATGGTACGATAAGAGATTTAAGAATATCTCCTGTAAAGTCAGCTACACTTTCGTTGAGTTATTATGTTGCAACCTTGCTTTCAACACTTATTATTTGCTTTGCTGCAACGGGTATCTGTCTTACTTATGTAGCTATTGTCGGTTGGTATATGTCGCTCGCAGATATATTCTTTTTGTTTCTTGATATTTTACTCCTTGTTTTGTTTGGGACAGCATTATCTTCGATTATTAATTTTTTCTTATCAACACAAGGACAAATTTCAGCGGTAGGCACAATCATCAGTGCGGGATATGGTTTCATTTGTGGTGCATATATGCCTATTTCTTCATTTGGAGAAGGGCTGCAAAAAATAATCTCATTTTTGCCGGGTACTTATGGTACATCACTTATCCGAAATCATACAATGCAAGGGGCGCTTGCCGAAATGCAAAATCAAGGTATTCCAACAGAGGTTATTGAAAAACTAAAAGATTCCCTTGATTGCAATCTTTATTTTTTCGGAAGTCAAGTAAATATCGGAACGATGTATATGATACTTGGAATCACTATTTTGGTATTGATTGGAATTTATATTTTGTTAAACAAATCAAAAAAATATAACTGTTAATTTTGTAGCTGCAAATGATTATGTATGCCGCCGCTATGGGTAACTCCATAACGGCGGTTTTTCAATGTCTATCGGCTATCTCTGTCAATGGATTTTTTATGCTGTCTTTGCGGCGGTTTCTGCTTGTTGCGTTCCTGTATCTCACGCAGATGTTTTAACACGCTCTGCTTTTCGTGAGGTCTATGCTGTTCTTTAGTGGAGGTTGCCGGTTTCCTGCTGACTTGATATTCCCACTCGGCAAGGCCACGGTTGTACTGTTCTACAACGCTTTCCATTTCTCGGAAAGTCCTCATAAAAACTTGTACATCGGGATAACCGTCCGCTTTGAGTGTATCGGGGATTTTATCCAACCTGTCGGCAATTTCCACTTCGGTTTCTTTGATTTTTACCTCCAACGCTTTTCGTTCTTTACCTTTGAAAAGCCCCTTTGTATCGGCAAGCTGCTGTTTCAACTGCGGCAGAACTTTATCCTGCAAGTTTTTGATTTTTACCGCCTTATCCTGTACTTTTATCATTAGATTTCTCATATGGCGGAACTCTGCCATATCAATATCAAGCGTAGGCTTAGGCGGCATATCTTTTTCCCGAATAAGGTTTTGCAGGAAGTCCTTTGCCTTGCTGACGATACTGCGGAACAGATTAGGTAGCCAGCCTTTGCTTTTGATAGATTGGCTTGCTTTTTCGTGTATCTCGGTCTGCTTGACTTCTAAAATCTGTGCTTCGGAAATACCCGATAACAACGCCATATCCGCTGTCCTATTCCATTCTTGCCTTGCGGCATTATCCGCTTCAATCTCGGCGGCTTTGGGATTGTTCTTACCGATTTTCTTTGTAGGGAGATAAACGCTGTTCTTATCAAAGACCTTTAACTGCTGTTCGGGATTAGCCATATGGCGATTGATAAGGTTGGTATAAATCTCTTTCACTTCCCGAAGAAAAGGCTCGCTTTTGAATTTATCATCTTTCACGGTAAAGAGGTGCTTTTCGTAAACCTCGCCCTTTTTTATGACGGTGCAGCCTTTTCGTATCTGTCCGTCCTCCCCGGTGATTTCTTTCTTGGTGCGTACCCTTTTGCCTGTTTCATCATAGAACACGCTGCGTGTGGCTCTCTTGATGTCAGACTCAGGAAACAGTTTTCTTTCGCTGAAGATAAGGTGGATATGATAGTTTGTCTTGCGTTTGTTGTGGTGGAGGGCTTACACGCACTCCACGCCATACCGCCTGCGGAACTCCTCCGTAAAATCTTCAAGGACTTCCTGCGGCTCGTATCTTATATATACTTCAGGCAGGGCGATAATCAATTCCCTTGCTTCAATACATTTGCCCTCTGTACCGCTTCGCTTAAATTCCTGCTGGCTTTCCCTTGCAAGGTTACTCCAAAATTCATTGTCGGCGGTGCGGTAGGTGGCATAGAGATTTTCCTGTCTTGCGTGGCTTGTGATATAGGATATTCTTCCCTTGACATTGTGTAGCTTCGACATCTGTATAAATGAGTGTCTTGCCATATACTCCTTTCTCCCGTGATGCGCATACTCTTTTTGCAACCGAGAAATCGGTTGCCGCTGTTTCGGTAGCGTAAGCAGACGGACAGCGAAGAAAACAGCGGGCTGTTTTCTTCTGTATCATAGCGGCGGTGCATTGTCCGTAGCTGTGATACATAAGATACATTTGCGCGATTTCTCCCCTTAACGGATTCTGTAATTATTATGAATTATTAGGCCCCCTCCCTCATTTTGAGCAGCTTTGCAGGTTCAACATTCAACGCTTTTGCTATCTTAAAAAGCAGCTCTATCGAGAACGGTCTTACCATGTTCGGCGCCTCAATAAAGCTTATATGCACCCTGCTTACGCCCACCTTTTCCGCAAGCTGAGCCTGCGTCAATCCGGCCAGCCGCCTGTAATATGCCATATTGGTTCCAATCATATAATAATAATCTATGCTCTCGAAAGACACTTTCATTGCATGCGACATGTTTTTCCCCTCCTACATGTATTCTGTTTATATTTTCACATATTACAAATTATTGTTAAACACCTGTTAACTATAAGACAGCCATTGCTAAACAAAAGCATGCATGTTATAATAAATGCAAACTATTAGTAGGCAAAACCTACCGAAAAGGAGGAAAAGCGATAATGAAAAAATCACTTGCAGTCATGCTGGCGCTTATCATGGTGCTGTGCATGATACCGACAACCGCGTTTGCGGCAAGCAATAGTACGGTTGTACTTCATCCGTCTGTCAACCATACTGTAACAGGTGTTAAGGTAAAAGTTGGAGACAAGATAGACGGACATCCTATTACTAAGATTAGCGGATATGATATCACTGTTGATCTGGGTAAATACAATGTAAATAATGATACTTTCAGACTTCCGTATGCTAAAGACATTTGGGAAGGCGTTGATAACAACAAAGTCGATTACATATCTTGGGCAGGCAGCGGCAGTAATAGAAGATCAGAGGGAGCATCCGCCCTGCTTGCAAACGGCAAGAACACGGCTTATTACTATTTCAATGGTGCGCCGACCTATAAGACTTTTACGTTGAAGTATAACGCAAACGGCGGCACAGGCGCGCCAGCTACACAGACCTATACGGCAACCAGCCAATATGAAAATAGCCATACCTTTACGATTTCTAATGATAAACCAACTCGTCAGGATTATGAATTTAAGGGTTGGGCAGAAACCCCCAACGCCACTACCGCTACAAGGCAGCCGGGTGGGAAGATAGTTGTTACTGGAACAACTACCCTTTACGCCGTTTGGGAAGAAAACTATACTCCCAACCCCAGCGCTCCTCCCAGCGTGCCTGGTCCGGACACCCTCAAGAAATTGCTCGACAAGATAAAAGTCACCTGTGTTACCAGTGTCACTGCGCATGGCACAAAGGGATTTGACCTTATCGATGGCAGTTACACGGTAGGCGATGTTGAGGGCGACGCTACCAGCGGATATACCTGCGAGGTTTCCATATCCCCCGACAAGTATGTTGACGAATATAATAAATTGATTAAAGGCCATACGGTAACAGAAGCTACCGCCAAAATCGTTACTCTGAAATCTAATAATGACAGCGCCTGGGTGGTTGATAGAGGTACTCCTGTTGAGTTCAACGTAAAGTGCGAAACCTCCGAGTCCACTCCTCCTGCCAAGCCTACTGACAATGATGTGCCTGACATCATCGGCCGCGGGGCTGTAAAGGTTCATTGCATAAACGATTATGACGGCTATGACGATCAGTCTTATGGTATATTTAATGGCAGCTTCAGTATCGGAGACGTGATCCTTAAAGGCGATGATTATACCTGCGACATTACCGTCTATCCCGAATTATACGTCGCTGAGTACGTTAAGGATTTTGGGAAACCTCATACTTTGTCTCCCGCTGGTCAGACCGGCACGATAACGCTTATATACGACGCCGAAGAGCAAGCATGGAAGCCAATGCCCAACTACGATCCGCCCATTGTATTCAACGTAACGTGCTCAGACGAGGATGAAACCTTCACCGTAACTTATCTTGATGGCTTTAGCGGCACATATGCCACTTACACCAACCTTAAGTACGGCGCCGCTACCCCCGTACCCGCCAATCCGTACCGTTCCGGCTACATCTTCCTTGGCTGGCAGCCGAGCGTAGCGCCTACCGTTACCGGCGATGCAAGATACGTTGCGCAGTGGGGATACATTGGGCCGCAGTACCCGAACCCCACGCCCGTGCAGCCCATACAGCCTGGCATACTGCCCCCGCAGACCGGCGACATGCCGCTGTGGTACGCAATAGCACGGTTCCTTGGGCTGGTAAAATAAGCATAGCAAATATCAGGGCGGCTTAGGCCGCCCTTTGCTTTTAGGTTGTAGAAAATCAGGGGTTGTTAAGGGGCGGCAGCCCCTTAAGTTGATTCCGGCTCTGACGACCTGTGCGTCAGAACGGATGAAAACCTGTAGGTTTTCGCACTTTACGGGGTTTGCCGCCCGGGAGCTTTAGCGAGAGGCAAACCCCGTAATTCTCAAAAAAGTGGCGAGCAGCCACTTTTTCGATACCCCGAGGGCGGCTTAGGCCGCCCTTTGCTTTTGCCAAAATAAGCTTTGTGTTGTTTATACAGCCGCCGTGATGGTATAATCATGTTACAGCTTGGCAGCTAAAGGAGGCTTTCGGCATGAATAAGACCGATTCTTCAAATAAAAAGTCCGGCCGCGGCAAGGCGCTCAGGATAATCCTCGGCAGCAGCAGCGCCGCTGTACTGCTGCTCGTCGCAGTTCTAATGATAAGGCAATACGTCTTTTTCCCGGATGCTTACGAGCCGCCGGCTCCTGCGGCAACCTCCGCACCCACGCCGGCTCAGGCCGCAGAGCCTCATTCCGCCTCGCCGGCTCCCGCCGAAACAGCCGCCCCCGAGCCGACTGCCACCCCGTATGCGCGCAGGCTCCCTACCAAGATGTACTTCACCCAAAGGGAGATAAGCTGCGACGTTGTGACGGTTGGCACAGTGCCGTATACTGACAGAAACGGCGATCCCGTAACCGATGAGAACGGGCAGACGCTATATACTATGGGTACAGTCGATTCGGAAAGGGTCGCCGCATGGCTCGATGCAAGCGCCTCACCCGGCGAGATGGGCAACGCAATATTCAACGGCCACATCACCTGGAAAAAGGTAGCGGGCGTGTTTTCCATTCTGTCAAAGCTTGAACCGGGAGAGGAGATAGTAATAGGATATGACGACGGCTCCACCATGGCCTTCAAGGTGGAAAGCGTTGATATATACGCTCTTGACGACGTGCCTCAAAGCGTTATGGCGTACTACACGGGCGATGTTCGCATCACGCTTATAACCTGCTACGGCGAAAGCTGGAACTCCCAGCTCGGCACAAGAAACGAGCGCTGCGTCGTGGTCGCAAAGCCGGAATGAGCATGCCGGTATGCGGACAGGCATTGCCCCCCGCTGGCTTTATCGGCATATATGAACTTACGTTATCTTGATTTAAGCAGTTTATATGGCTGCACTTGAAGCGCGGCCGCTATGCGGAAAAGAAGCTCAATAGAACAGGCGGTAGCGGTATTTGGCGATTCTATAGCGCTTACATGTACGCGCGTGACCCCCAACGCACTCAGCAAGCTGGGCCTGCGTAAAGCCCGCGAGCCTTCTGTAATAGGCGATGTTCGCCCCCATCTCATAGTACCGGTCCACATTTTCAAACGACTTATTCACCCCATGTGACATAATTGATCCTTCCTCTTGTACAATAAACGTTGTATGCTTTCTGCTATTTTACAGTATGCACCAGCTAACTAACAATAACAATCTCTCGCAAAAACGCTCAGAAAATGGTGTAATATAGAAAAAAACTGGCGATAGTATATATTTTGCCAAGAGAAAGGGAGAAATGGAATGAAAAAAGTATTTGCGTTATTGTTAGTATTCGTAATGCTGCTCTCCGCCGTGCCGGTTTTGGCGGAAGAAAATCCACAGATCGAGAGCGTTGCCCTGTTTAATAATGCCCCCTACGGTCCAAGAGTCTCTATCGATTTACAAAATCTTCCTCAAATCGATGGCAACTCAAGAATAGAAGTTGAGCTTTACAGCGGAGAACAGCTGCTCACAAAAGTCCAGTTGAATCCGTCTAAGCTTAGTGAATTTGCTGGCAGCACCGTGCTTACCTGCTGCATACCGTTTAGAGGCGCGGACGTGTGTTGGCCGCAAGAACCCGAGTTTAAGCCGCAAAGGGATGTAGTTGCCGATAAGGCCGTTTTGTATGTGGGAGGCAAACCGGTTTATGAAAAGGCTTGCGTTTTAGATCGCACCCTTTGGAATGCCATGGTTCCCATAACCTCTGACGATCTCTATGTCACCAACGAGGTTAAGCTCAGCAGGGAAATAACGCCCAATGCGAACGAGAACCCTAAGAATACATACCGTGTCAACTCCACATACGGCAACTACGTCAGCTATACCGCCACAATGGATATGACAAAGCTCGAAGGTTCGCCGCTGATGAACGAGCTTGCTATTCAGATGCAAAATGGTAATAGTAATCCGGTGCCATTCAATGAAGGTATGTGGTATATACTCAGTAGATCCTATAATTCGCTGAGCGCAGAAGTAGCGCTGACGTTCACGTTCGATCCCATGATAGACCTGAGCAATTATGATACCGCTAACATCACCCTTGATAGCAATATGTTCAAAATCAAGGATATAAAAGTCAACGGAAACACCAACACCATAATCATAAATTGCGAATTTGACCCAGCGCCCCGCGAAAACGAGGGAATCAACCCTATAATAACCCTTTACGGCAAGAATCTGCCTATAAAGAGCAGCTGGACTGGTGATTCCGTAACGCTCGTCAACCAAGGCGTTTTCAGCGGCAAAGTAACTCTGAAGAGGGCTGAAGCCTACGCAACCGAAAAAGAATCTGCCAAAAAAGTCCAACCTCCTACTAATAATGATGATTTGGTGCAGCAGATGCAGCAGCAGCAGATGCAGCAGATCATAAAAATACTGCAAGATGTCGGCCTGACCATTAAAGAAACAACCGTCCACGACAGCTTTACCCTATACATCGACGACCCCTATTACCCGCCCTACAACCCCACCCCTGTACAGCCCGTACAGCCCACTCAGCCCGGCATACTGCCCCCGCAGACCGGCGACATGCCGCTGTGGTACGCAATAGTTCATTTCCTTGGGCTGGCATAAGGTAAGCCTTGATAAAAAAGCAGCTACAGGGCGGCCTTGTGCCGCCCTTTGGCTTGCCGTAAACGGCAAAGGACAGCCCCGTTGCCAGAGCTATCCTTTGCCCCCATATTTATGGCGTTATATGCGCCTATCCGCGTTCACTTTACAAGCTTTGGCGTTTCGCTCCTTACATAGCTGACAAAATGCTGCTCCAAAGCTGAAAGCGCCGTATCCTTGCGCCACGCAATGTATATGTTGCGGTACGCCTTTTTTTCATCAAGGTCAAATGCTATCAGCCTGCCGGAGGCCACCTCCTCCTGCACCGCAAGGTAGGATATGACCGATATCCCCATGCCCTGCTCCACGCCTGCCTTTATAGCCTCAGGATTGTCCATACGGGCGATTATGTTGAGCTTGCCGGCATCTATGCCGCAGCCAATGAAATACGCCTCTACGGCCTGCTGCGTGCCGCTGCTCTCCTCCCTGGCTATCATCGGGTTGCCTATGAGCTGAACGCCTGTGGCTCCGGCCTGCTTAAGCCCGCGGAACTTTTGGTCGTTCTCGCTTATAAGCACCAGCCTGTCGTGCGCTATAACATGGCTTACGAGCCTGTGGGACTCCGGCGCCGCTCCCATAAGTCCTATGCGGGCCTCTCCCCTTTCAAGCATGGTCCTGACCTTGTCGCTGTCCCCTCTTCTCAGGGCGAAGCGCACGTTGGAATTCTTTTTGAGGAAGCCGGACATGAGCTTTGGCAGAAGCTGCTGCGCAGGCACGGTAGAGGTCGCTATGCTCAACGGCGAGGCAACGGCGCTCTCCCCCATTTTCTCAAGCTCCTCGCAGCGGCTGAGTATTTCGCGCGAAGCCTCATACACCCTGCGCCCGTCGTCCGTAAGCTCAAAGCGCCGCCTCGCGCCGCGCAGTATAAGCTGAGTGCGAAGCTCCTGTTCAAGGCACTGTATATGCGTGCTGACGGTGGATTGAGTCAGGTGCAGCTTTTCCGCCGCCCTCGTGAAGCTGCCGCACTCCGCCGTGACGACAAATGTTTCAAGCTGCCTTAAGCTTATCTCAAGCATAGCGTTCCTCCTGTGTAGCTATATAGTATAATGCTGCATAAAGCAAGCATCGTAATTTGCAATGTGACAATCCATGCCCTGTGTGCTATGCTCATATAAAGCAAAGGAGCGTACCAAGCATGAAAACCGTTTATCTTGACAATGCCGCGACCTCGTTCCCAAAGCCGGACGGCGTCAGCAACAGAATGAAGGAGTATATGGACAGCGTAGGCGCCACCATAAACCGCTCTGTCTATTCAAGCGCGGCAGAGGCCGGCTTCGTGGCGCTCACGCTGAGGGAAAGGGCGAAGCGGCTGTTCAGCTTCAACGAAAAGCCTACGCATGTGATAATCACCCCGGGAGCCACCGCCGGACTCAACTTCATAATAAAGGGCTTGCTCAAGCCCAACGACCATGTGATAGTAAGCAGCATGGAGCATAACGCCGTGATGCGGCCTATAATGCAGTTAAACGGTATAACGTTTGACCGTATACCGTGCGACGGTGAAGGCAGGCTTAAGCTCAGCGGCATAGAACCGCTTATACGCGCCAACACCAGGCTTTTGATAATGGCGCACGGCTCAAACGTGTGCGGCACCGTGCAGGACGCCGAGGCCGTTGGCAGGATATGCGCACGGCACGGCATACCCTTTGTGCTTGACGCGGCGCAGACCGCAGGCCATTATCCAATAGACTTTGATCGGTTCAACCTAAGCGGCCTGTGCGCGCCCGGACATAAGGGCCTGCTTGGGCCTTCCGGAATAGGGCTGATGCTGCTCAGGGACGAATTTGCCGCAAGGCTCGACCCGCTCATAGCCGGAGGGACCGGCAGCGCATCCGACAAGGAGTATCTGCCCGACTATCTTCCGGACAGGTTTGAATCCGGCACGCCCAATATGCCCGGCATATACGGGCTTGAAGCCGCGCTCGCCTTCGTTGAAGCGGCAGGCGTAAGCGCGCTGAGGAAGCATGAGCTTGAGCTGACCTCCCGCTTTATAGCCGGCCTTGAGGGCATGCGCGGAGTAAGGCTCGTTGGCACAAAGGAGCTTGAGCATAGGACCGGCGTGATATCGCTCGACTTTGTTGACGGCGACAACGCGGCCATAGCCTTCAAGCTTGAAAGCGAGTATGGCATACTTACGCGCTGCGGCCTGCACTGCGCGCCCAGCGCGCATAAAACGCTCGGCACGTTCCCGCAAGGGACGGTGCGCTTCTCGCTGGGCTTTGCCAACACCGAAAACGATGTTGACATTGCCCTTGAAGCCATAAAAGCGCTCAGCGAAGCCTGATTCTCTTATCTCCCTTGTATTCGCTTACCGTGCCTATGCGCTGTGCGCTGGGTACGGTATTTTTAAGCTCGTTGAACAATGCGTCCGCATCCTCGGGGGCAACGGCTATAAGCAGTCCTCCCGCCGTCTGCGGGTCGTAGAGCATATCCTGCTTTGCAAGCTCGGTATCGCCCGCGTCCACATGCGCCTGAGCAAAGTTCCTGTTGCGGTACATTCCGGCAGGAAGCATGCCCATACGCGCAAGCTCAAGCGCCTCTGGTATAAGGTCTATGCTGTCAACATCAAGGATAATCTCCGTATCGCTGCCGGAGGCCATTTCGTATGTATGCCCTATCAGGCCAAAGCCCGTAACGTCAGTACAGGCATGCACGTTGTATTTCACCATAGCGTCGCGCGCGGCCTTGTTTAGCGTAGTCATGAGCCTGTTTATAAGCTCCTGACCGGATTTAGAGAGCATATCCGCCTTTGCTGCGGTGGAAAGCACACCTATGCCTATAGGCTTTGTCAAAAGCAGCACGTCGCCCGGCCTGGCGTTTGAGTTGGTAAGCATCTTGTCGGGGTGAACAAAGCCCGTCACGGCAAGGCCGTACTTCGGCTCGTCGTCATGTATGCTGTGACCGCCGGTTATAAGCGCGCCCGCCTCATACACCTTGTCATACCCTCCCCTTAGCAGGGCATGCACGGCTTCCATGGGCATGTTCTCCGGTATAGCCATTATATTCAGGCAAAGCTTAGGCTCGCCGCCCATGGCATATACGTCGGAAAGCGCGTTTGTGGCCGCTATCTGGCCAAACAGGTACGGATCATCCGCTATAGGCGGAAAGAAATCAACCGTCTGCACTATAGCAAGGTCGTCGCTTATCTTATATACGGAGGCGTCATCGCTTTTGTCAAAGCCGACAAGCAGGTTGTCGTCATGATGCACCTTTATATCGCTGAGCAGCTTCGCAAGCACCCCAGCGCCCACCTTTGCGCCGCAGCCGGCACACTTTGCAAGCTTGGTAAGCTTGATATCCTCACTGGCCATATCAACTATCGCTCCTTTTTGTACGCCATATTTTCAGCATGCGCACACGCAATTATTATTGCAAATATCGATAGATATTGCAACCGGTATCACATAGTCATTGTGAATCTGTAAACAATCTTAATCGATTTTATCAATAATATCAAGTATATTACCGTCAGTTGATAAGGATGTGTAGACAAGCGGTGCAAAAAAAGCGGCGCTAAGGCCGCTTTTAAGTATAAATGCGCTGAGCTTATATTATTTCGTGCCGAACAGTCTGTCTCCGGCATCGCCAAGGCCGGGCACTATGTAGCCATGCTCGTTAAGATGATCGTCAACATGGGCAACATATATGTCCACGTCGTTATGAGCCTCCTGCACGGCCTTTATCCCCTCGGGCGCGGCTATAAGATTGACAAGCTTTATATTCTTGCAGCCTGCGCGCTTTATAACATTTATGGCGGCAACGGCGCTTCCGCCCGTCGCAAGCATGGGATCGACGATTATAATGTCGCGCTCCCCGATATCCGGCGGCAGCTTGCAGTAATAATCAACGGGATTCAGCGTCTCCGGGTCGCGGTAAAGGCCTATATGGCCCACCTTCGCGGCAGGTATAAGGCTCAGCATACCGTCCACCATGCCAAGGCCCGCCCTGAGTATGGGCACTATGCCGAGCTTTTTGCCGGCAAGCACCTCTGTTGTGGCCATGGCGACGGGAGTTTCCGTCTGCACCTTGGTAAGCGGAAGATCGCGCGTAGCCTCATATGTCAAGAGCATAGCCAGCTCCTCAACAAGGGCGCGAAATTCCTTTGAGCCGGTGTTCTTGTCCCTTAGGAAGGTAAGCTTGTGCTGCACAAGAGGGTGATCGATTACATGTACGGTACTCATTTGTGTCTCCTTTCAAAAATCGTGTATGTTGCTGTTTTATTTGTTCTCGTAGCCGCTTATTCTGGCTATGCGGTTGATATGCCGCTGCCCCTGAGAAAAGCCGGTTTCAAGCCATGCTTTAACTATTCCCTTTGCAAGCTCGCTGCCCACTATCCTGCCGCCAAGCGCAAGCACGTTGGAATCGTTATGCTCGCGTGTAAGCCTTGCCATGGCTTCATCCGTGCATAGCGCGCAGCGTATGCCCTTTACTTTATTTGCGCATATGCTCACGCCTATGCCCGTGCCGCATATTATTATGCCCTTTTCAAATTCGCCGCTGGCCACCCTTTCAGCTAAAGAAAAAGCTACGTCCGGATAGTCAACGCTGTTTTCGTCATAACAGCCAATGTCTATCGGCTCCC
>ERZ860322.146-NODE-146-length-55890-cov-17.430662_pt1 | contig 55890 bp, 52 predicted proteins | sample MGYA00509979_ERZ860322 | MGnify/ENA primary metagenome ERZ860322 (study PRJEB30046, sample SAMN00715217) | human gut metagenome | study: EMG produced TPA metagenomics assembly of the A metagenome-wide association study of gut microbiota in type 2...
CAGGCAGCTTGTCAAAAAAGTCCTTTTGGACTTTTTTGACAAGCTGAGCGCTCCCGCCCCCACAGACAAAGTTTGCGGGGGCGGGAGCGTCTATGTTTTCTTATTCGGACTCCGCTTACCGGTCTGCATTTTTTGCGCTTTTTAGTCTGCTTGAAGAAATTCTTCAAAGGAAGCGGCAAAGCTCTCCTGCGCAGTACGGCGCAGTGCGGCGCAGTAATCCTCATAAGCGGCAAGCAGTTTTTCTGCTTTTGACGAAAGAACCGCACCTCCTCCGTGCCTGCCGCCCGTAGTGGATACCAGCAGCTTGAAGCCCAACGCTTCTTCTGAGGTTTTGACGATCGTCCACGCCTTGGAATAGGCCATGCCCATCGAGGCCGCCGCCGCGCGCAGGGACTTCAATTCCCGCACCCGGCGCAGCAGCTCCGCAATGCCGGGGCCGAAGCACTTTTCCTCCGTGAACAGCCGGACCGTCAGAACCGGTCGCAATGATCTCTTTTCCATAAATATAATATACCACGTGCGGCGGAGCCCGTCAATGTTTTGCGGTTGACGAAAGACGGTCTGCGTGCTACTATAAATAAAATAACGTATTGGAGCGGCCTATGGCATCTTTTGCGGAACAACTGCATCTTGCGCGCGGCCTGACCGCCATCATCGGCGGCGGGGGAAAGACCTCGCTGCTGTACCGGCTGGCGGAGGAGCTGGCGGCGCAGGGCAGCGTGATCGTCGCGACCTCCACGCATATCTGGCCGCCGGAGCACCTGCCGGTGCTGGAGCGGACGCAGGCGGTCCGGGGCGTCGCGTGCGTCGGCAGCCGCTGCAAAAACGGAAAGCTCGGCGCGCCCGCGCAGTCCTTTTCCGAGCTGGCGGGGCTGGCGGACTTTGTGCTGGTCGAGGCGGACGGCTCCGCCGGGCGGCCCCTGAAGGCGCATCTGCCGCATGAGCCGGTGATCCCGGAAAACGCGGCGCAGGTGATCGCGGTCGTCGGCCTGAGCGGGATGGGACGGCCCATCTGCGAGGCGGCGCACCGGCCGGAGGTTTTCGCCCGTCTGGCGGGCGCGGCGGTCACCGACCCGGCTGCGCCGGAACACGCGGCGCGGGTCCTGACGGCGGAGGCGCTGCACACGCGGGTGCTTCTGAATCAGGCCGACACCCCGGAACGCATTGCTGCGGGAGAACGTCTGGCGGGAGGGCTTTCCTGCCCTGCGGTGCTGGCTTCTCTGCAAAAAGGAGAGATACTATGCTCGTACTGATCCGCGGCGCGGGGGACCTTGCCTCCGGTATTGCCCTGCGTCTGCATCATGCCCATATGAAGATCGTCATGACCGATCTGCCGCATCCGACGGCCATCCGGCGGACGGTCTGCTTCTCACAGGCGCTGCTGTTCGGCAGCATGCAGGTCGAGGACGTCACCGCCGAGCGCGCCGCGTCCGTGCGGGACATTCCGGCAATTCTGGAGCGCGGGAACATCGCGGTGCTGGCCGACCCGGAGGCGAAGTGCATTACACGGCTGCACCCGGACGCTGTCGTGGATGCGATCCTGGCCAAGCGCAACCTTGGCACGCGCATCACGGATGCGCCCTGCGTCGTCGGCGTGGGGCCGGGCTTCACCGCCGGGGTGGACTGCCACGCGGCGGTGGAAACGATGCGCGGCCACTATCTCGGCCGGGTCATCACAGACGGCAGTCCCATTCCGAACACGAACATTCCGGGGCTGATCGGCGGCTTTGCGGGCGAGCGCGTCCTGCGGGCGCCGGCCGACGGCATATTCCATCAGATACAGGACATCGGCGCGGTGGTCAAGGCCGGGGACGTTGTCGGCGAGGTCGCGGGCGAGCCGATGCGCTGCCACATTGACGGCGTCCTGCGCGGGATATTGGCCGACGGTACGCCCGTGCATAAGGGCATGAAGTCCGGCGACGTCGACCCGCGCGGCGAAACGGCGTATTGCAATACGGTGTCTGACAAGGCGCTGGCCGTCGGCGGCGGCGTTTTGCAGGCGGTTCTGCAATTTACGAGAATATTGGAGGGACGTTGAATCATGGAAGATATCAAACTGACCAAGCTGGCAAAATGCGCCGGCTGCGGCGCCAAAGTGGGCGCGGGCGTGCTGGCAAAGCTGCTCGACGGCATCAAGGTCCATTCCGACCCGAACCTGCTGGTCGGCTTTGACAAATCGGACGATGCCTCGGTCTACAAGGTCACGGATGATCTCGCGCTCGTGCAGACCGTGGACTTTTTCCCGCCCATTGACGACGATCCTTACACCTTCGGACAGATCGCCGCGACCAACGCCCTGTCTGATGTCTACGCCATGGGCGGCGAGCCGAAGCTGGCGCTGAACATCATGGCGGTGCCGGACAGCCTGCCGAAGGAGGCCGTCCACGCCCTGCTGCGCGGCGGCTACGACAAGGTCTATGAGGCCGGAGCGATCATCACGGGCGGCCACAGTATTCTGGACGACGAGCCGAAGTACGGCCTTGCCGTCACGGGCTTTGTCCATCCGGACAGGCTCCTGACAAATTCCGGCGCGAAGGCGGGGGATGTGCTCTTTCTGACAAAGCCGCTGGGCATCGGGATCCTGACGACGGCGGCCAAGGCGGAGCTGCTGGAGCCGGAGGAGCGCGCGCGCATCACGGCGCTCATGACGACGCTCAACAAGGGCGCGCGCGACGTGATGGTCAAGTACCGCGTCCACGCCTGCACCGACGTGACGGGCTTCAGCCTGATGGGTCATGGGCTGGAAATGGCGCAGGGCAGCGACACGGAGCTGCATATCGACACTGCGCAGGTCGATTTCCTGCCGCGGGCGGTGGACTTTGCCGACATGGGCATCCTGCCAGCGGGCATGTATCGCAACCGCAATTTTGCTGAAGGATTCGTGGACGCGGGCGAGGTGCCGCTGGCCGTGCAGGACGCGCTGTATGACCCGCAGACCTCCGGCGGCCTGCTCATTGCCGTGCATCCGGTCGATGCCGAGGCGATGTATGCGGAGCTGAAGGACGCCGTGCCCTCGGCGCAGCGCATCGGCACGGTGGAGCCCTACCGCGGCGGAAAGCGGATTTTTCTGAAATAACTGCAAGAAACGGGGTGTTCCCCGCTTTTTGCAAAGTACATACGGCGAACACAGATTCACAATCCTCGAACGAAAGGCGGAATTCTCATGGCAACGCGGGGCAGACGTGTCCATTCCATTGAAAAATCCATCCAGCTGCTGGACTGCTTCTGGCAGGTGCGGCGGCCGCTCTCATTGAGCGAGCTGGAACGCATGACCGGCTGGGCGAAGAGCACCATTCACGGCCTGCTTGCCTCCATGCTGGACTCGGCCGTGATCGAGCAGAACGCCACCGACGGGAAATACCGGCTGGGCTATCACCTGTTTGAGCTGGGAAGCGCCGTCAGTCAGGGATGGAATGTGCCGGAGATCTGCAAGCCGCATTTGCAGAGCATTGTCGATCAGCTCCGCGAGTCGGCGTATCTGGCGAGGCTTTCGGGCGACGAACTGATCTTAGTGGACTGCGAGGAGCCGCACACAAATTTTCGCGTGGCCTCCGAGGCCGGAACGCGCCTGCCGCTGCACTGCACATCGCAGGGCAAGATCATCCTCGCCAACCGTCCGGCCAGCGAGGTCGGGGCGCTGCTGCGCCGCAAGGAGCTGTATGCCTACACGGATGCGACGGTCACGGACGCGCAGGCGCTCTTGCAGGAGCTTCCGGCATTGAAGCGCGCGGGCTACGCCGAAGAACGGCAGGAATACCGGCTGGGCCTGCAATCCGTTGCCGCGCCGATCTTCGACAACCGCGGCGATTGCAGCTATGCCATCGGCGTGATCTGCATGGCGACGGTGAGCGAGGAACGCTTCGTGCAGATGCGCACGGCGGTCGCGGCGGCGGCCTATGCGGTGTCGACGGAGCTGGGCTGGCAGCACCGGGGAAGGTAAGCCGGACTCCTGACAGAGAAAATTAAAAAATCCCGTCCGCAGGACGGGATTTCAGTTTGTCAAAAAAGTCCTTTTGGACTTTTTTGACAAACTGCCTACAAAATTGCAAAATCAATATTTGTAGTATTATTTTGCAATTTTGATCGCTGCGGCGGGTTATTGAACGCGAAAGGGAACCCTGACGGTTCCCTTTCACACTATTCTTCCCTCCGAAACTTTCGGCTGGATAGGTTTTTTGACAGTCTAAAATCCCGTCCTGCGGACGGGATTTTTTCTCTTTTCAAGCGGTGAAAAATGTGGTATAGTAATCTGGAATATACCAAACAGAGGAAAACGCCATGGAACACGACGAACACGAACGCCTGCACGAGCTGGGCATTGCGCACGAACACGATCACGACCATGCGCATGGGCACAAGCACCCGCACGTGCACGAGAATCAGAAGCTGGTTTCCAACCGTCTGGCGCGCGCCATCGGCCATCTGCAGAAGGTCAAGCGCATGGTGGACGAGAGCGAGGACTGTTCGGAGGTACTGATTCAGCTTGCCGCCGTCCGCGCCGCGCTGGAGAGCACCGGCAAGGTAATCTTACAGGATCACATCCGGCACTGCATCGTCGATGCGGTGGAGGAGGGCGACGAGCAGGCGATCACCGATCTCTGCGCCGCCATCGACAAATTTTTCAAGTAAAGCAGGAGCAACTATGACTGACCTATCCAAGCTGCGCAATTTTTCCATCGTTGCGCACATCGACCACGGAAAATCCACGCTGGCCGACCGCCTGCTGGAGGAATGCAACACCGTTGACCGCCGCGAAATGGAGGACCAGATCCTTGACTCCATGGATCTGGAACGCGAGCGCGGCATCACCATCAAGGCTCGCGCCGTCAAGCTGAACTACACCGCCGACGACGGGGAGACCTATACCCTGAACCTGATCGACACGCCGGGCCATGTGGACTTCAACTACGAGGTTTCGCGCTCACTGGCGGCCTGCGAGGGCGCGGTGCTGGTCGTGGATGCCTCGCAGGGCATCGAAGCCCAGACCCTTGCCAACACCTACCTCGCCATCGACGCGGGGCTGGAGGTCGTGCCGGTCATCAACAAGATCGACCTGCCTGCGGCCCGCCCGGAGGAGGTCAAGCACGAGATCGAGGATGTCATCGGCATTCCCGCGATGGACGCGCCGGAGATCTCTGCGAAGAACGGCATCAACATCCATGCCGTCCTGGAGGCGATCGTCGCCGGCATTCCCGCGCCGCAGGGCGACCGCGAAGCGCCGCTTCAGGCGCTGATCTTCGACAGCCAGTATGACTCCTACCGCGGCGTCATTGTCTATCTGCGCGTCAAAAACGGCGTGCTGCGTCCGGGCATGGACATCCGCATGATGGCCACCGGCGCGGAGTACAAGGTCGTCGAGGTCGGCATCCTGCACCCGAACGAGATGATCCCCGTCGACGCGCTGGGCGCGGGCGAGGTCGGCTATCTGACGGCTTCCATCAAAACCGTTGCGGACACCCGCGTGGGCGACACCGTCACCGAGGCGGCGCGCCCCTGCGCCGAGCCGCTGCCGGGCTACAAGACCGTGCAGCCCATGGTCTACTCCGGCGTCTATCCCGCCGACGGCAGCAAATACGGCGACCTGCGCGACGCACTGGAAAAACTCAAGCTCAACGACGCCTCCATGTCCTACACGCAGGAAAGCTCCATCGCGCTGGGCTTCGGCTTCCGCTGCGGCTTTTTGGGGCTGCTGCACATGGAGATCATCATGGAGCGGCTGGAGCGGGAGTACAATCTCGACCTCATCACGACCGCGCCGAACGTCGTCTACCGCGTGACCAAGACCAACGGCGAAACGATCGAGGTCTACACGCCGCTGAACTACCCCGACCCGGCGGAGATCCAGTCGAGCGAGGAGCCCTTTGTCAGGGCGAGCATCCTCACGCCGCCGGAATATGTCGGCAACATCATGGATCTGTGTCAGCAGCGCCGCGGTGAATACCGCGACATGACCTATCTCGACGAGGGCCGCGTGGAGCTGCGCTATTATATGCCGCTTAACGAGATCATCTACGATTTCTTCGACGCGCTCAAATCCCGCACGCGCGGCTACGGCTCGCTGGACTACGAGATGGACGGCTACCGCCCGTCGCGACTGGTGAAGCTGGACATCCTGCTCAACGGCGAGATCGTCGACGCGCTGTCCTTCATCCTCTTTGCGGACAACGCCTACGCGCGCGCCAGAAAGATCTGCGAAAAGCTCAAGGAGAACATCCCGCGCCAGATGTTTGAAATCCCCGTGCAGGCGGCGGTCGGCGGCAAGATCATCGCCCGCGAGACGATCAAGGCCCTGCGCAAGGACGTGCTGGCCAAGTGCTACGGTGGCGACATCACGCGCAAGAAGAAGCTGCTGGAAAAACAGAAGGAAGGCAAGAAGCGTATGCGTACCTTCGGCACGGTCTCCGTCCCGTCCGAGGCGTTCATGGCGGTCTTGAAGATGGACGAATGAGAACGGTCACGATCTATACTGATGGCGCCTGCTCCGGCAACCCCGGCCCCGGCGGCTGGGGCGCCATTCTGGAGTGGAACGGCGTGGAGAAGGAGCTCTCCGGCGGCGAGGCGCAGACCACAAACAACCGCATGGAGCTGACGGCGGTCATCTCGGCGCTGAGCGCGCTCAAAGAGCCCTGCCATGTGGAATTGTACACGGATTCCAAATACGTGGCCGACGCGGTGATGAAGCGCTGGGTCTATGCGTGGAAGGCGAAGGGCTGGGTCAAATCGGACAAAAAGCCCGCGCTGAATGTCGACCTTTGGGAAAAGCTCCTGCCGCTGCTCAAAACGCACGAGGTCGTGTGGCACTGGGTCAAGGGTCACGCGGAGAACGAGAAAAACAACCGCTGCGACAAGCTCGCCGTGGCGCAGAGCCAGAAATTCCGGGCCTGAGAAAGGAACTGCTATGTTTTATGCAATCATGGCCGCCCTTGCGGCGGCGGTGGTCGGACTCGACCAGTGGACCAAATGGCTGACGGTGCAGAACGTTCCCCTGCACGCGCGGGGCAAGAGCATCCTCGGCATTTTCAGCATCACACATATTGAAAATACCGGCGGCGCGTGGGGAATGATGGGCGGCCAGATGTGGCTGTTCACCCTCGTGATGGCCGCGTTTCTGGTGCTGCTGGTCGTCGCCGTCTGGAAAAAGTGGGTGACGAAGAAGTTTGAACTGCTCTGCCTCGCGGCCATCGCCGGCGGCGGCATCGGCAACATGATCGACCGCCTGCGCTTCGGCCGGGTGACGGACATGATCCAGCTTGATTTTGTCGAATTCCCGGTGTTCAACGTGGCCGACTGCTTTATCACGACGGGCTGCGTCCTGCTGGTGATCTATCTGCTGTTCTTCGACCGGCAGAAAAAGAAAGATGGAACTGAGAGCTGAAACGGCCGGGCAGCGGCTGGACGTGTTCCTGTCCGAAGCCGTGCCGGAACTGACGCGCTCGGCCGCGCAGCGGCTGCTTGCGCAGGGGCTTGTGACCTGCGGCGGCGCGCCCGTGAAGAAAAATGAAAAGACCGCACCCGGCGCGGTCTATGAGGTGATCATCCCGGCGGTGCAGGAAACGGAGCTCCGGCCGCAGGACATTCCGCTGGACGTGGTCTATGAGGACGCGGACGTGCTGGTCGTGAACAAGCCCAAGGGGCTGGTGGTGCATCCGGCGGCCGGGCACGAGGACGGGACGCTCGTCAACGCACTGCTGCATCACTGCGGCGACAGCCTCTCCGGCATCAACGGGGAAAAGCGGCCCGGCATCGTCCACCGCATCGACATGGACACGAGCGGCCTGCTGATCGTCGCGAAGAACGACTTTGCGCATCAGAGGCTCTCCGACCAGCTCAAGGATCACACGCTGCGCCGCACCTATGAGTGCATCGTGCGCGGCGGCTTCCGCGAGGACAGCGGCACGGTCGACGCTCCCATCGGGCGCGATCCGCGCGACCGCAAGCGCATGGCCGTGACGGAGAAAAACAGCCGCCCGGCGGTGACGCATTGGGAGGTCATCGAACGCTACGGACAGTACACGCATCTGCGCTGCCGTCTGGAAACCGGACGGACGCATCAGATCCGCGTGCATATGGCCTATATCAATCACCCCATCGCAGGCGATCCCCTCTACGGCGTGAAAAAGCCGGAGTTGGGGCTGACAAGCCAGTGCCTGCACGCGAAGGAGCTGACCTTCCTGCATCCGCGCACCGGCGAGGAGATCACGGTTTCCTGCCCCCTGCCGGAGGAATTTCAGAACGCGCTGCAAAAGCTGCGCGGGGAGAGGTAAAAAAACGCCGCGGCTGCTTATGCAGCCGCGGCGTGTTGACATTATCCTGCTCGTGCTTACCAGAACAGCTTGCCGGCCTTGCGCTGCAAATAGATGTACCAGCCGAAGCAGCCGAAGGGGACGACGAGCTGCGCCCAGTACAGCCAGCCGCCGACAAAGTTGCGGCGGACAAGGAAAAGCACCAGAAGATCCAGCGCCGCGCAGAAGATCAGGGCGATGCCGAAGATCACAAGGCGGGGCGCGATATAGTCAAAGAAGCCGTCCGGGTCGGTGCAGGCGTTCGGCTCGCAGCCGCCGGGCAGGAGAACCTTATTTTCAAAAAACGTGTACTCCCTGCGCACACGGATGGAGGTATAAATGCAGTAGATCCCCGTGCCGAGGAGCAAAATGGCCATGATCAGGTCGAGAAGGTTGAATTCAACGCCGAAGAGAGTGTAAGTGTCGAGCATACGGGTTCCTCCAGAATTTAATGAAATCATTATAACAACAGCCGGGGAACATTGCAACCGTTTTCCCCGAAAAAAGCGGGAAACGGCCGTTTTTCGCTTGTAATCGGACAGACGGTGTGGTAAAATACATTCCGTATGTCAAGCTGTATGCCTGTTTGCCCGTCCGTCCCGGCGGGAACGGACATGGGAGGAATATTATGTCAACTTTAAGAGAAGAGATCAGCCGCCGGCGCACTTTTGCAATCATTTCGCACCCGGATGCCGGCAAGACCACGCTGACCGAAAAATTCCTGCTCTACGGCGGAGCGATCGCGCAGGCCGGTGCAGTCAAGGGGAAAAAGAACGCCCGCGCGGCCGTGTCGGACTGGATGGAGATCGAAAAGCAGCGCGGCATTTCCGTCACGTCGTCCGTGATGCAGTTCCGCTATGAGGGCTTCTGCATCAACATTCTGGACACGCCGGGCCATCAGGACTTCTCCGAGGATACCTACCGCACGCTGATGGCGGCGGATTCCGCGGTCATGGTCATCGACGGCAGCAAGGGCGTCGAGGCGCAGACGCGCAAGCTGTTCAAGGTCTGCGCGATGCGGCACATCCCGATCTTTACCTTTATCAATAAGATGGACCGCGAGGCCAAGGATCCCTTTGATCTGCTCGACGAGCTGGAGCGCGAGCTGGGCATCGAGACCTACGCCGTCAACTGGCCCATCGGCTGCGGCAAGGAATTTCAGGGCATCTACGACCGGCAGAAGGGGAGAATCGACTTTTTCTCCGGCGTTTCCGGCAAGAACCGTGCCGACCGCATGGAGGTCGAGCCGGATGGCCCGAAGGTAGACGAGCTGATCGGCGCAGAGCGCGCAAACCAGCTCCGCGACGATGTGGAGCTTCTGAGCGCGGGACGCGAATTTGATCTCGACGAGGTGCGCGCGGGCGCGCTCAGCCCGGTGTTCTTCGGCTCTGCGCTGACGAATTTCGGCGTCGAGCCTTTTCTGGAGGCCTTCCTCCACATGACGACGCCGCCGCTGCCGCGGGTCGCGGATTGCGGTGTGATCGACACATTCTCTCCCGATTTTTCCGCCTTTGTGTTCAAAATTCAGGCGAACATGAACAAAGCGCACCGCGACCGGCTGGCCTTCATGCGCATCTGCTCCGGCAAATTTGAGCGCGAGGCCGAGGTATACCATGTGCAGGGCAACCGCAAGCTGCGCCTGTCGCAGCCGCAGCAGCTCATGGCACAGGAGCGCGAGATCATCGACGAGGCCTACGCGGGCGATATCATCGGCGTGTTCGACCCCGGCATTTTCTCCATCGGCGATACCATCACCGTACCGGGCAAGAAGTTCAAATTTGCCGGAATTCCGACCTTTGCGCCGGAGCATTTTTCCCGCGTCAGCCCCAAGGACACGATGAAGCGCAAGCAGTTCGTCAAGGGAACCGAGCAGATCGCGCAGGAGGGCGCCATCCAGATCTTCCGTGTGCCGAATACCGGCATGGAGGAGGTCATCGTGGGCGTCGTCGGCACGCTGCAATTCGACGTGTTCCGTTACCGGATGCTCAACGAATACGGCGTGGAGCTGCGCATGGAGGGCCTGCCCTATGAGGTCCTGCGCTTCATCCGCAAGTCGCCCGTAGACGAAAAGGAGCTGAACCTCTCCTCCGACGCGGAGCTGCTGGAGGATTATCGCGGCCACCGGCTGCTGGTATTTTCCAGCCCTTGGGCGGTCGACTTTACCATCCGCCGCAATCCGGGGCTGGAGTTGGCGGAAACGCTGGAAGACTGATCGGATGAATACGACGCCTCCGGAGCAGGACTGCACCGGAGGCGTCTTTGTGGCATGAAGGCTTGTCCGTCGGCAGTGGAATTCGGGGTAAATCTGTCTGTTTTGACCAAAAAGATGTCGCGTTTTTTGATACAAATCACGACGAAAAATTGCTTCCTTTTTCGGGACGAAGCAGATATAATAAAAGTACACTAATGTGGATTGCTATCCGCATAAATGAAAAGGAGGAAAACCATGAAGAAACTGTTGGCCCTGTTTCTTGCTCTGGTGATGGTCTTTGCACTGCTCGTGCCGGCCGTCGGCGCAGAGGAAGCACCACAGGAAGAAATCGTCGTTCAGGAAGCGCCCAAGGGAGAGGGCGAGACCAAGAGCGGCGAAACCACCGATTTCGCATTTCTCGCGACCTCTGACATGCATGGTCAGATCTACGCAACCGACTATACCCAGCCCTATGAGAAGAGCGGCACCTATAAGCGCGGCCTCACCCGCGTTGCCACTTACATCAAGGAGATGCGGGCAAAGTACGGCAACAACCTCTTTGTTGCCGACGCAGGCGACACCATTCAGGGCACGCCGCTGACCTGGTACAACGCATTCTTCAACAAGAAAGCCGACGGCGATCCCGCCATCAAGGCTTTCCGTACCATCGGCTACGACATGTGGGTCGTCGGCAACCATGAGTTCAACTACGGTCTGGACATTCTGAACCGTCAGCTGGACTACGCGACCTCCGCTTCCTCCGGCTCGGAGAAGCAGATGACGGTTTCCATGGCGAACTACCTGGATGCTGCATACAACAGCGACCTCTCCAAAATGTGGGACAAAACCTGGAAGAATTATGATCCCTACGTCATCAAGGATTTTGACGGCGTGAAGGTCGCCATCATCGGCTTCGGCAACCCCAACATCCACAAATGGGATCCGGCCAACCATGATGGGATCTACTTCGCAGGCATCTACGATACCTACAAGCACTACGAAGCCGAGATGAAGGCCAAAGCCGACATGATCGTCGTCGTAACGCACTGCGGCCTCGGCTCCGAGGCAAGCCAGGCAACCGACTCCGTGCGCTATCTGGTTGAGAACACCGATTCCATCGACTTTGTGTTCTCCGGCCATGAGCACGGCAGAAACGTCACTCAGATCACGGACAAGGGCGGCAAGACCGTCAACGTCCTCCAGCCCGGCGAAAAGGCTGCCATGGTTTCCCAGGTCGTGGTTTCCTACAACAAGACCACCAAGGAAGCAACCATCAAGGCAGAGAACGTTAAGCTGGAAAGCTACAAGCTCGACGACAGCCTCGCAGCGCTCCTGAAGCCCTACGAAGAAGAAGTCTGGGAAAAGTACATGAACGTGCCGATCGGCAAGGCCAACGGCGACTTCCCGGCTGCCGGCCTCGGCGATGCCCCCTCTGCTTTCATGGACCTGATCAACCAGGTTCAGCTCTGGGGCTGCTATGACAAGACGGGCAACACCGCAACCACCGATGACGACAAGCCCGCACAGCTCTCCATCTCCGCTCCGCTGACCGCCGGAGACAAAGCCAACCTGATTCCCGCAGGCGCAATCAAGCAGGGCGATATGTTCGGTCTGTACCGCTATGAGAACTGGTTCTATCAGGTCAAGATGAGCGGCAAGGCAGTCCGCACCTGGCTGGAGTTCTCCGCAACCAAGCTCAAGGTTGACGAGAACGGCAATCCCCATGCGACCGGCCTGACTTATTACGACGTCATTTACGGCGACGGCTTCTCCTATACGCTTGACGCCGGGAAGCCGGAAGGCTCCCGCGTGACCAAGATGACCTACAACGGTGTGGACGTCACGGACGATCAGGAATTCACCGTTGTTGTGAACAACTACCGCTTCGGCGGCGGCGGTGACTACGTCAAGTATCTGCGCGACAACGGCTGCGATTTCCCGGCTTCCCGCTTCGATGATGCTGTCATCTACTCCACGCAGTTCGACATGGATCAGGGCGAGGACAAGGGTCAGGCCCGCGCGCTGCTGGGCGCCTACATTGAGGAAGCCGGCGATAAGGGCATCACTCCGGAGATCAAGTCCACCTGGAACATCACCAGAAGCCACCCCGAGCTGGAAGGCAAGACCTACATCCTGCACTCCAATGACGTGCACGGCCAGCTCATGGGCTATGCAAACATCACAGCACTGAAGGAAGAGCTGGAAGCCAAGGGCGCCAAGGTCATCCTTGTCGACGCCGGCGACTACAGCCAGGGCACGATCTACGTCAGCCTCAACAAGGGCATGAACGCCATCGAAATGATGAACGCGGCCGGCTATGACGTCGTCACCCTCGGCAACCACGAATTCGACTACGGCTACGAGCAGGTCAAGACCAACATGGCCGCATTCAACGGCAAGGTCCTCTGCGCGAACGTCCTTGAAAATGGCAAGTCCATCTTTGATGGTCACACCATCATTGAAAAAGACGGCGTGAAGATCGGCTTCTTCGGCATGGAAACGCCGGAGGCCAGCACCAAGGCCAACCCCGCTCTGATCAAGGGTCTGAAGTTCCCGGCGGGCAAGGAGATGTACGCCATTGCCCAGAAGGAGGTTGACGCTCTGAAGGCAGAGGGCGCGGACATCATCGTCTGCCTTGCGCACCTTGGCGTGGACGGCGAGTCCGAGCCGAACCGCTCCTATGACCTCTACAAGAATGTCAAGGGCATCGACTTTGTGATCGATGGTCATTCCCATACTGTGATGACCAAGGGCGAGAACGGCGAGCCCATCCAGTCCACCGGAACGAAGTTTGAGAACATCGGCGTGATCGTGATCGACAACGCCACCAAGAAGATCGAGAAGAACTATCTTGAAGCGATCGTCTGGAAGGATCTCGGCGACAAGAAGATTAGCGACAGAGAGAATGACCGTCCGATGAATGCGACGGTTCAGGCTGCCGCAGCGGCAATTATGGATGCCATCGACGCAGAGTTCGGCAAGCCCTTTGCAAAGAGCGAAGTCGATCTGAACGGCGCAAAGGATCCCGGCAACCGCACGATGGAAACCAACCTCGGCGACCTGATCACCGACGCCATGATGTGGAAGATCCTGCAGGATACCAGCGAGGTCACCGTCCCGAAGGAGAACATCCTTGCCATCACCAACGGCGGCGGCATCCGTGCTCCGATCGCCAAGGGCGACATTAGCATGAAGGACGTCAACACCGTTCTGCCCTTCGGCAATACCCTCTCCGTCGTCTATGTCACCGGTGCTGAGCTGCTCGAGGCACTGGAAGCATCCACCTATAGCACCCCGAAGGCTGTCGGCGGCTTCCCGCAGGTCTCCGGCATCAAGTTCACCATCGACGTGAACAAGCCCTATGCCAAGAACGACACTACCTATCCCGACTCCACCTACTATGGACCCAAGTCCATCAACCGTGTGAGCATCCAGGAGGTCAACGGCAAGCCCTTCGATCCGAAGGCCACCTATGCCGTTATCACCAACAACTTCCTCGCAGCCGGCGGCGACACCTACTATGCATTTGCAAGCGCCTCCGCGCAGTTTGACACCGGCCTGCCTCTGGACGAAGTTCTGATGGAGTACATCACCGAGGGTCTTAACGGCGTTATCACTGCGGCGAAGTACGAGAAGACGCAGGGTCGTATCACGATCACCACGGCGTCGAAGCCCGACAGCCCCAAGACCGGCGACAACGGCATCGAAGTCTTCATGGTCACCGGCCTGTCCTCTGTGGTTCTGCTCGGCGCAGGCCTCTGCCTGATCGCCCGCAAGAAGAAGGAAGAGAACTAAGTTTCCTTTGCTTCCGAACATAACCGCATAAACCAGTCCCGCCCGCCGGAATTCCGGCGGGCGGGATTTTTAGCGCTTACGCAAAACAGCGGGGCATACCCGTTTGGCCGGATGCCCCGCTGTTTTGAGAGCTACGCTACATCAGAAAGAATTATTTTTGAATTCGCTCTTTCTCCATCGCAAGCGCAATGGAGGATTGCCGGACCCGGTGGAAGGTCATCAGGCGGCCCAGCCAGCCGATCAGCGTGGCAAAAAACCCGATCCAGCAGGTCAGGACGACAAGAAGACTGCTCAAAAGCATTCCGCACAGGGCAAAAACCATAGAGGCCAGCAGCGTGATGGAGCCCAGCCGCCAGAGCCACGCGGTGGACAGCCGCAGAATTCGCATTCTCTTTGAGGGGGCAGGGGCCTGCGCGGAACGCAGCAAAGAGCTTTCTCGGATACGCATAACGATCACATTGGCACATTGCAGTAGCCAGTACAGGAAAACCGCTTCCTTGCCGATCACCGTGCTGAAGCCGAAGCCGACAAACAGGCACATGATGCCGGCCATGCCCAGACCGCCGACCGCCAGACAGAGCGTCAGGCGAAGCAGCCAATCTCTTTTCTTCATCCGCATCCCTCCTTTTGTTCTGTGACAGGATGTCTGATTCATTCAGTGCTCACTATTATAGCGCGCGGACGTCAAAAATGCAAGACTTAATGACAGTAGGGGCAGGCGGTATAGCCGCGCGAAATGGCAAGATTGACGCTGAACGCCCAGTAGCTTTCTTCCTTGAAGTGGGAGCAGCTATAAACATGGTAGTAGCCGGTGCCGTCATTTTCAATGAAGGCGACGTGTTCGTCGACGAAATCCGACTTGCGTACCAACCGGTCGCGCTCCTTTGTGACCGTACCGAGCTGCGTGGTCAGGCTCTCCGCCTTGGCGATCCATTCGTCGAGCTGCTTGGCAGCGTCGCTGTTCTCCTGCACCAGACGCAGATTATCCTCCTGCAATTCGCGGATGCTCAGCTCGGTTTCGGAATTCTGCATCCGATAGATGTTCAGCTCCTGCTCCAGCTTTGTGATGGTCCGGTCGCGGTCGGAAAGCTCCTGCTGTGCGGTCGAGAGCGCATCGCGCGTGTCCACCAGCTCGACCTGCATCTGCCCGACCTCCACGGCGCGGCGGTTCAGCTCCTCCTCCTGGACACGCAGGCGGTTGCGCTCCTGCTGGAAACGGCCGAAGTAGAAGTAGATGCCATAGCCGCAGGCGCCAAGCAGCGCTGCGCAGAAGATGGCCAGCAGCACAACGGCGGCGGTCATGCGGTGCAGTTTCCGGCGGAAGGGCGAGGGCGTCTTTTTCTGCTGTGCCTTTTTCGCCGGGGCGGGGGCTGCACCGGGAACTTCCGGCCGGCGCTCCGGCAGCGTGATGTGCTTGCTCATATAGGGCGAGTCGCGCAGGGGCTTGTCAACGATGCCCGCGCAGTCCTCACAAAAAACCTGCCCCTCCGGAATCCGGCGGCCGCAGCGGATACAGTTCATGCCTGACCCTCCATTCGCGTTTTTTCTCTATTTTACAACAGAATGCGCAAAAAGTAAAGGCAGGACGGGTGGAAGAAAAATCCCCGTCTTTCAACCGAAAGACGGGGATGCAAGCAAAATTCAGATCTTTGCTTCGCCGCGCATATACTTGCCAAGCGGCACGGAAAGCAGCGCGATGACCACGACGGCCAGAATGGTGTTCGGCAGCATATAGGAGCCGTTGTACAGGACGGAATAGACCCATGGATTTGTTATGTGCAGGCCGAAAAGGTCCGTCACGTATTCGGCGTAGATGGTGATGCCGCTGATGAAGTGGATGACAAAGCGGGCAAGGCAGCCGACCAGCGCAGCCAGCCATGCAGTCTTGGACTTGCCGCGGAACAGACCGGCGAAGCCGACAAACATATAAGCGACGCTGTAGTCCAGCAGCATGGACTGCCAGTTGACCGCGGTGCCGCCGGCAAGGAAGAACTTCAGCGTGCCGAAAACCAGACCGGTGCCGAGACCCCAGGTCCAGCCCCAGCGGATGGCGCAGAGAATCAGCGGGATCATGACCAGGTCGATGGAGCCGCCGAAGCCGCCGAATTCCAGTCCGATGGGGATTTTCAGATAACTCAGGGCGATTGCCATGGCGGTGAAGATGGCGCACTCGCAGAGTGCAAGAAGCTTCTTGAGACGCATAATATGCCTCCAAAAAATAAAATTCCGCACTGCAAACCGTTCTAGGAAGCAGCGCGGAAATAAAGTCTGCATCTTTCCCTACGACGGTATTAACCGTATCAGGTTTGCGGGTCAGGACGTCTGCCGCCCAATCTCAGCCGGAAGCATCCGGCACCCCGAAGAATGATCTGTTGTGCGTTCGGCGGTATTATAGCGCAGACCGCGGGAAATGTCAAGCCAGAAGCGCGGCAAGATGCGCGGGATAATCCACCTGAAGATAGCGAAGCATCTGCCGCACGGCGTTCGGGACGGTGTACTCGCCCGCGCTGCCGTGCGCCTTGAAGAGAGGCTTTTTCAGGCCGAGGAACATGGACGCGCCGCGCAGGGAGAAGTTCAGCTCCTGCGTCAGCTCTGCCGCGGCGGCATCGACGGCGGGGTCGTGCTTCGCGCGCAGGCGCGCGCCCGCGAGCAGCCCCGTGCCCTCCACGGTTTTCAGAAGAACGTTGCCGGAGAAGCCCTCGCTGACGATCACGTCATACTCGCCGGTCAGCGCGTCGCGCGCTTCCATATTCCCGGCAAAGTTGATGGGAAGCTGCGCAAGCAGCTCGTAGGCCTCCTGCACGAAGTGGCTGCCCTTGCCCTCCTCCACGCCGACGGAGAGCAGGCCGACGCGGGGCTTTTCCACGCCGTAGCTCTGCATCAGGGCAACGGCGAGCTGGGCAAAGCCGGCCAGACGGTCGGGCTTGCAGTCGACGTTTGCGCCGCAGTCGGCAAGGCAGACGTCGCGGCCGGTTTCGGAGGGCAGGAAGGTGGCAAGCGTTGGGGTGCGCACGCCGTGCAGGCGTCCAAGGAAGGTGATGCCTGCGACGAAGGCTGCGCCGGTGCTGCCGGCGGTGATCATGCCGCCAATCTCCTCATCGCGGCGCAGACGCTGGATTCCGGCGACCAGAGAGGAATCTCTCTGCTTCATGACCGCCTGAATGGGGTCGTCGTGGTTGGTGATGACCGTAGCGGCGGGCATCAGCTCGATGCGCGCGGGGTCATGGGGCAGGGCTTCCAGTGCGGGACGGAGGACTTCCTCCCGGCCCGGCAGGACGAGCGTCGCCTCCGGGACTTCCAGAGAGCAGCGGGCGCAGCCGGCGATCAGTTCCTCCGGATGGTCGCTGCCGAAAACATCAATCAGAATCTTCATTTTCATCCTCGTTCAAACCAAAATGTTCGGAGAGGTGCTTTTTCCGCGCGCGGACGCGGACGGTGTAGGCCGTGATCCAGACGTTTTCCAGCCCGTCGATCGCCAGTGCAATGCCGACGGCGCGGGTCTCCGGCATCCACTGCCAGTAGATCGAGGCGACAGCCAGAATACTTGCGACGAAGAGGAACACGCTGGAAACGATCATTCCGACCCAGCAGGACATGCCGAAGCCGCGGGCGTCGGCGGAGATCTGGATTTTCAGAAGCGAGTCCAGCACGACATACACGGCAAGCAGCGTCGGGATCATCGGCACGACGCGCGCAGGAGCGAGAATGATCAGCAGCGCCATGATCTCGCAGAAAATACCGATGGCAAAGTCAAACTGGAAGGCCAGACGGTACAGGTCGTTGCTGAAATAGCCCAGAAGCTTGGTGGCGCCGATCAGCGCAAACAGGATGCTCAGGAAAATGCGCTGCGCGCGGATCAGCTCATCCATCTCCGGGAAGAGCACCAATGCCGCGCCGGACAGCACCATGATGCTGGCGGAGATCACATTGGTGATCCTTGCACCTCTTACAATATTACTGTTTTTCTTCACGGGATTCTCCTTTCGCGCCCGACCAGTGGGCGTCTGCGATGATCTGGTAAACGCGCGGATCGACAAGGGGCGTTTGCAGCAGGCGAAGCGTCTGCTCCGGCAGACTGAGCTGCCGGGCATATTCCCGCCCGGCTTCCTCCAGCCGGGAAAGCAGGCGCCTGCGCGGAATGGCAAGCTGCTCGACCTGCATCAGCTCTCCCTCGGGACAGAAAATGGGCGTGTAGTTCCTGCCGTGGCACAGCAGGTCGTATTGTTTCAGCAGCGCCTCGTACATCCCCTCCGCAGAGGCATAGCCGCAGGTGGAGATGAGCACCAGCTTCTTCTCCCGCAGACGGGCGTCGCGGGGCGTCTGGAAGGCGCAGCCGGTGTCGGTCTGGCCGTGATAGGGCTGCATCAGGCAGAAGGTGCGGTCGGTGAAGGCTTTGAGCAGCGTGGGCATCCCGAAGTAGTAAAGCGGGAAGCTCTCAATGATGACATCGGCAGCCATGACCTTCTCCAGAAGCTCCGGCATGGAGTCGGAGAAGACACATTTGCCGTCGCCGCGCTTCCAGCAGGTCATGCAGCCCGTGCAGGGCGTGATGGTACAATCGGCAAGCGTGACGGTTTCGGTTTCACAGGCAAGCCCGCGCAGAAACGCCTGCGCAAGCAGCAGGGTGTTGCTGCCGGCGCCGCGGGGGCTGGCATTGATCAGCAGTGCTTTCATGGCTTCTGTTCCTCCGGTGGACGGGGATGCGCTGCGCCGGCGACCAGCGCGTTGTGAATGACGCTCTCGAACAGCACCGTGACCCGGCGCAGATCGGCCTCCAACATGGCATCCCTGCGCAGCAGGAGCCACTGGCCGAACATTCCGTAAATGGCGTGGCTGCAAACGGCGAGGATCAGCTCTCGGTCTTCCGGGCTGCAGGTGAGCCCCTCCAGCGTGAGGTGGCGCTCCAGCAGAAGCTCCGCGACGCGCTCGAAGTATTGCAGCATGACCTCGTGGTTCTTCGACGAGAAAATATGCCGCGCGACCTGCGGCTTTTCCAGAAGGAAGCCGAGGGAGCTCAGCAGGACCTCCTCCGGCGTCATTTCCACCGGAGAGGTATGCAGCGCCTTGGAAAGCTGTGTTTTCAGGAAATCCTCGAACAGATCGAAAATGTCGTCGTAATGATAATAAAAGGTATTGCGCGTCAGGCCGCACTCTTCCACGATGTCCCGCACCGTGATCCTATCCATGGGCTTTTCCAGCAAAAGCGTGTGCAGCGCTTCCTGAATAAACCGCCTTGTGACCTGCTGCTTCATTCCGGCACCTCCCTCAGAAGAGAAACCTAACGATGTCTTTATACCATATTTTCAGCTTTTTTTCAACCGGATTATCCGAAACGGGGCAATTTCGGGAAAAACCGCCGCTTTGGGTGAAAACCGCCGGGGAGGTGAAGAAATGAACAGCGAAATTTGGGTCGCGCTGCTGTCGCTGGCAGGCACGCTGCTGGGGTCGGCCTGTGGCGTTCTGACCTCCGCGCGGCTGACGAACTACCGCATTGCCCAGCTGGAGAAGAAGGTGGACCGCCACAACGGCTTCGGCGAAAAAATCCCTCTGCTGGAGGAGCGGATCAAGGTCGTCAACCACCGGCTCAGCGACCTGGAGGGGGTGATTGGAAAATGAAGGAACGCCTGACAAAGCTGCTGTGCATCAAGTCGCTGGTCACGCTCACGCTGACCGCCGTGTTTGCGGCGCTCGCGCTGCGCGGACACATCACGCCGCAGGAGGTCATGACGATCTTTGCGGTCATCATCAGCTTCTACTTTGGCACGCAGTCGGAAAAGAACGGAGGAAAACACGCATGAAAATCTGTCTGGACGCCGGGCACGGCGCGTGGGACAACCGCTCGCCGGCGGTCGAACGTTATTATGAGGGAAACCGGATGTTCGAGTATCAGCGCTTCCTGAAAAAAGCGTTGGAAGCCTACGGGATAGAGGTACTCTGCACCCGCAGCTCGGTGCAGGACGACCCCAGCCTCTTTGAGCGCGGGACGATGGCAAAGGGCTGCGACCTCTTCCTCAGCCTGCATTCCAATGCCGTCGGCGGGAACGCCAACGAGAGCGTGGACTATGTGCGCGTCTACTATCCCGTCAGCGGAAACGGCAAGGCGCTGGCGCAGGCACTGTCGGAGGTGATCGCGTCCGCCATGGGGACGCGGCAATCGCCGCAGATCCTCGTGCGGTGGAATTCCGCGAAGAATGCGGATTATTACGGCGTCATCCGCTACAGCGCGAACGTCGGCGTGACGGGGATGATCCTGGAGCACAGCTTCCACACCAACACCCGCATGACAAACTGGCTCTTGCAGGACGACAATCTGCGCCTGCTTGCACAGGCGGAGGCCGCCTGTATTGCGGAATACTATGGTTTACAGGCGGAGGCGGCGCGCTATGAGCTTCTGAAGGATGTGAAGAATCCCCGCTACCGCGCGGCACTGGACAAGCTCGGCGCCCGCGGTCTGCTGCTGGGCAAGGGCGGCGCAGGCGAGGGACTGATCCTCGACCTCGGCGAGGACGCACTGCGCATCCTTGCGCTGCTCGACCGGATGGGCCTGCTGGACACAAAAAATTAAAAAATTAGTCGTACTTTTTCTTGAAAATCCTCTTGACTTTTTGGAAAAGATGGGTATGATATAGGTGTTAGCACTCAGAGAGAATGAGTGCTAACACCCGACTTTGTAAATCAAAGGGACGCGCCGGAATTCCGGAGGCTCCCAAATATCGGAGGTAATAGATCATGAAATTGGTTCCCCTTGCAGACCGTGTTCTGCTCAAGCCTGTTGAAGCGATGGAAACCACCGCATCCGGCATCATTCTCTCTACTGCGAATAAAGAAAAGCCCGTGATCTCTGAGGTCGTGGCTGTCGGCCCCGGCGGCATGGTAGACGGCAACGAGGTCAAGATGGTCGTCAAGCCCGGCGACAAGGTTGTTGTCGGCAAATATGCAGGAACGGAAATTAAGCTCGACGAGAAGGATTACTCCATCGTTCGTCAGTCCGAGATCCTCGCAATTGTAGAATAATCAGGAGGCAATGCAGCTATGGCAAAAATGATTGAATTCGGCGAAGACGCCCGTAAGAAGCTCCAGTCCGGCATCGACCAGCTGGCAGATACCGTAAAAGTGACGCTCGGACCGAAGGGCCGTAACGTCGTTCTCGGCAAGAAATACGGCGCCCCGCTCATCACCAACGACGGCGTGACCATCGCCAAGGAAGTGGAGCTGGAGGATCCGTTTGAAAATATGGGCGCACAGCTCGTCCGCGAAGTCGCCACCAAGACCAACGACGTCGCCGGCGACGGCACCACCACCGCAACCCTGCTGGCACAGGCCATCGTCCGCGAGGGTCTGAAGAACGTTTCCGCCGGCGCAAACCCCATGGTCATGCGCAAGGGTATGCAGAAGGCAGTCAACGCTGCGATTGAAGCGATCAAGGCCAACTCTCAGGCGGTCAACGGCAGCGCCGACATCGCAAGAGTCGGTACCGTTTCCTCCGGCGATGAGGAGATCGGCAAGCTGATCGCTGAGGCAATGGAGAAGGTCACCGCCTCCGGCGTTATCACCATCGAGGAATCCAAGACCGCGGAGACCGGTCTGGAGGTCGTTGAAGGTATGCAGTTCGACCGCGGCTATATCTCCCCTTATATGGTCACCGACACCGATAAGATGGAAGCCGTCGTCGATGATCCTTATATCCTGATCACCGATAAGAAGATCTCCTCCATTCAGGATATCCTGCCCATTCTGGAGCAGATCGTCAAGGGTGGCCAGAAGCTCGTCATCATCGCCGAGGACGTTGAGGGCGACGCGCTGAGCACGCTGCTTGTCAACCGTCTGCGCGGCAGCTTCAACTGCGTCTGCGTCAAGGCGCCCGGCTTCGGCGACCGCCGCAAGGAAATGCTCCGCGACATCGCCATCCTCACCGGCGGCACCTATGTTGCCTCTGAGCTGAACATGAATCTGCAGGAGGTTCAGATCTCCGATCTGGGCCGCGCCCGTCAGATCAAGGTCAACAAGGACACCACCGTCATCGTCGACGGCTGTGGCGACTCCGAGGCCATCCAGTCCCGTATTCATGAAATCAAGGCGGCCATCAAGGTCACGACCTCCGATTATGACCGCGAGAAGCTGCAGGAGCGCCTGGCAAAGCTGTCCGGCGGCGTAGCGGTCATCCGCGTCGGCGCACAGACCGAGGTTGCCATGAAGGAGCAGAAGCTCCGCGTCGAGGACGCGCTGAACGCGACCCGCGCGGCAGTGGAGGAAGGTATCGTCGCCGGCGGCGGCACGGCCTTTGTCAATGCGATCCCGGCAGTCGAGAAGCTGGTTGCGAAGCTCTCCGGCGACGAAAAGACCGGCGCGCAGATCATCGCGAAGGCGCTGCAGGCCCCGATCCGCCAGATCGCGGAGAACGCGGGCGTGGACGGCTCCGTCGTCTTTGAGAGAATCAAGAGCAGCCGCAAGGTCGGCTATGGCTACAATGCCTATACCGCGACCTACTGCGATATGATCCCCTCCGGCATTGTCGACCCGACCAAGGTCACGAGAACCGCTCTGGAGAACGCGGCTTCCATCGCAGCCTGCGTCCTGACCACCGAGTCCATCGTTGCCGACAAGCCCGATCCCGCAGCGGATGCCGCAGCAGCGGCAGCGGCAGGCGGCGCCGGCATGGGCGGCATGTATTGATCTGAATCAGACCGCAACGCGACGGGTTCGAAAGAACCCGCCGCGTTTTTTGTCCGCACCGGGAACCCGGCGCGGTTTTTTTCTGCGTTCCGACATTTTTCTGAAAAGGTTACAATCTGATTTTGATTTTATGGAAACCACATAGTATAATTAAGAAGCAGATAAAAAGACATGAGGAGGACTCGGAATGACTCAAATCATCAGACGCTGTGCGATCGTGGCGCTGCTGCTTGCGTTGGTTCTGGCGGTCAGCGCCTGCAAGCGGGAGAAGGAACCGGAGCCCCCGACGCAGCCGGAGACGCTGAGTGCGTTTCTGGACGGCACGAAGCTGAACGGCATCGACCTGTCCGGCAAGACGCCGGAGGAGGCTGTGGTGCTGCTCAAAAAGACCGTAGAGACCTATGAGCTGAAGGTGACGCTGGACGGCGTGGAATTTTCCATGGACGCCGCGCGCCTCGGCCTTACATATAATGAAAAGGCCGATCTGGCCGCGCTCCTGAAAACGCAGGATGCGGACCATGAAACGCTCACTTTTGAGGAAAAAGACCTCTTTCTGACCGGCGATGCGGAGGAATTGCGCACGGCGCTTCTCTCCGCGCGGGACGCGGCGGTCGCTGCGGCGGAGGAGGCGGGCAAGTCCTCCGAGGCCTCCGGCGAGGAAGCAGCGGAGCCGACCGAGCCGGCCGAGGCGCTTTCCTGGCTGGACGACCCCTCGCGTGCGCATCTGGAATATGATACCCGGACGGGAGAGTTCATCGGCGTGGACGGCGCGCCCGGGATTTCGACGGACTATACCAAGGCGGTCAAAGCGGTGCAGGAAGCCGCGCGCGGCCTTGCCGAGCGCGTCACGGTGACCTCCGAACAGAAGCAGAGCGCAGAGGGCGAGAAGGCGGAGGGCAATGCCGCCCTTGCCGAAGCGGTCGAAACCGCCAATTCCTATTTGCAGATCTCCCTGACCTACAGCTTCACGCCGGAGGGCAAGGACACCAGCTATGAATACATCAACCGTGACCGTGTGGCCTCGTGGCTGCTGATCCAGTCGGACGGCAGAACGGTCGCGCTGAACACCGAAGCGATCGCGTCCTATTGCAGCACGATCGTCAGGCGGCATTCCGTCAGCGGTGAACCGGTGCAGTTCCGGACTACGCTCGGCGGCTATATCAATGTCAATTCCTACCGCGGCGGCCAGTCCGTCGACAGCGACGCGCTGTATGCCGATCTCCTTTCCTGCCTGAAAAACCGCGTCAGCGGCAACCGCACGGCGACCTATTACGCGCCGTCAGACTCCGGCGGCGTGGAGGATTACGGCGGCAGCTATGTCGAAGTTGACCTGACCAACCAGATGGTCTACTGCTACAAAGACCACGCGCTGGTCGTGAGCGCGCCCATCGTTTCCGGCTGCGTGGCCAACGGCTGGGACACGCCGGAGGGCGTGTTCACCATCAAGAGCAAGGACACCAACCGCTATCTCTCCGGCCCCGGCTATCGCGACTGGGTCGAGTGCTTCATGCCCTTCAACGGCGGCATCGGCCTGCACGACGCCTCGTGGCGGACGGTGTTCGGCGGCACGCGCTATCTCTACCGCGGCAGCCACGGCTGCATCAACATTCCCAGAAATCAGGCGCTGACGATCCTGGCAAATGTCCGCGTTGGCACCTATGTCATTGTCCACGGCGGCCTGAAGAGCGTGGAGGGCAGGACGCAGGTCTGGAGCGGCACGACGAGCTATACGCTCACGCCGGGCTCCGCGCCCGTCAAGCTGGACGTGCGCCCCAGCGGCGACGCAGTCATCAGTCAGTATGAGTCCATGGACCCCTCGGTCTGCACCGTGTCGCAGGACGGCGTTATCACCCCGGTGGGGGAGGGAACCTGCACGGTCTATGCCTATTCCGAAGGTACACAGGTCTATAAAGACGGCGAATGTGCGATCACCGTCACGGTCACGAAGCAGACCCAGACCATCTCTGCACCCGAGAGCCTCGTGCTCAATCCCGGCGACAAGACGCCGCTGAACGCCAGCGCCTCCTCCGGCGCCGCGCTGCGCTATGAGAGCTCCGACCCGGCGGTTGCTGCCGTGAGTGCGGACGGCACGGTCACGGCGGCCGCAGCGGGCAGCTGTGAGATCACGATCACTGCGCCGGGCAGCGCTGCCTATGCGCAGGCAACGAAGAAGGTGACGGTACAGGTCGTGAAGAGGACGCAGCGGCTTTCCGGTCAGACGGCCTATACCGTGCAGGCGGGCGACGGCAGCTTCCGGCTGGACGTTACCGCGTTGGGCGGCGCCGCGCTGTGCTACAGCAGCAGCGATCCCTCCGTCTGCACCGTGGATGACAGCGGCCTTGTCACCATTGTCGGAGAGGGCAGCTGCACCATTACCGTCACGGCGGCAGAAACCGCAGAATATCAGGCGGGCAGCCTGACGATCACCATCACGGTGACGCCGGAGCCGACGGAACCGCCGACGCCGACGGAACCGACAGAGCCTTCCGATGGCACCGACCCTTCGGAGGAACCGACGGAGCCTTCGGAGCCATAGTGATTTACGACCGGCGGACGCACTGTCAGGGCGTCCGCCGGTTTCTCTTGCATTTTTTCAAAATTCCGCTACAATGGAGGAAAAGGAATGAGAGGGAGGACGATCATGAAACGACATCACAGGGTTTCCCTGATACTGCTTGCGCTGGTTCTGCTGCTGAGTGCCTGCGGCCTGCTCCCGGAGGAGGACGACCGGCAGTCGTCCGAGCTCCCGGAGGGGACGGCGTATTTGCAGCTGCTTGCAGTCTCCGAAAGCGGCGACACGGTTTCCGTCACCGTCTATGCCTGCGGCGGCGACTACGAGCCATTGTCGCAGACGCGCTACCGCTTCCCGCTGGACATGGATAATTTTAGCGGCTCCTTTTGTCCGCAGAATGTGGCAGGCGCGCTTCAGGCGGAAACCTACAGCGCGGCGGAACTGCCGGAGTATTACCGGGATGCCGAGCAAACCGGCGGTTTTTCTCCCGTCTGCTGTGCGTATTCTTTCGGCGCAGACGGCAGATTGACCCGGCTGGACGATATGTATCAGCCCGCCCTGCCGGAGCCGGAGCCAACGGAGGAATCCACCGAGCCGGAGGACTACCCTCCCTATGTGTCGGACTATGACGGCTCGCTCGGCTCGGCCGGTGCGCTGCGGGGGACAACGCTGATCGTCTCCATTTTTACCGACGACAACGCGACCTACTGGGAGCCGTCGACGGATGCCGGGCTCATGGCGCAGACACTGAGCAATCTGACCGAGGCGACACAGTGGCTGACCGCGCAGGCGATGGCCTACGGCGCAGATGCACAGTTCATCTATGACTGGACGGACCACGAGGATCTTTTCTACGAGGCTGCCTTTACACAGGATCTGGTCATTTCCGGGATAGACGAATATGATGCACAGGTGGCCTTCATCGAGGAAAATATTGATGTGCAGCGCCTGATCAATAAATACTGCGCGGACAATGTGATCTATTTCTTTTATTTCAATACCGACTATGACAACGATGTGCGGCCGTGGTCGCTGGGCTACACCAGCGGCGAGAGCTTTATGACGGAGATCGTCAACCTGTATGTCAAATTCGAGGGAGAATTCGACTCGCCGCCGGCAACCTATGCCCATGAAATCCTGCACACCTTCGGCGCACATGACCTGTACTACTCCAGTGCGGCAATTAGCCAAAATTATGTAAACTACTGCGAGGAAAGCGGCTCAAACGACATCATGTTCACCGTCAACTCCGAAAGCTACATCACGGTGGAGCTGACGCCGCTGGACGCCTACTATGTCGGCATCGGTGCGCGCCCGGCGGAGGTGGGGGAGTGGAACCTCTTTCCGAGCGAGCATGAAAGTTATCTTGCCGGTGGATAAAAGTGACGATTGACAAGAATGGTGATTTCTGCTAAACTGGCTATGTGGAAATTTAATAAAAAGGAGAGTAAAAAATGGGCATTGTTTCGTTGATTCTTGGCATCCTGGCAACGGTGTTCGGCATCTTCTGCCTGGTTCCCGGCATTTCCTACTATGGCTGGATCGGCATCGTTCTCGGTGTTGCCGGTATCGTCCTTGCAGCGCTGGCCAACAAGAAGGAAAAGAAGGGCATCAACACCGCCGGCCTGGTTCTTTCTATCATCGGCACGGTTCTGTGTGCGATCCTGTTCATCGCCTGCGTCGCCTGCCATACCGCATTGGTTTCCGCTTAATTCTTACGTAACCAAGGAAAACGGTGCAACCCTTCCGGGTTGCGCCGTTTTATTAAAAAGGGAGGGCTTTCCATGTTGCCCTATTTTCATATTTTCGGCCTGACGCTTCCCGCCTATGGCGTGATGCTGGTGCTCGGCTTTCTTGCGGCAGCCTTCTTTGGCGCGTGGCGTGTGAAACGCGCCGGGCTGTGCGTGGAGGATTTCACGGTCATCGCCGCGCTCGGCTCCGGGATCGGGCTGCTCGGCGGCGTGCTGCTCTTTGCCGTCGTGACCTATACGCCGGCACAGGCGTGGGCGCTGCTGTGCGCGGGAGAATTTCGTCAGCTTTTCGGAGGCATTGTATTCTATGGTGCGCTGCTTGCCGGTCTGCTTGGCGGACTGCTCGGAAGCCGGCTTGCAAAGGCGGATCTGCGCGATTACATCAATCCCGTTGCGCCCGCTCTTCCGCTGGGTCATGCGATCGGCCGGGTCGGATGCTTCCTGACCGGCTGCTGCTACGGCCGCCCGACGGAAAGCTGCCTCGGTGTGGTATTTTCCCATCCGGTCGGCGGCGCACCTGTGGGCGTGAAGCTGCTGCCGGTGCAGCTCTTTGAGTCGGCGGCGGATCTTGTGATCTTTGCACTGCTGCTGTTGCTTCTGAAAAAGCGGCGCAGCCGCTACGACGGCCTTGCCTGGTATTGCGTGCTGTACGGCCTTGCACGCTTTGTGCTGGAGTTTTTCCGCTATGACAGCATCCGCGGCGCAATCCTCTTCCTGTCCACCTCTCAGTGGCTCAGCCTTGTGCTGTGGCTTCTGGCAGGCGTGCTGTTCTTCCTCGGCGCCAGAGAACGGAAGGGAGAAGCTCATGCGATATAAATGCCTGGTGCTGGATCACGATGATACCGTTGTCAACAGCACCGCGACCATCCACTATCCGTCCTTTCTGGCCTATCTGCACAAGGTGCGGCCGGGGGCGTATTACTCGCTGGAGGATTATTTCCGCTGGAACTTTGCGCCGGGTGTGGCGGAATTCTTCCGCGACATCGTGGGGCTTTCCGAGGAGGAGCTGACAGAGGAGTTCCGTTTCTGGCAGGACTATGTCCGCACGCGTGTCCCGGAGGCTTATCCCGGTATGCAGGAGATCCTGCGCCGGCACCGTGCGGCGGGAGGACTGATCGCGGTGATTTCACATTCGGTCAGCGGAAATATTCTGCGCGATTACCGCGAGGACGGCCTGCCGGAGCCGGATGCGGTCTACGGCTGGGAGCTGCCGCCGGAGCAGAGAAAGCCGAACGTCTGGCCGATGCAGGATCTGATGCGGCGCTTTGCCCTGAAGCCGGAAGAAATTCTGATGGTGGACGATCTGAAGCCGGGATATGATATGTGCCGCGCCTGCGGCGTGCCGTTTGCGGCAGCGGGCTGGGCGAACGACGTCCCGGAGATCGAGTGCTTCATGCGCGAAAACTGCGATTTTTATTTCAAGACCGTAAAAGAGCTGGATGCTTTTCTGCAAAAGGTCAATTCCTGAAAAAACAACCCGGGCGCGTGCGAGAAAGCACGCGCCCGGGATTCTTAAATTTCCATAATGACCGGCAGGATCATCGGGTTACGCTTGGTGTTCTTGAACAGGAACTGGCTCAGATCGCCCTTGATGGTGGATTTGATCGTCGCCCAGTCGGAGATGTTGCGTGCCCGGCAGGTTTCCAGAGAGTGCGCGGCAACCATTTTCAGGGCATCCATCAGATCCTCGTTGTCCTTCATGTAGACAAAGCCGCGGCTGATGATGTCCGGGCCGGAGAGGACGGAGCCGTCCTCGCTGGACAGGTTGACGCAAACGACGATCATGCCGTCCTGCGCCAGATGCTTGCGGTCGCGCAGCACGACGCTTCCCACGTCGCCCACGCCGGTACCGTCGACGAGGATCTTGCCCGCCGGAACCGTGCCGCCCAGACGGCAGGTCTTGGGGGTGCACTCGATCACGCGTCCGATGTCGCTGATGAGGATGTTTTTCGGGTTCATGCCCATCTGACGGGCGAGGGCGGCGTGCTTTTGCAGATGCCGCTGTTCGCCGTGGACGGGAATGAAGAACTTCGGCTTCGTCAGCGCGTGGATGATCTTCAGCTCCTCGCAGCAGGCGTGGCCGGAAACGTGCAGGCCCTCCAGACGATCATAGACCACGTCTGCGCCCTTGCGGTAGAGCTCATTGATGATGCGGGAGATGGATTTTTCATTGCCGGGGATGGCGGAGGCCGAGATGATCACGTGGTCGCCCGGCTGGATCTCCACCTGACGGTGGCTGGAAAAGGCCATGCGGTACAGGGCGGACATATCCTCACCCTGTGAGCCGGTGGAAACGATGACCAGCTTGTCCTTGGGGACGGACTTGATCTGGTTGATGTCCACCAGCGTCCCCTCCGGGATGGTGAGATAGCCCAGCTCCGTGGCGACCTTGAGGATGTTCTCCATGCTGCGCCCGGTGACGGCGACCTTGCGGCCGTAGCGGTGGGCGATGGCCAGCACCGCTTGGATGCGGTGCATATTCGAGGCGAAGGTCGTGACGATGATGCGGTTCTTGCAGCCCTTGAAGTGGCGGTCAAAGCTCTCGGCCACGGTGGATTCCGAGGGGGTGTAGCCGGGGCGCTCGACGTTGGTCGAGTCGCACAGCAGCGCGTAGACGCCCTCCTTGCCCAGCGTGCCGAAGCGGCCGAGGTCGGTCATGCCGTCCTCCGCGGTGGGGTCGATCTTGAAGTCGCCCGTCATGATGACCGTGCCGACCGGCGTTTTGATGGCGAAGGCCACGGCGTCGGCGATGGAGTGATTCACATGGATGAATTCCACGGAGAAGCACCCGGCCTTGACGATGTCACCGGGGTGGTGGGTGACGAGCTTGGTCTTGCCCAGCAGCTTGTGCTCCTCCAGCTTCAGCTTGATCAGACCCAGCGTCAGGGGTGTGGCGTGGACGGGCGCGTTGACTGCCTGAAGAATATAGGGAAGCGCGCCGATGTGGTCCTCATGGCCGTGGGTAATGAAATAGCCGCGCAGCTTTTTCTGATTCTTGGCAAGATAGGTCACGTCCGGGATGACCAGATCGACGCCGTACATATCGTCCTCCGGGAAACCCAGCCCGCAGTCCACGACAATCATGTCCTGACCGTATTCCAGCACGGTCATGTTTTTGCCGATCTCGTTAAGTCCGCCGAGGGGGATAATTTTCAATTTTTCTGCCAAATGGTATTTGCTCCTTTCTGCAAATGCTTTGTTATATGTAGGGGCATTGCTGCCGCCCGAAAGACAAAACAGGAAATGTCTTTTGCGTTGGACGCCTACGGCCGGGAACCGTCCGCAGGGAAGCTGGCGTCCTTTCCAGTTATTATAACATGGAACGGTCATAAAGTATACATTTTTTTCTTCCCGGAGAAAATCCGTAAAAGAAACAGTGGAAAAACAACAGAGGATTTGCTATAATATTATAACTTATACGAATTGACAGACTCATCCGCGAAAGGAGTGAGCAGTTTGAATAAGAAAGTACGCCGTCTGGTGCAGCCGAGCGTGGTGCTCTACTTTGTGGTGATGGCGCTGTTCTGCATTGCGACGGCGGCGCTGCGGCAGTATGCGCTTGCCGGCGTGGAGGCCGGTGTGACGCTGCTGATTCTGGGCTACAGCTACTGGAAAAGCGCCCGGCGGCGGCGCGCGCTGACTGCCTATATCCAGTCCACCAGCGAGCTCATGGAGCGCACCTCCGGCGAGGTGCCCTTTCCGGTGGCGCTGGTCAAGCTCAACGACAACGAGCTGGTCTGGTGCAACAAAGCCTTCTCCGCGCTGGCCGACCTGCGGGAATCCATGATCGCCCCGCGCGTTACAGAAATCTTCCCCGGCTTTTCCATGCAGTGGCTCACAGGCGGCAAGCCTCAGAACGGCACGGAGCTGCGCTTCCGCGACCGCCGCTACCGCGTCGCGGGAACCATCCTGCCGGAGAAGGACTCCCGCTCCGGCGTAGTGCTGGGCATGATCTACCTGCTCGACCTGACGGAGCTTTTGCAGGTGCGCGATGAATATATCCGCTCGCGTCCCATCGTGTCCATTCTGCTTGTGGACAACTACGACGAATTGACGAACAACCTCTCCGACGCGGCAATCTCCGGCCTGAACGCGGAGCTGGATACCAAGATCAACGAATGGACGGACAGCTACGGCGGCTTGCTTCGCAAGGTCGAGCGCAACCGCTATTTGCTTCTTACGGAGGCCAGAGATCTGGCCCGGATGGCCGAGGCCAAGTTCTCGCTTCTCGAAACGATGCGCACGGTGACGAATCCGGCGGGCATTGCCGCGACGGTGTCCATCGGCGTCGGCAAGGACGGCGTGGACTTCAAGGAGGACTACGATTTTGCGGCGCTGTCTATCGAGATGGCGCTCTCCCGCGGCGGCGATCAGGCGGTCATCAAGGATCGCTACGATTTCACCTTCTTCGGCGGGCGCAACAAGCAGGGCGAGCGCCGCACCAAGGTCAAGGCGCGCGTGATGGCGTCGTCTCTGTCGGAGCTGATCATGCAGTCCAGCCGCATTTTCGTCATGGGTCATAAAATGGCCGATCTGGATTCCGTCGGTGCGGCGGCGGGCGTGTGCTGTCTGTGCCGCAAGCGCGGGAAAAAGGTCAATATCGTCATTGATAAGGACGTCAACGCTGCCGGCCCCGTGCTGGAGCTGCTGCGGCCCCTGCCGGAGTACCGCGACTGCTTCATTTCCGGGCAGGAAGCGCTTTTAACGGCGGACGCGAAGAGCCTTTTGATCGTCGTGGACACCAACCGTCCCGATCAGGTCGAGAGCAAGCCCCTGCTGGAGTCCATCCGCCGGGTCGTGGTCATCGACCATCACCGCCGGGCGGCGGACTATATCGAGCAGGTCGTCCTGAACCTGCATGAGCCCTTTGCGTCGTCTGCCTCGGAGCTCGTGACGGAGCTGCTGCAATACGCCGTGGAAACGCAGGATATTCTCATGCAGGAGGCGGCGGCGCTGCTGGCCGGCATCGTGCTGGATACCAAGAATTTCGGCGTGCGCACAAGCAGCCGCACCTTTGAGGCGGCGGCCTTCCTGCGGCGCATCGGCGCGGATACCGTGGAGGTCAAGAAGCTCTTCCAGAACGATCTGCCCTCCACCATTGCGCGCTATAAGATCATCCAGAACGCGAAGCTCTACCGCGACCACATCGCCATCTCGGCGCTGGACTACACTGCCACGCGCACCATCGCGGCGCAGGCAGCCGATGAACTTCTGAATATCTCCGGCATCGACACATCCTTCGTCCTGTACCCGCAGGACGACCAGACGATAATCTCCGCACGCTCCATCGGCGACGCGAACGTGCAGGTGATTCTGGAGCCGCTGGGCGGCGGCGGCAATGCCGCGACCGCGGGCGCGCAGGTCAAAAATCATTCGGTCCCTGAAACACTGGAGGAGCTCGTCCAGTCCATCGACCGTTTCTACGAAAACTAAAGGAGGAAGAACCATGAAAGTGATTTTACAGCAGGATGTCCGCGGAAAGGGCAAGAAGGGCCAGATGATCGAGGTTTCCGACGGCTACGCCCGCAACTATATGCTGCCGCGCAAGCTGGCGGTCGAGGCCACGGCGGACAACGTCAATACCATGCGCATGAACGACAAGGCACAGCAGGAAAAGCGCCAGCGTGAGCGCGAGGAGGCTTTCCAGATCGCCAATCGCATGAAGGAGCTGACCGTCACGGTCTATGCCAAGGGCGGCGGCGCAGGACGGCTGTTTGGCTCCGTGACCACGCAGGAAATTGCCGACGCGCTGGAAAAGGAGCACGGCATCGCGCTGGACAAGCGCAAGATCGTGCTTGACGAGCCGATCAAGACCACCGGCACCTATACCGTCAAGTGCAAGCTGGGCTATGAGATCACCGGCGAACTGAAGCTGAAGATCGAAGAGGCCTGAGAAATATCGAAAACAGCGCCGCGCGCCCCGCGCAGTGCTGCCGGAAGTCAGTCATCTGCGGCGTGCGGCGTTTTTCTGCCGCCCGCCCTTGCTGATTTTTTCAACAAGAAAGAGAAACCCCAAAGGGAGGGAATTCCATGCCCACAACGGAAGAACTGCTGTCGCGTCAGGCGCCCCATTCGCCGGAGGCGGAGCAGTCTGTGCTCGGTTCCATGCTCATCGACAGCCGCTGCGTCAGCGATGTCGTGGGCATCGTGCGCCCGGACGACTTCTATTTGCAGACGAATCGCGACATCTATGAGACGATCTATGAGATGTTCAGCTATTCGCAGGTCATCGACCCCGTCACCGTGCTGGATAAGATGCGCGAGCGCGGTGTCTTTGACGAGCAGAATTCCGCCAAGTACCTCATGCAGCTTATGGAGGTCACGCCGACGGCCGCCAATGTCAAGCAGTACGCGACCATCGTCCACGAAAAGGCGCTGCTGCGCAATCTGTCGGAAACCGCTTCCGGGATCATCGACACGGTCTACGAGGGCGCGGGCAGCGCGCAGGATATTCTGGAGGCGGCGGAGAAGCGCATCTTTGCGCTGCGCCGCGGCAATACGAACGAATCGCTGGAGCACATCGGCACCATCCTGCTCAAGGTCTTTGACCGCCTGACGGAGATGTCCGAGTCCGGCAGCGATATTTCCGGCCTGTCTACGGGCCTGCGCGACCTCGACAAGTTCATCAGCGGTCTGAACAAGACCGACCTGATCATCCTCGCCGCCCGTCCCGGCATGGGCAAGACCTCCATGGCGCTGAATCTGGCGCTGAATGTTGCAAAGAAAAATCCGAAGCGCACGGTGGCCTTTTTCTCGCTGGAAATGTCCAAGCAGCAGCTGGTTACGCGCCTGATCTCCAACGAGAGCTTTGTGGACAACCAGAAGCTCGTCACCGGGCAGCTTTCCGTGGACGAGTGGAGCAAGATCGGCATCGCGGCCTCGGCGCTTGCGCAGACGGACATCCGCGTGGACGACAACCCCTCGCTCACCGTGGCGGAAATGAACGCCAAGTGCCGCCGCATCGACGATCTGGCACTGGTCATCATCGACTACCTGCAATTGATGGTCTCCTCTGGCGGCAGGAGCAATGCCGGCGAGAACCGCCAGCAGGTCGTTTCCGACATCTCCCGCAGCCTGAAGATCATGGCCAAGGAGCTGAATGTGCCGGTGATCTGCCTGTCGCAGCTTTCGCGTGCCAATGAAAGCCGTCAGGACAAGCGCCCGATGATCTCCGATCTGCGTGAATCCGGCGCCATCGAGCAGGACGCGGACGAGGTCATGTTCCTCTACCGCGAGGACTATTATAATAAAGATACGGAAAAACAGAATGTCGCCGAGTGCATCGTGGCCAAGAACCGCCACGGCTCGACCGGCACGGTCGAGCTGCAATGGCTGCCGCAGTTTACGACATTTGCCGACCGGGAGTGGAGGCACAATGAAGGCTGAGATGCTTTCGTGGTGCCGCCGTCTGGGGCTGTTTTCCGAGGGCGACCGCGTGATCTGCGCGGTTTCCGGGGGTGCAGACTCCATGGCGATGCTGTGGTGTCTGCATTGCCTGCAATCGGAGCTTTCCGTTTCCGTGCAGGCGGCGCATTTCAACCATCGCCTGCGCGGCGCGGAGTCCGACCGCGACGAGCGCTTCGTGCGGGAATTTTGCGCATCGCGCGGCATCGCGCTCACCGTGGGCGCGGCGCCGGAGGGAAGCTATGGCGCGTCCGGCGTGGAGGAAACGGCCCGCCGCCTGCGCTATGCCTTCTTTGAAACGCTGGACTGCGATAAGCTTGCCACGGCGCACAATGCAAACGACAACGCCGAAACGGTGCTCCTGAATCTTATGCGCGGCGCGGGGCTGCGCGGCCTGTGCGGCATCCCGCCGGTGCGCGGGAGGATCGTGCGGCCGCTGCTGTTTGCCTCTCGGACGGAAATTCTGGAATTTCTGCGCGCGGAGGGCGTTGCCTTTGTGGAGGACTCCACCAACGCCGCGGACGACTGCCTGCGCAACCGCCTGCGCCACGGCGCTCTGCCACTGCTCTGCGCGGAAGCGCCGGAGCTGCCGGGGCGGCTGACGGAGCAGACGCTGCTTCTGCGCGCGGAGGACGAATACCTCGACGCGCAGGCGCAGGCGCTTCTGGACGCGGCGCAGTCCGGGCAGGCGCTCTGGCGCGTGCAGCCCCTGCGCGAAGCGCCGGAGGTGATGCAGCGTCGGGCGATCCGGGTGCTGCTGCGGCGATTTTACCCCGCAGACGCGGCGCAGTGTCATGTGGAGGCGGTGCGCGGCCTTCTGTCGGCGGCCTCGCCCTCGGCGGAGGTTTCTCTGCCCCATGGGAAAATCGCCCGGCGGGTCTATGAAGCCCTGACCGTGCAGGAGGCGGAGGAGGCGGAGCCCTTCTGCGTCCCTCTGCAAATTCCCGGCCGGACGCCGCTTCCGGGAGGAAAAGGCAGTATTTTGTGTACGATCGCGGAATTTTTTGAAAATTCGGGAAAATCCCCGTTTCAATTTGCAATAAAATATGCTATGATTAAAAATCATACGGTCGTTGTCCGTTCCCGCCGGACGGGAGATGAATTCCGCACCGGCGCGCACCGCACCAGCCTAAAAAAGCTGATGATCGACCGCCGCATCCCGCGCGCCCGGCGCGGCGCGCTGTGCGTGTTCGCGTCAGAGGACGGGGTGCTGGCGGTGGAGGACCTCGGCACGGATGCACTTTGTCGGCCTTTGGCGGGAGAACCCGCCCTGATTATACAAATAGAAAAAGAGGAGATGTACCATGATACAAGACATTGCGCGCGTTCTGATCACGCAGGAGCAGCTCAAGACCCGTATCGCGGAGATGGGAAAGGAACTTGCTGAGGAATACAGCGATAAGGAACCGATTTTCATCGGCGTGCTCAAGGGCGTTGTCAACTTCTTTACGGATATGGTGCAGGCGACACCGATTCGCTGCCAGTATGATTTCCTGGCGGTTTCGTCCTACGGTGCCGGTACGACCACTTCCGGTCAGGTGAAAATGCTCAAGGATGTGTCCACGGACATCCGCGGCCGCCATGTCGTGATCCTGGAGGACATCCTGGACACCGGCCTGACGCTGGAGTTCGTGCGGAAGCACCTGCTGGAAAAGGAGCCTGCTTCCCTGAAGATCTGCACTCTCCTCGACAAACCGGAACGCCGCAAGGTCGATATTACGGCGGACTACGTCGGCTTCACGATCCCGAATGAATTTGTGGTGGGCTATGGCCTGGATTATCAGGAATTCTACCGCAACCTGCCCTTCGTCGGCATCCTGAAACCGGAGGTCTATTCCAAATAAAGGAGCAAGCACTTGAATAAACGTTCGAAACTCTTTTCCATTCTGGTCTATGCGCTGGTGTTCGCCTGCATCCTGATCCTGTGCTTCAGTGTGTTCAGCAGTCCGAAGGCGGAGGAGGTCAGCTACTCCGAAATGTGCGGTCTGTTCCGCGCGGAGCAGGTGGAGGCCTTTACCTTTGAGGATAACGTCATCACCATGAAGCTCTCCAAGCCCATGGAGGACGGCGCGACGACGGTGCAGCACGAGCTGGCCAGCCTGAGCATTTTCTATGAAGATCTGGGCGAGACCATCCGCCAGCAGAGCGAGGCCGGAACCCTCAAAGAATACAATTATCTGCCCATGAAGGGAACGCCGTGGTATGTGCAGATCCTGCCCTACGCCCTGATGATGATCCTCCTGATCGTCGCGATGTATTTCCTGATGGCCCGCGCGGGCCGCGGGGACGCGGGTGCCTTCAAATTCGGCAAGGCCAATGTCCGCGTCGGCACCGGCGAAAAGAAGGTCACCTTTGCGGACGTCGCAGGCGCAGAGGAGGAAAAACAGGAGCTGGAGGAGATCGTCGATTTCCTCCGCAATCCGCAGAAATACCGCCGCATCGGCGCCAAGATCCCCAAGGGCGTGCTGCTTGTCGGCCCTCCGGGCACCGGCAAGACCCTGATCGCCAAGGCGGTCGCGGGCGAGGCGGGCGTGCAGTTTCTGTCCATTTCCGGCTCGGACTTCGTCGAATTGTATGTCGGCGTCGGCGCGAGCCGTGTGCGCGACCTGTTTGAGCAGGCGAAGAAGGGCGCGCCGTCCATCATCTTTATTGATGAGATCGACGCCGTCGGCCGCCGCCGCGGCGCGGGTCTGGGCGGCGGTCACGACGAGCGGGAGCAGACGCTGAACCAGCTCCTCGTGGAGATGGACGGCTTTGGCAGCAATGAGGGCGTGATCGTCATGGCTGCCACGAACCGGCAGGACATCCTCGACCCGGCACTGCTGCGCCCCGGCCGTTTCGACCGGCAGATCTATGTCAGCGCGCCCGACGTCAAGGGACGCGAGGAGATCCTCAAGGTGCACGCGCGCGACAAGCAGCTTGCCGACGACGTGGACCTCAAGGTCATTGCGCGCTCCACCGGCGGCTTTACCGGCGCGGATCTGGCAAACCTGCTCAATGAGGCCGCCCTCTATTCCGCGCGGCACAACTGCCCCGTCATCACCATGCAGGCGCTGGAATCCTCCATCCTCAAGGTGATCGCCGGGCCGGAGAAGCGCAGCCGCGTCGCGCTCAAGCGCGACCTGCGCATGACAGCCATCCACGAGGCCGGTCATGCCGTGGCGACCTACTTCCTGAAAACGCAGGATCCGGTGCATCAGATCACCATCGTCCCCAGAGGGCGTACCCTCGGCATGACGATCAGTCTGCCCGAGGAGGAGAGCACCCACCTGACACGTAACCAGATGTACGAGCAGATCGTCACCCTGCTGGGCGGGCGTGTGGCCGAGAAGCAGGAGTACAACGACATCTCCACCGGCGCTTCCAACGACTTGCAGCGGGCGACGAAGATCGCGCACGACATGGTCGCCAAGTTCGGCATGAGCGCGCGCATCGGCTCGGTGTCCTATGACAACGATGACGAGATCTTCGTCGGACGCGACTACGAGCGCACGAAGTCCTACTCCGAGCAGACCGGCGCGCAGATCGACGAGGAGGTCAAGGAGATCATCGACAGCGCCTATGCGCAGTGTGCGCAGATCCTCAGCGACAACGCCGATAAACTCCATCAGATCGCGGATTATCTGCTGGAACATGAAACGATGAGCCGCAAGCAGTTTGAGGCCTGTATGCGCGGCGAGCCGATCCCGGAAACTGCGGAGAGCTTCTTCGACGAGACAAAGGCGGAGAAGCCGGCGCAGGACGCGCAGACGGAAGAGAAAACGGAAGAATCCTCTGAAAAACCCTGATCCAAAACCGCCCGAAATTTTTCGGGCGGTTTTTTGTAAGAAAAAGCAGCTTCGCGCGTCTTATGAACAGGTGGTGAAAGTATGACGCAGTTTGAAGAGATCTATGAGGCGTATTTCCGGGAGGTCTATCTCTATGCCTTCGCATTGACAAAGGATCGCGAGCAGGCGCAGGAGATCACCTCGGAAACCTTTGCCCGCGCGCTGGAGGGCATCGACCGCTTCCGCGGCGACTGCGACGTGCGCTACTGGCTCTGCCGCATCGCGAAAAACTGCTATACCTCCCAGCTCCGGAAGGACGGCCGCCTGACGGAGCTCCCGGAGGAGCTGCCGCAGGAGGGAAGCGTGGAGCAAAATGCGATCGACGCCGCGCTTTCCGAGCAGGCGCAGGCCGCGCTGCACGCGCTGGAGGAGCCGTACAAAGAGGTCTTCATGCTGCGCGTTTACGGCGAACTGAGCTTCCGGCGCATCGGCGCGCTGTTCGGAAAGACCGAAAACTGGGCCTGCGTCGTCTTTCACCGCGCCAGAAACAAGCTCAAAGAGCGAATGGAGGAACCAAAATGAAGCTGTCCTGTGCTGTCGCGGCAGATCTGCTGCCGCTTTACGCTGAGAAAATGACGAGCGCGGAAACCAATGCGCTGGTCGAGGAGCATCTGCGGGAGTGCCCCGCCTGCCGCAAGCGGCTGGAAGAGCTGCAAACTCCCGCGGTTTTGCCGCCGGATACCGATGTAGCCCCCTTGAAAAAGCTGCAAAGAGCCGTGCGCCGCAAACGCCGCGCCGCAGTCTGGGCGGCGGTGCTGCTGTCGCTGGCCGTCGCCGTGGCGGTGTTCGGTATGCTGAGTGCGCCGCATTATCTGTCGTATGACCACGCGGTGCGTGTGTCCGAGCGGGAGGACGGCCTTGTGACCGTGGAGTTTCTGCCCGGCGTGACCGGCTATGAGCTGACACGCGAGAAGGAGCCGGATTCCGGTGAGACGGGCTACAGCATTTCCGCGTATTCCACACAGCTTGCGCGCCTGACCGGGCGCGGCACACCGCAGGAGATCGTCTTGAATCCGCAGCATGAGCCGCTCGGTCCCGTTTATTACTGCGAGATGAAGGGTCGAGAGGATGTGCTTCTCTACGGCGTAGCGGACGGCGGACGCATTACACTGCCCCGGCACATGCTGGCATTTTATGCCTATGCGGCCTTCGCGGCGCTGGTGGTCTGTTTGACGCTGCTCTTTGCCTTCTGGAAGAAAAAACGCGTACGCGCGTTTTTTGCGGATGCCGCGCTGGCGCCCGCATGCTATCTCGCTGCGCAGCTATGCATCGGCGGCGCCGCATCGACCTACACACTGCTGCGGGATTTCACGCTGACCGTGCTGATGGCGGCGCTGCTGTACGCGGCATTGGTGGTGCTGCACCGCGGGGTGCTTCTGCACAGGGAGGGGTAACGGAATCAAAACAGCGGGCAGGATTTCCTGTCCGCTGTTTTCGTGAAAAAATGAAATTTCGTCACTTCGACATCTTGACAGGAAATTCGATCCATAAATTCCATATAAAATTGCAGACAGAATTCGACAGAAACGAAAAAAACCAAAACATTTTCGACAAAAAAGCAGCACAAAGCGTTTACATAAAATCGAGTTATCGAGAAATAACGGAATTATTGAAACCGAAAACTCCTACAGTATTCATGCAAATATGCACCGCTCGCATCGGCAATGCACAGGCGTGTGCAGGGAGCAGGCCACCGGTTTTCAAGAGTTTTGCACATTCTGCACAGAGTTCTGCACAACTTTGCCTGTGCAAACACTTGCGCAAACGCTGCATAGGCCGTTTACATAAGCCCGACCTACGCCGGTAAGACAAATTGTGCAAAATCCTCTTCCGTGAAGCCCGGATGCAGCGCCAGATTGATCGCGCCGGAGAGAACGGCGGAGAGATAGCGGATCTGCGCGTCGATGTCGCGCGGCGTGACGATCATTTCTTCACCGCCGCGGCCGGTGAGGGAGGCCGCGTCCACGACGGTCGGCACGCCGACGGCGTAGACCGGCACGCCCAACGTCTTTTTCTGGAAGGCGGCGCGGGCGTTCCCCACGCCGGAGCCGGGAACGATGCCGGTGTCGGTCATCTGGATGGTCGTGCACAGGCGTTCCGGCGCGCCGGCAGCCAGCGCGTCAATGCACAGAACGCAGCTCGGGCGCACGTGGGCGCAGGCACCGCGGACGACCTCGATGGATTCCATGCCGGTGGTCGCCAGAACACCCGGCGCAACGGCGCTGACGCTGCGGCAGGTGCCGAAATACTCCGGCAGATGCTCGATGAGGTGGCGCGTCAGGAAGAGCCCCGCGACGGTTTTCGGCCCCAGTGCGTCGGGCGTGACGGCGGTGTTGCCGAGGCCGGCCACGAGGACGCTGTCCTGCGGGCCGAGCGCCATCAGGCGGCGCAGCTCCTCCGCGACGGCGCGGGCTGCCGGACGGGGATCCTGCGCCCGTTTCGGAAGCTCCACGGTCACATAGGTCCCCGCAGGCTTGCCCAGTGCTTCCTCGCCCTGCCGGTTGCGGATCTCCACGTCGGTCACGGCGAAGCCCTGCGTGCTGCGTTCACGGGCGCGCACGCCGCGAAGCTGCGTCGTCTGCCCGGCGGACTGCTCCCAGAGTGTTTTGGCCTCCAGAGCCAGGTCTGTGCGGATCGCCATGCGTGTTTCCTCCTTGCTGTTTGCCTTAGTTTGCCCCGAAAAAGCGCCTTTCGTGAAAAATTTTATAAAAAACTGAAAAAAAGGATTGATTTCTTGGAAAGCCGCAGTTATAATATATTTCTGCATGAGGTTAAATACATGGTTTTTTAGATAAACGCCATTGGAGGAGGTGTAATCCATGCCCAATATCAAGTCCGCGAAGAAGAGAGTTGCTCTTTCCAAGGTCGCCAACGAGAGAAACAAGATGGACAAGTCCGCTCTGAAGACTACCATCAAGAAGTTCGACGCTGCCGTCGCCGAGGGAAACCGCGAGCAGGCCGGTGCTGCTTATAAGGCCGCCGTCGTCGCCGTTGACAAGGCCGTGAACAAGGGGATTCTTCACAAGAACAATGCAGCCCGCAAAAAGAGCAGCATGACCCTGAAGATGAACGCCATGGCGTAAAATCAAGCAAAAGCCTGCCTGATGGTTCTCCATCAGGCTTTTTGCTTGCCCAAATTGCCCTTCGGGGCGATTCGGATAAGCAAAAGCATACAAAAATTGCAAAATTCTGACAATAATGGCTGCGTCCCGGACGCGGCCGTTTTGCGTTCTCCGGCAGAATGTGGTATAATAACCGGAAAAGGAGGCGAGCCTATGGCGCAGCGCAGCGATCCCATTCAGACCCTGCCCGGCATCGGACCGAAAAAGGCCCAGCTTTTTGCCAAGCTGGGGCTGCATACGCTGGACGATCTTCTGCGGTTTTATCCCCGCGCCTATGAGGATCGCACGAAGCTGGTGCCCATTGCGGAGCTGGAGGCGGGTGTTCCGGCCTGCTTTATCGCCTCCGTGATCTCCAACCCACAGTCGCACGCCATCCCAAAGCCGGGGCAGCGGCGGCTGGATGTGACCAAGGTCACCGTCGCGGACGATACCGGCCGGCTGCACCTGACGTTTTTCAATCAGGGCTATCTGGCCGAGAAGCTGCGCCGCGGCGACACCTATTGCTTTTACGGCACGCTCAGCGGCGACTATCTGGGTTACGCGATGACCAACCCGCTCTTTGAGCCGGTGGAGGCCGAGGGCCTTGTGACGCGGCGCATTCTGCCGGTCTATCCCCTCACTGCCGGGCTGACGAACAAGGTGGTCGGCCAGGCGGTGCAGGCGGCACTGGCGCGGGTGCAGGAGCCGGAAACGCTGCCGGAGTCCCTGCGCGCGCAGTATGATCTCTGCGGTGCGGCGCAGGCGCTGCATGAAATTCACGGGCCGACCTCCGCGGAGGCGCTGGAGGCCGCGCGGCGGCGGCTGATCTTCGAGGAATTCTTTATCTTTTTCACCGCGCTCAGTCTGATGCGCGCGCGGCGGACGGTCGTTGCCGTCCCGCCCTACGCGGACACGGAACTGGCGCCCTTCACGGCGGCGCTGCCCTTCAAGCTGACCGGCGCACAGCGGCGCGCAATCGACGAAATTCTGACGGATTTCCGCGCGGGACGGCCCATGAGCCGTCTGGTGCAGGGCGATGTCGGCAGCGGCAAGACCATGGTCGCGGCGGCGGCTGCCTTCTGCACGGCGAAAAACGGCCGCCAGACGGCGCTTCTGGCGCCGACGGAGATCCTCGCCCGGCAGCATTTTGAACGGCTGGAGCCGCTTCTGGCGCCTCTGGGCGTGCGCTGTGCGCTGCTCACCGGCTCCATGACACCGGCACAGAAGCGCGCTCTGCGCGTGCGCATCGCGGCGGGAGAGGCGGACGTCGTGATCGGCACCCATGCGCTGCTGACGGAGACGACGGTTTTTGCCGATCTCGGCCTTGTGATCGCCGATGAGCAGCACCGCTTCGGCGTTGCGCAGCGGGCCGCGCTGCTGGAAAAAGGCGCGCATCCGCATCTGCTTCTGATGTCGGCCACGCCCATTCCGCGGACGCTGGCGCTTCTGATGTACGGCGATCTGGAGGTGTCGGTGATCGACGAGCTGCCGCCGGGCCGTCAGACGGTGGAGACCTTTCTGGTCAACGAGAGCTATCGCGCGCGGCTCAACGGCTTCCTGCGCAGGCAGGCGGAGGAGGGACATCAGTCCTTCATCGTCTGCCCGGCAATCGAGGAAAATGATGCCGACGACCTCAAGGCCGCCGAGCAGTGGGCAAAAACCTTGCAGCAGCAGGTGTTCCCGCAGCTTCGCGTGGCGCTGCTGCACGGCAAGATGAAAGGCGCGGAAAAGGAAGAGATCATGGGGCGCTTTGCCGCCGGGGAGTATGACATTCTGGTTTCTACGACGGTCATCGAGGTCGGCGTGGACGTGCCGAACGCCACGCTGATGGTCGTGGAGAACGCCGACCGCTTCGGCCTTTCCCAGCTCCATCAGCTCCGCGGGCGCATCGGCCGCGGTACGGCGAAATCCTACTGTATTCTGGTGTCCGACAGCCGCAGCCCGGAAACCTTGCAGCGCCTGCGCGCGTTGTGCGCCACACACGACGGCTTCCGCATCGCCGAGGAGGACCTCAGGCTGCGCGGGCCGGGCGACTTCTTCGGCAGCCGCCAGCACGGCCTGCCGCTGTTCCGTCTGGGTGATCTTGCGCAGGATCTGGGGCTTCTCAAGCGGGCGCAGGAGGCGGCGGCAAAGACGGTTGCCGACCCGGACGCACAGCTTCCCGAGGGCCTGCGCGAGGCGGTGCAGACGCTGCTGGAAAACGGCGAATTCTCCATGAATTGAGCGGTTGTCCACAGATTCCGGGGAGAAAATGCCGGCTTTTTTGTGTGGAATCCAGAAAGTGCAAAATAATGATTGTACTGCGAACGAAAATGTAGTAAAATAACTAGAAGCATAAATAAATAGAATTGGAGGAGACTCTGATATATGAAAAAACCGATTGTTCTGATCATTATGGATGGTGTCGGCAAGGGTGACGGCGGCAGCGGCGACGCGGTCGCGCAGGCCAAGACGCCGAATCTGGATCATCTGCTTGCGACCTGCCCGCACAACTGGCTCAAGGCGCACGGCACGGCCGTCGGCCTGCCCAGCGACGACGATATGGGCAACTCCGAGGTCGGTCACAACGCCCTCGGCTGCGGCCAGATCTATTCTCAGGGCGCAAAGCTCGTCAACGAATCCATCCAGAACGGGACGCTCTTCGCCTCCGATACGTGGAAAGAGCTGATTGCCAACGCCAAGCAGGAGGGCAAGGCCCTGCATTTCCTCGGCCTGCTGTCCGACGGCAACGTCCATTCCAACATCAGCCACCTGATCGCCATGCTGCGCCATGCGCACGCCGAGGGCGTCAAGCGCGTTTACTGCCACATCCTGCTCGACGGCCGCGACGTTCCCGCGACCTCCGCGCTGGACTATGTCAAGCAGCTTGAGGACGTTCTGGCCGAGCTGCGCGCCGACGGCAGCGACTACCGCATTGCCTCCGGCGGCGGCAGAATGCAGATCACGATGGACCGCTACGAGGCCAACTGGCCCATGGTCGAGGTCGGCTGGCGCACGCACGTGCAGGGCATCGGCCGCCAGTTCGCCTCCGCAAAGGAAGCCATCGAGACCTACCGCGCCGAGACCGGCTGCATTGATCAGGACCTTCCGGCCTTCGTCATTGCGGAGAACGGCAAGCCCGTGGCGAAGATCGCCAACGGCGACAGCGTCATTCTTTACAACTTCCGCGGCGACCGCGCACAGGAGATCTCTCTGGCCTTTGACCGCAAGGATTTCGACAAGTTCGACCGCGGCGACTACACCGGCGTCAAGTTTGCCGGTATGCTGGAATATGACGGCGACCTGAAGATCCCGACGCACTATCTGGTGCAGCCGCCCGTCATCAAGAATACCCTGACGGAGCTGCTGTGCAAGCACGGCCTCTCCGAATACGCCGTGTCCGAAACGCAGAAGTACGGCCACGTGACCTATTTCTGGAACGGCAACCGCTCCGGCAAGGTAGACGAGAAGCTGGAAACCTATGAGGAGATCCCCTCTGACGTCATCCCCTTCGAGCAGGAGCCTGCAATGAAGTCCAGAGAGATCACCGATCATATGATCGCGGCGATGGAGTCGAAGAAGTACGACTTCCTGCGCTGCAATTTCCCGAACGGCGACATGGTCGGCCACACCGGCGTGATCAGCGCGGTCATTACGGCCATGGAGTGCGTGGACGAGAGTGTCGGCCGTATCATCAAGGCCGCCGACCGTCTGGGCTATCTGGTGCTGGTCACCGCCGACCACGGCAACGCCGACCAGATGACCGAAACGAAGAAGGGCAAGACCTCCATCCGCACGGCGCACAGCCTGAACCCGGTGCCGTTCATCATCTACGACCCCAATGAAAAGCATGAACTCAAGGAGGGCAAGTTCGGCCTCGCCAACGTCGCCCCCACCGTTGCGACCCTGCTGGGGCTGGAAAAGCCTGCCTGCTGGGAAGAGAGCATGGTCTGACCGGAGGGCCGGACCCGTTTGAAGTGAATGAAGGAGGGTAATCCATGATTCGCCAGCAAAACGAATTGGGTGAGATCAAAGTCGGCAGCAATGTCTACACCAACATTGCGGGCAATGCCGCGACAAAGTGCTTCGGCGTCAAGGGAATGGCCATCCGCTCCGTATCGGACGGACTGGTCCACTTGCTGCGCCGGGAGTCCATGGCCAAGGGTGTGCTTGTCCGCGTGAATGAGGACGAGAGCATCTCCATCGAGCTGCACATCGTCATTGATCAGGGCGTGAATATCCCTGCGCTGGGCGCGTCCATCATTTCCGAGGTGCGCTATATCGTTTCCAAACAGACAGAGACCGAGGTCCGGGACGTCGATGTGGTGATCGACTCCATCGTGATCGACTGAGAGGCAGGTGTACCGTAACGTGAGAAATACCATCGACGGGGCGACCCTTCGGAAAATGATCCTCAGCGCGGCTGCCTCCGTTGAAAACCACAAGCAGCAGATCAATGAGCTGAACGTATTCCCCGTGCCGGACGGCGATACCGGCACCAACATGAGCATGACCCTCAACGCGGCCGCCGACGAGCTGCGCAAGGCGGGCGAGCTGAACCTGACCAAGGCTGCCGATAAGGTCGCCTCGGCCATGCTGCGCGGTGCGCGCGGTAACTCCGGCGTTATCCTGTCGCTGCTCTTCCGCGGCATCTCCAAGACCCTCAAGGGCGCGGAGGACTGCGACGGCGTGCTGCTCGCGGCAGCGCTGAACGGCGGCGTGGAGGCGGCCTACAAGGCTGTTATGAAGCCCACAGAGGGCACCATTCTGACCGTTTCGCGCGTTTCTGCGGCTGATGCGCTGGCCACGCAGAGCACGGATGTCGAAGCTGTTTTGCAGGCGGCCGTGACTTCCGCCGAGCAGGCGCTGGCCGAGACCGTCCATCAGAACCCCGTGTTGGAAAAGGCGGGCGTCGTGGACGCGGGCGGCAAGGGCTGGCTGTATGTGCTGGAGGCAATGCTCTCCGTGTACCGCGGCGTTGAGATCGAGCCCAACGCGTCCGCGGGCGAGGTGAAGGAGCAGGCCGACTTTGCCGAGCTGGGCGACGGCGACATTACCTTCGCCTTCGATACGGTCTATATTATGCGCAAGGCGAGCGAGAATGTCGATCTTGAGCCCCTGCGCGCTTATCTGAACACCATCGGCGACAGCATCGTCATCGGGGAGGACGACGAGTCCTTCAAGGTGCATGTCCACACGGACATTCCCGGTCAGGCGCTGACCGAGTCGCAGAAGTACGGCACGCTGGAGCTGGCGAAGATCGAGAATATGCGGATGCAGTATGACGATCTTGCCTCCGGCCGCACGGCACGCAGCACGGACGATCTGGAAAAGATCGAAAAAGAACTGGAAGAACAGCCCGCTTTCGCCCCGGCAGAGAAGCCCTTCGGCATGGTTTCCGTCTGCGCGGGCAAGGGCCTTGCGGCGGCCTTCCGGGAGCTGGGCGCGGACCAGATCATCGAGGGCGGGCAGACCATGAATCCCTCCACGCAGGACATTCTGGTCAAGATCAACGCGACCCCGGCGGAAACGGTTTTCGTTTTCCCGAACAATAAGAACATCATCATGGCGGCCGAGCAGACCATCCCCTTGACGGAGAAAAAGGTCGTCGTGATCCCCTCCAAGACCATCCCGCAGGGCGTTTCGGCCATGCTTGCCTTCGACCCCGACGCTGACGAGGAAACGAACGTCGAGGCGATGACGGAGGCCATGAAGGGCGTGCAGACCATGCAGATCACCTACGCGGCGCGGGATTCCGACTTCGACGGACACGACATCCACGCGGGCGAGTATCTGGCGCTCTACGGCGGCGCGCTCTTCGGCAGCAACACGGACATCACGGCGTTGCTGCGCGGTCTTGCCGAAAAGGTGCGCGAGGAGAACGCGGAGTTCATCACCATCTACTACGGCGCGGACATCACGGAGGAGCAGGCGGAGCAGACCGTGAAGCTCTTCGGCGAGTTCTGCCCCGATGCGGAGATCAACCTGATCAACGGCGGCCAGCCGGTGTATTACTACCTGATCTCGGCAGAATAATTGTAGATGAAACAAGCAGCCCCGGCCAACCGGCCGGGGCTGCTTGGGTTTTTATGCCTCAAAGAATGCCGTGCACAGGCGGCAGAAGGCGTCCTGATCGCGCAGGCCCATCAGCTCGCGTGCAGAGTGCATGGCCAGCAGCGGCACGCCGATGTCCGCCGCGGGCATGGCCAGTAGCGACGAGGCCATGGAGCCGACCGTGCTGCCGCCGGGGAGGTCGGCGCGGTTCATGTAGGTTTGCAGCGGGATGCCGTGCGCCTCGCACAGACCGCGCACGACCGCGCAGGTCTCCGCGTCGGAGGAATAGCGGGGCGAACGCTTGAGCGCCACACCGCCGTTCAGCACGGGCGCACAGAGGCTGTCGGCATATTCCGGGTGGTTCGGGTGCAGGGCGTGCGCCGCGTCGCAGGAAAGAAGCATCCCGTGCACGCAGGCGTTGAGGAACGCCGCCCGATCCATGCCCAGCGCCAGCGCGATCTTTTCCAGAATGACCGTCAGCGTCGAGCTGTCCGCGCCGCGGCGGGTGTTGCTGCCGATCTCCTCGTTGTCGTAGAGCACCGCGACGTTGATCTCGCTGCCCTGCGCTTCGAGCAGGCCGTGCAGGCAGGCGTGGACGGAGGTCAGGTTGTCCAGCCGCGGGGAGGAAAGGAAGTCCTCCTCAAAGCCTACGGCCTGCGCCTTCTCGTCGCAGTAGGCGCACAGCTCAAAGGAAAGAATGTCCTGCGCGGGGACGTTCAGCTTTTCCGCGAGCTTGCCGGTGAGCCAGCCATTTTTCTCAAACTCTTTTGCGGCGGTCGCGCAGAGAGGGAAGAGGTCCACGTTTGCCTTCGTCGGCACGCCCTTGTTGACCTCGCGGTTCATATGGATGGCGACGTTGGGGATGGTCAGAAGCGGCCGGTCCCAAGCCACAAGGCGGCGTTCGGGGCGCATGGGGTCCGCCGTGCGCACCAGTACGACGCCGGCGAGGCTCAGAGGACGATCCAGCCAGGTGTTGTAGATCGCGCCGCCGTAAGGCTCGACGTTCAGCTTGCAGCAGCCGCCGGAAACGATCTCCGGCTCCGGCTTGATGCGCAGGCAGGGCCAGTCGGTGTGCGCTGCGGCGATGCGGAAGGCCGAGGCGCTTTCCCCCACGGTGAAGGCGACGAGATTCGTGCCGTTTTCGACGAAATAGCGGCCGCCCTTTTTGACGGGAAAATCGCCGCCGAGCGCCAACCCGGTAAAACCGGCCTTTTGAAGCTCCTCCGCCGCCATCGCGACGGTATGATAAGGGGAAACGCCGCCGTCGAGCCAGCGGCAGAGTGCCTGTTCCAGTGTTGTCATCGTGATTCCTCCTCAGATTGTTGGAAGCGTGCCCGGAAGCTCTCCGAGCCGTCGGATTTTACGCCGCGGACGCAGCCGTCCTTGGCAAAGAGCCGGAGCGTTTCGCCCAGAAAGCACTCGCGGTCGTAGATCACTTCGATCCATTTCGTGTCCGGCGGGGCGAAGCGCTGCGCGTGCCGGACATAGACGACGTTGTTCAGATGGCCGTTGTCGTCTATCTCCTCCGGTGTGACCGTCCATGCGCCGGCTTCCGGCAGAGATTCCGGCAGAACCAGGCGGCGGATGGTCTCGCGGCACTCCGGCTCGCGCGCGGGCAGCGTCCAGAGAACGTCGATGTCGCGCAGATTGGCGATGCGGCGGGTCTGCGCGTTGGCCAGCACCCAGTATTGCAGCGCGCGGCCGATGCTGCGGCCCTGATACAGAAATTCATAGTCGCGGACGCTCATGGCAGGCGAGGGCTTGCGCAGCCATGTCCGCACGGTCACGGCGGTGTCCGGCGGCGGCAGCTCGCGCATGGCGATGCGGCTGCGCACCAGCATCCACAGGCAGCCGCAGCGCTCGACCATCGCGTCGTGGCCGATGCCGAGGTCGTTTGCGTGGTCGGTGGCGGCCTGCGCCAGCGCGGCGGTCAGCATTTCCGGTGTCCATGCGCCCTTGGCGGTGTAGGAAATTTCAAGGCAGGTGTTCAAAAAACGGTACCTCCCAGTGTGATTTGTTTTATTGTATCACGCCGCGGCCGCCGCGTCAATCGTGCAGCCGCCGTCCTTCCCGGTGCGGAAAAGTTTGAAAATGTAAACTTTTTTCCGAAAATGAGATAGATCACGCCAAATCGATTGAAATATGCCGCCGATTGTGGTAGGATAAACAGGCAATTCATCAAAAGGAGAGCTTACAATATGGCTTCAGAAGAAAATCGCCCTGTGACTCCGTCCTCGGAAGAACCGGAGGAAACGGTCGTACAGGACGCAGAGCATTCCGCCGGGGAAGCGGCGGTACAGGAAGCTGCTGCTGAGATCGCGGAGGATACGGCCGAACTGACCGAAGATACCGCAGAAACGGCGGAAACCGTCGAGGAAGCGGCAGAAGAAACAGAGAACGAAGAAACCGCAGCCGAAGCGTCGGAAGAACCGGAGACTGCTCCCGCGGAGACGCCGAAGAAGGGCCTTTCCAAGGGCGCGAGGATCAGTATCATCATCGCCGCGGTGGTTTTGGTGCTGGGTGCGCTGGCCGCCGGTGTGTTCTGGTTCCTCAGCGCCCATCCGGAGCTGACGGCAAAGAAGGTTGAAACGGCCTATGGCGACCAGGCCTATCTGGCAGAAAACACCGCCTTCGGCACGAGTGCGCTGACCGACCGCGACCGCTACGACATCACGGACACCACCGCCGACAGCCTTGAAATGCGCACGGCAATTGCCAGAGATGTTGACGGCGACTATTTCATGACCAACGGCGAATTGCAGGTCGCCTACTGGATGGAGTTCTATCAGATGATGCAGAACTACGGCTCCTACATCTCCATGATGGGACTGGACACCACGCGCCCCCTGCATGAGCAGTCCTCCCTGCTGGAGGGCAACACATGGGAGCAGTACTTCCTTACCTCCGTCGTGAAGAAAACCTCCCAGTTCCGTGCGCTGGAGCGCGCGGCGCAGGCCGACGGCTACGAGCTGCCGGAGGATGTTGCGACGCAGCTCGACGACCTGACGAATCCGGAAGGCGATCTTGCGAAGGAAGCGGCCGACGCAGGCTTTGAGAGCATCGACGCCTACTTGCAGGAAAACTTCGGCGCAGGCGTGACAGCGAAGGATTACCAGAACTACATGCGGATGTACATCACCGCGATGCACTACTATCAGGACGTGCTCTACGGCGAGCCCTACGCCAACGCGACGGATGCCGAGGTCGAGGCCTACTACGACGCGAACGCGGAAGCCTATGCGGAAAAGGGCACCCTGAAGGTCAACAACATCAATGTCCGTCACATCCTCATCCAGCCGGAAGGCGAGAAGGGCACGGACGGCACCTATTCCGAGGACGCATGGGCGGCGGCGGAGGCCGAAGCCAACCGCATCTATGCCCTGTGGCAGGAAAACCAGACGGAGGACAATTTCTCCGAGCTGGCCAAGACCTATTCCAAGGACAGCAACGCAAGCGACGGCGGCATCTATGAGGCTCTTGCGCCCGGCAAGACAGTCACGGAGTTCAACGACTGGTGCTTTGACGCAAACCGCAAGGCCGGCGATACCGGCATCGTGCGCACGACCTACGGCTACCACATCATGTACTTCTGCGGCACGGCCGACACCCGCGCGTGGTTTGACACCGCGAAGGAGGATATGGCCGCAGAGCTTGCCAACGAGAAGATCAATGAGCTCTGCGAAACCTATGTGGAAGAATTTGACTACTCCAATATGTGGGTCTTTGATCTTGTGAGCTACGCCAATGCCCAGAAGGATGCCGAGGCTTCTCAGGCGACGGACGCCAGCGAATCGACGGACGCCAGTGAATCTGCGGATGCGTCCGAGGACACTGCGGGATCCACGCAGGCGCCCGAGGCCGCGGGCTAAGGCGAATACAGATATAAAAAAATCCGTGCCAAGGGAGACGCTCCGTAAGGAAGTTGTCTCCCTTTGGTTTTGTCGTCAGCCGGAATTTGGATTTATAGGAAAAACAATCATATTGAAGGATTACGGTAGGAGCAAAAAATAGTAAATAATGATTTTATTTTCTGTATAATAAGAAATATAATTTTACCAAGAATAATTTTTGTAAGGCAAATAATTCTTTGAAAGGATGAAAGGCTATGCCACAACATGAATTTATTACAAAGCAACTAATAGATAAAGGTTGGTCAGAAGATAGAAAATACTGTGTTACCGACGAGCAAGGAAATAAATTTTTGCTTCGTGTTTCTCCGATTGAACAGTATGACAGGAAGAAAAGCGAATATGAACTTATGGGTCAGGTAGCAGCTCTCGGTGTACCAATGTGCCGCCCCTTAGAGTTCGGCACATTTGATGAAGGAGTTTATTCTATTCAAACTTGGATAGATGGCATTGATGCAGAAGAAAATATACATAATTTAACAAACCAAGAACAGTATTCTTATGGTTTTGAAGCGGGAAAAATACTAAAAGAAATTCATAAAATCCCCGCTCCGAAAGAAATAGAAGATTGGGAAATCTATTTTAATCGTAAAGCAGACCACAAAATCAAGATGTATGAAGAATGTCCTGTCAAGTACGAAAATGGGCAAGCCTTCATTGATTACATTAACGCTCACAGATATTTGCTCAGCGGTCGCCCTCGAACCTATCAGCACGGAGATTACCATATCGGCAATATGATGATAGGGAATGATAAGCGACTCTACATCATTGATTTTAATAGAAATGACTTCGGAGATCCGTGGGAAGAATTTAACCGCATTGTGTGGTGCGCTCAAGCTACCCCTTTGTTTGCAACCGGAATGGTAAACGGGTACTTCGATAATGATGTGCCGGTTCAGTTTTGGGAGTTGCTCGCACTTTATATCAGCAGTAATACTTTATCTTCTGTGCCTTGGGCAATTCCTTTTGGTCAGAGCAAAATTCAAGTAATGGTAAATCAAGCAAAAGATGTACTAAGTTGGTATGATAATATGACAAAACCCGTTCCAACTTGGTACAAAGAAGTTATAAACAAATAATACGAAGCATACGTCACCGAGTCCATAGGGATAGCGAGCATCGGATTGTGACAACACAATCCGAAAAGGAGTCAAATGTAAAGCAGTTGGGGCACCTTCCTTACGGAGGGTGCCCCAACCGGCACGGATTTTTTTATATCTTAGTTACTTTTTAGTGCAGCCTGATCCTTTGCAGCAAAAGCTGTGCGCATAGACCGGTGAACGCTCCTGTGACCATCCCACAGAGGATCAGCACCGGAAGGTACAGAAGAAGCCCTGAAGTTTTGGAGATTAACGCAGCCGCAGCGATCTGACCGAGATTGTGCGCAATGCCGCCCAGCGTACCGCAGACCCAGATCTGCTTGCCGCTGACGATCCGGCGCAGCAGCGCCATCACCGCGAAGCTGAGAAGCCCGCCGGAGAGGGAATAGAGCATCGCCATCAGATTCCCGGCGAAGACGTTGCCAAGGAAAATGCGTACCAGCAGGATCCCCAGCGCCTCCTTCCAGCCGAGCGCGAACAGCGCATAGAGCGTGACCAGATTGCTCAGCCCCAGCTTCATGCCCGGCACCCGGAAGGACAGGGGGATCTGACCCTCCAGAACGAAAATCGTCAGCGCAATGGCTGTGAGCAGGGCGCACCAGGCCAGCCGGCGGCCGCGGGAAATCAAGCGGCGTCCTCCGGGAACAGGCGGCGGTTCAAGCCGCGCGCCGTGAAGGCAAAATACAGCGCGGTCCCGGCGGTCAGAAGGACGGCCAGCTCGCCGACGGCGACATAGAGCATATTCAGCCACATGGAGAATTCGCCGATGTAGATGGTCAGCTCCGCGCCGACAAAAACCGCATTGAAGGCGGCGGGCATCACAAGCGCGGGCAGCGGAACACGCAGCACACGCACGTGACGCAGACGGTACATGGTCAGTGTGGCAAGAGCCGTCGCGACTGTGCCGACCAGCCAGTCCAACGGCAGAGAGCCGGGAACAAGCAGATTGAACAGGAAGCAGCCCAGCGTCAGGCCCCAGATGGCATCCGGCGTGAACAGCGCGAAGATACACAGCGCCTCGGACAGGCGGAACTGGATGGCTGCGGAGGTCGTACCGGGCAGCAGCAGGTTTTGCAGGAAGGTCAGCACGGCGTACAGTGCGGCGAAAACCGCGCCGCGAACGAGAGAGCGGACAGTGTGTTTCATGTTTTTCTCCGTTTCCGGACGAAGACGGGCGCATAAAGCGCCGGTCAGGCCCATAGTTTTGTTTTACGACAGGATGGTTTCGAACTGTCGTGCGCTGCGGAATTGTCCGACAGCCCATCTATTGTACTAAAGAAACCCTGCGCCGTCAAGTCGGATCAGGCTACAAAATCCTCACGGAAAACCTGCGCTTTACAAAGGTGCTTTTGTGCAGGATGAAGAATCTTGGAGAAAAAGGGAAAATGGGGTTGACTTTGTTCTTCTCGGCCGATACAGTATAAATGAGAGGGTATGCATCCTCTAACTTTCAGATGAAGAAGATCGGAGAAATGCGCATGGATGTGATTCTGCTGATCGGCGGACTTGCTTTTTTCCTTTTTGGTATGAACGTCATGTCCGACGGCCTGCGCAAAATGGCAGGCGGCTCGCTCGAACGTTCTCTCAAAAAAATCACGGACAACCGCTGGATGGCCATGCTGCTCGGCTTCGTGATTACAATCGCCATTCAGTCCTCCTCGGCCATGACGGTCATGCTGGTCGGTCTCGTCAACTCCGGCATCATGCAGTTCGGCCAGACCATCGGCGTGATCATGGGCTCGAACATCGGCACCACGGTCACAACGTGGATCACCTCCCTGTCCGGCATCTCTGGCAGCGGCGTGATCTCCATGCTGAATCCGAAGAACTTCGCACCGGTCATCGCGCTGTTTGGCGTGGCCATGATCACGCTGAGCAAGAAGCCGCGCCGTCACGATCTCGGCCGCATCCTCGTCGGCTTTGCCATTTTGATGTACGGCATGGTCATGATGGGCAACTCCGTGCAGGAGCTGGAAAGCTCCGGCAGCTTCCAGGCGCTTCTGACCGCGTTCAATAATCCCATCGTCGCCGTGCTGATCTCCACGATCTTTACCGGTGTCATCCAGAGCTCCGCCGGTACGATCAGTATCGTGCAGAACCTTGCGCTCTCCGGGCAGATTACCTATAATATGGCTATTCCGCTGGTGCTGGGCGCGAACATCGGCACCTGCGTCACGGCTTTGATCTCCAGCATGGGCGTCAATAAGAACGCAAAAAAGGTCGCGATCGTTCATATCATCATCAAGATCATCGGCACCATCGTCTGCATGGGACTGTTCTACGGCGCAAGCCTGATGTTACGCTTTGATTTCATCGACGATCCGGTCACGATCTTCGGTGTCGCCATGATCCACACGGTGTTCAACGTAGTCAATACCGTCATCCTCTTCCCCTTCTGGAAGCACCTGGAGCGTCTGACCAACCTCCTCGTGCGTCCCTCGAAGGCGACGGAGGAAACCGCATTTTTGGACGAGCGTCTGCTCTCCACCGTTTCCATCGCGGTTTCCGAGGCGGATGCGCGCACCAACAAGATGGCGCAGATCGCCCGCAAGACCATTCTTTCCGCCATTGGTCTGCTGCATAACTATGATGAAAAGACGGCACAGGCCGTGCTGAAGTATGAGGACGACCTTGATATGTACGAGGACAAGCTCGGCACCTTCCTTGTGAAGCTGGCGCGCAAGTCCCTGTCCGAGAAGGATTCGCAGGAAGTTTCCAAGATGCTGCATACGATCGGTGATCTGGAACGCCTGGGCGACCATGCCGTCAACCTGCTGCGCAGCGCACAGGAGATCCATGAAAAGAAGATCACCTTCTCGCCGCAGGCCCGGCAGGAACTGGAGAACCTGACCAATGCCCTCAATGACATCCTGAACCTGACGATCGACTCCTTCTGTCAGGAAGATCTGGAGATGGCGCGCCGTGTCGAGCCGCTGGAGCAGGTCATCGACCTGCTGATCGCCGAGGCAAAGTCCGCGCACGTCGAACGCTTGCAGGCGGGTACCTGCACCATCGAGATGGGCTTCGTCCTTTCCGATCTGCTGACCAATTACGAGCGCGTGTCCGACCACTGCTCCAATATTGCCGTTGCGCTGATTGAAACGCACGCCGGCAGCTTTGGCACGCACGAATATCTGAACGCGGTCAAGGAGAACGGTACCCACGAGTTTGCGGAGGTTTTCCGCGAATATAAAGAAAAGTACCGCTTCCCCGAAACGAAATAAATTTATTCCTCCGGTTCGACGAACCGGAGGAATTTCAGCTTGTCAAAAAAGTCCTTTTGGACTTTTTTGACAAGCTGCCTACAAAA
>ERZ860322.147-NODE-147-length-55841-cov-7.257072_pt1 | contig 55841 bp, 63 predicted proteins | sample MGYA00509979_ERZ860322 | MGnify/ENA primary metagenome ERZ860322 (study PRJEB30046, sample SAMN00715217) | human gut metagenome | study: EMG produced TPA metagenomics assembly of the A metagenome-wide association study of gut microbiota in type 2...
AGCCGAGCAGATTCGTGCACGCATTGTCTGCACGCCCGCTGAAAGTGCATGGCGGGAATTAACACATATGCGAAGCATGTGTGTTGGCGTCGCCGAGACAGGGGAATTAACACATATGCGAAGCATGTGTGTTGGCGTCGCCGAGACAGGGGATGATCATTTGAAAAAATATCAACTGCAAAAAGGCATGAAATCCGTCGGATTTCATGCCTTTGTTAAAATTTCGTTTTATCTTCTGCGGATGAACGCCGCGATGATGCTTTCGATTCCGAAAAGAATCAAATACGCGGCTACAAAATAGCTGATGATTTTTATCGTCAGGAAAGAAATCGATGGACTGAATATCATTACAAATCCGAGTATCAGACCGAGAATATTGAGTATCAGCGAAAAGAAATAATAAAATCTGTTTCCGGAAAGATGAATAAATTCCGTTCTGACGAGTCCCGCAATGCAGTGTGCAATAAACCAAAGCGGGAGCAGAACAGTCAGCGCCCACTTGCCGATATTCGGATTTGCAATCAGCATCACGCCGCACATGACACTGAGAATCCCCGAGATAAGCGACAGTATTGGTCCGAATCCCGTGAAGCGCGACATTCTGACATAAATCACAATATCTTCAATACCCATTGCAATGGCAATGATTCCGTAAATTACGACAGCACCTGTCAGCATACTTTCGGGGCGGGCAAAGGTAAAGATGCCGAGCAGAATCAGAAGCAGACCGACGACGAGCTCGCTCCAGCCGAAATTATATCTTCTTTTCATATTGCGCTCGCATCCTTTCTGCCGAGAATAGTCATAAATTCACTGCCTGTGATGGTTTCTTTTTCGTAGAGATAGCTTGCCAGTTCATCGAGCTTTTGGCGGTTGTCGGCAAGAAGCCTGCGGGCTTTTTCGTGCTGTGCTTTGATTGTTTCGATTACTTTTTTGTCAATTTCCTTCTGCATATCCGCGGAGCAGGCAAGAGCCGCATCACCGCCAAGATATTGATTGTTTACCGTTTCCATGGCTACCATATCAAATTCATCTGTCATACCGTAGCGCGTGATCATCGCACGGGCAAGCTTGGTTGCCTGCTCGATATCGTTTGATGCACCTGTGGTAATCTGACCGAATACGAGCTCTTCTGCCGCGCGACCGCCTGTCAGCGTGGCAAGCTTGTTTTCAAGCTCTTCTTTTGTCATCAGAACCTTATCATTCTGCTCGACCTGCATTGTATAGCCAAGCGCACCCGAGGTGCGGGGAATTATCGTGATTTTCTGCACGGGAGCGGAATCCGTCTGCATGGCGGCAACAAGCGCATGCCCTATCTCATGATAGGCGACGACTTTCTTTTCGGCATCTGTCATGATGGCGTTTTTCTTCTGATATCCCGCGATAACGACTTCGATGCTTTCTTCAAGGTCTGCCTGCTCTACAACAGAACGACCACTGCGCACGGCGCGGAGAGCCGCTTCATTGATGATATTTGCAAGCTCGGCACCCGATGTTCCCGATGCCATGCGGGCAATCGCGTGGAAATCCACATTCGGTGCCGTCTTGATTTTCTTTGCGTGAACTTTAAGTATCGCCTCACGACCTGCAAGGTCGGGAAGCTCTACCGGAACTCTGCGGTCAAATCTGCCGGGACGTGTCAGCGCGGGATCGAGCGATTCGGGGCGGTTTGTAGCCGCCAGAATGATAACGCCGTTGTTTCCGTCAAAGCCGTCCATTTCTGTCAGTAGCTGATTGAGCGTCTGCTCGCGCTCATCGTTTCCTCCGAACTGTCCGTCGCGCTTCTTACCGATGGCATCAATCTCATCTATAAATACGATGCAGGGCGCCTTTTCTTTAGCCTGTGCGAAAAGATCACGCACCTTTGATGCGCCCATGCCGACAAACATTTCGACAAATTCGGAGCCTGACATGGAGAAGAACGGTACACCTGCCTCGCCCGCAACGGCTTTGGCAAGCATGGTTTTACCTGTTCCGGGAGGGCCTACAAGAAGAACGCCTTTCGGCATGGATGCGCCGATATCGGAATATTTCTTCGGATTATGCAGATAATCAACTATTTCCGCGAGATTTTCCTTGGCTTCATCCTCGCCTGCAACATCTGAAAAACGGATGCCGTCGGTGGACGGAACATAAACCTTGGCATTGCTTTTGCCAATGCCGAATGCCATCGCATTGGGACCGCCTGCCTGAGACATCATTTTCTTTGCCAGATATTGTCCCAGAACAGCAAAAATCAGGATAGGCATGATAAATGTGAGGAAAAAGCTGAGCAGGGGAGACATTTCCTTTTGTATATTGCGCGCGAAGGCAGCGCCGGAGGTATAGAGGCGCTCTGTCAGCGTCGGGTCGTCCATTATACCTGTTTTATAAATCTGCTCATTATTTTTGTCTGTGAAGTAGATTTCGGAATCATCGACTTCGACCTTGCCGATGTTTTTCTCCTCTATCATTTTCATGAATGTGCCGTAATCGACTTCTTTTACTTTCGCATTTGCAATCATAGGTGATATAATCATATTGAATGCAAGGATGATGAGCAACACTATGCCGTAATAATAGATAAGCGGTTTTTTCGGGGTTTTGACTTCTTTCATACTAAAATCGACTCCTTTTTTTGAAAAATACTTGCTTGTAAAGCAATTATTTCTGTCTGTATTTTATCATAAACCTACGCACTTTTCAATAGCTGTGCAGAAGAATTTTGACACTGTACGGTTTTTTGTGCAGAAAAATTTCAAAGACAAGAATTGCGTTAAAATAAAAAGAGCGACGCATGCGGCTCTTTCGGTGTGGCATATAATAGCTTAAGCAATCCGGCGCCGAGAGCGGCCATATGGACCGCCCCTCGGCGCCGGATTTATTCAGGGATTTATATTTTTCCCCTCGACGCAGAATACACCGCTTGTCAAAGGCTTTTTGCAGTCGGGTTTACATAAAACCCCGCGACTGATCAATTCATCGGTAACATACCCGATAATCTGATAGAGATAATAATTCATCCATTGATTTATCTGGCTGTGCAGATGCTTCGGTACAAAGCTCTCAAAATTTTTGCGGACGCTTCCGACCCATCCGGCAAGAAGTTCGTCTGTCTTTTCATCCGTCACATCAAACAGCGAAATAAATTTTGCAAACTGTTCCTCCGTGAAATAAGGGATGTTAAGATAAAGCTTATCCTCGGAGAGCTTGAGCAAATTATTTTTAACGAAATACGCGGCGTCTTCATCGGAAAGAGCATCTTTTGGTATCAGACCGTTTGTCATGTTCTTTATGGCGTCTGTTTCAAGCATACGGCGTATTCCGTTGTTGTGATAAACATTATAATCAAAATACTTGCTTATCCAATAATAGTAGATTTGCAGCGCGGGATTGTTTTCATCGCTGTCAGCATTGCAGCCTGTACTGTATTCGGCAGAGCTTTCGTTTTTATCTGCGGTTTCTTCAACGATAAACCAGCCGTAGCCGCCGTCCTTTCTCGGAGGATACGGACCGTTTTCAAGCTTTAAGCGGTTATTTTTTACATCGCGGATTTTGTGCCTGAGCATATATGGGATGACGATATATCCCAACCTGTCCATGCCGAAATCGTTGCCGTAAAAACCTACAGTGACTGTTTTGTCCGCCGCTTCTTTGAAAATCGCCTCAAATTTATCGGCAAGCATATTGACAGCCGATGCGGAAATATCCTCGGTCTGCTTTCGGTTTTTCAAGCTGAAGATAATAAAATCAGTTACATATTTGCTGCCGACTTTGCATATTGCATCGCCGTATTCCAGACGGGGCAGCTCGTCTTCAATATACATGGTGGGTATACCCGTTCTGATGCTGATTTCCTCTACTGTCAAAGGCGTTTCATAAGCCGCGAGGCAGATGGCGCGTGCAATCTGCGTGTGAAGATATGCATCGGAATCCATATTGCCATTGCATACTGCGGTATTCCAATTGATTCTCTGATAGATTTTATCCATTTTATCTTCTCCTATCCTGTCTTTGATTTTTTTGCGTCCGACATTCAGCCGCCATTTGATTGTTGTTTCGGGGAGAGAATATTTTCGGGCGAGATTTCTGACAGATAATTCGCCGATATAATAGTCAACAAAAATATTCTTATACTCGGAAGATAATGTGTGTAAATACCGAAATACCGTTTCGTATTGCTCCCGCGTATTGTCCTCATCGGAGTCGGAATAATCTGCTATATCAAAAAGCTCATCATCGCATGACAATATGGCTTGATTTTTGTTTCGGCTATCAATAAATCGGGCATATCTGTTACAGGCAATGCGCCAGACCCAAGCGTCAAGCGATTCTATCTGATATTTGCTCATTCCGTCAAGAATATGACAAATAATCTCTCCCGCAAGGTCTTCGGCATCATAACGATTTGAAAGTCGCTTGCAGCAAAAACGAAATATCGGCTCAATATACGGGATGATTTTATTCTCGTCCAAGCTTCTCCCTCCTTTCCGGGCTTTTTGCAATCATGATTACGCCCTTATAGTGCATCAAAATCGATTCGGATAGGTCTTTTCATAAAATTATATCATAAATTTATGATTTTTTAAACTGTAATTTGAAATGTTTAGTGAAGAGTGAAGGGTGAAAAAGTAATAAGTAAAACTCCCACGCTTGTGCGTGGGAGTTTTTTGTATCGCGCCGCCGAAAAAGATATCACCAAAAAATCCTTATGGCATAAGGGATTTCGGCGTTTTTTAATGCATTTTTCGCTGCTTCTGCGCGATTTAAACAAAACCACAGGAATTCTTCTGTCAGCCAAAAAAGATATCACTCTTTTTTCAAGGCAATTTGCGAAACCCCTGTATTATGGGTGGTCAGAAAGTTGAGCTTGTTCATAAGCTATTCCCCAAGGCAACAGTCAATAGGTTTTTCGAAAATTTTAGTTAAAAGATTCCCTTGTTGTACTTGAACTGTGCGTACAGGATAAAGCCCAAGCCAATGACGAGTGCCGGCACAACGATGAACGCCGTGATCTTTTCATTCCAGAATGATGCGACAAAAGCCGCTATCAACGATACACCAATAATCAGAGTCCCTGTACCGACTGCTCTCCCGTACTTCGGTATATCTTCTTCCTTGACCTTTCTTCGGTTGTAGGAATGTATTGTGCTGATATTACCCATTATGTTCACGATTCCTATAACGGATATGAGTACGCCTAAAATCAACAGAACGATCTTAACCATTTGCTTCCTCCTTAAAAATAGAACAGCTCTTCAAATTTCTTGTCCAGCGCAATGCAAAGAATCAAAGCCAGCTTTGCGGTCGGATTGAACTGCCCTGTTTCAATCGAGCTGATCGTGTTCCTTGATACGCCCACCATTTCCGCCAGTTGTGTTTGAGATAGCTTTTTTTCTGTGCGTGCTTCTTTGAGGTTGTTCTTCAATTTTAGCTCGTTGTCATTCATCCCTTGACCTCCACAAGCCGCAGAACAAAAAACACAAGAAACGAGAGGCACATTGCCAGATAAACAAGGGAAAGAACCAGGTCGGTCTTTCTCCTTAACCTTGCATATTTTACAAGAGAATGGGTGGCAATGATGCTGAAATAAATGATCCACGGGCTAAGTAAATAGGAATCCGTCAGCAAACGAACAACCAGTGAGAGCAGCACACAGACAGCAGCTCCGACACGTCCGGCACTATGTCCGGCTCGTGCGGCAACTTCCAGTTCAACCAAGTCCCTGTTCTTGTTTTCCTTGCGACTGCTTTCCAGAATCTTCTCTTTATCCATTGAACAAAATCGCCCCTTTCCAAGTTTTCTTGTCAATATTATAGCATAGCCAAGTAAACTTGTCAAGAGGTAGAAAGAAGTTTTTTTATCCAAGCCTCTTTTTCAATCCTAAATTCTCACTCCGCTCCATCAATCAAGACTCAACACCGCCGTTTTGTTCTTGATCTGACGGAGGGAATACAGATAGGACAGCGAAGAGATCAAAATAAAAACGCCGCCCATGATGGCGGCTACGGTTATAAGTGTTGTTAGTCCTTGCATGGTTACTCCTTCGTTAAAAATTGAAAAGCCACCCGACTGAAAATCAGGTGGCTGTGGTTGTGTCAAGTCGACAGTTTGATATCGGTATCAAAGTGATTTAATTTCGTTCACGACTTCGGGAACCGACTTGTTGCTTGTATTTATTTTTATTGTATCGAGTTCCGAATACATTGAAATTCTTTTGATGCTTCTTTCAATGACATCAGCTGTTCGGATACCATGAGCGACATCTGCCGCTAATCTGCCCCGAAGATTAGGTTCATCAACAGTGAGCGATATTGTTCTCACGATGCAGTTCGTGGTGTCAAGCTCACGCAAAATTCCGTCAATAATGGACTGCTCGTGCATAACCCAACAAAAGATAACATTATCATACGCAGAACAATGAATAAAACTGTTCAGCATATAGCAGATATTTCGAAGCACCATTGCCTTTGTTTCCTTGGTAACCTGAAACGGATCGGCATCCCAGCACCAATCGCCATCAAGGAAAACACTGTTTTTTAGTTCTTTCTTTAATTCTTTGCAAACCGTTGTTTTGCCGACTCCCATAGTCCCGCCGATTAAATATAGTGTTTTCATAAACAGCCTCACAAATCTCTATTTTTTAATCAATCCGTACTGACAAACAGGAATTTTCTGCGCTCTAAAGCATAATTACTCCACACCCGTAACCAAGAAGTTCTTTATGTTCTTTTGCGATCCTTTGTAGAGCTGTTGGTTTGCAAGGTAGATTATGCTTGCCATAATCAAATAAATTCTCTTTGGCCTGTTCCGAATCGTTGCACGCACCAATGATAGAAAAGTGTTTTGCAAACTGCTTGATATTCGAATCCTTTGGAAGCATGTTTAGCATCGGAGGATAGAGCAACCAAGAATAACAAAGAAAAGCTTTATACTCTGTAGACGGAAAGTGATCCTTGAAAAACACCTTGGCTTGGTCAAAAGATTTCTTGACTAAGCTATCACTAATATTCGCACCTTTTTGAATATGGCAATTTATCACAGGTGAGCCGTTGGGCAATGTTCGTTTCTGTTCTTGTGTAAACACCATATAAGGCTCTCCAATGGTTTCCTCATCCAAATAAACCATATTGAATGTTTGATATTGCAATACTCCAATCTTGAAAATGTGCACATTCATAATGTGGCGAAACCAAACAACATCATCTTTAGAAATGCCAATTTTGCCATGCTGTTTATAGTACAAGTTTGCCCGCAATGAGACATCGCTAAAAGTATCCAAAATAATTTCATCTGTTACACCAATGGCTTTATACTCGGCATACTTTTGCGTCAATAAATATACAACTACCACCAAGCGAGTTAGTGGCATTCGCTTGCATAGCAAAAAATCAAAATCGTTGCTACTGTAGGCGGTTGCTGCGATTTCTTCAACTTGCCGCCTACTTTTAATCATTTTTTGCTTTACTGCATCCTCAATGTTAGATTGAAATTCTAATTGAGGAAGTAATGTTTCTAATATCATCTTGTGTCCTCCATAATTAGTTTTGGAGGATTATTTATCGTGCGTCCTCCACACACCCAAATTGTTATTTTTCATAATGAACCACCCTTTCATAGTTGTATTTATTACAACGCCATAGACGATGAATATCAAAAAATCAAGCTGATTACCAGTTCGTCAAATTCTGATTTGTCTGTATCCTAATTATATCACAACTGAGCCGTTTTTTCAATCCTAAATTCTCACTCCGCTCCATCAATCAAGACTCAACACCGCCGCTTGTTCGCTCTGCTCGTACTCAACTGCCGCAGAAAGCCGGATGCAATCGGAAGCAAGTGCGATGACGGAATCCAACTGCTTCTTCATTCCTGTTTCCGAAAGCGGGAGGCTTTTACCGAATTCTTTTTCAAGACCTTAGCGATCCCCACTGTTCGCCGCTGCTCTCGGTGTCCCTGTAGGGCTTGTAGGCAGAGCGTATCTTATTTTACAATGGGATATATGAAAAAAGCAACCTGCATCGCCCCTCATAACGGTACAAGTTGCTTTTTTGCTTATTCCACCGTTTCTTCCACGGTATACCCGCCGCCGAAGATGACCTCGATGTGCTTATCGGCGTACACCTTGATGCATTTCACCATCTGACGGACGATGCTGTCATCGTACTCATTTTGGTGGGATGCTCTTTCTGTAATGATCCTTTCGATTTCGGCAATCCGATCTGCGTATTCCGCATTTTTCATGCTGTTTTCGGTGATGATCTGAATCCTGCGCTTGAGGCCCTCGATGGCATCTGCAATTTCTTTGATTTCACCTTCTCTTGATTCTATGTCCTCACCGCTTGCGATGCTCTCGTTGACGATGGCGATCATCTTTTCGTTCAGCCCGTTGACCTGCCGTTCCAGCAGTTCTTTTTCGTCATCACTTCCGTCGAATCCGATGGCTTCGGCAATCGTTGCTTTCATGAGCGTTGTGTAAGTATTGGCATCCTGCTCATTGAATTGTCGGATTGCACGGACGACGGCTTCCTTGAGCTTGTCTTCTCTGAGAGTGGGCGATTCCTTGCAGTATTGTGTGCCGTGGTCCAAGCGGTTGACACAGCGCCACACGATGCTTTTCTTGCCTCGGATGTTCCAGTGGACGCGCTTATAGGGGCTGCCGCATTCGGCGCAGATCATCACCTGCGAGAGCGCATACCGTGAGTATTTTCCGGTTGCCGTGATTGCGGCTTTCTGAGATTTCGGGGCGAATGTCCTTCTTCTTGCGCGTTCCTCCTGTGCCTTGTTGAATTTCTCTCGCGTTACGATGGCAGGGTGACTGTTCTGTACATAGTACATCAGCGCCTCGCCCGTATTCTTTTTCCGCTTTTTCATGATTGGATCAACGGTAACGCTCTGCTGCAGAATGGCATCGCCGCAGTATTTGACATTGAAGAGGATTCCCTCGATCATGCCTTTGCCGTAAGTAAAATGTTTTCCCTCGAAGGTTGGATTCTCGGTTTGCAGCATTTCGGAGATGGACAGCGGGGTTTCTCCCGCAATGTAGAGGTCGAAGATCCGTTCGACCAGTTTGGCTTCTTCGGGGACAATTTCCGGTTCGCCGTCCTCGCCCTTGCGGTATCCGAGCATCTTTTTGTATTGTAGAGAGACCTTTCCTTCCTCGAAGTTTTTGCGTTTGCTCCATGTGATATTCTTACTGATGCTTTCGGATTCGGCTTGGGCGAAGCCTGCATAGATGACCAGGTACAGTTCCGAGTCGCTTTTCAGCGTGTCGATGTTCTGTTCTTCGAACAGGATGCCGATGCCGCGAGATTTGAGCATTCGCACATAGTCCAGGCATTCGACGGTATTTCGTGCGAATCGGGAGACCGATTTGGTTACGATATAGTCAATCTTTCCGGCAAGGCAGTCCTCGATCATCTTTTTGAATCTCGGTCGCTTTTCTGCCAGCGTCCCCGAGATACCTTCGTCGGCGTAGATGTCAACGAGACTCCAATCCTTCCGCGCCGCTATCATGTCGGTATATACTTTTTTCTGTGTTTTGTAACTGGTCAGCTGTTCTTCCGAATCGGTCGATACACGGCAGTATGCCGCGACACGGGTCTGACGGTATTTTTCCCGGTCTACCAGCGTTGACTTGTGCGGTTCAATGACCGTCACGATTTTCTTTGGTATGACTGTAATCCGATCAGCCATCTTGTTTATCCTCCTTTACGGTGGTGTCGGTTTTGGTCCTGACTCCGACGGTTCCGTCACTACCGATTGTCACATAGCTGATAAGGCTCTGAAAGTAGTCACGGCTGAAGTCATTCTGTGCCTTCATGTATTCGGTTTGGCGTTTTGCGATCCGCAACGCCAATTCTTTTTCGATGTTACTGTTCCGATAGCGTTCTTTTGCGATCTCTCTAATGCGATCAAGGATCAGCTGCTCGCTTCCTGCGGGGGAGGCGGCTTCCGCCATGATTTCCTCTGTCATGTGCTGAATGCTTGGCGGTGTGTCCTTCTTTCTGTGTTCTTCTCCCGGCTCAAGGAGCGCACTGTTCTCGATAATCCGGTTGATCAGCATGGTGACTTTTTCAATCAGTACCGAATCGCTGATCCGCACCCGGCATCCGCATTCGGGGTTGGTGCATGTCCACCGCTCCTTGATCTTGCAGGAGGATTGCAGAGTGCGCGTCATCGGGTATCCGCACTCACCGCACTTCACCCGATCCCGCAGGAATCGGATGGTTTCGGAGTCGCTCCGCATCTGATTCGTTTTTCGCGCGATCTTGCATTGTACCGCGCTTTCGTATATTTCTTCATCGATAATCGGAGCATACTCCCGATCCCCGATGTATTTCGCATTTTCAATGATTCTTGCGATCCGCGCTTTATCCCATACGCTTGTTTTTTCGGTGTACGGAACCTTGAGCCGTGTCAGCTCATCGGCGATGTCTTTGAGAGAGTTCCCATTGATATAGGATTCAAAGATGCGTCGGATGACCTCGGCTTCCGAGTGTTCCACGACCGTTGTTCCGTTTTGCACGGTGTATCCGTATGGGATGTAGCGCGTTTTCTTCATGTTGTTTCTCCTTACAGGCGTACTGTGAATGTAAGGTCACCGATGAGCCGGAATGTCATCTCATCCCGGTTGTTGACCGTCATTCCTTTTATGACTTCTTCGAACAGCTTCGGATCGAAGGAGTCCAGTGGCTCGTCGATTTCATTCAGCCTTGCTTGCAGTGTTTTGAATTCATTCAAAGCCACATCCAAGGCAGAAGAGAGGCTTTGTATTCGTTTAGTCTTGATTTCATTGATTTGTCCGTTGATCTCGCGGGACTGTGACTCGAACACATCCGGTGCAAGGTATCCTTTAGATTTGAGCTGTTCGAGCATCAGCAGTTTGGCGTTCAGCTCTGCCATGCTCTGCGAGGATTCCAGGGCTTGCAGGTTGTTTCGCTTTTTCAGAAGGATGGCTTTTTCGGTCAGTTCAATGCTCTCGGCGATGATGCCTTCCTCGGCAAACCGAAGCCGGTTGATGATCCCGATAAAGGCATCCATGACACGGTCTTCCCGATAGTAGTGGGAGTCGCATGCCGTCCGATCTTCTATATGTTGATTGCATCCCCACACCACGCTGCCGTTTACAATCCGTCTTCTATAAAAAGTACCGCACTCAGAACACTGAATGCGGTGCGTAAACGGATATTTTGCGGGAGCCACTTCCGGTCGGGAGTACAGCTCACGGCGTTTTTTCAGAAGTTCCTGCACGGAGGCAAAAATTTCTTTATCTACGATTCCCTCGTGTGTGCCGGTTGCGTAATACTGTTCTTCCTGACCATAGTTGATGTGCTGAGTGAATGGGACTGTTGTTTCGCGGTATTTTTTCTGATACAGACTGTCGCCGATGTATTTCTCGTTCGACAGCATTTTTGAAACCACTCTGACATTCCATTTTGCGCCCTGACTTCTCGGGGAAATCGACTGTTTTTCAAGATATCTGCACAGTTCAGTCAGCGAAGCACCGTTCAGATATCCTTGGAACAGTGATCGGACGATCTCCGCTTCCGGTTCAAACGGTATCATTACCTTGTTTTCCAGGCGATATCCGAAAGGGACACATCCGTTTATATGCTCTCCGCTCTCCATCTTTTTCTTAATGGAGAATCTGACATTTTGCGAGATGGACACCGATTCTTCCTGTGCGATTGCCGCAAATGTATTGAGCAACATCTCATCGCCCATGGAAATGGTGTTGATTCCTTCTTTTTCAAAGACGACACCAATACCGAGCAGTTTGAGCTTTCGTACATATTCCAGCGTTTCCTTGACATTGCGGGCAAACCGCGAGACCGATTTTGTAACTACAAGATCGATCTGCTTCAGCTCGCACATGGTGATCATCCGCTGAAAGTTTTCTCGTTTTTCGGATGAAGTTCCGCTGAGTCCTTCATCTGCAAAGATATCCACGAGAGTCCATTCCGTTCTCGATTTTATGTATCGGGTATAGTAGCGGACCTGTGTGTTGTAGGAATTCTGCTGATCTGCAGAGTTCGTCGAAACACGGCAGTATGCAGCGACTCTTTTGTGTTCCACCGGCTTGCCGGTAACGGGGGAGATGACGGTTACTGTTGCCATGTTTCGACTCCTTTCTGCGGGTGGTTATAATACCAACCACTTTTGCAAGCACAACAATACCACATATATTTGCACATATCCAGCGCAAAGCGGAAATTCAATTGATAACTTTCAGAAAACTCAATCCGGGACGGTGATATCCGCGCCGGTCAGCTTTCGGTAATAGTTTTTTGCCCGCAAATACTGCGCCTCCGAAATCAGTTTCTCATCCCGCAGATAGCGGAGAACCCCGAGGATGTGTAGGTAGTTTGCGTTTTTCTGACTGTGTACCGCAAGCATGATCAGACCTCAAAATAGGCAGGGCTTTTGACCTCACGGAAAAATGCTTCGACCTCATCCAGCGTTTCCGCCTTCGTGTACTTTGCAAGCACATTGCCGACCTTGTCCGCATACTTGCCTGTGGTAGCACGGGTGTCAAGAATGCTGATGAGTCCCGTGTCGGTTTCGCAGCGGATCAGTCTGCCCAAGCCCTGACGGAGCTTGATGAGCATTTCGGGTACGCAGATGGTATTGACGAATTCACCAAGCCCGTTGCATTCTTCCTTTTTGCTTTCCATGGTCGCAGAGCGCATCGGGAACGGAAGTCGCGGGATGATGACGGAGGAGAGGCAATCTCCGATGCAGTCAACGCCCTCCCACATGGAACCGGATGCAAACAGCACGCCGTTTTTGCTTTTCTTGAAATCTGCAATGGCACTCTTGTTTGATCTCGTCATGCGGATGAGTTCGTACTGCGTAAGTCGATCCTTGGTTTGGCGGTACACGGCTTCGAGAACCTTGTAGGAGGTGAAAAGAATTGCCGCATGACCGTTTGTGGCTTTCACAATCTTTACGATCTCATCGGAAATCGCCGCAATGTATTCGGGGGAGTTATTTTCGGGAAGGGGTATTCCTGTCGGCATGTACAGCCGTGTGTGATTTTTATAATCAAAAGGAGATGCCGTCATACTGGTCTGACGGAACATCTTTGCGATCTGATGAATGCCGTTTTCCTTTTCAAAGAAAGAAAAATCGACGCCGTCGCTCATCGTCCCGGAGGTCAGCACAAAGCTCGAAGAGGTTTCCCACACATACTCCCGCAGAACCCGCCCGATGTTCTTCGATGCGGAGCAGATGGAGTGCAACCGGTTTTCATCGGTTTCAATCCAGATGTTGTTGCCCGATTGATTTTTGAAGGAGGACAGTTTCTTTATAAGAAGTCCGGCTCTGTTTTTGAGGTGTCGCGGTTCTTCTTTCCGCATTCTCTCGATGTGCCGGATATCCGCAATCAACGCTTCAATCAGCGTGATATCCTCCGGGTTCAGTTCAATCATCTGGCTTCTGCCGGTATCGGTATCGTCGTACCCGGCTTTCTGCTTGGCGCTTTCGAACAACTTTTCGCTATTGGAGAGTAAGCCGGCAAGAATTGCTTTGTACAGCTCAATCTTCTTCGGATTGCTGTTCAGATGCCCGACCGCCGAAACATATCGCTTGATCTCGTTTTCTGCCAGCTGATCGCCCATGGCATCCAGCGCAGCATCATGGAGCTTATGTGCCTCGTCAATAATTACGAGGTCGCTGTCAATGAGCAGGGGATGTTGTTCTTCATAGCGCATTCTTGCGGAGGTGAGGAACAGCTGATGGTTGGTTACCTGAAAATCAAACTGTCCGAAGCGGTTGCGCTCTGTCATTCTGCGATAGAAGCATTCATCCTCATATCTGCATCGGGAGCATCCCTGTACGCAGATACTGCTTTTCACGGATTCCCGCATTTTGACGGTATCCAGGTCAAAGGCTCTGTCTGCAAAGCGGCAAGCATCAAAGGCTTCCACCAGCCGGCTGTACTTTTCGGGGTACAGCTTGATTTTGTCATAGAAATCATAGAAGCGGCGTTTGCAAAAGTAATGCTCCTTGCCCTTGCGGAGTGTTACGGTCAGCGGCTTGGCGATGGCGTTGCTTTCCATGAGGATTTTTGACAGCCTCGGGATTTCCTTTTCGACAATCATTTTCTGCAGTTCAATACTTGAAGTGGAGATGGTGATCGGCGAGAATACATTGTACTTGCGTTTTTTGTAGTCCCGCGCGACCAGTGCGGCAACGAGATATGCCATGGTTTTGCCGGTCCCGACCTCCGCTTCGCAGATAGACACGGCTTTTCCGGCAAACCCTTTGAACATGGTCTTTGCCAGTTCGATCTGTTCTTCCCGAACGGCAAAGCCGTAATGCGGAAGGATCACGCGGAAGATGTTGTCGATCATATGAAGTGGCGCTACACCCTCCGACAGATAGGTTCGTCTGTCGCCGACATATTTGATGGAATCCATCAGCCTGTCCATAAGGATAGAGGCGTATTCGGCTTTTTTGACAGGACTGCCTGTTTTTCTCCGCATGACCTCTGAAGAAAGTCCTGTTTTCATGTCGATGGCATAATAAATAATCTGATGGAGCATATTAGCATGATACACAAGGAATCGCTTTTCAAAAGTAAAATCGTACTTGGCACCCGGATAAGCTCTTTTTTCTTCTTCATAACGCTCAAGAGCGTCTGCGTCGTTATAAGTAATTTCAAACATTTTCATTCTCCTGTTTTTTGAAATTGCTTTTGGCGACTGAATGGTATGCAGGAACCTTCCGGCTCCTGCACAGTGGTTCAATCGCCAAAATATAAATTTGGTTATGAACTTTCGCCGTATTTGTATCAGCCCCGGCGATGGGGCAACGGAGAGCGCAGTCGTCAGACGGCGCAGACCGTTGCCCACAGGGGAGATACCGAGTACCTCGCAGCATCTATTCCGTGACTATTTTCACGGAAACGAGGATCATATACAGTGTCGCGGACATAAGAGTTCCAGCCCGTAACCCCCGTATCCCGCATGCACATCGCGGGCTGCTTTCGCAGAAGTATCATTGTTCCGCACCTCTGTCGTCGCCTGCCGCCGATGCTGTTTATCGGTCGGTCCGGCAACACGGTTGATCGCTCGCTCACCCGATGGGTGAGGTCATGGCGCCCGGTCCCGGCGGCTCGCCCTTTCGGGCAAGGTGGGATGCTACCTCGGTATCCCTTTATTCGGTTGTCAAAGAACCTTGGGGATCATTTACCCCCTCACCCTGTATTCCACACTTTTTTCGCGTTTGGACGAAAAAAACTTAAAAATATTTTTTCAGCTTCTCGAAAATAGCGTGTTTTCGGCTATTGAGAGTCATTCTTGGAATTCTCATCGCCTTTGCAAGCTCGCGCTCTGTCATGGGTTTGTCTTTTAGAAACAGGTCATAAATCAACTGATACTCGCTCTCCGAAAGAGAAAGAAGTGCTTTCCGAAGCGTTTCAAGCTCCATCTTGTGCATGACCTCTGCGACAACATCCACAGATTCATCCGCAATCAGTTCCTCGCCCGAAAGCAGATCGTCAGGATTTCCGTCGCCCTGCATGGCATAAAGAGAAATCTCCGTAAACCCGGCATCCTCGCGGATGTCGTTGAGATACTGCTCCCGGCGTTCACCCTGACGGTAGTCCCTGATGTATTCGGCGGGAATCTCAACGAAGACATCCTCTCCGCCGTCCTCATAGTCATTGGATTTCATGAATCGCTTTGTCTTTCCTTCTGCCGATTTCAGGTAGGCGTATGCCTCCTTGCCGGAAACCCGTGAGAATCTCCGCGCATCTGTGTGCGAGCTGTATTTCCCGTTTTGATCTTCGTAATAGTAAATAGCCATTGTAATCTCCTTGAATTTTTGATTTTTGAATTTGTGGGTGAAAATCAAAAATCGGAGATTACGGGTACTTTGCTATGTAGGTCTGCCAATCGGACAACATAAAAAACGCTCCTTTCAGATTTCTCTGTCGGGAGCGTTCGGGAGTGGTATGTATCTGTTGACAAGCAAAAAAGCCACCGACAGACAGACTGATCCCACAGTTATCCCATGGGATGTTCTATCTATCGGTGGCTTCTACATGCTTGGCTTTTGCCAACTGGCTTTGCACACCAATTTCAAGGCGAGACCTGCAAGCACGACTTAACTTAGCACTGTTTCAGCCAGGCATGATGCGTCGTTCGCCGTTATTCAGTTTTCAAATAACACGCCGCCTTGGGGCAACGCACTATGTCAGGCGGACCGTTCCTTTCGGTATGGTAATCAGCAGCAAATCCTGACGACGGTTCTTGTAGCTGCGCACAAACATCGTCAGGCAGCGACCGCACTCGAATTCCGTCAGTCCCTCCCGTTGATATCCAACGCTGAGTGTTCCGCAGTTCGGACAGTACATTTGTTTCGGAATCCAGTAGGAATCATTTCTTTCGTTTTTCACAATATTTCTCCTTGCGCCGGTGGCAACAGATACAAACGTCTGCGTCATTCCGCAAAATTTATCCTTGCCTTCTTTCATAACAAACTTCTGCAATTTCTTTTTCTTTTTTCGTGAATTGACTTGACAGGCTGAGTGTTTCAGTGTATAATATAAGTGCAATAGTGAGTGGTTGTAATGATATTATACACCCGTGCTTACGGTTTGTCAATAGGTTTGGACGAAATTGCGGGTGTTTTTTGAAAGGAAATTACGATGAATTTTGCACAGCGGCTGAAAAATGCGAGAGAAAACGCACATATTCTGCAAAAAGAGCTTTCGGAGCGTAGTGGGGTAGCTCTCCGCACCATACAGAACTGGGAAACCGGGGTTCGCCGTCCCTCCAATATTGAAAGTGTAACCAAGGTTGCCAAGGTACTTGGGGTATCCACCTCCGAGCTGATCGATTCCGAGGAGGAATTCGTGATTTCGGCAAACGAAAAATACGGTCCCCGCGGAAAAAAAGGTGCGGAAACCGTATTGACCGAGGTGCGCTCCCTGTTTGCCGGCGGTGAGATGAGCGAAGAGGATATGGATACCTTCATGCAGGCGATACAGGATGCATACTGGAAAGTAAAAGCGGAGAATCGGGAAAAATACACGACAAAGAAAAACAAGCAGCGACATTCGCAATAAGACAGATACGATATAACACAGGGGGACTTTCATGACACGAATAGCCGACGCAGTCCGAACAGCCAACCGTATCATGCGGAAATATGATGAGCGTGACCCGGAGCGGATTGCCCATTACGCCGGTATTATGATCCTGCCGCAGCCGTTTGTAAAGCAGAAGGGTGCATACACGGTCATGATGCGGAAACCGATTATTTTTATCAAGCGAGACCTGCATCCTGCGATGCGCTCCATTGTGCTTGCACACGAGCTTGGGCATCATTTCCTGCACAGACAAGAGGCGATGCAAAGCGGAGGCTTCCATGAATTCAACCTGTTTGATATGCAAAACAATCAGATGGAATATGAGGCAAATGTGTTTGCCGCACAGTTGAAACTGCCGGATGAAGATGTTTTGGAGTGCGTCTACAACGGCTATGATATTGCTGCAACCGCGCGGGCATTGCATTCGGACATCAACCTTGTGGCTCTGAAAATAGCAGAACTGAACCGGAGGGGTTATCAGCTCCGGGAACAGGAATATCGAAACAAATTCCTGAAATCATAAGGCGGGAGGAAATGAAAATGCTGATGAACAGCAATGAATATTTGCAAATCATAGAAACGATAAAAGGTCAGATCAAAGGAGCGCAGTATCAGGCGGCACTTAATGTGAACCGAGAACTGATTATGCTCTATTACCATATAGGCAAAGTGATAAACGAACACAAGACATGGGGGAGTAAATTCATAGAGAATCTTGCCGCCGATATCCGCATTTCTTTCCCGAATGTCAAGGGGTATTCTGTGCGCAACCTCAAATACATGGCAAAATTCGCGGAAACTTATCCTGATGAAGCATTTGTGCAACAGGCTGTTGCACAAATTCCGTGGGGACACACTGTGGTTCTCTTGGATAGGTTTTCAGACAGCACCGTGCGCAATTGGTATATTGAGAAAACCATCGAAAACGGTTGGTCAAGAAATGTGCTGATTCATCAGATCGAAAGCGGTTTGTATGAGCGGCAAGTCCTCGCTGGAAAGATTGCAAACTTTGAAAATCGGCTGGCTTCGCCGCAAAGTGAGCTTGCTTTGCAGACTATGAAAGACCCGTATATTTTCGATTTTATTCCTTTCAGCGAGGATATGGTGGAGCGCGACATCGAAAATGCCCTGGTCAAAGACATCACCAAGCTGCTATTGGAACTTGGCACAGGCTTTGCGTTTCTCGGAAATCAGTACCACATCAATGTCGGCGGAGATGATTTTTACATCGACCTGTTGTTCTATAACCTCAACCTGCGGTGCTATGTGGTTATCGAACTGAAGACGGGTGAGTTCAAGCCAGAATACGCCGGGCAACTGAATTTCTATCTTTCTGCGGTTGACGGCATTCTCAAACGACCGGAGGACAATCCGTCCATCGGTTTGCTGCTCTGCAAGAGCAAAAACGACCTCGTTGCCGAATACGCATTGAAGGATATGTCAAAACCCATCGGCGTCAGCGAATACAAGATTACAAGCTGTCTGCCGGATGATCTCAGTAAACAGCTGCCGTCTGTTGAGGATATTCAAAGAAGAATCAAAAACTGAACGCTTGGAGAGACATTTGTAAAAAATTGATAGCAAAACGCCCTGCAGAACTCTGAAATTCTGCAGGGCATTCTTTATTCCCAACGGAAGACGCAACCGGCAAGAGCAATACAAAGGGCGGTAACTCCGAGCATGACACAGATCAGCAACAGTATAAGACAATTTCTTTTTCGTATTGCATTGCCCCCTCTTACTTATTGTCAATATGCGGCGTTCGGCTTTGGAATCGGGGCGTTACCATTTTCCCTTTTTAATCCTTCCGCCAATCAAGATAACAGAAAACACAACGACCACAATCACAGCGGAAATCCATATGGGCGAAAGCACCCATATCCAACTCCACTTAATAACTCCTAACAGCTTCAACACAATAAAGATAATCGTCAGAACGGATACGATGCCAAGCCCGCCTTGTTTTGTTTTATTATTCATACGCGCTCCTTACTTCTTTAAGATCTCTTTTATAATTTTTGTAAACTTCGGCGGCGTGCCGTAAAGAAGAACTCCCACGCGGTAAATCTTTGCGGAAAGAATGCCGATGCCGACGGTAGAGCCGATTAAGATGATAATAGAAATAAAAATTTCATACCAGGCAACCGTACTCATACAAATTCTCGTAAACATAGCCATAGGCGAAGTGAACGGAATATAAGAGAATACCTTCATCAATGCAGAGTTTACATTTCCGCCGATCATCGAGAACAGAACAACCATAAAGGCAATAATGAAAAGGAAGGTGACAGGCAACACCATCGTGCTTATATCTTCAAGCTTTGACGCGGTTGAGCCGATTGCGCCGTAAAGGAAAGCGTAAATCAAAAAGCCGAGAACAAAGAACACAAGCATATAAATAAACAGGCTTACGGGCATATCGAATATCGAAGCGATTACCGGATTCTGCAGCTGCGCTTTGTTGATATTATAAAACAGCAACGCCGACCCGAACACAAGCACAAGTTGGGTAAAGCCTACGATACAGGACGCAAAAACCTTTCCGAACATCATACTCGTCGGCTTTGCGCTCGTAATCAGAACTTCCATAGCGCGTGAACTCTTTTCGCTTGCCACGTTGGTCGCAACAAGCTGCCCGTAAAGCATAATAACCATATATAGGGCAAGTATCATTATGTAAGTATAGAAATAATTCTTTATCTGGTCAACACCGAGAGTCATCGTGTCGCTTTCGATAACCACCGACATAATATCTTTCGCCTGTTCGGGTGACAGCCCGCTCTGTATCATGGCATTGACTCTGTAAACCTCTTGCAATACCGTGTTCGCAATTGCCTGATTAGAATCCGTCATACTGAGATTGTTTACGTAATAAGTGTAAGACGACGGACTGTTCAAAACAAAAGCGCATTCTACGCTGCCGCTTGTAATCTGCGATTTTATATCGTCAAGCGTTCCGTCCGCGACCTTTACGTTATACCCCGCAAAGGCTTGCGCAAAATATTCCTTTACGGTTTCCGAAAGGGTTTCGTCTTCGGCGTACACAAGCATTACGGGAAGATCCTTTGGCGGTGTTGTTCCGGACTTGAAAGCCGATATAATATTCGGAATAAACATGGCAACAGCGATTGCGACTACAAGAAAGATCGTGACGCCTGTAAAGACTTTGTTTTTAAGATAGCCTTTCAGTTCGAATTTAAGTATTTTCCCAAACTGCTTCATCGCTCTGCCTCCTTACACTTGCGCGCCTGCGTACTCAACGAATATATCGTTGAGAGAAGGCTCAAACACTTTCACTTCGTCAATATCATAGGTTTCTACAAGCCGCTTCATCATAGATTGCTTTTCGGCGGGGCTTGTAAGCTGAATCAGCAGCGTGCCGTCCTCGCGTTCGGCGCAAGCCTCGCCCAAATCGGACTTGATCCGTTCGGGGTTTGTTGTACTTACCACTAATTTATCGCGCACGTAATTTCTCTTGATTTCTATCAAATCTCCGCTGATTGCAACTCTGCCCGCGCTGAGAATAGCGATACTGTCGCAAAATTCCTCTATGTACGCCATCTGGTGGCTTGAAAATAAAACGATTTTCCCTTGCGAAATCTGTTCCTTTACCACGTCTTTCAGGAGCATGGCGTTTACGGGATCAAGCCCCGAAAACGGCTCGTCAAGAATAACAATGTGCGGATTGTGCGCAAGAGCCGTTATCAACTGGATTTTCTGCTGGTTTCCTTTTGAAAGGGTATCGAGCCGTTTGTTGCGGTACTCTGTCATACCGAGCCTGTTAAGCCAGTAATCAACAGCCCTGACCGCTTCCTTTGCGCTCATGCCTTTCAGTTCCGCAAAATATGCAAGTTGATCAATAACAAGCTTTTTCGGGTACAGGCCTCTTTCTTCGGGAAGATAACCAAGACCGATTTTGTGATAATCAATCGGCTTTCCGTCCAGAAGCACCTCTCCGCCGTTTGCGGGAAACACGTTCATAATAATACGGATAGACGTCGTTTTACCCGCGCCGTTTCTGCCGAGCAGACCGAACGCTTTCCCGCCCTCTGCCGTGAAAGAAACACCCTTGAGCACTTCCTTCTCGCCAAAAGACTTATCAATGTTTCTGAGTTCAAGTACCATATTACCTCTCCTTACTTGTTCGTGCAATATTCATGAATTGAACCGTCGCTGTTACAGTGATCGAACTTGTAATATCTCCGGTCCAGATCGTGTCCCGAATAGAGTTAACTCTATTTTTTCAGTTCACCGATTCCCCATATTTTAGTTTTTTTCCGCCTCTTTTTTCAGTTCAACAATATCCGAAAGATCCACATCGAGTGCGTTGCAAATCTTTACAAGAATTTCCGTGTTGACATTTTCGTCTTTTGTGAGCTTATACAGCGCGGCTTTACTGATCCCCGACAGCTCCAATAATTCTTTTTTCTTCATTTTCCGGTCAATCAAAAGCTTCCAGAGTTTATTATAACAAACACCCATCACTATACCTCGTCATGTGAACTAATAATAGCATATCATATTATTGGGCAAAAAACAAGATGCTTTTGCTTAAAATCGAACCAAAAAGTTTTTGTGAAACAAAAAAAGTCATCGTTTTAATGATTTTCAGGATCAAAAAAGCAATAGCCCGGAGCGGACCTTCCACAGTGGTAATCGCGTCTTCCTTGTGAAAGACAACGCACTTGAAGAAGGCGATGTCGGCATCTTCGTTGTTATCGGCGATGCCTACATCAAAGAGTCGAGCAATAAGTGCCTGTTCTCGCACAACAAGCATATAAACCGATTCTGTCTCCAATTGCTTTATGCGAGCATCCTTCCGAGTCAACTTTTAGCGCAGATCATCAACCTTATCTTTCTCGGTGACGATGCTTGTGTGTTTTTCTGACAATGAATACTCCTTCATATTGCCGTTATATCAAAGTTCGGAGGAAAAAGTAACAGGTAAATTCGTTTCCGAATAATGTTTTTTCATAAAGAAATTTTGCCGGAACCTTTGCGTGTTTTGCACAAAAAGCGCTTGACATTATTCCATGTTGGGAATATAATATAGTCAGAGAGGAGACGTAAACGATGTACGGCATAAAATACATTTCAGCTATTGAAGCGGCGGAACGCTGGCACCTTTCAAGACGCCGTGTGGTTGCTCTTTGCGGAGACGGTCGCATAACCGGAGCGCAAAAAGCCGGGGCATATTGGATAATCCCCGAAAATGCAAAGAAACCGTCAGACGCCCGTGTTAAAACCGGTAAATATATCGGAACCCACGCGGCGGAAAAGGAATCAAACTGAAACAGAAAAGCTTTCATACACAGACCCGTAGGCGAAACAGCACAGGCAAAGCCCACGAGCCACGCATGATATAATACAAGGCATCGGCTTTGCACTGCAGGGTCGATCCTTGCGGCATTTTTACAGGAGGTATATCATGAAAAGAAGAATCATCACAATAGGGCGCGAATTCGGAAGCGGCGGTCGTGAACTCGGGCGCAGACTTTCCGAAAAATTGCAACTTGCATATTACGACCGAGAAATCGTCACCGAGCTTGCCAACCGTACTTCTCTTTCGGAAGAGTATGTTGAACGCATAACATCAGATCGGCCCTTCGCTTCATATCCGATACATATCGGGACGAGCTTCTATACCCTGCCGGATTATGCTTTGGACCGTTGCTTCAGCGTATATGCAGAGCAGCACCGATTGCTTGAAGATCTTTCCATGAAATCGGATTGTATTATCGTCGGGCGATGCGCCGACTATATTCTCCGGGAAAAGGATCCGTTCCGTATATTTGTGTATGCGGACATGGAAAGCAAGCTGCAGCGTTGCCGCGAACGCAGTCCGGCGGATGAAAATCTGTCCGACTCAAAGATGAAAAGGAACATTCGCTCTATCGACAAGGGTCGCGCGCGATACTACAATTATTTCAATCAACAGAAATGGGGCGCACGGGATAATTGCGATCTGCTTATCAACACATCGGGCAAAGATATTAAGCAAATTTCCGAAGCGGTTGCCGAATATCTGAAAAAATATCTGTTTGACTGACAGGCTGCAAGGACTCAGAGTTTGAAATAAAGCAGAGCAGATAAGCCTCGGGAGTTATACATGGGCGCAGATATATCCTGTTCTGCCGTCATACGGAGTTGTTCTGCGCAATCGCACCATCTGACTCTAACGGCAGAGCCTTAAAAGTTAATCAAACCAAGGAGGAAAATAAGATGAAAAAGAAAATTGCAGTAGCCTTTCTTGCAAGCTTGCTTTTGAATCTCTTGCTTGCAGTGCCGATACATGCCAACTCCGCTCAGCGTCACTGGAGCGGAACAGACAGCACCGGCGCACTTGTGAAAGATAAGAACTGTCCGCTTGTGGTGGATAAAGAGCTTCTGACCTTTGATGTGCAGGGGTTCCCGAAGAATTACTACAACAGTATCGAAGAATTCCTCGCCTATACAGGAAAGGTCACGGCTGAGTACGCCTTCCGCAACCCCGCCGACTATACAGTGACCGCCACGCTTGTCTTTCCGTTCGGTAATCTGCCTCATTACGGGGAATATATCTACGATTCCCCGACCGATAAGTATATCGCCGTTTCTGATACCGAAAAGTACGGTGTTAAGGTCAACGGCGAGCCGATTGATGTCGCCGTACGTCATACACTCAAGGCTTGTGGCACACCGTTCTCTTTAGACGAGGATATGCCGAAGCTGACAGACGGATATATATCCGATAGCTTTTTCCGTCCCGATCTCCCTGTATGGGTACGGCAATATTCCGTTGAAGGCATCGGTGCCGAAAACCAAGCCGCAACCGCCGCTTTTGTTCTGCGTGAGGATCCGACAAAAACACGGGTGCTGTGGGCGGAAAAGAACGGTATTGCTACGCTGAAAGACGGTATCCGAATATCCGGCTGGACAAAAACCGGGGACACACTTACTGTATATATTTTCGGTGAACCTCCGAAGGACGGTATCACATGGTCACTTTATGAAAACGGCGCGTGTGAAAAGAAAATTGACGGCAATATTACATTGAAATATTCGGAACAGATGACCTTTCGGGATTTTGCTTTCAGGGAATACGACAACAGCTCCGGCATATCGGAGAGTGATTGGTATAATGCGCAGGTTGCATTTATGAATGACGGTTCAAAGGATTGGATGTACGGCGGAATTTCCACCGAAAAATCCGCCTTTTCACTGATGCGGTGGTACGAGTATACCCTGACGCTGGAACCGGGACAGACTTTGACAAACACGGTAACAGCTCCGCTGTATCCGGCAATTGATGCAGGCTACACGCCGAGTATTTATACCTACACCTATCTGCTCTCTCCTGCAAAGACATGGGCGCAGTTCGGAGAGCTGAAAATTGTGGTAAACACACCGTATTACATGACCGAAAACAATCAAAGCAGTTTCTCTAAGACGGAAAAGGGTTATGAACTGACACTGCCGGGTCTGCCGGAAAAAGAGCTGACCTTCACCTTGTCGGAATCAGAGCATCCCCGACCTCCAAAGTTATCGCTTCCGTTCCATCCGGTCTTCCTGTTTGCAGGTTTTGCCGGCTTTGTGCTGATCGGCGGAGGCGTGATTGCCGTTGTGCTGATTATGAAAAGAAAAAAGAGCCGTAGGAAAGAGCAGTCCTGAAAAAAGCGACGCAAGCCCGATTTGTGGCAGAGCTCTGTTGCGGGGGCGTCCGTTGCACTATCTGCTGACGGCGGTTTTCGGAATACTCGGCGGACTTTTGATTGTCTTCATCTTTGAATTTCCGTCTGACGGGCTGTGGACGGCGGCATATTGGAGCACTTCCGTTTACGGCTTCTGGATATTCACGACCTCGCTTCTTGTGCTGTGGAGCGAGAAGAGACATGTCGCCTGCATCGTTTCGGGGCGAGTGTGTATAAAATTATGGTATAAACAAAATTGGTTACGAAAAAATATGATTCTTTGCGTTTTAAGATATTTGAACATTTTATAAATTTTCATAAAATCTATTGAAATACGAGCTGAGATATGATATACTAATAACGCTGGGGGAACCGGTTTCGGTTGAGAAGATTAAAATCTGACCCTTTGAACCTGTTGGTTAATGCCATCGTAGGGAAGCATAACAGAGGGATGACTACTCTAAAGGCTTTTGCCCTACAAGGCGAGAGCCTTGTTTTTTTGGTAAATTAAATTATAAAGGAGGCTAATTGATAAAAATAAAGGTTCAATCTGATTTTTACTTCCCTAATTCATCAGCAATAAACTTTAGGAGGGATAGTTTTTGAAAGGAAAATTATTTTCAATTGCCGGAATTTTAGGCATTATAGCAACATTTATTGTTGCTGTAACTACATTCTCATCTAAAGACCTATTATGCGCACCATTTATCACAATCGGCGTGCTATTAAGTATAGTGATAATTGCTTTAGGTGAATTTCTTGATTCGTATCAAAAAAATCAGAACAATGGAGGAACCAAAAAATGAAAAACAGGAAAATAAAAATTATTTCGTTTACACTTTGTCTTATTCTTTGTTTAAGCTCAATACCAGCGTTTGCCGTAAGCGCGGTTGAGCAGAGAAAGGAATTACTATTCGCAGTTGATGAAGCTTCGTACAACAATTTTCTGAGCGAACTCAGTGATCCTACTGTTATAATTGACCAATCGCAAATTGATTCATACGCAAATTCCGATATTGACATTTCGGAATCTATAATAACCAATTTTGATTTGTTTGATTATACTTCAATCTGCAATATTTCCGAATTAACACTTACCAACTACAAAGCGATTGCACTTCCTATATCAAACGAAGAAACTGTTGAAATTGCACGTGCTGCATATAATCAAGGCATTCTTGTTTATCTTTACGGTCATCTGACTATAAACAACTATAAAGAAGTCCTAAATATAGACAACTTCTCTCTTTCTATGGATATCTACGATCCTAATGAAAGCAAATGTGATACTATCGAACAAGGATTCGATGCAAATTTTGAAAGTACAGAAATTTATAACGTAATTTGTTATAGTAACAACACCCTTTTATGTAAATTTGCCGACACTCCTAAAGAAATTAATTATTTGGTAGCTGCTCTTAACAACTGCGTAGAAACAAACATTAACAGAAATACACGCGCAACCATTGTTAAAAGCGAATTTGATTTTACTACATATTGGGGGAATAATAATCAATTTGCATCTCACTTAGATTACACGCTTTATCGCGAAATGGACGAGACGGATCCTACTTATGACTATTTTGCAATAAAAACAAGAACGTGGGTAACTTCTGGAAGTGGAGAAGTAACGGGTATGATGACTAAATATTCACTTCCTTTTTCAACCGATGAACTTTTAGAAACTGGTCCGGCATCACAAAGCAATATTGGCACTCTGAGTGTTTCTGTTGGATTCGGTGATGGAAAAGCAAATGGTTCAATTGGATATTCTATAGATTTATCAGATCAAAGACCGACGATTGAAAGAACAGAAAATTATACAGATGATACAGTTGAATGGGTTTTAACCTCAAGAACTTGGTTTCCCAAAAGTATAGATGATGCTCAATTAGTCTGCGTTGCATCATGGGCATCTACTGGAAAATATGCCGGTATTAATGTTTCTTATCAAGGTGTTGTTAATATTGGACCCAATAGACAGTATCCTACATCTGCTGGCTATACAGAGATTCCTGTTCGTTTTTCATATAGCGATTAAATATCCAAATTGGGCGGCATTTTTGCCGCCCAATTTGGATTAAGTAATAATACTTAGAAATCATCATTATTTTTTCCGAAAAGTATCTGCATAAAGTTCCGTCTGCCGTAAAGAACACGGATGGTGTGAACCTTGTCGCCATCGACCTTGTAGAATGCGGTATAGTTACCGCAGACAAGGAAGCGATACGGCACTTCAAGGCTGATGATAGAGGAAAGCGGCGCACCGATTTCGGGGAAATCCGCAAGCTGACGTATGCGCTTCATAATCTTTTCAATCGTATTGATTGCCGATTGCTCGCTGCACAGCTCGTCGGTGATATACGCTTTAATCTCCTTCATATCCTCAAGGGCATCGGGCGTAAAATTGATTTTAGCCATTACTTACCCCCAGAAGTGCTTCGACCTCCGAGATATCAATATATCCTTTTTCTTTAGCAGAAGCTTCACCTTTGGCAAGCTCACTCATCAGCTTGAGCGTAGCCTGTGTCTTTTCAAATTCTTCCTTAGAATTTGAAATAGTGAAAGCTACGGAATACGTTCCGAAGGAGGCTTACACCTACAGATCCGAGCATGACTTTGCAACGCTGTATCTTGACCCGGACAACAATACCTTTTCCCTCAGCCTGTCTGTACTCAGCTCCTATTGGCCGCACGGCAGATATACAGAAAAAAGCGGATATATCATTTGCAAAGCCGCAGATAACACCGGTAACACCTATACTTTCCGCCGGGAAAAAGATTCATTGGTATTTGTCGCAGGTCGTTCTTCCGAAATCCCGCAATGGTCATCATCTGATAGAAAAACGATAGGAGGCGTTTTGGACGGCGCGGTATTTGTTGTTCTTTTTCTGCTATAATCTCTTGTTATACTGTATAGTTCACCTTGTGGGTGCATGGTGAACCCACCCATAGGTCACCGAATACAAACACTTATCCCTTGGGTGTGCGGTATTTTGAAAAATCGGGGACGGTGAACATAAGCGAGCTGTTGGCACCGCTTTTGCGGAAGCGTTGTTCGATCTTGATATACCCGTGTGAGGTCAGATCCTCAATGGCGCGCTTCACTGTGGATGGGGACAGGCTCAAATCCTTTGCAATTCTTCTTACGGACGGCCAGCATTGACCGTCCGTATTTGCTCTGTTTACGAGGTACATATACACATGGACAGCACGGCTCGGAAGGTTGTCGCTGTAAATGGAATCGAAATAATTCATTTGGTTCCACCGTCCTGACCGAGGTTGGTCCGCAATCCTTTGTGTCTTGCCGCCGCCTTTTTGCTTGAATAGTGCCGTTCCGCCATGGCTTCCTCCACACGGAAACTGCCATCCGGGATATCTTTCCCGTTGTTTTTATCGTCCGCCACATGATATTTATTGCAGATGGCTTCGCTCAGTTCCTCGCGGCTCGCGTAACAGATGGTTGCCCGGTCGCGCATAGGGACAGTGAACGGCTCTTTTTCAAATCGGATACCCCATTTGAAGAACAGCTTCAGCTTGACTTTGATGGGATAGAAGCCGGTCTTGGTCACGATAAAAGTCCCTTTCGGCAGAGCTTTCAGTTCGTCCGGAGTCATCAGCGGACGCTCAATCATCTGCAGAGAGCGCGATCCTTCGCCTTTGCTCTGTGTGACCGAACCGGTGAGCGCCGTTCTGCTTCCCATTGCTTTGGAGAGAATCTGTGCCGACTCACTGTTGGGTGCAAAACCGCCGAATACCGTCAACTGTGTGTTGTCGATAATGATCTCCGCGCCTTCCTTGCTGTAGTTTTTCTGTAACTGCGCGAAGGACTGTATGATTGGCACGATGGAAACACGGCGGGAGCGGGATGCCGAGAACATCATTTCAGCGGATTCAATGCGAGGCAGGGTGCCGAACTCGTCACAGTAGAAGACCACGCGGTTTTCAAGTTTGCCGCCGTGTTCATCGGCAACGGCAAGAATTTCACGGTAAAGCTGTTGAATCAGAAGTGATACCATGAAGTATTTACTGCTGTCTTCCTCCGGCATAATGATAAAAATTGCCGACTTTTCTTTACAAAATCGCTCGGCATCAATCTCGGTATCGTTGCAAAGGATGGTTTCAAGCTCCGAATCAAGGAACGCATTTAATCTTGAAAGTGCTGTGGACATAACGCTTGCCATGGACTGTTCCGCCGTGTTGAGCGCAGCACCCGCAAACCATTTTGCTTTGTGATCGGGTGGGAGAAGCTCCATGAGCTGTTGGAACTGATTCTTGTTCCGATTCCTGCCCGGTGCGAGAAGTTCCTGAATAATTTTGAACACCGACACGATGTGCCGTTCCTCCGGTTTACAGAATTCCGAGACGAGGAGAATGGACGCTGTGATCAAACCTTCTGCGGCATCGTAGAAGTAGCTGTTCTGACCAAAGCTGCCCGCTTCCATACCGGAGAGAATGATGGTCTTGGCAATGATTTTGGCGTACTTTTCCGCCTTGGCTTTGTACTGCACTTCATTCGTCTCGGAATACAGATCCATGTACTTGTTGACAAGGTGCAAAAGGTTGTTGCCGTGTGAGTGCATGGGATTGCGCAGGTCAATGACCGAAATGTTATAGCCATAATACTTGGAGGCGATAGAGCCGTAGTTGCGCATGATGTCACCCTTGGTATCGGTTGAGAGAAACGACATCCCGGAAGCACAGGCGTATTCAATATTGGGATAGAGCCAATATGCAGTCTTACCCACACCTGCGGCACCGATCATCATACAATGAACATCACCGGTATCCACAAGTGCCGTTGTCGTTTTCTTTTTGGATAGACAGCCAACCACAATGCCTTGCTCCTTCGGTCGGCTGCCCGGATTCTGCCGCCATTCTTCCGGGGTAAACGGAATGTGACGGTAGGTCTTTTTGATTTCGCGGTTGGTTGCCCATCGTGCGGTCCCGTGCTGACCGTTTCCCGCAGTTTTGGCTTTGATTCCTTTCAGTCCGTACAGGTAGGACAGCGCGGTGATGAGAATAAAAATGCCGCCGATGGCGGCGGATACAACAATCAGTAGTGTGATTCCTTCCAAAGCGGAACTCCTTTCAGTATGAAATTGCTTGCCCGACAGTCGGTTCTGCGACCGTGGGCGAAAGTGAAATGCTCCCGCCGAGCTGTAAACAGGACAGCCCGAGCAGGAGCATTCTTCTGATCTGCCATTCGATTTCGGTTTTGGTCTGTGCATCGCTTTTGTCCGCATCCTCACGGATTTCCTTCAGGTCATAGCCGATGGAATCCAATTGCGAGGAGATGTTCTGCTTGTCCCGGTGCGGCTTATACAGCTTTGCCATCTGATCGGCAAGGGCTTCGACCGTGATCGGCTTCCCGATCTGTCGGCTTCGTAAAACGCAGAAGGCGACAGCGGTTTTTGCCATCTCTGCGGCACAGGATTCTTTCTTTTCTGTCAAGTCTGAGGCGATAATCTGCTTTTTCAGCCGTTCCAACTTTCGCATGGTATCGTCAAACAGATCGGCAGGCATCCGCTTGTATTTGATATATTCGTCGGTGTCTTCGAGGCACATTTCTTTCAGCTCGGCGGTTTTCTCTGTGATATACGCGAGCTTCGGATGTTCACCTGCGGGAATTGCGTCTTTACCCATACGGGCTTTCAGGTCTTCGTCCCAATCCTTATGTGCGGGAAAGAGTCGGTACACCTGATACTCTCCGAGCGAATGGATGCTGTCCGCGATGCGGTATGCTCCCTCAATCCCCGCGGAATCGTGATCCAGGCAGAGATAAACCTGTTTCAGCTGCGGATAATCTTTCAGCATCCGCAGCGCAGCATGGTCGGCGGTTGAACATAAAGCAACATAGGAATGCTCCTGCCAACCTGCGGGATAGAGCGTCAGAAACGCAAGCAGATCTATCGGTGCTTCAAAAACATAGAGGCGGTCGCTCTTGCCGGAGTAATGAAACGCATATTCCGCATCACTTCCCGTAATGTTGCCTTTGAAATCCGACAACGGATTGGTCGCGCGTTTATGAAGATGGCGGACAGTTCCGGTATCATCCTTGCCGACAAAACAGACATTGTGATTGACCGCATCCTCATACATCAGTCCTGCATGGGTGAAGGTATGAATAATATCTCGGTCGATACCGCGCTCGTTCAGAAGATACGCATACAGTCTGCGCATATCCGAATGCGGAGGGGGCAGTGAGAAGTTTTTTGGCTCGGGCTTCGGTTTTTCTTTACCTGCCGCGCGGATTTCCTGTCCCGCACTCCCGCCGAGCAGACTGCGCACAGCTTCGGGATAGGTCATTCCGAAGAACTTGCGAAGGAATTTTACAGCACCGCCGCCTGTCTGCTCGTACTGGCTGTACCATTGATTCTCCCGGATCGTGACCTTTCCCGCAGGGGAGTCCCACGCAAACTCCTTGCCCGTGCGCTTTACCTGCTCGCCGTGAGCTTGCAGAAACCGAACGATGTCTGCCTGTTTTGCAAGCTCTTTTTCCTGTTCTGAAAAATGAATGTATGGCATAAAGCTCCTTTCTTGTGTTGAAACTTGTTTGTGTGAAACCCGTAAGAACGGTTTTTCACATGTTGATTGCGTAAAATGACTTGACAAAACCCTTGATTTCGACTATAATATAGTTGTACTATATATTAGTCGTATATTGGAGGTGCGTATGTTTATAAGAAGAAGTATAACCGATGTTTTGATGCGGCGGGCAAAGAACAGCAGATGTTTGTTGCTCACCGGACCGAGACAGGTCGGAAAATCCACCTTGCTGAAGCACAATTATCCCGGTGTAAAGTATTATACTTTCGATGATCAGGTTTTGTTGGCATCCGCAACAGAAGATCCGAAACTCTTTTTGAAAAATATACCCAAGCCATCGATTCTCGATGAGGTGCAGTATGCAAAAGACCTTTTCCCGTATATTAAAATCGAATGTGACAAGGACGAAAGATACGAAAACTATTACCTGACCGGATCACAGCAGATGAAGCTGATGGCAAAAGCCAAGGAATCGCTTGCCGGCAGAGTCAGCATTCTTGAGCTTCAGGGGTTGTCCATGCGGGAGATCTGTGGCATCGGCTTCAATCGTCACTTCGTTCCGACCGATGAATATATCACCGCGCGCGAGCAGGAACTCAAGCCTTACGAGAACATCTGGCAGATCATCCACCGCGGCTCATATCCCGAACTGTATGTCACCGAAAGGGAGTGGGTGGACTTCTATTCTTCCTATGTGCGCACCTATCTTGAAAGAGACATCAAGGATGAGATTGAAATCCGAGATGAGATCACTTTCACAAGATTCCTGACGGCTGTCGCCGCAAGAACCGGACAGCTTTTGAATTACGCAAATATTTCGGAAGAGGTCGGCGTCACCCAGGCGACGATTAAACACTGGGTTTCTGTTCTTGAAAAAACGGGCATTGTATATATCCTTGAACCGTACTATTCGAGTCATCTGACCAGAGCCATCAAAACACCGAAAATCTATTTCCGCGACACGGGACTTGCATGCTACCTCTCCCGCTGGAACAATTACGAGGCACTGGAAAGCAGCGCAGTGGCAGGAAATATGTTCGAGACTTTCGTGGTCAATGAAATCATCAAATCATTTATCAATGAAGGGCTGGAATATAAATTCAGTGTTTTCTATTATCGCGGAAAGGACAAGAAGAAAACCAGACAGAATGGAGAGACAATTGAAACGGAGAATGAGATCGACTTCATCATTGAAGAGAACGGAGTTCTTTATCCGATTGAGATCAAAAAAAGCGCTAAGCCTACAAAAAGTATGGCAGATGCCTTCAATGTACTGGACAAGGATGTCGACAAACAACGCGGGCTGGGCGTTATTCTGTGTCTGTATGATGAAAAGCTGTATCTGAAGGATGATCTTGTTGTCCTGCCGATAGAGTATCTGTAACTGAATATTACTGCATCGTTATCTCCGCATTTTTCTTTTCTTCAATCTCCCGGCGTTGGCGTTTGTCAATGGTCGGGAGTTTTTTCGCGTCGTCCCCGAGAATTTTATCCCGAAAGGTATTCGCGAGGTTTTTTAGAAGCCCCGTGACTGCTGTCGCGCGGACGGAGTTTGTCTGATGATGCGGTGCAGTTTTTTTCTCTGAACCATGATTTGAGGTCGTGTCGCTGTCCGTCCGTGACTCATGCTTTTGTTCTCCCGCCTGACTTATTCGTATCGCTTCCCGTATGATATCGTTTTTTATCGACTTAAATTCTTTGTTTTGCGACAGCGGAATTTTCGGCGGTATCTCGAAGGTGTAGGTGCGCAGAGCTTCATACTTTTTCTCGTACCAGAGGTCATAGAGCTTTGCAATATTCTCATCCTCGGCGAGCAGATCAACGATCTCGTCAATCAAATCTTTTATGTCCCGCTTGAGATACCCGTACACCTTCTTGCCTTTTGTGCGTGAGAGACGGAGAGAAAGCTCTGCGAGCCTGGCTTCAATTTCGGGATGCGTGTTCGGATTTTCTGCCATGTCTGCGAGTATTTTTTCAAGGAGTGTGTGCCAATCTTTTTTCAGCTCGTTCCTTTTTTCTGTCTGCTCACGAAAAATATGCTGCAGGTCGTCCCGAAAAATATGATTGCCGAGCGCAGAACGCATCTGTTCCACACCGTTTTTTGAGAGGTACCCGATCTTCGGGTCGTCGGTGTAGGCGATGACATGAATGTGCGGGTGGTGCGATTCATTATGAAAAGCACCGTACCATTTCAGGTCTTCCAGGGGAATCCGCAGTGCGTCCGCCAGCTCCTGCGTGTGAGAACGAAGGAGCAGCTGCCAAGCACGGGCGTTGTTATACCCGAGCCGTTCCGCGTCCTCGCGGCGCAAAGAGACAATCATCGTCCACACATTTCCTTCGTGCGTATTGAGATCTGCCGCAACCTCCGAGAGAACAATCTCGCCGTCCTCATCGGAAAAGAGTCCGTGTGATCCGACTTTTTCCGCACGGGGACGGGTGGCAATGTAGTCGGCATAGGTCTTCTGACGCATGGCGGAATGTGCGTTATCCTCAATGGCGCGTGAGATGAATTCCGAAGCATTTCCGATTGTCGGGTGCTGTTTGTAATCGTCATACTCCAGCATTTCCGCACTGTCGGGATAGTCCCGCAGGATTTTTGCAATCAGTTGTTTCTGATTATATGATACGGGCGCATACTTTTTGGAATCGTCGCATCGTTCCACACCATCGCGGAGTGCAATATATTTTGCGTACCCGCCGATCTTTTTTCGACCGCCGGGCTTGTAGTAACGGAACTTGGTTACGAGTTTTGCCATCGGACTGCATCGTCAAGACGAATGGTACCGTTGATTCGCTTGACCTGTTCTTCACAGCTTTCGCGCAGTTTTCTGACATCCTCACCCGAGAAACCGTTCGATGCGGCGATGACATTCATCAGCACCGCAAGCTCCACTGCCACACGGTACAGTTGAGTGCATTGGCGATTTTCACTGTCCCGTATGATATTTTTCAGCGTGGAGATGACGATTCTCGGCAGGTAGCTTGGGTTATATTCGCTTGCCACATAGCCGGAATAGAATTCAATCGCCCGCCTGACATACTCGGATACGCTGCCGCAGTTGTCTGCCTCGTGCCACTTTTTTGCCATGTCGATGGTGGCTTCGGGAATGTAGATTGAGAATCGTTTTTTGCCGTTGCCGGCACTTTCGTCGTTTTCCATCGTCGTTGCTCCTTTCTTTGTTTTCTGTCTTTGACACACGGGTATTATGGCGTAAGCATTAGAAGGATTCCGCCGCCTGACACACTGTTTTGCGGTCAAATTGCCCTTTTGACACACTGCTGCTTCTTTACCGATAGGCGTGGAAAAGGAAGCAAATGCGGTCAAAACGCGAGGAAAAGCGGTCGGCTCTGCCGTCCGCTGTGAATCCGGCAGGGCGTTTGACGCACTGCCTTTCTCCCGCTTGAAAATCGACCCTCGCAAATACCTGCTGAACCCCTCAATATAACCATCGGAACTCCCGTAAATACCTGCGTGCCAAAGAGACTGAAGGCGACAATAGTGGGCGATCCCGAGGCGAGGCTCCAACGCTCGCAAGAACCGCCCACAATCGTCGTATCAGATGTCGGTCGGGTGTTTTCCCGCACCCTCACCGGAAGCCACACAACCGCCTGAAACGGCGGGCTTCGGCTTTGCTGTATTCTTCGGCTTTTCCATGTTGGCGGGAGACCGCTTATCTATATACTCCCGCACCTTCAGCGGGACGGTCTTCCGATACAGACCGTCGATAAGTTCAACAATGACCGCTTCCGCCGTCTGATCCTTCTGCGAGAGAAAGATTTTCAGGGCTTCGAGCTTTTCGTCATCAAACGGAATCTGAATGGATACCTGTTTCATTATGCCTGTCCTCCCATCGTCAGGGCTTCGGTATTCGCGGTCGGTTCGTTGAACCATCTCGACCACTGTTCCTCACTGCAGTACCCGGCAAGCGCGAAGGAGAAATCCCGGAGACGGTGTGCCGGGCATCCCGATACTTCGATCTGTGTCCCATACGCACCGTCATAGATACGCTCAACCTTTGCGGCAAGTACATCCGACCAGTCCCGCTTGCCTTCGTCGGTCAGTGTGTTACGGTTCAGCTCTGCGATGGTGGCAACCTCGTGTTCTTCGTCCGCATCCAGCAGATGCACATCTTCGAGGTTGCAACCCATGAGAGAGAAAACGGTCAGAAGCTTTTCGGATGCAGACGCATCCTCCGGCGCATTTTGCAGGTACTCCGAAATCTCGAAGCAGTCCTCGGTGGCAATGACCGCGCCGACTTCCTCCTGCGCTTCCAGCTCTCCGAGAAGCATTTCACCAATGCCGTTGGTGGGAGAGACGGTCAAATCGAAATGTTCTTTGATGTCATCAAACCCAATCACCCAGGAGCCATTTTCGGTTTCACCGAACCTGCCCTTGATCATAAGCTCGGCAACGCGGTGAACCTCGTCACGGAGAATTTGCCGTGCCTTCGGCAGGTAGGCGGAATATCTGGCATAGAAGGAACCTTCGGAGCAGACAAGGATTCCGTCATCCTCACCCTCACCGAGGACGAGAAGACAGTGTTTTCTCTCGCCGTCATCATAGGTTTCTTTGGCATAGTCAGCGATGAAATCATAATCGTCCAGGAGCCGTTCGCTGAACCAAGCGAATTGTGCTTGATTGAGTGTCACCACTCCGACAATGTCGGCATCGGTGACTTCGGGCGCGCTTGCTTTGCGCTCAAATCTTGCTTTGAAGTTCATGTATAACCTCCGTATAGTTGTTTTAGTCGTTCTTTATCCGCATCGGTGAAGGTAACGCCGAATGCAGAAGAAATATTCTGTAGCGGATCGTGTTCCTCATCTGCATTGAGAAAGCAGTCCGCATAGGTTCTGTAGAAGTTTTCCTCACTCTCCTTGCCGATGAGACAGGAGATGTAGATCGTCTTTGCCAGTGAGGTGTCCGTCCCGGACACACCGCATTCGGCAAAGGTTGTTTCGATTATGGAAAGCTCCGCATTGTACTGTTCCATGCGTTCCCGGTATTCTGCGGGCATTGCCGAGTACACCATATCGGGGCTGACGATTTCTGCGGCACCGCCACCTGCCATCCAGCCGAACAGTCCGTACACGGCAATCACAGGAAGCAGGACAATGAACAGCACAATACCGATCACATAACCGAGGAACTTCCGTCCGTTTTTATCTCCGGCAAGGATCGCAAGCACCTTCTTGACGACCTTTGCCACTACTGCGCCTACTGCGACACACACCTTCCTTCGTATAAGATTTTTTGTTTTTCGGAATACTGACTTTATGTCGTATTACAATTATCACGCCATAGCTAAACGGCTTATCCGCGAGGGCAAGCTGATCCGATGGTACATTGCCGACCGTTACCACAACATTGCTCCCGCACTCGTTCTTGTTTTTGATGATGACCGTCATCCCGTCATGCCGATCCGTGAGTATCGGTGGGAGGAGTATCTTCCGCTCCTGCAGAATCTTCCGTAAGCACTTCACCTTCCTCCTGCATTGCCGAACAATTTGGCTTTGTATTCGGGAGCATTGACCTGCAGGAGGTATCTCTCATTTCCGCACTTGAAGAGACAAGTACCGCGTTCCGGGTACTTGATGAGATCGTACTCCGATTCCTCGAGCTGCAGAGCGTCCATATAATCACGGGGATTGACATTGCCGCCGTTGAAGAGGAACTGATGCGTCGGAATGGAAAAGAGGGGCTTTGTCATCTCCTTGATTTCCGGTAATAAAAAGTCCTCGATGTTCTGAGACGCCAGAAGAATCGAGGAATCTTTTTTTCGCACGCGCTTGGAAGCGTTGCGGATATATTCGATTGCTGTCATGTTCGTAAGGAACAGGTACAGCTCGTCGATGGAAGCTGCCGTATTGCCTTTCGTGAGGAGCTTATGGTTCATATACGAGAGGATATTGAACAGCATCGCATTCTTGAGCTTCATATTGGCTTCCATGAGTCCTTTGACCCCGAACACGATGAAACGGTCGTCGTTTATGTTGGTATGCCCGTTGAAGAACTTGCTTTCCGCACCGATGCACATGGAGTTCAGCCCGAGACAAAGCTCGCGGAGCAGGTCTTCCGTGAACAGCGATTTCGATCCTTTCTCATACCTCTGGTACTCGCTCTCCACCATGGCGTACAAATCAGCCATTACGGGATAGTCATCGGCTTTCAGCTTATCGTAGTCGGTATTGTCTGTGATGCCGAATTTGGCATAGAGGCGGGAGAGCAGAATTTCAAGCGCATCGATCTGTGCGTCGTCGAAATCTTTGTAGACTCTGAAAAAATCCTTGAGGTAGGAGATATGTTGCGAGAGTCGGGTGGCTTTGCGGAATGCCTCGGGCGAGTCCGTATCGGCTTCGCCCCCGTTGTCCGACCATTCTTTTGGTTCTAACGGGTTTATGATATATTCACCGGTCATAAGATCTACATAGCAACCGCCGAGGTTGTTGCAGAGATCCTCGTATTCCTGCTCGGCATCCAGGCAGATGACAGACTTTCCGGACATTCTCGTGTTGGTCAAAATGAGTTTTAACAGGTACGACTTGCCCTGACCGGAGTTGCCGAGAATGAGAATGTTGCTGTTGGTCTTGTCATCGGCACGCTGATCAAAGTCCGCTATGATGTTGGTCCCGAATTTATCCTTGCCGAGATAGAAGCCGTTTTTGTCGGTCTTGCCGGAGTAGTTGAATGGAAACAGGTTTGCGACCGCCGATGCCGGAAGGACGCGCTCATACTGCGTACCGAAGATGTTATAGCCACACGGCATACAGGCAATGAAGCCTTCCTTCTGCCGCATAGACAGATGATCGACTGAAATCTTTTCGCGCGTCATCTCCATGGAGACATCCGATTGCAGTTCGCGGAGCTTATCCAGGTTCCCGGCAGACAGCTCGATGAAGACAGCGCAATGCAGAAGAGGCTCACGGTTCTTTCGCAGTTCTCCGAGCAGTTCCACCACATCACCGAGGTTGCCTTCTCCCGTGACCGAATCTTCAAGGTCGTTGGAGTTTGCAAGGAGCTTATTTTTGCGGCTCGCGTTTTGCAGAATCTTTCGCTGCTCCACGCCGTCTACCAATCGGGTGTACAGGTGAACGGTCACTGCTTCCTTGTCACCGAAACGGGCGAGGAGTGCCTGATCGCTTGTCTGCGGCGGATACTCGCGTATCGCCCATACGGAGCGATAGCTGTCCCCGCAGATGAAGTGATCCACATTGAAGCGGATGGCAGAGGGGACCGCCATGTCGAAGAAGTCTTTTACATAGGCTTCGCTGTGCGCGACTTCTTCGGGAAGTTGTTTTTTCTTTGCCATAAGAGTTCCTTTCATAAAGAAAAACCGCACCTCTGCTGAAGTGCGGTTATCGTAGTTATTTGGTTAATCAAAGCATGGTCTGCCCGCCGAATTGTGTCTGTACAATATCGTCCAGCAGGTCAATGCGCGTCCTGAGTGCATTTGCCAGTGTATCAATCCGTATCGGTTCCATATACTCGGACTTTTCATACAGCTCTCTTGCGTAGTCTTCAATGCCGTCGAGAGCGGACAAGTCCAGCCATGAGAAGTCGGTCACAAGTTCCAGATTCTCTGTGGGATTCTTCTTCCACAGCGGAGTTTTGATATTGCTGTCATCGTCTGCGTGCATCTCACCCACGACACGGTTGAACCACATGGAATTGCCGTTGTCGTAAAGCGGCGCAACGCCGACCCATTCCAGCGTGACCGCGTTGCGGATCAGTCCGAAGTTGTTCAGGTGCCGGTCTTCGTTGACAATCAGATAATCCAGCACAAGCATTTGTTCCAGCTTTTCGCGGGCATCGGCAATACCGAGCTTTTCGCAGCATTCGATATAAAATTCATATTCCGATTGCTCGTTCCGCTTTTTGAACGCACTCATCACCTGTGCCGCCGCAACAAGGTCGGTTTCGGGAGTGATAAAATCCTCGCACCCGGAGCAAATCTCACCGTGTTCCGCGATCAGCGTGTAAGGTACATGCGGGATGCCGAGCCGATTGGCAATCTCGGACGCAAGCACCTCGTTGTAGGCTTCCTGGCGATAGGGCGCACTGGAGTCCTTAAGAAGCACCCGCTTGCCGTCGATGATCTTCCATTTCTTTTTGAGGTTGCCGTTTGCCGTGTTGTCGGGGGATACAAGGCTTGTGCTGTCGGAGCCTGTGCCTTTGCCGAACAGGATATTGCCGATGTCCTCCGAGAAGGCATTTTCAAAGAAGTTTACCCGGTGCCAATCCAGCGGTTTATCGGTCGGAGAAATCCAGTATTGATCGGACAGGCTAAGTCCGAAGCACTTTTCGATCAGCTCCTGCGGGGAGGACAACTCCAGCTCCTCCAGCACATCGCGGATACCTTTTCGGCTTGCGGGAATGGAACGCTTTGTCCACCAGCGGTTGAGAGCTTTCCTTTCCACGCCGATTTTATTATAAGTGCCGAGTGGCAAATGCTCTGCGTGATGAATTTTGCCGAGAGAGACGATGTTGGAATATTCGTCAAGTTCCAGATCCATAACCGGGATGTCGCGGTGCATAAGGGTATACAGCATGAGAATTCCTCCTTTCCTTGTGATTATTATTTTTTATTATACCATTTTTCTCTTGGAATTGCAAGAGAAATGATGTTAATAATGCGGCATCAGAAAAAATTAGTCCGGGATAATCCACTTTTTAATCATTCTTTCGCCGTCCACATCATCGATAGCGTCCTCAGTCATGTGACCGAAGTACCGCGAGAGAATACGCTTGATATCGTCCTTTGTTGCTCTGCGGCAGTCGAAGCCCTGATCGTTGATCTGCTTTTCGAGCCGATTCAGTGTTGCAAAGGACTGATCGTTTGCGTTTTTCACACGGTAGGCGAACATGAATTCCCGCGCGGTGGACATCTGCAGCTGAATGTCGTCGAGGAATTTCATATCCTTGCGGAGCAGAAGCTGTACCTTGAGATTGGTTTCTTTTTCTGCCCTTCGTGCAAGGGAGAGCTTGTTGTACTCAAAATTCTCACGGGCATCCGAGCAGATGATCTCTATGTCGGGCTGCACCGACAGCAGCTGCATCAGATGCTGAATCTTGATGGCGACACTCTGTTCCGAGAGTACCGAGATGTTTGTCGGCTGCACAAGGAAATATACGATTTCGCCCTGCGATTTGGTCTGAAGCCCGTTGCGGGAAAAGTTGCTGATGCCGATCAGCTCGGCGGTGGATTGTTTTCGTTTAGCCATCTTCGCGCTCCTTCCATTCAAAGTATTGCTGTGTGGATACAAAGTACCGCCAAGCGCGTCTGATAAAATCCAGAACCGAATACTCGTCCATCCGTATGGAGAGGAACGCATACCCGAGCGTCAGGGCGGCAGGAAGGATGAATCCGAGCTTTGCCCATGAAACCACCGATATGGTGAGAGCGATGGCAAGGATGATGACATCCTTCAGATTCCAGAACCACAGCTTTGCCTGAGTCCGCATATTCTGCGGGTAGATATACTGTTTTTGCATTTCTTTTCTGTCTTCCTCTCTGTATTATTTCTTTGCAATCGCCCGTCCGAGGTTGATCGCCGTTGTCGTCGTATGCACTGCACTCATCATGTTGACTCTCATGCTTGTGTCCAAGCCGAACTGCTGTGCGATACGAGGCACTTCGTTAGCCGCCAGCATAACGCCAAGACCGAGAAGTGCGTGCGTCTGCATGGTAATCATGCCGAGCAGCAGAAGCGTCGTCTGCATGAATGCCGTAAAGCAGATGGCAATAATCTGTTTGCACCAACCGGTAAATCCTTCGGAGTACCCGCGCGGAAGGCTGAACATGTGAAGACTCCCGACCGCAATCTGCGTCAGGAGAATGCCCCCGCGTTTGATGTTGGCAAAGAAGCACTTGATGACGCAGTAGCCAAGACAGATCAGCATCAGGAGTGCCAGAAGCGCATTTTTCGTCGATGCTCCCGGTACGCCGATAATGGTGAGTGCCTGACGACTGAGGGTATCAAAGTTGACGTTCATACCGACAACCTCGCCGACGAGGTCTTTGGCAAAGGTGTTCTGCAAATTGACCGCAAAGCGGAAGAGCTGCACCGGTACGACCGTGAAAAGGTTTACGGCGAGAAGTCCGTATAAAAACGGGAGAATCTGACGCTTGATGTTGATGCGTCCCATGGATTGATATTCAATGGCGATATCAAATATGGCAACCACAAGTCCTGCAATAAAGAGTCCCCAGCCGAACAAAGAGAAGAATTTCAGGGCGGCCTGCACCCATGACAGATCGAACAGGTTTGCACCAAGCTCGGTCATCATCGTGAAGAAGTCTGCCAGGGCGTTATACACGGAGGTATAGAGCCAGTTCATGAACACGCCCCAGATGCTTCCCGATACGGTTTCCCATACGCCGGACAGCGCGGAGCTGATGGCATTGCCGATTCCGCTGATGAGGTCTGATATCCAGTCAAACAATCACGCATTCCTCCTTTCAAAAAATGTGGGAGAGGCAACAAGCCCCTCCCGTTTGTACGGTGTTGTTTACATTCCGAGAATTTTCCAAATGTAGAGCGGACAGGTCAGAGAGAAGACCAGGGTGGCGAGAAGAATCGCCGGCGCACCCCATTCGAACTGACCGTGCTTGCGGTAGTCGAGGTATGCAGTCGAAACCTTTACGAAAAACAGCACGGCGAGGACGAGGTCGATGATCGGGAAAATGACTTTGTTGACAACCGACTTGATCTGTCCGCGTGCCGCAATCCAGGTATCTTCCACAGCACCCGCAACATCACCCTCCGCTGCAAAAGCGGTTACGCTCATCACACTGACGAGCATAAGTATCGCAAACACTGTGAGAAGAATCTTTTTTGTTTTCTGTTTCATTTGAAACCGTCCTTTCTTTATTTAATTGCCGACATAGTAATCGTCGTAGATGGTACCGTCAATGGTCAGCGTATTGGCATTGCGAATTGCTGTAATCATTCCGGCGGGAGTCCAGATCTGCGTTGCCGTTACCGAAACGGTATAACTGCCATCCTGTACATACACGGGAATGAAATGCACACGCTCATTCTTGTCCGCGTTGGGATTCGCAATAAACCCATAAGCGCCGCCGACTTTTTCAAGGGTGCGGTACTTTTCGCTTGCAACAGAATACCCGAATTCAGGAAAAGTCGCATACACAATCTGCGCTTCTGTATAGGCATCTGTACCAGGCATGATATAGCCGGATTTCGCAACAAGGGCGGGATTCCAATTCAGCGTGATGCCGTACCCGGATTTCATTTTCCATGTCGCTCCGACCTTTTCAGCGGTCAAACAACCCGAACCGGGTGTTACAGTGGGAGTTGTATTGCCGACCGTAACGCCGTAGGTTTTCAGCATCAATCTGCCGTTCTCATATACCCACATATTCCAGGTTGCCGAACCGGATATGGCAGTGGGCGGATTGGCATTCGGCGAATATCCTGCAGGTGCGGTCTTTTCAAATCGGGTGTTGGGAGTCTGTGAGGATGCAACTGCTGTTGCCACGACTGCATATTCAGTGGTATTGTTGTCGCTGTTCTGTTCCTGTCCTGCTTTTGCGTGCGTAACCGTGCCTTGACAGTAGTAGGTTGTTCCGGCACTGTTCATGGGGACAGTCCACTTGAAGTAGACAAGGTTTCTGCCGTTTGCGGGGATTACAACCTTATCCCAAGTCTGTTGGAAAATGACCTTGACCGTACCGTTTTCCAATGCGTACACAAGGAAATCGAACGACACATTATCTTCGGGCAGAACATCCGATGAGCCTTCATTATTCATGTAAAAGCTCGAAATGACCTGCGATCCCTCTGTGTATTCGCCGTTCACGGATACCGTGGAAGTTGAAGTTTCAACCACTTTCTTGACAGTGAAGGTTGCCGATACGGAATTGTTGCCCGTGCGCGTTTCGCTATTATGATCTGCCCAATTGATTCTTGCAACAAGCGTCTGTGTGCCGAGGCTCGCGCCGACATTCAGCGTAAACACGATATTCTGCACACCGTAAGCCGAGAAATTGACCGTAGTCGAATAGATGACTTCACCGTTCAATAGCACTTCAACAGGGATATTCGTGTAAGGCAGATTTCTGTCCCAATTGTCCACTCGGAACTTGACCGTGACCTTGCCATACTGTTCGATCTCGTCCGGTGTCACCGTGAGATCGCTGACAGAAAAGTCGTAGTTTCTCTCCTGCCAAACTGCGTAAAGCGTTACATCTTCCTCAGCGGTATAAGTTGCGCCGGGAGCGTAAACAACAGACTTCGATGTGCCGTCGGTCACCCAACCGAGGAACACATGATTCGGTCTTGTGGGAATCGCAACCGTCAGGATGAGATTCTGCCCGTGTGTCTTTCTCTGCGAATTGGGAGCATTAGAGCCGCCGTTTGCGTCGAAAGACACAGTATAGGTGTTGATCTCCCAAACCGCATAAAGCGTCACGCTCTCATTGGCAGTGTAACTGCCTCCCGCCTGATAGGTTGCCGATGTCGCGTTCGGATTGGTTGCCCAACCCCTGAAAGTGTAACCGTGCCTCGTGGGGATTGTAGAAGTCAGAATCAATGTGACATCCTCGGTCTTGATCTGACTTGCAGGGGTGTTTCCGCCACCGTTGGCGTCATAACTGACAGTGTAAGTTTTGGGTACATATCTCCAGACGGCGTAAAGCATTACACTTGCTTCGTCGGTATATCGTTCACCCGGTGCATATTCCGATGCCGTTGCGCCCTTTGATGTCGCCCACCCCAGGAATTCATAATCGACTCTCGTGGGCTTGACCGTGGAAAGCGTCAGCGGAACCCCATAGGTTTTGCTTTGACTTGCGGGGCCACCCGAACCGCCGTTGGCGTCGTATCGGACAGTATACGATTCGGGAGAATACACCCACACGGCATAAAGTGTTACACTGGCATTGTCGGTATAGCTACTACCGGCGAAGTAGCTTGCGGAAGTTGCATTTCTGTCTTTCGACCAACCGACAAAGCTGTAATTTCGCCTTAAAGGTATAGCATCGGAAAGCGTGAGTGTTAATCCGTAAGTCTTTATCTGACTATTTGGAGCACCACTTCCGCCGTTCGCGTCAAAAGTGACAGTATATGTTTCCGGACTGTATTTCCAGACAGCATACAGTGTGACTGATGCGTTGTCTGTATAATCTCCTCCTGCATAGTACGAGGCAACAGAAGCAGTACTGTTCGTTGCCCATCCTACAAATTCATAGTTACTGCGATACGGAATGTCATTTGAAAGAATAAGCGTTAAATCGTGAATTTTTGTCTGTGATGAAGGTGCGCGGCTTCCACCGTTGGCATTGTAATTCACCGTATATGTTTTTACGGAGGATTTTGTATATCCGCACAAAAGACATACTGATGTGCTTTGACTGTCAACGGTCGTCGTAATGAAATCGTGCGATTCATAGTACCCTGTTCCTATCGACGAATTGCAGTCGTTACAGTAAAAATATTTTTTATGCTGGGTAGAACTATACTGCTGATATTTTCCCGTTTTGTTGTGACTGAAGTATTCGTATGTTGAATAGTCTCCGTGTGTGCAGTCTTTTGTTCTTCTGTGTGTGGACTCACTGTAATATTCTAAATTGCCGTATACATACGGTCCGTGCGTCGTGCCTGATGAAAGAGTCGCTTTGCAGATTCTGCACACATTTCTCCATTTGCATCCGGTATCCCACACAGTATCAATTGACGGGTGACTGCATTCCCAGACAGCATAAAGAACCGTGCTCGCATTTGCCGTATACTGTCCTCCAGGCTGATAGCTTGCCGATGTTGCATAGCGACTTTCAGACCATCCCTTGAATGTATATCCGGATTTCGTAGGTCTTGTACTCGAAAGTGTCAGCGCGATATCTTTGGTTTTTGTCTGTGATGAAGGTGCGCCGCTACCTCCATTCGCGTTATACGATACCGTATATGTGGTCGGTGCGGGAGGAGCATCTTTTTCCCAAACCGCATATAATGTTCGGCTCGCGTTGTAGTTATATGTGCTTCCGGGCTGATATGTTGCACTTGTTGAGGATGAGGAAAGCCCCCAGCCTTTGAAGGTATACCCACTTCTTGAAGGCTTTCCGTATGAGAGGGTAAGCGGCACATCGTTATACTTTATCTGAGACGACGGCGCTCCGCTTCCTCCGTTTGCGTCATAGCTTATCCTATACTGATTAGCAGTCCAGACAGCAAAGAATGTCGCATTGTAGTTACCTGTAAAAGTGTCTCCCGGCTGATAGCTTGCAGAAGTAGCCGAATCGTGCATTGCCCATCCCGCAAAAGAATATCCGCTTCTTGTCGGTCTCACCGATGATATTGTATAGTTCTTTCCTGATTCCTTGGATTCCGACGACGGTGCCCCACTTCCCCCGTTCGCGTTGTATGACATTGTATATATCGTTTTATAGTAATATATATTTTCAGACGACGATCTCGAAGTTGTTGAGAATCGTCCCGACGCAACAGTTTTTGTTGCGGTATAGTTCGGAAATGACGGACAGTTCTGCGTGTAGCTTGTACCGGGCTTTCCGCCGAGCACAACCGCTCGTGCAAGCGCGTTTCCCGTAGCTCTGTCAATGAAGTTTATCGTGTGGAATGTCACATCAGTATACTCGACGGTATATGTGGCGCTCCCCTTTCTGTCATAATTCGATGATGGAAAGCTCTTATTCATCATATCGTATGTGACAAAAGAATCGCCACTGTTTTTCAGGACATATCCTGAAATTGATGGTGATTTTCTTCCAGTACTGCTACTGCCTGAATTTGCCGCATTCACAGTAAAAGTACACGGCGACGCAATCTGCGCGCCTTTTCCGTTCACATAATATATTGTACATGTCATCGTGTATGTGTATTCGGCAAAGGCAGGCACTGCCATCACAGAAAGCAGCGTGACTGCCGCCAGCATCAGTGCAAGAATTTTTGTGACTTTCTTCATCTCTCTCCCTCCTTGATACCGGGCTGAATTACGACATCCCCAACAACACCCGGCGTGTCATCGTGAGGATCGTCCTTCGGTCTGACGACATCGATAGTGATATCAGCGGGACTGCTGTCCTCCGGCTTGTCCGTTCCCTTGCCGTCATCGGTAATGGGCGGAATCTCCGGTGTTGTCTGATCCGGTGTTGTATCTGTTGTATCCGTTGTCTGCTCCGGAGGCTTTACATCCGGATTGTTTCGGTTGCTGTTTCGGATAATCCCCATCACGATGACGCAACCGATCATCAGCAGGGTGATCGCAATCGTAGCGACCATCATAACATTATTTTTCTTTTTCATGTTGGTTCTCCTTTAATACTTTTCGTGAAGCACAGCATTGATCTCCACAGGAATCGGGATCTCTGCCACAACTCTGCCGAACGCGCGGAACGGAACGGTCATGGTGTACCGGACAGTCACGCCGATGCTCCCGCTGTCCGCCGCCGTAATCTCCGGTCGGCTGACGGTATAGGACGCATCGCCCTTGGAAACGGTCTTTTCGGTGATTCCGGCATCCGCAAAGCCAAGCGTGCCGTAAGCGCGGCGGACAAGCTGTGCGCGGTCGATATGACTTGCATACGCTTCTCCCTGTTTGAGTGCGTCATACTGTTCCACCGCATATTTGGTCACAAGGCCGTCCAGCGCCAATCGGCTTGCTTCCTTCTCGCTCCTCACAAGGCTGAACACAAGTGAATACTGCACGGACACGGCGATCATCATTACCACCGCAAGCACCAGAACGCAGGTCAGGATATACGAAAAGCCCTTTTTGTTTCTGAGCATCTTCATATTCCGCCTCACTTCCAATACACACGCGACAGTCCCGACTGCGTGACCGTGACCGAGAACGGGAGCGTAAATGTCCCGAAGCCCTGCAAGGTAATCTCATGCGTCAGCGTACAGGTGATGATCTCTCCGAGCTGCACCTGCTTCTTTGTCGCATTGTAATAGGTCGTGTTCCAAGTGACCGTTGGCGTGATGCCCGTTTCCTCGCAGAGTTCCGCAAATCGCTGTTCCACTTTCTCCCCGACTTTTCCCGTAGAGGTCGCTGTGGCGATCAGTTCCTCACACATATACCGCATATCCTGCTTCAGGGTGATTGCCGACCACAAAGAAATGGCAATGACCAGCACAAAAACAAGAACAAGCACCGCAACGGCAAGGTCAATATAGCCCTCGCCCCGGGTGCTTTTCATAATCCTTTTCATTTTCATCCGATCACCGCCTTACATAATGCCGCTAAGGGAGTTCATCAGCACCTGCCCGATGACTGCAATGTAGATGAGCAAAAAGCACATCATCAGCGCCATCGACAGCTTCTTGACCTTGCGCGGCACAGTGTTCGCCTGTGCTTTGAGGTTCAGCCTTTGCAATTCTTTGAACTTCATCGAAAGTGATGTCCAGAGTGCCGTTGTATCCGCAGAATTCTCCACGGTTTCCAATGCTCTCACGACTTCACTCAGCCACGCCGAGCCGATGCGCTTGTCAAGGGAATCCAAGGCGTTGCGAATATTGCCGCTGCTTCGCATTTCGGCAACCGCAATGAACAGCTCCTCTTTGAGTTCGGGATGAGCTATCGGGATATACGACTCCAGAATATAGATGATGTCACGGCTGTGCGTGAGCAGTTTTTCAATGTGTCCGACCAACCTCGGCAGTTCGTACTCGATATTGGCTCGTTTCTGCCTGATCTTCCGCGTCACATTTTTGGATTCCGAGAAATACACGAAAAGCGCGATACCGAGAATAAGAAAGCCGAAGAATACGGAAATAAAAAATGCCGGAATTGCAAGAATTCCGACCATGAGCGCTTTGACAATGGCATCCGCCATATACTGCTCCGGCGTGATCTCCATATTCGCCGTGCGCAGGTCAATCACAAGATTTGCGCGTTTGAACTCGTTCAGATGCAGCTTCCCTGCCAGCTTGGTAGCAAAGTCCCGTCGGTAGAGTTCGATGACGCCCGTCTTTTTCTTGCCCTTCCGTCCGACGCTGTTTGCCGCTTTGGAGGCTTTCAGTGAGGGAATCTTCATCAGGTCCGCCAAGAGGAACCCGACACCAACTGCGGCAATCACGCCGATGATAATCTGTAAAACAATCATACGCCCTCCTTATCTCCGGTACTCGACCGGCTTACAGTATTTCTGCATCCTCAAAAAGGTAAAGAGCATAGCCGCGCCGCAGATTGCCAGCGTGACCTTGCCGAAGGTCGTATACATGAGCGCTCCGTACCACTCTTTGTTGAGAAAATACAGAAGCGGGATGTTTGCAACAACCATCAGCGCCATGATATAATATTCTCTTTTGTTCTCCGAGATCATAACCTTCAGTTCGGCGTTGACGATACGCATATCCGTCAGTTTTTCGACTACGGGGTAGAGCGTTCCGATCAGTTGGCTATCGTCCTGACACGAGATCAGGGTATCGCACCATTCCTCCCACACACAGTCCTTTACCCGTTCCCGCAGGTGACAGATTGCCGCTTTGACATCGGGATTGATGACCGAGATTTCCACGAGGAAGCTCTGAAACAGTCCCTTGACGGGCGGTTTGAGGTTGTCGATATTCTCCTCCACCGCGCTTTTGAGGTTCATAGTGCGCTCATAAGAAGAAGTGATTGCGGAAAGTCCGGTTTCCAGCTCTAACTTCACCTGCTCCTCATACTGTTCCACAGTACGAAGCAGATAAAGAAACGGGATCATGGCAAGTGCGATTGCCAGAACGGGAGCCAGAAACGGATTCCCGATAACGATGGCACCGACGCAGCCGAGAATCATCAGAAGCAATGCCACGGCACACGCCACGCCGAAGGATTTTTCCTTTCCCGTATCGGAAAGTGCGCGGCGGATCTTATCCAGCCACAGCACCAGCTTGTTGGTTCTTTTCTTGCCCCTCGCGCGCATTGCATTGTCGCGGAGACTCTTTTTCCTGTCCAGGATAGCGGAAACATCTGCGCCGATGCTCTCCGGCGTCAGTCCGAGGATGCGGACAATGCCAAAGGCAATCAGCAGAAAACTGATTATATAGACGACTGTCATTCTGTTTGCTCCTTTCCGGTGTACTGTCCCAGCAGTTCCTGCGGTACACCGCCGCGCAGGAGCTTTAAGCGAAGAGAATCGGAGATCGGGTTGACACGCTCAAATTTTCCCTCCACGCGGAATCGCCCGTTCTCATACTCGTTGCAGTAAATTCTGTACTGCCACAGCTTGCGGTAAATGAGTTCCCCGTCGTCACCGACCACGCACTCGGTAATATCCATCACCTTACGGGAGTTATCCTCCAGCTTGTGCGCAAAGACAACGACCGGAAAAGCAAGCGCCGCCTGTTGCAGCGACTGCTTCTCAAAGTTCTGATAGGCAAGTGAAGCGATTCGGCGATGCGCAAAACGCCCGCCCCCGCCGTGCACGGTGGATACCACCGTATGGTCGGTGGAGCTGGCTTCAATGGCACTGTACGCTTCCCGGTCACGCATTTCTCCTACACAGATAATGTCCGGATCGAAACGGAGTGCCGCCATAAGCAGTTGTGCCTGCGTGATGTTATATGCCTCGTTATCTGACGGGCGGGAGATGGTATGCACCACATTGTTGATAACCTCCCCTGCTCCGTTCCGCTTGACAAGCGACAGTTCCCTTGCGCCCGATTCGATGGTATAGATACGCTTATTGTCTGGAATCCCGGCAAGCAAAGCATTGAGCAGTGTGGTTTTACCGGAGGAAGTTCTGCCCGCAACGACAAATGACACGCCGTATCGGATGCAGGTCTCAAGGAAACCGAGCATTTCCTCCGTCAGTGTGTTTGTGCGGATGAGGTTGTCCCTGTCCACTCTCTGCGGGTACAGTTTACGGATGCTGACGGCAATCGCGCGTTCTTCATCGACCACAGGCTTTTTTACCGCCGTAATACGGGTATTGTTCGGCAGATGTCCCTGTGCCAGGGGTGACGCATTGTCGATAATCATACCCGAATGCTGAAGCAGCTTTTTGACCACATCCTGTGCGTGCTGCGGGGAAAAGAAATGCTCTTTGGTCTTTTCAATCCGACCGTCGAGGTGTGTAATGGCGATGTCGTCCCAGCCATTGATGTTGATCTCCTCTACATCGGGATCGTCGAGATAGCGCGTCAATACCGAATACTCCGCCATTTCCGAATACAGTCTTTCGGCAAGCGTCTTTTCGGTATAGCCGTCCACCGTAAACCCGGTGTCATAGAGGTACTGCGCGATATACGCTTTGAGTTCCGCCACCTTGGTGCGGTCAATGAGTGCCGCCGCATACTTTCTTGAAATATGCTGCTGCACCATACCCGCAAGGGAGGCTAAATCGATTTTCGGCATACGCTCACCTCAATTTCTCGGCAATCATCCCGACCGCCTGCATAAAATGCCGATCCTTCAGCACCTCACTCATACTGCCCTCCAGACTCTGTTCAGCAAGCGCCGCAGAAAACGGGAGTGTGACCGTAATCTTTCCAAGGTGGCTCCTTGCGTCCGCAACCGGCATAGCGAAGGTCTGATTCGGGGTGTTCATGACGGTGATCTGTGTCGGCGGCATATATCCGCGTGTCATGAAGTGTCCCGACTGCGACAGCACGTAGGAAAGGCATTTGAGATCGGGCGTTACCAATCTGACGCTGTTATCAGCAGTTGCAAGTGCCGTCTGCGTCAGAATACTGTCCTCCGGCTCACTCATGCAATCGACCAACACATAATCCGTATTGGCGGCAAGGATATTGAGAAAGGACAGCGCCTTTTCCCCGGTATATGCCGGGTGGCTGTGGGCATTCTCCTTGTCACGATAGCCGAGAACCCCGAAGTTTTCCCTGCCGCGCAGAAGCGTGGTATAGGAAAAAATATCGTCCGCCGTGATCGTGGTTTTGGCAAGCAGTTCACCGAGCGAGTAAATATCTTCACTGCGGTATAAGGGAAAGACAACAGGCATGGAGGGGGCAATGACATCGGTGAGGACAGCAACGACTTTGGTCTGTCTCCGTCTCCCCGTCTCATACAAATGCCCGGCGAGCTTCATGGTGAAAGCCGTCTTTCCGCTATTCGGTGTCCCCCATACTGCGATAATCTTACCCATTGGTGTCCTCCTGCGAAGTGGTTTCCGACGAGTGGGACGCAAGATAATCTTCCTGCACCTTCAGGTACTGTTCGGCGACTGTCTTATCCCCTCGGCATACAAGAGAAAAATGCAGGGTCGTTGTGGTATTCAGGTAAGCAAGCAGCTTTGCCTGATCGGGAGAGGCAAGCAGTGTGACCGTGATTGCCTGTGTTGAGTCGGTTTTCCGGTCACTGTCCACCGAATCGCCGGTTGTGGTCGTAATGACCTTTACATACCGGAGTTCGGGCGGCACATGGGACTGATTCGTCTCCTTGTCATAGACAATGACGCTGACAATATCTCCGTTCCGGAGCTTATTGGACAGCCCCTGCGCAAAGGACGCGATATTGACCGAGATGGCAACCTTGGTTCCGTCGAGGGCGGACAGCACATCATCCGCACTGTTGCTTTTCTCCGCAACAAGGTCGGCAATCATGATCTGCCCGGCGTAGAGATTAGTCGCAGCGTACTTACCCACCACATATTTCTTATTTTTTACCGTTCTGTCCGACAGGTTCAAGGCTCCCACTTTTACAAGCTCCACATCGTCCTCGGTAATCAGGTGTCCTCGCTCCACATTCTGTTTTACCTGTACCACTTCCACTTTTCTGTCGGTGAAGCGGTTGACAAGAGGCGCAATCCCAAATGTGATACCGAGAGCGAGGACAATACAGATAATTCCGATCACCGTTCGGTTGCCGGTGATTCTCATTTTGCTTTTCATAAAAGACCTCCAATTTTCGTTCAAATCAGAAAGCCGATCCAAAGACCGACCGACAAATACGGAAGGAGTGCAAAGGGCTGTGTTCTCTGCTCTTTCTTCCTGCGGGTAATGATGAGTTGTGCAACCACGGCAATCAGGAGTCCGAGCATAAAGCCGATAACCCCCTTGTAGAATCCGAGCAGAAGTGCGGCAGCCGTGGACAGTTTGATGTCTGCACCGCCGATTCCCATGCGTTTCTTTCCGTACAGGGCAATGAGCATCTGCGCACCGCCTACAATGGCGGCACCGAGAAGCTGTGAAAGAACGGTCGCTTCAGAGATGTTTGTCATCGCCAGCATCAGCATCATAACGGACAAAATATCGTCCGCTTCGTGAGTCAAGTGGTCCTGCACGGACGCATACAGAAGCACAAACAGGAATGCGATCCCGCAGAAAGTCCACGGGGACAGTCCGCCAAGCAGGAACAGCATCGCTGAGCCGCACACGGTCAGCACATACGGAAGCCACGGGACAAAGCGAAAGTCCCGTTTCTTCATGTTTTTGCAGAGACAGCGCGTACAGATGAGTGTGAACAGGACGATTGCAAGCCCCTCACACAGTATCCGAATCATTTCCGGCATCATATCCTCCTTCCGTTAAGCGGGGAGAGTGAAACAATCACTCTCCCTCAGCCATTTTTTCTTATGCGGTGTAATCCCAGAGATTGCCGATCTCGGTGTCGAGGCGGGTCTGAATGTTGCCCTTGATGAACGCATACACGATGCCCATGAGCAGGACACCGACCACAACGCAGATGATGATACCGACGGTCTTGTCGATATAGAACTCGGCTTTGGCATTGGCAACGGCAGTCTGCGCCTTGCAGTAGATCTCGTTGCACTTGTTGTCGATAGCCTTTTTGGAACGGTTGAAGAAATTCTTGATTTTGTTGAACATGGTTTTTTACCCTTTCGTTTTTGAAATTTGATTTTGTTTTTTGTTGTGCGGAAAAAAACGAATTCGCCTCCGCCAATCGAATCCGTCTTAGCTGAACATGGACTGAATCTTATCCGTCAGTCCCGGCAGAACCGTATTGTTGAACAAGGCGTACAGTCCGGCAAGCAGCAAGCCGCCAATCACTACGGCAATAATCATGCCGATTACCTTATCCAAGTAAAATTCGCCGTGTTTGTTTTCTGTGACCGCCTTTATCTCGGTCTGTTTCCGGCGTATCCACGCCTTGATTTTGTTGAACATGGTTCCTCCTTGAAATGAATTTTGAGCGTCCTTTACACAGTCATATCTGTCACCAACTCCTTTTTGGAATATATATAACTTAATCTCTTATACTCTCATACTCTCTCCTGTCAGTAAACTGATCGTATAAGGGGTTAGAGTGTGAGGAAGGGGAAAAGAAAAAGACCTTACCGTTTGCTTTCGGGTAAGGTCTTAACGGGCATCGTCACGGCTGCGGCGTATGATCGTTCTTTCCGTCACTTTTGACTTCTGCCATGCGTCGAGCAGCTTGAGGATGGTTTGCCGGATCAGTTCGGGCGGGGTACGCTCCGGGAAGAAACGCGAGAGTTCGTCCGACTTGAATTTCACCGTCTCCGCTTGATTCGGCTTTTCTTCGGTCATGATGGAGAATATCTTGTCCATATCCAGCTTTCCCTCCTGACTGAGCTTTTTCATACGAATCGCCTGCGATAGCGACGGCGTTGCTTCTTCGCTGTCGATGGTTTCCACGAGGTTGCGCTGTTCGTCCTCCGAAAGATACGAAAGTTCCACGGCAGGACGGAAAGCAATGCTCTCCCGGTCAACCATTTCAAGCAGTTCGGGGACAAGTTCGTTAAGACGGATATATCTGCGGACTTGATCGGGACTCTCCCCTGCTTCTTCTCCGACAATTTCTCTGGTACGCTTACCATCAAAATTGTGTGCCACTGGCACACAATTATCTTTGCTTGGTCTGCCTGCTCTTCTTTTCATTGCATCCATCTTCATTTTATATGCTGCCGCTTTCTCGCTCGGCAGAATATGTTCCCTTTGCAAATTCGCATCCACCATAGCAATGATGGCTTCATCACGGGAAAGGTCACGCACAATCGCCGGAATGAGCTTCAGCCCCAGCCTGCGGCAGGCGTGAACACGCCTGTGACCGGAAATGATCTCGTATCTCTGATCTTCCTTGATTCGTGCAACAATAGGCGATTGCACCCCGATCTCCTCGATGCTGTTCATCAGCTTCTGCATGCTTTCATCATCCAACACCTTGAACGGATGCCCCGGAAACTCATCAATGTATTCCAGAGGAATCACACGGACTTTTTCCTTCTTCGGCTCGTCCTTTGAGGGATTGGAGGAATAGTTCGGTTCATTCGCCATGCTTCCACCCGCCCTTTCTGCTCTTTCTGCGCTTATGCTTCCGGAATCGCTCAGACACACGGATGGCGTCATAGCCGTAAACAGAAATAGCAATCGCGGAACACACCACGCGGAACAGATCAAAATCCACGACTTCATCGTTGGACAGATCCTCTATGTCCGTATGCGATGTTCCGTTCCCGATGTCATAAGCAATGCAGTAGAAAAGATAGTCATTCTCGGAAAAAGCGCGGAAGTCAATGTCAAGATAGGAGATACTGCTCTTTCCTACAGCATCGTCCGATGCGCTCCACAGGCTTTCGGTTGCGGTAAGGATAAAAAGTTGTGCAATGAGATTCTTATCGTTCCCGCGTACTCGGTGAAGTGCTTTCTGAAATCTTGCTCTGTGTTCCCTGTCAAGAAAACAGGCTTTTGCCATGGTTGCGCGTTCCGCAGCGAGGCGGAGTCGATAATGGAACACATTGTCCTTTACATTGGCAAAGCAGGTGTTCAGAATCTCGGCAAAGGTACAGGTGTGCGCTTTTACTCGCTCAGCCATACAGCAACACTCTTTCAGAGAACACTTACCTTCGCTTACATAACGGCAGTTAGAGCATCGGCAGGACTGCACGGCATACGGAAAGCCGGTGTCCTCGCTTCGTTTTCGGTGGGCAACGCAGATCAGGTCTGTCAGTGTCAGCCCGGTTGGGTTCATTTCAATGTACATTCAGTTCCTCCTTGAATTGTAATTTTGGCAATAAAAAAAGCCACCTTCATTGACCGCACAATTGCGGTATAAAGATGGCTCGATTTCGGATATTCAGTTGTGTCAGGCGGGAAGCAGATCAAGAAAACGGCTGAGCAGGTTAAATACGCCCACATATTCTTCACTGTTCTCAAGGGTGCATCCCTGTGACTTCAATGCAAGACGGCGTTCATTCAGAATCCCGATGGCGGTTCTGACCTGATAGCCGGTAAGTTTCATGCGGTAAACGGATTCATAATTCTTTTTCATGTGTGTCCCCTGCCTTTCTTCACCTATATTATATAGGAAAGCAAGAGGATTTGCAAAGGTATGGTGTCACTGTGCGGCTATGCGGACAAAACGCCCCCATTTTTCTTTGAGCGAAATTTTCTCGACACGGTATCCGTATTGTTCTGCTTCCTGTTTGTAACGGAGGAAAGAATGATCCAATGAAAAACCAAGAATCTCTTCTATCCGTTCAAAGGAAAATTGAATACATCCACTTCCGTCGCCGGAAAGGAATCTCCAAAGCGGCTCATATTTGCTCAATGAAATCACCTCCGAATCAAAGAAAATTGCACTGAAAGGCGGATGACTGTAAACAGGTAGTGGTCAGTGCCGGATGGTCTTTTCGGCGGTATTTCGCCTG
>ERZ860322.155-NODE-155-length-54030-cov-4.428698_pt1 | contig 54030 bp, 61 predicted proteins | sample MGYA00509979_ERZ860322 | MGnify/ENA primary metagenome ERZ860322 (study PRJEB30046, sample SAMN00715217) | human gut metagenome | study: EMG produced TPA metagenomics assembly of the A metagenome-wide association study of gut microbiota in type 2...
AAACTTGATCGGTAACTCTTCCCAATAAATTTATATGAGGCTTCTGGCATAATGGTGAAAGCCCGCCAGGAACATCACCCAACTGGCTTGTTCACGACCTTACGGCCAGATACATATGAATATGTTGTGTTTATACAGTAACAAAGTCCAAGACCAACACCACCAAGCTCACGGCTTCTTGATTTATCTACGCGAAAGAAAGGTTCAAACACACGTTCCTTAAGTTCCTCTGGAATTCCACTTCCCGTATCCTCTACTGACAGATAAACCTGCTTTTCCTTCTGATATGCCTCTACTATGACCTGTCCACCAGAATGATTATATTTTATGGCATTCTCAACAATCAAAATATTGCAGCAAATGATTGCAATCCATTTCAAAAGATGCTCGGTTATCCCTTTTCATACATTCCAATTTTTAAGAATTTAAATCTACCGACCAACATCCGATTTGCCATAAAAAATTTCCAAAGCATTTCGTATAGATGGTTTAAAAACCGTATCATGGCCATAACCTTCAATTATTTCATATATAATATTCAGACCATCATAATTCCTCTCTTCAAGGAACTTTTCAAAAGATTCAATTCCACTTACAAAACCTGATTCTTCTTCACCTCCCACGGTGATATACACATTCGCATTTAATTCTTTACATCTTTCATAATACTCCTGTTCGTAATCTCGGATGTATTTTTTCCTGTATGTGCCTGCATGGACGGGCTTCCTATATAATAATTTTCAAATCTCTTTCTCGTATCGTTCGTAAACGCTCCATGCCATGTACCTTGTCGCTTTCTACTCTCCAAAGTCATAGTGAGCAGTTAGTTTATTACCAAAGATACATCCTCTTACTGCCAGCACAAAGTTTCGATTAGCAAGCACTTGATGCGTTTCCTCTATGTATGCATATTGTCAAGTGTATGTGTCATATTTTATATTCAAAATAAAAAAGGCTGCTACTCTCTAAAAAATAACAGCCTTTCTTACTATATCAGCCTTTTGGAATTTGACCGTCGACATACAGAATGTGATTAACTAACCACTCTGTGAGATATTTTAAAATCCCCATAATCTGTTCATCTTGATCTTCTACCTCATCATTGTGATGTTCCATAAATTCATCAAGTTTATGTATAAATTCCTGATGTTGAACTTTCTGTGTAAATATCTTCTTATAATTAATAGATTCCATATACTGCTCTTCATCACTAAAGTGTTTTACTGTTTAATTTCGGAGATTTTCTAATATTATATTAATCCTATCATATTTATCCGGTGTAAACTCATCATGAAGCAGTTCATATGCCTCATCTGCATATTTAAATAACTAATTCCAACTGTTATTACCAGATTCCATGTTATTTCCTATAATATCAATGGTATCTGCAAGGTGAATAATCCTTGCAAACAATGGAATTTCATTCCACTTTTTTTGAAAAGGACCAGTTCCATCGGCATGTTCATGATGATACAAAATCACATTTGACACATCTGTTTTAAATGGAATTTTAGTAATATTTTTTTACCATAAATACAATGAAGATTTGTTTTTTTCTCGGATAAATCTTTTTTACAATTAATGACGGAATCATTTTTCAGTTCTTCCGAAATATATTGTGTCAAAGCATTATCATGCAGTAAAGCACACATGGCTAAATCTTGTAATTCATCACCTTCAATTTTCCAATATTCAGCCATGCATATACTTATATAAGCCACTGTTTTTCCATGTTTGTTTTTGATATTTACCAACTCTGCTTCTATACAGTCCAAAGCATAAGAACAGGCTCCTGCCCTGGATTTAACTGTTTTCTGTATATTCCCTGGTTTGTATTTAATGTAATCCACTCAATGAAATGCTCTTCAAGCATTGGATGTTTTGTCTCTCCAACCACGACATGAACATGACTGCCTTCCACTGTATATACAGGTATATGCCTTTTTCTCCTTCCATGTGTAAAATTTATAATTCAATTGTCTCCATAATCTTTTTCAATGAATCTGCAGATTCCTTAAGCTTTAACGCTTCTTCGCCACTTAAATTAATAGGTATATCAGACTCAATACCATCTGCACCTACAATAGCTGGCATACTTAACGATACTCCGTCAATATCATATACTCCATGAATCATGTGTGATACAGGAAGTATTGATTTTTCATCTCTCATAATCACTTCGCAGATTCTTTTTACAGACATTGCAATTCCATAATATGTAGCATGCTTTTTGTTTATAATCTCATAAGCACTGTTCTTGACTGCTGTAGCTATTTCTGCCGTGTTTTCCTTGTGCTTGTAATGTCCACGCATTTCACACATTTCACTTAATGGAACACCAGATACATTGGCTGATGACCATACTACTACTTCGCTGTCTCCATGCTCACCTACTATAAATGCATGAACACTCCTGCTGTCCACAGATAAATGCTCACCAAGCTTATATCTTAATCGTGCACTATCTAACACAGTACCCGATCCAATAACCCTGTTTTCTGGAAGTCCTGATAACTTTATGGCTACCTGAGTCAGGATATCTACCGGATTCGCAACTACAAGCATAATACCCGCAAAATTTCTCTTTGATATTTCAGGAATGATTGACTTAAATATTGCTACATTTTTATTTACGAGATCAAGCCTTGTCTCTCCCGGTTTCTGTCCCGCTCCGGCAGATATGACAACAATTGCAGCATCAGCCACATCATCATAATCTCCGGCATATATTTTCATCGGACTCGCAAATGGAATACCATGACTGATATCCATCGCTTCTCCTTCTGCCTTGTTCTTATCTGCATCGATAAGGACAATCTCTGTAAACAAGCCACTCTGCATCAGAGCAAATACCGATGCAGAACCAACAAAGCCACAGCCTATCATTACTGCTTTTTTTGAATTAATCACTTTCTTCTTCGTAATAATCTCATCTCCTTAATAATTCTCTTCATGTACTTCAAAATAGCTCTGTGGATGATTACATACCGGACATACTTCAGGTGCCTTAGTTCCTACCACAATATGTCCGCAGTTACGGCATTCCCATACCTTAACTTCGCTCTTTTCAAATACCTGTGCAGTTTCAATATTCTTAAGAAGTGCACGATATCTTTCCTCATGGTGCTTCTCAATCTCACCTACTGCCCTGAATTTTGCTGCAAGCTCAGGGAATCCTTCTTCCTCAGCTGTTTTAGCAAAGCCTTCATACATATCTGTCCACTCATAATTTTCGCCTTCTGCCGCTGCCGCCAGGTTTTCCTTTGTATCACCAATTCCTGCTAATTCCTTGAACCACATCTTTGCATGTTCTTTCTCATTATCTGCAGTCTTTAAAAACAATGCTGACATCTGCTCGTAACCTTCCTTTTTCGCTACAGAAGCAAAATAGGTATACTTATTTCTTGCCTGTGATTCCCCTGCAAATGCCTCCTGTAAATTCTTCTCTGTCTGTGTTCCTGCATATTTGTTTGCTGCCATCTCTTTTACCTCCGTTTTCTTTACTACTTTTTCAAAATCTGATGCTGGGTGCTTGCACAAAGGACATATAAAGTCATCTGGTAATTCCTCGCCTACATATTCATATCCGCAAATTCTGCAACGCCATATTGTCTGACTGTCCTCTGTTTTTCCAACCTCCTGTGGCTTAGGCTTAATATTGTTCTGATAATAATCATATGTTACTGAAGGAACATTGCTTAAAACTTCCATATCGGTTATCTCACCGATAAACATCGTATGTGAACCCAAGTCCTCTGTTTTAGTAACTGTCACAGAAATGTATGCATTTGTACCTTCTGTAATATAATAAATACCATTTGTTCCCCTGGCACACTGCTCAAATGCTTCAAACTTATTGGTATCTCTTCCTGATTGGAAGCCAAAATGTTTGAACAATTCAAATTGTGCCTTCTGACTTAAGACTGATACAGTAAATTTTCCGGTTCTTTGAATCATATCATGCGTATAATTTGCCTTATTTACACAGATACTTAACTGGTTTGGTTCCGAAGCTGCCTGAATGGCTGTATTAATGATGCATCCGTTATCTTTTTCTGCTTCTTTAGCGGTCAATATAAACAGTCCATAACTCAACTTATACATTGCTTTCCTATCCATGCTGTTCCTCCTTTACCTTCTCCCTGCATTTCGGGCAAATGCCTTTAAATGAAATATCATAATCCACAAATTCAATTCCATGAGTGTTATGAATTCTTTCCAGCAAATCCGGTATTTGATCCATATCCACATCAAAAATTTCACCGCACTTTATACATCTTACATGGTAATGATTTTTCAATGTAAAATCAAATCGGTTCGGTCCATCCGGAACTTCAACCTTTCTTAATGCACCTTCCTCTACCAATATATCAAGATTTCTATATACAGTTCCTTTTCCAATTGTTGGATATGCTTCTTTTATAAATTCATACACTTCATTTGCCGTAACGTGTCTTCTCATTTCGTATACGGTATTTCTTACAAGATCTTTTTGAATGGTATTTCTCCTACTTGTCATTAGTCCTCCTTATTAGGATTAGTTCTTAATAAGGATTGTATACCACTATCATCCTGTTGTCAATAAAAAATAGTAATAATTCTCATTATTATAAAAGATGCCAAACTGAGCATCTTTTCCCTGAATAACTATTTTATTTTACGTTCAAATACATATTCTGAATCTGAAGATAAATCAGACCTAAACGAATATCCGAGTCTGTCAAATTTCTGAATCTCCACCGGATTTTCAATATTATTTTCCGCTATGAATCTGACCATTTCACCACGAGCCATCTTGGCATAGGTACCTTTTGTTACCAATTTATCTCCGGATAACTCACAAAATACAATCGTAATATATCTGTCCTGTGGTGTCAGATACTTTTCTATACATTTTGAGTATTCTTTTGATGCAAGATTAATGATAATCCTACTGTCATCGATTACTGAGCGGTATAACAATTCTCCCCAGTACTCATACAGATTTTTTGCATCTCCAATTCCAACCTTTGCCTGCATTTCAAGACGATAAGGAGTCACACCATCCATTGGTTTTAAAATGCCATAAAACGCAGACAAGATTCTTAAATGATTTTGCAAATACTCAAACTGCTGGATTTCAAACACAGATGGTGCCATATATTGAAATGCAATCCCTTCATATGCTAAAACAGCCGGAGTAAGCCTGTTATAAAGATCCATATTTTCCAATCTGTTAAAGTTCTGCTCTGCAATCTTGTCATTACATTTCCAGATAGCTTTCAGTTCTTCTTTTGATTTGCTTTTCATCCAGTTTAATACTTCTGCTGTCTTATCAATATAGACAGGCAATTCAAGCGGTGCTAAGTTATCGGTATCTACAATCATCTTTTTTGCAGGTGATAAAATAATCTTCATTATGCCAATTCCTTAAGCATATTTTCAGGATCATCTGCCGCCTTGACTTTATCATTTGCCTTTATAATGATTCCCTGCTCATCAATAAGATATGTAGTTCTTACTACACCCATAGATACTTTTCCATAATTTTTCTTTTCTTTCCAGACATCATATGCTTCAATAACTTTACGCTCCGGATCTGCTAATAGCGTAAATGCCAGTCCGTATTTTTCTTCAAATCTCTTGTGAGACGCTACAGAGTCCTTGCTTACTCCGAGAATAACAGCTCCCTTCTCAGTAAACTGTGGATAACGCTCAGAAAAGCCACATGCCTGCTTCGTACATCCTGGTGTATTATCCTTTGGATAAAAATATAAAATTATTTTTTACCTAAATAATCACTTAATTTATGCACTTCTCCGTTCTGATCCGGCAATTCAAAATCCGGTGCTTTTATTCCTAACTCTAACATTTACTATTCCTCCGCTTTTGTATTTTCCACCTGTTTTCTTGTTCTTTTATTACCTGAAATCATTTTATGACCAGAATAGACTGCCATAATCATGCATATCAGAGAGCCAAATGCAAAGTATTTGTGTGCTGCTTTTAACCCTTTATATCCTGTATAAAAAGTTCCAACCATTGTAACTATTGCTCCGATTGACCAATATTTATGTGCTTTCATGATACACCTCCATATTTTATTATCAACATCATAATACAACAATTTATTATTTTTCATAGTTTTCTTTTATTTAAAAATCACATAAGATTACTCTTGTATTGTTTTCAACTTCTTTAATCTTACAAACAACCTTATACCCTTCGGACACATCTCTTCAAGTTCCTCAAGGCTGTAACTTCTCAAATCATCTTTGCTTTTTATCCACATTCTAAACGCATCCATACATAGGAAGTCATCAAATCTGATATAATTCCTGCAGTGTTGCCTGCCCCATATTACTAAACTTTATAAAATGCTTCTTTGGATATCCTCTCAATCCTTCTAATGACTCAAATCCATTTCTTCTGAGAATATTCTTAAAGTTCTGGTCAAGATAATCCACTTCAATTTCCTGATATCTTATACATGGGCGGGCCCCCTCTAAGGAAAGACATCCTTCCTCTGTCTGAAAGGCTCCTGGTTTTCAGCCTATGCATGTTATACCACAAGCAAAACTTTTATCTCAATAATGAAATCATTCCCCTGTATTCTTGCACTTATATCTCCATTCATACGCTCCACAAGCTCTTTTGCAATAGATAAACCCAGTCCGGTTGAGGCTCTGCCTCTTGCCACATCTGCTTTATAAAAGCGCTCAAACACATGGCTTAAATCAATATTTTCAGGATGTTCCGTATAATTGCTGATTTTAAGCAAGGCATAATTATCCTCACGGGTAAGCTTGATATTTATATTCTTTTCCCCATGATCAAGACCATTTTTTATGACATTCTGTATAACTCTCCTTAAGCCCTGCTTATTACCTGATATATACAGCATTTCCTCAGTAATACTAATATCTGGGCAGATGCCCTGCTTCTTCCATTCATCATAATAAGAAAATACAGCTTCTTTTAATATTCTGTTCATACAACAATCCGTAAGCTCCAGCTTATACGAATCATTTTTCAGCTTAGTGAATGTAAAAAGCTCCTCCAGCATTTCATTAAGGCTGTTAAGCCTTTCTCTGATTATATCAAGATATCTCCTCTGGTCATCTATATTGTCGCATTCCTCTATAAGCTGGAAATACCCATCCAGTGATGTAAGCGGTGTCCTTATATCGTGTGAAAGATTAGTATATGTATCTGCAATAAGCTCTTCTTTTTTTCTGTACTCATTTCTTTCTTTTTTACGCAAGTCAAGAAGCTCATTCAATTTATCTGAAAGCTCACCTATTCCCCCCATATCTATTTCACGTTGAATCAGCTTGTTACTATCGTGTTCCATAAGAAACGACAACTGGCGGCAGATGTCCTTAATCTGCCGCTGGTATTTCCACATAATAAATGCCTGTATAATAATTATTACTGCTAATATTCCAATAATAATCCTCATTCTCTATATATCCCTTTTCTGAAAAATATAACTGCTTAATGACAGCATTATTATAATAAATACAGCTGCCACACACATTGAACTAACAACATCCTCCCTGCCTGCATTCATAGGAAGCATTGCCATCCTTCCAGTTACTGTATACTTATAGATGCTGAAGTTATGAAGTCCCTTTCTGTTAACTACATAATCTATAAAGGCATACACAATACTCATTATATTCATGGTAAGACATACCGACAAGGTCATGCTTATGACATTATTCTTAATTATAACTGCTATCGCCATACATATTAACACAAATGCATAATGAAGCATAAGTTCCGTTAAGAAATAAGGTATAATCTCCTTCCAGTTACCCCACATCACACATTTAAACGCAAGCATATTCGCTGCCGCCTGGAATACAAATATCCCTGCAAAGGTAATTGCTGTAAATAAAGCAAGCGCAACTGCCCTTGAAACAATAAGCATCCCCCTTTGTGACACTTGTCCACCAATATTCTTAATATAACCGCTCTTAATATCTGCTGTTGCAAACATAACCGCAAATATTACAAGAAAAAGTGCATAAAACTTCCCCTGTGCATTAGAAAAGAAAACATCCATTACCGTAACCTTCTTCCCTGGCTCCGTAGGTAATTCCACACTCATACCAATATTGACATTATCTGTATTCTGCTGCAAAAGCTGTTCCTTGTTGCTGTCATCTGCCTGTTGTTGCTCCCATTCCTTATTAACTGCATCATAATCTATTTTTGAAAGAAATGAGGTAAGCAGTGCTGATGCCAGCAATATAATCCATATTACATACATACTCTTTGTACGAAACATTCTGTATACATCCATCTTTATCATATTAAGCACGATTGTCACCCCCTGTAAGCCTTAAGAAATAATTCTCAAGTTCTTCACTTGTAATAGATATTCCTTTAACCGGAATTCCCGCCTTTGCAAGCTCCATGTTCAGTCTGGCACTTTCTCCCAGTCTTTCAAATATATGAATATGTTCTTTATCTATAACCTGATAGCTGCTAAAGCCCATATCATCAAGCACAGCAATAGCCTGCTTAGGATTATCAAGTGTAAGCTCTATGCGCTCACTGCATTTTTTCATAAGCTCTTCTCTTGTAAGCTCCTGCACAAGGCATCCATTATGAATAATGCCATAATCTGTAGCAAGCTTTGATAATTCCTCCAGAATATGACTTGAAATACATATTGTCATGCCACGCTCCTTTGCAAGCTTCTGGATAGTTTCACGCACCTCCACTATTCCCTGTGGATCAAGTCCATTAATCGGCTCATCAAGAATAAGCAGGTCAGGCTCGCCTACAAGTGCAAGAGCAATCCCTAAGCGCTGCTTCATTCCAAGCGAATAATGCTTTGTTTTCTTTTCTCCAACAGTATCAAGACCCACTGTTTTTAACAGCTCTTCTATATATCCTTTTTTCTTAATCCCCGTAAGCTTACATTTAATGTTCAGATTGTCATATGCCGACATATTTCCATAAAGTCCGGGAGCTTCTATAAGACACCCTACTCTTGAACGTACCTTTTGTAAGTCCTTTCCCTTATACCCAAACATTTCTATTTCGCCATAAGACGGTGTTGACAGTCCGCTAATCATCTTAAGACAGGTTGTTTTACCGGCTCCGTTTCTTCCAATAAAGCCATATATCGCACCCTTTTTAATGTGCATATTTACATCATCAACCGCCCTGTGTCTGCCATACTGCTTAGTCAGATTCCTTGTCTGCAATAATAATTCACTCAAAGCTTTTCCTCCTTTTCTTAACTGCTCTTATCATAAAAAATAAATCCTAATCAATCGCAAATAAATAGTAAAAAAAGAGTAAATTATTCATGCAGGCGATATCCAATCCCCCATATTGTTTCTATATATTCATCAGGTGTTACGGTCTTTATTTTCTTTCTGATATTGCTTATATGCACATCCAGTGTCTTTGTTTCACCCATATATGGCTCATCCCACGCATATTCAAATATATCCTCCTTGCTAAACACCTGCTTCGGATTTTTAAGCAGCAATTCCAGTATTGCAAATTCCTGTTTTGTAATCTTAGGAAGCACCCTGCCACCGATACTTACCTCAAAGGTAGAGCGTATAAGCACCATATCCCTGAACTCAAGCCTTCCGCTGCCTTGTCCTTCCTGTATACCAGCCTTTGTTTTTACTTCCGTTTCTGATTCTATTTCTGCCTCTGCTTCACTTTGTGTTTTTGCCTCTATATGACGAAGCTGCACCTGAATACGGGCCAATACCTCTCTAATCTCAAAGGGCTTTGTTATATAATCATCTGCTCCGTCTGTCAGCACTCCGATTTTATCATCTATACTATCCTTTGCCGTCAGCACAATCACCGGAAGCCTTCCCTGTTTTCTTATCTCTTTTAAAACCTCTTCACCACTTGCACCAGGCAGCATTAAGTCAAGCAGTACAAGCGTATAAGCCTTTTCTTTTATATCCAGAAGCAGCTTTGCCTCTGTTCCTGAAAATGCCTGTTCACACATATAACCTGCCTTCCTAAGTACCTCACAAAGAAGGTTATTAATATTTATATCATCCTCTACAATTAATATATTAGGCATAATTTTTACTCCTGTCCGATATTGTTTTATCACTGATTCCCTGTTTAATCTATATCATAATATTAACATAAATCATATTGTTTCATAGTTTCTACATTTCGATATTCATGCTTCTCATTATATCCTATCAGCTTACCTTCATCTCTGAGTGCTACCATGTAAACACCTTTATTCTGTTTCGCATTTATTTTTCACATTATAACATCTATCAAATTGATCCGCACTAAAAAAGGACGCAGAATCTCTCCGACGTCCTCAAGACTATCTGGCTTTATCTTCTCTCACCTTCGATACTTCCTTTATTTCATATCTATACGATATAAATTAAGTCTCTCCTGTTTCGTATATCTCCTTAATATAAAAATGCAATCATGCGAGAGTTCTCGTAGATTGCATTTTTATATTAAGCATGTATTTAAGCATATCGACTGTGCTAATCCCTGATCTATTAAATTTTCTAAATACTTAGGAATCTCAAATTTCAGCTAGTTTTCTCTGCAGAATACTCTTATTACTTTCTTTTACAGTAGTTGAATATTCAATAGTATGCGATATTCTTACGAACATCGTAAACATATCTTAATACACTATATACATATTGTCGGTAACATCATATGCACTAAATTAATAAATTTAGTAACCTATTATGATTATTATGCGCACATGTAAGTTCTCTTTTGTGAACTTATATTTTAATTATAGCTTCTAAAATTTATTGTCAAGAAAAAAGTTCCTTTTTGTGTTCTTTTGTGCTATCATATAATATATATTTAATGTTTTTATTTGTTGAGGTTATTCAATGGAAGATATAGAAAGATCAAATCTAGCTAGAACAATAAAAAAATATAGAAAGGCTCGAAAACTTACTATGGAGCAATTAAGTGAAAAAAGTGGAATAAATTTATCAACATTAAAGAAATATGAAACTGATAATAGAAATCCTAAACTAGAACAACTCTCTAAAATTGCAGAAGCATTAGAAGTAAGTGTATTTGAATTTTTAGATATAGAGGTAAAATCTGTAAACGATATTATATCTCTTGTTAATAAAATGAATATAGCTACTGATATTGATTGGGATATTGATAATGATAAAGTATGTATTTCTTTTAAGAATAAAGAAATCAATAATTGTTTAAAAGAATACGCTGTAGATTACAAAAAAGACAATATATTAATTGAAAAAACAGAAACTAATTATGAATCTACACTTACAAGACTTATGCTTATAAATGACAAGCTCAGATAAAAATAAATCATTGCAACAGTGACCAAATTCTCGTGCAAGCGCGGATATTAACTCGTTGCTCACATAAATACAAAAATAAAATCCTGGTTTCACTTCGTATAACTTGCCATCAACCTTAAGACTAACCTCACATAACGCTATGCATCCACGCTTAATACGTATGCCTTTTATCCTTTCAGCTGCCTAGACTGCCATATTTCCACCATACTTTCCATCACCAGCAACCGGCTTGTTTAATATAATCTTATCTTTATCCTCGTATACTATATCCATCTTAACTAATAATTCCAATACTCTTAATCCACTTTGTAAAAAGTACTTTCCACTCACCAGTCTGTGCAAAATCATCACCACAGCCATAACCATGGCCACCTGTTCTGAATATATGAAGTTCAGCACTTACCCCGGCTTTTCTTGCTGCCATATAAAAGCCCACACTGTTCTCAGACAATGTTGTTCTGTCATCATCCGTTTCACATATAAATACTGGCGGCATATCCGGTCTTACAAGCTTATCCGGATTATACTTATGCAGTATCTTTGCCTTACTGTCACTGATTCTCTCAAGCACCTGTTCCTCAGACATATATCTTTTGCCTGCTTCAATACAATCGTCAATACTTATAACCGGATATGAACAAACAGCAAAATCTGGTCTTGCTGATAGTTTATCATATTCATCCTTATACTTATAATCCGCATACACATCACTTTCATACGCTGTTGATAATAACGCTGCCATAAAGCCTCCTGCTGAAAAGCCCATAACGCCTATCTTAGCTTCATCTATACCGAATTCCTGCGCCCTTCCTCTTATAACTCTCATTGCGCGCATAGCATCTATAAGTGGGACATCCTCTGCATTATCATGTTCATCTGATGGAAGTCTGCATTCAAGAACAAATGCAGCTATTCCCATACTATTAAGCCACTTTGCAACATCTTCACCTTCAAAGTTGTATACAAGGCGTCTGAACGCACCGCCTGGAATAATCAATACTGCCGGAATCCTTTGTCTGTCTGTACTGTTACCAATACCATCAGGTATATAAGGAACAATATCCGGATCTGTAATGTTCTGCACTATATGCTTTACTCTTCCATCAGGCATATCTTCAGTGTAATATTTTCTTGTAAGCTTAAGGTTCTGCGAACCCGGAGCCCCATGCTCAAACAGTCTTATCTTGTTTACTGGTGTCTTAAACACCTCATTCTGCGTATCTGTCATATCTACTCCTCCCTGCTCTCAAGAAACAAAAGCTTATTAGCCTGTATGCTCAGCTCATCATAATGCATAGGCATATCACTCTCATCATATTCTTCTGAAATCACTTTATAGCCTTCAAACCTTATAAGATTCTTGAAATATTCTTCCACATCTGCTGTCTGCTTAACAACAACCTCACTGAATGCCACTCCCTCTTCTGACTCCTGAAAATCTGGTCTGTAAAGAAGCTCACCGGTAATTATATTTTCTTTATCGGCTACAAATACAGCTTTGGCATAATATTTGTTACTGTCCGTTGTCGCAAGACGTATTCTTCTTGGTGGTGCCATCGTCTTATCATTCATGGCATTCGCTTTCCTGACTTCTTCTGAATCAAAATATTCCTTTTCAATTATCATATTTAACCTTCTTTCTGTCATATAAATCACTCATAGTTTTACAATATCCAAAACAGGACGATATATTTAAGGTTCTTATGGATATATGTTCTAAACAGGCTTTTGTATCAGGGGAAACTATTTTTCCATTTTTTAGCCCCCAAAATGGAATTTATTTTTCACTTTCTTTTCCCCAGTTTTGCATTAAATAAATTCATTTTCTTCTTTTCACCTTGCTTCTTTTTGAAAAATTATATTTCCTTTTTTATGAAGAATTTCGGAAATTAGATTTGCGTGATACAAAGAAGTAATTGTCTACCACAATGCTAACTCACATAGTGCTAAACGTCAATTATTTCTTACCATTATATTTCATCTGGTCTGACTTCTGTTGAATTAACTTCACGCACCATCTGCATCATATAATTTTTATTCATATCACCATTATCAGGAACTAATATAAGTTCGTGTATGCTGCTTGGTAAAACATATATCAACTGTTTCATTTGTCCTCCTTTAATTAATACCATGAAATCACCATTTCAAATTAGCCTTCTATATACAGCTTTAAAATGTGTATATGGCTCAAATTTAACTTTTTATGCTTTATATAATTTTAGGGAACATTCCTAGTTATATTAATCAGAAGTGTTCCCTATTTTTTACGATTTTTGAATATCAAAAAAGAGAGACATACATTACTGTACATCTCTCTTCTCTGAAATTTATTTTATCTTTGTACTTAAATCCTATTTAGAATTACTACACCATTTAGTACACCATTTACTACACCAATTTACGATAAGTTACGATAACTTGGTAATCTCTCAAAGTCGCATAAACACTGTATTTTCGGCGTTTTCAAGCACTCCGATTACATTCTATCGTGGAATGTTCTAGTAATAACTGTTGCAAGTGGTAATAATCTGCTCTTTAATATGCTGATAGCATCTTCACTTATAAGTCTTGCACCACTTGTCGCCACCATAACTGGATCAACAACTATATTTCCTGCTTTATACTCTGTAAGCTTATCTGCTATTACCTGAAGCAACCATTCCTGTCTTGACAGCATCCGGATATATATCTGTAAATATACCATCCAGCTGCTCTGATAAAAACTTAGGAGATACCTCCATTATATCTGTTACACCAGTAGTGTTCTGTGCAGTCAGGGCTGTGATTGCACTCATCGCATATACACGATTAGCTGTCATTGTCTTTATATCTGCCTGTATTCCGGCACCTTTTTAGTCTTTATATAATCTATGAGCCCCGCCTGTTCAAGCTTTTTCCTTAATCTTGTAACATTAACAGTCAGCGTGTTATCATCAATAAAGTCATCACTTTCCCAAAGCTTCATCATAATATTATCACGCGAGACTACTTTACCTATATTCTCAAGAAGACTCTGCAGTATACGGTACTCATTCTTAGTAAGTTCAATCCTTTTCCCATTATACGTAAATGTCTGGTCATTCAGGTTACGTATACAGCCGTTATGTTCTATGATATTCGTACTCTCTGCAAATGAATATGTCCGTCTTAGCATTGCCTGCACCTTAGCTATAAGCACATTGATATCAAAGGGCTTTACAATAAAGTCATCTCCACCCATATTAATAGCCATAACTATGTTCATATTATCAGACATTGATGACATAAATATAACTGGCACCTTTGATATATTATACATAGACTCACCCTGCTTCAATGTGCTTCATTATTGTATTATTATTTACAAGCTATTACGTTAAGTATATATTCATACATTCTCTTAGTTGAAGATATGCTTAAGTGTTCCTCAGTTGTATGAATATCAAAAATATCAGGTCCCATTGATATGCAGTCAAGTCCTTCTATTTTGCCTGCAAGTATACCACATTCAACACCTGCATGAATAGCCTCAATAGTTGGCTTTTTACCATACATCTGTTCAAATATCCTTACCATGTCATCACGCAGCTTAGAATCCTTCTTATATTCCCATGCTGGATATTCACCTGTAAATTCAGCATTTGCCCTGAATGCTTCACTAATGAATTTGATCTGGCTCTTAAGATTCTTTAAAGCAGCCCCTACAGAACTTCTAAGTGAGAATCTAAGACATATACCTGATTCATCTAGTGAAATCACACCAAGATTAAGCGAAGTTTCCACAAGATTATCTATATCCTGGCTCATTCTTATTATTCCGTTAGGTAATGCCTGTATAAGTGAAACTGCCCTTGTGCTATCTTCATATGTTACTGCCTCTGTGCTGCAGCCTTCTGATATATCTACAACACACTTTAAGTCTGCATCAGATGTAGCAAACTCTTCTTTTATCTCTTTTGCTGCATTCTCAATAGCTGCTTTAACCTCTGCTGTCTTGTCTGCTGCTACAATAATCTCAGCCATACATTCTCTTGGAATAGCGTTATCCTTTCTTCCACCGTTAAACGCTGCAAGATATACATTATTGTCTGTGATAACATCCCTTAATATTCTTGACATAAGAACATTCGCATTACCTCTGCCTTTATCTATTTCAACACCTGAATGGCCTCCTGTCAGTCCTGATAAAGTAATACTAAGCTTTGTTCCAGTAACCTTATTTTTATCAAGCTTTAGTGTAACTCTGCTACTGCAGCCACCTGCACAGCTTGCAAGCATGATTCCTTCTTCTTCACTATCCATATTAAGAAGCTTTTTGCCCTTTAACATAGATACATCTATGGAAGAAGCACCTTCCATGCCTACTTCCTCAGATACTGTACACACGAACTCAAGACGTGGATGTGCGATACTGTCGTCATCAAGTATTGCAAGTGCATAGGCAACAGCTATTCCATCATCACCACCAAGCGTTGTTCCCTTAGCAGATATGAAATCACCATTTACCTCAAGATCCAGTCCATCCTCATCCATATTCTTATCACAATCAGGTGTCTTCTCGCATACCATATCCATATGTCCCTGAAGTATTATAGGTGCTGCATCCTCATAACCCTTTGAGGCTTCCTTTATTATGATTACATTGTTAAGTGAATCCTGATAATATTCAAGCTTTCTTTCCTTAGCGAAATCAACAAGATAATTGCTGATTTTTTCTTCCTTATATGATGGATGTGGGATATTACATATATCCTCAAAAAAAGAAAATACATTTTTAGGTTCTAATTCAGATAATACTCTCATAACAATGTCTCCTTTAAAATATTTATAATCTACAAATCTATTTTATTCATTTGTTTATCTGCTTATTTATTTGCCTATTTAGCTACTTATTTATCTTGTTCATATATACAATAAACTGATTCTTATGAAGCAGCTTTATAAAATAACACAATCTCTCATACAGCGGCTCCGCTTTATCTCCAAAATGCTCTTTCACAAGCTGTCCTATATCATAAATACTTCTTACACCATCTATGCTATGCCATACAAATGTACCGAAATCATCTAGTTCGATGTAACTATATCTGGGCTTTCGTGCAATAAGCTGCGCTATTCTGTTAAAAATCCCCTTATTGTGTACTTTGACTTCTACATGACCTTTTTTGTTTTCCCTGCATTCGAACAACGAATTATGCTTTGGAACATAGTCTAAGTAATTATCCTTCTGCTTAGCCATAAATCAAGCCTTCTCCTTTAATCCTAGAAAATAAAAATCTGCCGGCAAAATAACCGGCAGACTCATTATAACATATTATTTATTATTTTGTCTTCTTTTCTTTTTTGTTAATAAATGCTACTAATGTTGCAACAAGACATGCAAAGAATACAAGTCCTCCGATATTACCAAGATTAATAATCTTTGATATATTAATAACATCGCCAAGAGTATCTGCACCAACAGGAATAATAGCGAATACCGCTAAAAGGATACCAACCAGTCCTTCACCGGCAATAAGACCTGATGAATAAAGTATTCCCTGATTAACCTTAGTCTTACGCTCTTCTTCTGTAATACCTTTCTTCTTATCAAAGTAAAGTCTTACAAGTCCACCAACCATAATAGGTGTACTTAAATAGATTGGAAGATAAAGTCCTACTGCAAATGGAAGCACAGGTATCTGAAGAATCTCAACTACTATTGCAATTGCAACTCCTGCAAATACAAGTGACCATGGAAGGCTGTTACCCATAACACCTTCAACAACCATCTTCATAAGAGTTGCCTGTGGTGCTGGTAATTCTGTTGAACCATAGCCCCATGCTGCATTAAGTAAATAAAGTACTCCACCAACTGTAATAGCTGATACAGCTACACCAATAAGTTCACCAGCCTGCTGCTTGTAAGGTGTTGCACCTACTATATAACCTGTCTTTAAATCCTGTGATGTATCTCCTGCTATAGCAGCAATTATACATATTACAGAACCAATACTTATAGCCGCAACCATACCCTTCATTCCAATAGTACCTGTTGCCTTAAGAATCGCTGATGAAATAAGAAGTGTCGCAATAGCCATACCTGATACAGGGTTATTGGAACTACCTACTAATCCAACCATACGAGATGATACTGTTGCAAAAAAGAAACCAAATATGATAATGATAATTGCACTAAGAAGATTTACAGGAATAGCTGGGATTAACCACATAATAATAGCAAGTACTCCGATTCCTAATACAACAAACATCATAGGAATATCCTTAGTTAATCTTGATTCTACTCCATCTGCCTTCTTACCATATCCCTTAAGTGCCTGCTTAAATGTCCTTACAATAAGTGGTAATGACTTAATTAAGCTTAAAATACCACCAGCTGCAACTGCACCGGCTCCAATATAACGTACATAATTAGACCATATCTGTGATGGACTCATCTGTGAAACTGGAATAAGTGCTGGTCCAATGATATTATCTCCACCGAATAATGCGATTAATGGCATAATCATAAACCATGCAACAGAACCACCTGCAAGAAGGTATGATGATACCTTAGGTCCACATATATAACCAACTCCTAAAAGTGCAGGTAATACATCTGCACCTACTGCTGAACCCTTATATGGTTTAATTGTAAAATCAACCTCACTTGGGAACACCTTAAGTCCATCTGCTATAAACTTATAAACAGCAGCAATACCAAGACCTGCAAATACTGTGCCAGCCTTAGCACCACCTTCTTCACCTGCAACTAATACCTCAGCACATGCCTGTCCTTCTGGATAAGGTAACACACCATGCTCCTGGACTATCAATGCACTACGAAGTGGAATCATGAATAATACCCCAAGGAAACCACCGATTAATGCAATAAGCGCTATCTCAACTAAAGAAGGCATAGCTGTACCTTCCTCCTGCGCCCACATAAATAATGCTGGAAGTGTAAATATAGCACCTGCTGCAACCGATTCACCAGCAGAGCCAATAGTCTGGACCATGTTATTCTCTAATATGGAATCTCTTCTTAATATAAAGCGGATAATTCCCATTGAGATAACCGCTGCTGGTATGGATGCAGAAACTGTCATACCAACTCTAAGTCCTAAATATGCGTTAGCACCGCCAAATAATATAGCTAATAAAACACCTATAATAACAGATGTAACTGTTAACTCAGGCATAACCTTATCAGCTGGAATATAAGGCTTGAACTCTTTCTTTTCGTTCATACTCTTTCTCTCTTTCTTAATATTCTTATGCAAAAATCGCACATAGTATAATATTATTAAAAAAATATAAAAATGTCAAATATCTTTCAGATATAAATTGTAAACCGTAAATAGTAAGCATAGCTTTATTCCTATGCAATTCCTGCAATCAGAACTTTGCAAATATATTAGTACTATTCTTAAGATTCTGGGCAATACACTTGTTTTCTATCATTTTATTGCTGATATTGACTATATCCTCAACAAGATCCTGTGTGCTTATTCTTCAAATTTCACATCCTGAAGATTATCTCTTTGAGCTGTAATTCCATCTGCACACCACTCATAGGTATTTGTAAATATCTCTGGTGTATGAACCGTTTCAAAAAGATAAGTTCGATCTGCATTTCCATAATTGCCAAGAACTTCAAGTAGTTTCTGAATTCCTGCTCCAATACTCTCTCTATTTTCGGCTTTGTCAATTTCTTTTAAAATCTAACAAAAAGCTTACCTTCAGGAAATTACTATTTAATCTCTTTTCCATCTATATATAGTTGAAATTTATCAGGATTATTGACAACATCATAGTCCTTTCCATATTCTACAGGTCTGTATTCGGCTGTCATTACTGATTCCCCATCTTCAATATCCTCTTTCCATAAATAGATGTTCATATCAAGGCTCATCGCATATCCCCTGTCTGTGGAGAATTTTGTCGAATGAAAAGAATCATCCTTGTACATCTGCAAAAATTCTCTTGTGGTTTATTATCCATCCGCTATAATAACTTACCTTGCCGCTAAGCACCTTCATCTCTCGATCCATCAATTCTCATCGCGAAGCACTGACTGATATCTGTCGGGTAATATACCGTATTTTTACCAGAAGAATAGAAGTCAAATCTATAAGTGACATAATTTCACTGGTAAATAAAATGAATAATGCTACTGAAATTGAATGGGATATAGATAATGAAAAGGTAAGTATTTCATTTAAAAACGAGGATATAAACAATAGTCTCAAAGATTACGCCTTAGATTATAGATGTAAAGATATTAATATAGAAAATGAATCTTCTGATTCTGAAGCAACTTTAACCAGACTTATGCTTATTAACAACAGTCTAAAGTAATTACTAACTATTTATTTTCTATATAATTTCTTACAACAACATATATTTTAATTAAACTTGTCGCAAAATGTTAATTTGCATATATCATGTCTTCAAGCCAAATTTGATGTCGTGAAAATTTAACAGCTAATAAAAAAAATAAAGTGCAGATTCTAACTGAATCTGCACTCCTTTTTTGTTCAGATTATAAATGGTGCTTTTTATATCTTATTATATCTTGTTATAACTTAATATCGACTTTTCCCAGTTTTCATGCATCTTTGCAGACATTATAGCTGGTTCAGTTTTTTTCTCGATTTGGTCCAGATTTGGTCCAGTTTATAAATGAAAATATACTATTTATGGTAATTTACATTAAACTGATTTTCTTCAAATCTCTCAAACCCGCATAAACACTGTATTATAAAATCTGAAAAAACTCAAAAACAGCAATTACATTCTGTCGTGGAATGTTCTGCTGATAACATCCATCTGCTGTTCCTTTGTAAGGTCGATGAACTTAACAGCGTATCCAGATACACGAATTGTGAAGTTAGCGTACTCTGGCTTTTCTGGATGCTCCATAGCATCAAGAAGCTTATCCTTACCAAATACATTAACGTTAAGGTGATGAGCACCCTGATCGAAGTATCCGTCCATTACGTTAACAAGGTTGTTAACTCTCTCTGAATCATCATGTCCAAGAGCATCTGGGTTCATTGTCTGTGTATTAGAGATACCATCAAGAGCCCACTCATATGGAAGCTTTGTAAGAGAGTTAAGTGAAGCAAGAAGTCCGTTCTGCTCTGCACCGTAGCTTGGGTTTGCACCTGGAGCAAGTGGTGTACCAGCCTTACGTCCATCTGGCATGTTACCTGTAAACTTACCATATACTACATTAGATGTAATAGTAAGGATAGATGTTGTTGGCTCAGAATTTCTGTAAGTATGTCTCTTCTTAATCTTGTCAAGGAATGACTTAAGAAGCCATACAGCGATATCATCAGCTCTGTCATCATCATTACCATACTTAGGGAAGTCTCCCTCTGTCTTAAATGCCATAGCGATACCTGTCTCAGGATCTCTCTCTGATACAGTAACCTTAGCATACTTAATAGCTGAAAGTGAATCTACTACATGTGAGAATCCTGCAATACCTGTTGCAAATGTTCTCTTAACATCTGTATCGATAAGAGCCATCTCAGCAGCTTCATAGTAGTACTTATCATGCATATAATGGATAAGGTTAAGTACATTAACATAAAGATCTGCTAACCAATCCATCATCTTATCAAACTTAGCAACAACTTCGTCATATTCAAGAACATCTGAAGTAACTGGCTTATAAGCTGGTCCAACCTGAACCTTAGACTTCATATCTACACCACCATTGATAGCGTAAAGTAAGCACTTAGCAAGGTTAGCTCTAGCTCCGAAGAACTGCATTTCCTTACCTGTCTGTGTAGCAGATACACAACAGCAGATTGAATAATCATCTCCCCATGTTACCTTCATAACATCATCGTTCTCATACTGGATAGAAGATGTTGTAACTGAGATATGAGCAGCATACTTCTTGAAGTTCTCAGGAAGTCTTGATGAATATAATACTGTAAGGTTTGGTTCTGGTGAAGGTCCCATGTTCTCAAGAGTATGAAGGAATCTGTAATCGTTCTTAGTAACCATAGAACGTCCATCAATACCTGTACCACCAACCTCAAGAGTAGCCCATGTAGGATCTCCTGAGAATAATTCATTGTATGATGTAATTCTTGCGAACTTAACCATTCTGCACTTCATAACAAAATGATCGATAAGTTCCTGTGCCTCAGCCTCTGTAATCTTACCAGCTTCAAGATCCTTATTGATATAGATATCAAGGAATGTAGAAACACGACCTACTGACATAGCAGCACCGTTCTGTGTCTTGATAGCAGCAAGGTAACCAAAGTATAACCACTGAACAGCTTCCTTAGCTGTTGTAGCTGGCTCAGAAATATCATAGCCATATGCAGCAGCCATAGCCTTCATTCCCTTAAGAGCATTAATCTGATCTGAAAGCTCTTCTCTTAACTGGATAACATCGTTAGTCATAACTCCGCATCCACAGTTAGCCTTATCCTCTTCCTTGCACTTAATAAGATAATCAATACCATAAAGAGCAACTCTTCTGTAATCACCTACGATACGTCCACGACCATATGTGTCTGGAAGACCTGTGATGATATGAGATCTTCTTGCAGCTCTCATCTCTGGTGTATAAGCATCGAATACACCCTGGTTATGTGTCTTATGATATTCTGTGAAAACCTTGTGTAATTCAGGATCTGGTGTATAACCATAGTTCTCGCAAGATTCCTCAGCCATCTTAATACCACCATATGGCATAAATGCTCTCTTAAGTGGCTTATCTGTCTGAAGACCTACTACCTGCTCGAGATCCTTCATTGATTCATCTATATATCCTGGGCCATAAGCTGTAAGACCTGTAACTACCTTAGTTTCCATGTCTAAAACTCCGCCCTTAGCTCTCTCTTCCTTCTGAAGCTCCTGTAATTTTCCCCAAAGCTTATTAGTTGCTTCTGTTGGACCTGCAAGGAAACTCTCATCTCCATCATAAGGTGTGTAATTGTTCTGAATGAAATCTCTTACATTGATTTCTTCTTTCCAAAGTCTTCCCTTGAATCCAGCCCACTGTGTCTTCTCAACCATTTGAATTGATCCTCCTTAAATATAATATATTTCAATGTACTCTTTAAGAAAATGTATTGTATTTTCTTTTGTACACTGTATACAATTTTGGTTAAAATAAAAATTGCCATGCTTTATAGGATACTTATTGTTCCTATAAATATACATTGACAAATCCATAACAATTCAACCATGATTACTCTAACATGCTTCAGATAATAAATCAATAGATTTGTCAAGAGTATTTAATTTTGTACAATTTAAGGAGAATACTTTTTGAATATTCTCCTTAAAACAATACAGTATCCAAGCGCTATTCCAGCGATTTTGATACTTATTTACCAATAAATTCCATCACCTGTCCTTCACTTATAAAACCTACGCTCTTTGCAACGCATTCACCATTCTTGAATAAAAGAAGCGTAGGGATAGACATAATATTATATTTCTCTGCTACTGATGATTCTTCATCCACATTAATCTTAACAATCTGTACATCGTCAACCTTCGCTGCAACCTGTTCAAGAACTGGTCCTAACATCTTGCATGGGCCACACCAGTCTGCCCAGAAATCTACAAGCACAGGCTTATCTGACTTAAGTACCTCATTATTAAATTCACTTGCTTTAACATGCTTAATTTCCATAGTATATCTCTCCTTATCTTTTATTTGCAGACTTTAATAATAATTATTTCATATTTCTTCGCATATATTCAAATCTTTCTCTTCTCATCTCTACAAGCATCTGGCTAATATTCCATTTCTTATTAGCATCTGTTAATACTGCCTTGAATGTTACACCAGTATTCTTCTGCCTCATTTCAAAAAGAAGCCTGTCCATATGCTTATCTGTTACATCACAGAATATGACAAGGCTTTCCTTATCCTCCTGTGAATGATATCCTGCCACATCTGATGGTATGCCTTTTACCTCCGCAGCAAGCTCCGCCAATGTCTTATATGAATCGGATTCATTAATAAATCCAGAAACAATCCGCATATTAGATGCTGCTTTAATAATATACTGTGGTTCTTTAACATTATACAATAATATCTTTTCTGGCATTATTTATCCCTCTTTGCCTTTCTGCTAACAATAATCTCTTTAATCTCGTTAATAGATTCTTTATGTACCCTTGAAACGGCATTAGGATTTCTCTTAATAATACTTGTAATATGTCTGTATCTTCTGTCTGCCTTTTCTGAAAGCTGTTTTCTTTCTTCAGCAACTGCTTCCATAAACTGTTCTTTTTTCTTGTTAAACTCTTCTTCCGCAAATGTAGCTGTAATCTCCATTCGTCTTGCATACATCTGGAGCTGCTCATTCTCTTTAGTAAACTTCTCCAGTGTAGCCTTGAGATCCATAGCTTCATTAATAGAAACAGCAAAGTCTGCTGCCATGTATATCGCCAAAACTACAGCAATAATATCTGCAATAGTCTTAGGTATCATAAGTACAACTGCTTCAATAGGCTTATGAATTACACATACAAGCAGGATTGAAAAAGCCCCCCACGCAAGAGATATAAAGAAACATATATGTCCTTTAAAATTAAGCGGAAGATTACTATAGTCCCAATATCTTACTCCAAAAAGCTTTTCCATACAGCATCCTGTGCAGAATTCAAGTATTGTAGATGAAACCATGCCAAAAAGAAACACCAATGGCACAATATCTTTCACTGCAATCGTACTAATCAATATAACAATTGCACCTGAACCATATATTGGCAGGAATGGGCCGTGTAAAAAACCTCTGTTTACCCATTTCCTTTTTCTGACAGAGACATAACAGCATTCCCATACCCAGCCAAGGAAACAATATATAAAGAAAAAAATCAGCCACTGTGAAACAGTGTAATATCTCATACGCATACCTCCAGTTTAACCAGACAAGAATGCGTCCAGACAGGTTACTTCAGGGTTTCACAGAATTTATGCATTATAAAGGTTCTTCTTGCCCTGCTAATCTCAATACAATTACCATCCGCAATTCTTGCAAAGTTATTCTTAATATTAGTTATATGGAATAAATTGACAATAACAGACTTATTAATATAATAAAATCCATCTGAAAAAAGCAGCTCATAAATCTCAGATAAACTACAGTATAACTCAACAGCTCCCAACTCTCTTGAATACATAGTAACCCTTCTGCCACTTCTTGCAAAATACATAATATCTGTAATTCTCACCTTATATACCTGTCTTGTTGAACGGTATACAAAATAAATTCCCTCCTGGTTCTTAACCACACTTATCCTCAAGTAAATATTCTCCTCTCATATGTAATTAACATCTTCATAAAATGCATACGTTAATTATATATGATATACAAATTATTTCAATGGAATAATTCGGTGTCTATATACCTAATTAGGTCTAAAAAATCTACATCTGGTAAACAATCTTTCCTGAGCATATAGTATAATGCACTTTACCCGGAAGTTCCCATCCAATAAATGGACTATTAGAAGCTTTTGAAGCAAAATCTTCTTTTCTTACTGTCCATGTTTCTTTTTCTCCAAAAATAACAAGATCTGCCGGGGCTCCCTTTGTTACACTTCCTGGAACCATTCTATAGAACTCTGCCGGGTTCTTACTCATTAATTCCATCAGCTTCATAAGAGATATATGTCCAGGTTCTACAAGAGATTTAATTCCCAAAGCCAGAGATGTCTCAAGACCTATTATTCCACTAGGAGCACTCTCTAATGGTTTTGCTTTTTCCTCCTCACTGTGTGGTGCATGATCAGTCACAATCATATCTATTGTACCATCTTTTATTCCTTCAATTATCTTAGCTCTGTCGTCTTCTGTCCTTAATGGAGGATTCATTCTTGCGTTAGTTCCATACTTAAGAACAGCATCTTCTGTAAGGGTAAAATGATGTGGTGTTGCCTCTGCATGTACATCTGCTCCTAATTTCTTAGCAGTTCTTACAAGTTCAACAGAATTTCCTGAGCTTATATGCTGTATACATACTGATGCTCCTGTGTGTAATGCAAGCACACAATCCCTTGCAACCATTACATCTTCTGCTGTTGATGAGGCACCACCATATCCGAGCTGCTCTGCAACTTTACCCTGATTAACCCCAGATTTTATGATAAACTCTGGATCTTCTTCATGAAGACTTATTGGTAAATCAAGCTCTGCTGCCTTCTTCATGGCCATAATAAGTACATGCTCATCCATAATTGGAATTCCATCATCTGTGAAACCAACTGCACCTGCATCTGCAAGAGCATCCATATCTACAAGCTCTGTTCCTTTTAATTCCTTGGTTACAGCAGCTGTCTGCATAACATGTATTCCTGTAGTCTCACCCTTCTTCTGTATATAGTCAAGAGTCTCTATATTATCTACAGCAGGTTTAGTATTAGCCATACATACTACACTTGTAAAACCACCTCTTGCCGCTGCAGCAGCACCTGTTATTATATCCTCTTTATAAGTAAATCCAGGATCTCTGAAATGAACATGCGTATCCATAAGACCAGGCGCAACCACCAGTCCAGTTGCATCTATAACTGTAACATTATCTGTCTCATCAATACTAATATCATGTCCAACTTCTTCAATAATATTATCTTTAATAATAATATTCATAATCTCATCAGTTCCTGTTACAGAATCAACTACACGTCCATTCTTTATAAACATAGTTGGTGAAGCTTCTGACTTTTCATCTTCATCTGCTCCTACATTCTCATCAAGATTCACATTTTCATCGGATTTCCCAGCTTCAACACGGTCTGCTTCCTGATTAAGTCTTGTTCCACATTCTGAACAGAATAGTGAATCCAAATTATTATCAGCACCACATGACGGGCATATCTTTACCTGAATATTCTCTTCTTTGCTCTCTATATTCTGTTCTTCTGTATTAACAACAGCCTCAAGTCTTGAGCCACATCCTATGCAGAATAATGCATCTGGTGTTGTGCTATGCATTCCACATACAGGACATATCTTTTCTGGCTGGTTATTATTCACATATGTATTATTCTGTTCTTGAACAGATGGCTGAACCGGATCTGAATAAACTGATGGCTGTGAATATACTGGTGTTTCATACATAGCAGGAGCAGGCTGCACAGATACTGGTGAAAATGGGACCTGCTGATATACCTGCTGTGGTATAACGCCTCTGTTTACTGGTGCTATATCTATAGAATCTGCATACTCATCTAATATATCCCATGTCATATTCTCTGGATGCTTCAGAAACTCTCTAAGTTTCACCATGAATGACACATCTGTATTCGCTGGTATTCTCATCATGCTAAGAACATCCTCCAGAAACATATTAAAAAACAATCCATTCTGGTATCCATCCACAGGATAATACATGAACAAAGCTTTTCCTGTCGTTGATTCAACAAGAACAGTATCCATAGAAACTAACACATTACCATATTCCATGTTATATGCAGACATTCCGGATAACGCCTTAACGCTGCTTTTCATAAATACTGAAAATGTATGCTGGTCAATAACTCTGTTCTTAAAAAATTCCTTAGCTGTTTCATATCCTGCTATACCATATTCAGCAGAGAAACTGCTTCCATCTGATGTTATATAAAAAGGCAGAAATCCTTCAACTTCTGTTTTTGAAAGTAATTCAGCCATACTATGATTAAGCTGTTCACCTTTAGTACTCTTAACTTTGACACTTACCTGATTATTCTTGGAAACAACCCTTACTTTCCCCATAATAAATCCTCACTTTCTAATATTATAGCCTTATTATAGATATATTGTTTATTATACATCATAACTGCTCTGTGTGTCACTCAAAAGTAACTATCTTGGACTTTCTTCGAAATAATCCATTAACAAATACAAGTACATGCTCCTTATATGTAATAGAATCCCTTGAATACATAAATGGTTCTTCCCTGTACAACAGACACTTATATCCCTGCTTAATATATTCAGACAACGACGATAAAGCCTTTTTATGAATAACATCACGTTGTATATCTTCCTCTGTTGTAAATGTCCTGTCCGGATATATTGACGCAGCTTCTCTTAACTCACTTATTATTGCATCTACCAATTCGGCATGCTTCTTACCACATAACATTCTGGCAATTACCCTGCTTTTAATTGACGTTGGCTTTCTTTTATAAGAAATAAGCATTCTCTCCATTGAATAATCCTCTGTCGCATCTGCAAGTTCTATAAGATAATCAACAGCTTCCTCATAAACACAATCAGGATAAGGCACATAATATCTTTCTGGTACAGACCTGTACTGCTTAATCGGCGGAAAGTCTGCCAGTTTCATAAGAAGCATTTCCTTGTCACTGCATACTTCATCACCGAGATATCTGTATTTATCCCTTATATCTGCAAGCTGATACTCTAACTGTCTAAGATACTCATACCCATCTATCCAAAAATGCCCCATACTCCCATAATTAAATAAATGCGTTCTGAGCTTTAACTCTTTAAATCTTATAGTAAATGTATTCTCTCCACCCTGATTAACTATAAGCATATATCCATCCTCAAGGCGCTGCAAATCTGGAATCTGCTCTGCATCAGTATTAATATAATTGCCTGTCATAATTGAATCTGTGAATGTAAGAAAACTTTCTACAGCATCATTCATAAGATATGCCACAGACCAGTCATTATCATCTTCTATATGCACAGGATAAAATACGTTCAATTGAAATATCTGTTCCAATTTCACAAATGTATCATAGTCATTCTCTCTTACATCTTTAAATACATCTTCCAATATATAATCCATCAAATACACATTCCTTAATAATATTGCGTGTTACTGAAACTCTGTTACATGCTTTCTCATCCATAAAGGCATCAGATTTCTCTGACATTCTGTATTACGCCTCTGCTTAATTGCAATAGCCTCAAAAAAAGTCTTCCACATATCTGTGTATTCATCTTCCATATTCTCTGTTTTCTGTAACAAAAGCATATCTTCGTCTGTGAAATTCCTGATATACATACTATTATTAACCGGATGAACTACTGCTTTCTTTCTGTTATCATCAATAATCATCCAGTTCTCCGATGGCATTCTGTCAGCAAAGTGCAACGAAACCTCATATATCACATCACTCTTAGGTTCAAGATGACATACGTATACCTTTCCCTGAATAGAATTAAATCTTGCGAATTCTGTAAAATATCTTGTTTCATGCACAACCCTTCTCCGTATATCCTTAATTCTTGTAACTGCCAGATCCGTTCTCATATATGCTATATCTGAGCCAGCTTTGAATCCGCTTATAAGAAATCTGTATGCCGCATCCAATGCATCCTTCTCATATGATAAACAGGCGTAATATACACATGCATAAGCCTCGTTGGAAATCTTTTTCTTTATTGAACGAACTACCTTCTTATATTCTTCCTCGTCATACTCTACATGAACATATTCGTCAAATAAAGATGGCTGTTCTTCTCCACGCTTCTCAAGTCTAACACATCCATGTCCCACTTTCAAAGCCTTCTCCCACGCCTGATATATACAACACATCATATCTTCAAATCTGTCTTCACATGTAAATATATACATACTGTCATCCTCCACATTCAAAAAAGTGACAACTGTTCATATCTTTCATTCTGATGAACCACCTTCCAATTATCTTTATGATTATCCTCTGTCAAACACTTTGTAATATATGATTCCTCTATCGGTATTCTATACATCATTCTTCCATTGCATGTTATAAAATAATGTGCCCTCTTAAGTACAACGCCCAGTTTCTTTAATATATCAAAATCAAGATGTGCATATCTTCTTGTCTGCACAATTCTCTTAGCAGACTTAGGTCCAACCCCTGGTATTCTCAAAAGCATGTCATATGATGCATTCTGCACCTCAACAGGAAACTGTCCAAGATGTCTTATAGCCCAGTCACACTTAGGGTCTAATTGTTCATTGAAATTCGGTCTGCTCTCAGACAGTAATTCATCTGCCTGAAATCCATAAAATCTGAGAAGCCAGTCTGCCTGATACAATCTATGTTCTCTGAGAAGCGGAACTGCCGCGTCAAGCTTCGGCAACGCCGAATCCTCATTAAGTGGTATATAAGCAGAGTAAAACACCCTCTTCAAGTCATAATTCTTGTACAAATGCTGTGTTGTTCTTATAAGTGTAAGATCAGTTTCTGGTGTTGCCCCTATTATCATCTGGGTACTCTGCCCTGCCGGTGCAAACGGTCTGTTAATCCCCATACCTCGTGCAACCGCTGGTAACGAAAGCTTATCTCCTGATTCCAATGCAGCTCTTTCTGTTCCAGATAAAGCAGACTGTCCTGAACCTGTCTGAGAGTTAAATATACTTCCAGACAGATATCTGTTGATACTGCTTCTTTCCATCCTTGCATCTTTTCCCATAGCAATCCTGTTAGCCGCAATTGTCCCTGTCATCTTCTCCATAGGTTCAAGAATAGTCTTAAAATTCTTATTAGGAGCAAGCTTTGATAGACTCTGCGCTGTAGGCAGTTCAAGATTAATACTCACCCTGTCTGCCAGATATCCCGCCCTTGACAATAATTCATCCGGAGCTCCTGGTATTGCCTTAACATGAATATATCCATTAAACCTATACTTAGTTCTTAAACATAATAGTGTCTCACATATTCTTTCCATTGTAAACGCTGGATTCTTTAATACTCCAGAACTTAAAAACAATCCTTCAATGTAATTACGCTTATAAAATTCTATAACAAGCTGGCACAGCTCATCCGGTTCAAAGGTAGCCCTTGGCACATCATTAGAACATCTATTCATACAATACTTGCAGTCATATACACAATGATTAGTCATCAGAACCTTCAAAAGAGAAATGCATCTGCCATCTGTCCCAAAACTATGACACACGCCGCATGCCACACTGTTTCCAAGGAAGCCTTCCTTTCCCTTCCTGTCTACTCCACTTGACGTACATGCAACATCATACTTGGCCGCATCTGCCAGAATCTGTAACTTCTCCATAGTTGTTAAATCAGATATTAATTCGAACATACGTTCATTATAAAACATTTGTTCGTAATGTCAATATGTTTTTAATAAAAAAGACGGGCGCACTTAATTTAGTACGGCTCCGCCTTTTTCATAACAAATGCATCTACTATTTTCCTTATTGTGGCCAGTTCTTCCGGGTCACACATCTTCAATGCGTCAATAATATCTATGCTTGCTTTATTTCCTCTCATATTCCCCAGCATAAGGTAATCCGGTGTAACATTAAGATAATTACATATATCAACCAGCAACGTTATACTGCAGTTGGCCTTGCCACCTTCAATATTAGAAAGATATGTCTGCGACACGCCCAGTTCCTTAGCCATCTCTGTCTGTTTGATGTGCATTTCTTTTCTTCTTTGTTTAAGTCTTGTTCCAATATTAATAATTCGTTCTTCCATAACTTCCTCATACGAATTTTCTCAAATTACTGATAAAACTTAATATTATTTTCTGATCTTTCTCTGACATACTGTCAAAAATATAATCAAGAAGTCTGTCTCTGACATCATACAGATTAAGAAACATTGATGGTAAACATCCATACTGCTGATAAAGTCTTATCAAAACCATTGCATCTGGAAACTCTTTGTTATTCTCAATTTTACTATATTTGTATCTTGATATACCAAGATTATCTGATATGACCTGTTGGTCTGTTATATCGTTAACATCTCTTATACATTTTAACATTGAATCTTTAGTAGAATCTTTATCAACAGCTCTCAGCAGCTGTATATCCTTTACTATTTCATCTGAAAAACTATCTAACTTCTGCTCACACATATAGAGTACATGTTCGCTTACCACTTCTCTGACATATTCCTTCTTGGATTCGTCTCCAAATGTATCTATTTCAGAAGAAATCACATGTCTGCAAGGCTTTTCATCCACATCGACCAATAGTTTATCTATATCAGCTCCTGAATCCCACAACTTCTTTAAATCAGTCCCTGATACCATACTTCTTCCGGATTCCCTATTGGAATATTCTGGTGTCGTCATGCCAACTCTTTCAGCCATTGCACTCTGGTCATAATTCTTCATTTTTCTATCTATGCTCATTCTTTTGCAAAATGCTTTGTAATAATCCGTATACTCCATAGCAACCCCTATACATTAGTATGATTACTATTTAATTTTAGTATACGCATCTTTCGCACATATATATCGTTTGTTGCGAATTAGAATAGTATAAATGTTTATGTATGATTAATGATAATATTTTAATTTTACCATATTAATTGTTTTTTGTTAGTGCTTAAAATAATATTCATCACAGTTTATAATTTTATTCCGTTTTTAATCTAAAATACATTTAAGACATTCAAAACAACAGTTGAGACATAGTGTATTTAAAAATATTTAACAACAAAATATAATAATAACTATCTCAGGAAGGAGGAAAAATTATGAAGAGAGCAATTAAATCCACATTAAGCAAAGGCGTTACAGCTGTGCTTAATCGCACATTAACTTCTAGTGCTAATGCTTCATCAAGCTATGTATACAACCAGCCTGTTGAACCTGCATCCTTGAAGAAGTTTAAGAAAACAAAATAATGCTTGAAAAGTTTTCTAGAAACGCCGCAGTATGGTTAATTAATATAGGACTGCTGGTTGAAACTGACATAGATTTATACAGTTATGCAATTAAAAATTTATTTTTGATTATTAATCCGACAATTATTTTCACAATATACTGTATAGCATCACATAAAATTCTCCTTGGACTTTTAGAAATGTTTTCTTTTCTGCTCATAAGAAAATATAGTGGTGGTTATCATTGTCAATCTTCAACCAGTTGTCTTATATTATCTACTATTATGTTAATATTTATGGCATGGATGTCTTCACAATTGCGTCCTTCTTTGCTTGTTCTTATTATTTTGTTATTATGCGATCTGGAATTAAGTATAAAAGGACCTGTAATATCAAAGAATCATTATGTATCATCTAAAGAAATAACACACTATCACAAGTTCATGTTATTAATATTATGTAGTTATAATATTTTGTTCTTTGTATTATGGATGATTGGGTTAGAGCACTTTGCAAGCTGTCTGGCTATAGTTATAATTATATGTTCAGTTTCCCATATTATATGTATGTTTGGGAAGAATAAATCATTATATTATTAAGGCTAATTTCTTTATCAATATAGTGTAACCCTTTCAGGTTACGCTATATTTTTTTCATTAAGCAATATGATTTTTATAGTAAACTCTCTTTTTGTTTCATCATATTCTTCAATATGACTTCCTTTATATTTATCAACAATATTGTATATACTTTTCATTCCATAACCATGCTTTTTCTCTGTATCTTTCTTTGAAGAAATATATCTTCCATTAATCTTACGCGGTGCTTTAACCGCTGAATTTCGTACAATAATTATGATAAAATCATTTTTTCTTTTCACAATAAATTCAATATATGGTTTTATATCTTTTTTGCAATATTCAGCAGCCTCAAATGCATTCGACAATAGATTTCCAAATAAAGCTACTATATCTGTTGAGTCCATAACCTCTACTGTATCAGGTCTTATATCTGCAATTAAATCTATGTTATTTTTCTCACATGATTCCATATATTGACTGACAAGTCCATTAAGAATATTACTGTTGGAGAAGCTTGTCCGCCTTCGCATTTTATATTGATTCATAATATCAATAATATATTTCTTCAGCTCATTATCACTACCTATGTCCAACATAGTATTAAGATGATTATTCATATCATGCCTTAATATTTCCAAACTCTCATTCTTTTCATATTCAAGTTTGTAATATCTTGCATCTGCCCTTTCTTTTTCAAGCTGTATTTTTATCATCGCATTTTCAGCATTTCTTTCATTAACTTTAATATTAACAAATAGCACTAAAATATCTGCCAGAATCAATATTATCATACTCATTACCATACAGACTGCTTCTGTCTGACTAATCAAAGAATTCATTCCTACAACATAATATGTAATAAAAACCATTAACGATGAAATTAATGATACTATGAATAAGACTATTGGCAAATCGTCTTTATATAAATCTTTTCCTACATTACTTCTGTTCTTTATAAGGACCATTACCTGAATAAACAGGAAAAATACTGTTTTACATAAACATACTACAATAATATTAGTTACAACTCCATTTCCTTTTACATCACAGACTCCTACAAGATATTGGATAATATAAAATACTGTTAGTTCTGATAATGCCATCATTGCATTATATATCAACGCCCAAAACACTGCTACTTTCTTACTTATATTAAACAACCATACTATAAGCAAAAAATAAACCACATTATTAACTGTTGTAACAACATATATATTATCTGTCAGAAATACCCCAAACATTACAGCATGGCCTGACAGCATTATAAGTCCCGTAATCCAGTTCTTATATCTGCGTTCATACATTTGTGACATGCTCATCCATAATATTATTGCTTCTACAATGTGAGCAAATGCATAACTTATAACTATTTCCATATACAATTACTCCTGTCCAGCAAGATATAATAATACCTTCTGCTTAAAATCTGTTCTCTTCTCTCTTGATATATCAATCGGTTCTTCTCTTCCCTTAAGTTCTACACGTTTATCAGTAAATCTGACTACCCTGTCAATATTAACAATACATGACTTGTTAACAAGAAAAAACTTATCTTCATCAAGAACATTTTGCCAATATGAAAGGCTTTTAAGACTTGTATATAATTCTGTGTCTGTGCGTATGTATCTTTTTCTTACCAGTGACTCTATGCATATAATCGAATCCTGTTCAATAATTGTATTGTTACCGTTATATTCTATATTGACTTTCTTACTCTGATGCTTATTGCACAATAATAACGCTTTCTGAAGACCGCGCATAATCACAGGTCTTTCCAGTGGTTTATTAATATACCTGAAAACTCCCTCGTCCATTGCATCATCAAGATAGCCCATATACGAAGTTATTATGAATAACACAATATTCTTGTTATTATTTCTTAAACATTTTCCAGCTTCAATTCCATTAATTCCGTCCATCTCAACATCAAGAAATGCAATGTCAATCTTTTCATTATTCTTAGCCGCTTCATCACCGCTGTTATATTCATAGACTTTGTAATCTGTTATCTTATGCTCAGCAAAGAATTCATCCACATATTTTCTTATCATATCAACATAAAGCTTATCGTCATCACATATTAATATATTCATGCATTATCCTCTTCACTCAACTAATTAATAATTTTATTATATCAAAATGTTTAAAAAAACGACAGAAATTTCTTTCTGCCGTTTTTCTTAACATATATATTATCAATCTAAGAAGCCTGCTCAAACTGCGAATTATAAAGGTCAGCATAGAAACCGTTCCTGGCAAGAAGTTCATCATGAGTTCCCTGCTCAACAATATCTCCATCCTTCATAACAAGTATCACATCAGCATCTTTGATGGTTGAAAGTCTGTGTGCAATAACGAAGCTTGTTCTGCCCTTCATCAGGTTATCCATAGCCTTCTGGATTCGCTCCTCTGTTCTTGTATCAACAGAAGATGTTGCTTCATCAAGAATAAGGATTGGATTATCTGCAAGGATTGCTCTTGCAATTGTAAGAAGCTGCTTCTGTCCCTGTGAGACATTGCTTGCGTCCTCGTTAAGCTCACAATCATAACCACCCGGAAGAGTCTCAATAAAGTGATGGGCGTTAGCTGCCTTGGCTGCTGCAATAACCTCTTCATCAGTTGCATCAAGCTTTCCGTATCTGATATTCTCCATAATTGTACCCTTATAGAGCCATGTATCCTGAAGAACCATTCCAAATGCGTCTCTTAGTTCTCTTCTGTTGAAATCCTTAACATTATGTCCGTCAACAAGAATAGCTCCATCATTAACATCATAGAATCGCATAAGCAGCTTAACAATAGTGGTCTTACCTGCACCTGTCGGTCCTACGATAGCAACCTTCTGTCCAGGCTTAACATTTACACTGAAATTCTTGATGATAGTCTGGTTCTCATTGTATCCGAATCTTACATGCTCGAAATCAACCTCACCCTTAATTCCTTCTGTAGAAACAGGATTCTTAACAGTCTGGTCTTCCTCTTCTTCATCAAGAAATTCAAATACTCTCTCAGAAGCTGCTGCCATAGACTGTACCTGATTGATAACCTGGGCAATCTGCTGGATTGGCTGAGTGAAATTCTTCACATACTGGATAAATGCCTGAATATCACCGATTGTTATAACATTTTTAATAGCAAGAAGACCGCCGGTTAATGCGACGCATGCGTAACCTAAGTTACCTACAAACATCATGATTGGCTGCATCATTCCTGAAAGAAACTGTGACTTCCATGCTGAACCATAGAGGACATCATTAGTCTTGTTAAATGAATCAACCATATCCTTTTCTTTATTAAATGACTTAACAATCATGTGTCCGCCATAAGTCTCCTCAATCTGTCCGTTAATATGTCCAAGGTACTCCTGCTGTGTTTTGAAATATCCCTGTGACTTCTTAACAACGAAAGAAACAAGTCCGACTGATATTGGCAGAATTATAACCGCAATAAGTGTCATAAGTGGTGAAATGCTTAACATCATAACAAGAACACCAATCATAGTAGTTAAAGATGTAATGATTGTTGTAATACTCTGGTTAAGTCCCATTCCAAGTGTATCAACATCGTTAGTAATTCTTGATAACACCTCACCATATGTCCTGCTCTCGAAATACTTCATTGGCATACGGTTGATTTTCTCACTGATTTCTTTTCTTAATCTGTAGCAGACCTTCTGTGTAATGCCTGTCATTATCCAGCCCTGTACAAAGTTAAATACTGCACTTGCGGCATACAGACAAAGCACGAATATAAGAATTGTTCCAATCTTTCCAAAGTCAATTCCGCCAGTTCCGCCGATTTTCTTCACAAGACCTTCTGACAAAGCTGTTGTCGCCTTACCAAGAACCTTCGGACCTACAACAGAAAATACTGTTGAGCATACAGCCATAACTGCAACAAATATTATCGCAATCTTATAGCTTCCAATATATCTTATAAGCTTTCCTATGGATCCTTTGAAATCCTTGGCTTTCTCAACAGGTGCCATTCCTCTTCCCGGAGGTCCCATTCTTCTTTTCGGTGGCATTTTGATATTTTTATTATCTTCCATACTGACTAGGCCTCCTTTCCAAGCTCTTTAGCAGAAAGCTGTGAACTTGCAATCTGCTGATATGTCTCACATGTCTTCATAAGTTCTTCATGCGTTCCCTTGCCAACAATCTTACCATCATCCATAACAAGAATCTGATCTGCATGAAGGATTGTGCTGATTCGCTGAGCTACAATAATAACAGTGGCATCAGACACATTTGCAGCAAGCTCCTTACGAAGAATTGCGTCAGTCTTTAAATCAAGTGCTGAAAAACTGTCATCAAATATAAACACTCTTGGGTGCTTTGCTATTGCTCTTGCAATCGAAAGTCTCTGCTTCTGACCGCCTGAAACATTAGTACCGCCCTGTGCTATAGGACTGTCATACTTCTCAGCCTTATTATCAATGAACTCAGTTGCCTGTGCAATCTGTGCTGCCTTAACGACATCTTCATCGCTTGCATCAGGATTACCGAATCTTAAATTACTTGCAATAGTACCAGAGAAAAGCATTCCCTTCTGAGGCACGTAACCAAGCTCACTTCTTAAGTCATGCATAGAGATATTTCTTATATCATGACCATCAATAGTAATGCTTCCTCCTGTAACATCATACAATCTTGGAATAAGATTAACGAGCGTTGACTTTCCACAGCCCGTACTTCCTATAATTGCTGTAGTCTTACCCGGCTCTGCTTTAAATGTAATATCCTCAAGTGCGTTCGCTTTAGCACCCGGATACATGAAATTTACATGATTAAACTCAACTACACCCTTTGCAGACTCAATTGTCTCAGGATTCTCAGAGTCTTCTATTGAAGAATGTGTATTAATAACTTCATCTATACGGTCAGCTGCAACCATCGCTCTTGGAAGCATTACAGACATCATTGTAAGCATAAGGAATGACATAACTATAAGCATCGAATATGTTATAAATGCAGTCATAGAACCTACCTGCATAACTCCGGCATCAATTCTGTGTGCGGCAACCCACACGATAAGAACTGATAAACCATTCATAATAAGCATCATGCTTGGCATCATGAATGTCATTGTTCTGTTAGTAAAGAGCATTGTATTAGTAAGCTTTTTATTAGCTTCGTCAAATCTTTCCTCTTCCTTCTTCTCTCTTCCAAAGGCTCTTATTACAGAAAGACCAGTAAGAATCTCTCTGGATACAAGATTGACATTATCAACCAGCTTCTGCATAAGCTTGAACTTAGGCATCGCAATTACCATAAGAAGCATTACAAATGCAATGATAACAACAACAGCCATAACTATAACCCAGCCCATGCCGGCTCCTGTTCCAACAACCTTTATAATTCCTCCGACGCCAAGAATTGGTGCATACAGAATCATTCTCAGCATAATAACCGTAACCATCTGAACCTGCTGTACATCATTAGTTGTCCTTGTGATAAGTGACGCTGTAGAGAATTTGTCCATCTCAGCATTAGAGAATCCCATGACATTAGAATACAGTTTTCCTCTCATATCTCTTGCAACGCCTGCACCAACTCTTGATGCAAGGAAACCTATACATACAGAAGTAACCGCCATAAGAAGTGCCATGGCAACCATCTTAAGACCAGCTGCCCACAGATACTTAGTCTGGATAGAATCCATGTCCATTCCTGCCTTGGCATCCATGCTCTTTGCATAAGCAACGCCCATAGACGAAACAAGAGTCTTTCCCATGGTATCAATAGTCTTCTGGAATTCGCTTCGCATAGAAAGGATATCGTCTTTACTCATAGCCCCTGCACTATACATTGCCTTCACTATCTGTCTCATATCCACACATATAGTTTCAACCTCATTACCATCCGAATCTTCCATCATCTGTGTAAATGTAATGAGTTCCACACCCATAGATTTTCCAATATCTTCTACCGAAACATTTGCAAGCTGTTCTTCACTTACATGCATCTGCTCTGCCATACGGCTTTTGAATGCACTTTCAGTCACTGAAGACATCTGATTATTAATTATAAGTGCGGTAAAAAGCGTGTCATCTAAATCAGTCTTATTCTTAGAACCTTTGACACTTAATTCATAGACATTATCATCTTCATTATAAGAATACGACTGTTCCCACAGCTGTGCTTCTTCCTCTGTCATAAAAAGCTTCGCAGTGTCATATTCTTCCTTGGTAATCTTTTCTGGCACAGTATGCTCTATGCCTCCATTCTGTATACCTGTATCAATGATATCTGAAGTATACGCAGGAAGCGACAAGTCACACACTGCCTGAACGATAAGCAGCGCAAATACCAGCACTATCGACTTCCAGTATGGCAGCACATTTTTAATAATTCTGCTCATAAACATTCTCCCATCTTTATTGATAAATATTTTCAAAAAATCTGCTTTCAATAATAAATAAGCGTTTTTTATAATATCACTGATTTTCATCATAGTAAATTAATGTCAAATGTATTTTTATAAATAATTTATAAAGAATGTTTGAATAATAACAATATATATGTTATTATACGCGCGAACGTCATCCGTTTTTCGGAGATGTATCTTAACAAGCCGGAAGGGCTGCATACCTTTCCGCAAAGGAGACAATATGAATACTATTAATGCAACTCGAACTTCTGCAACGAAGTTCAACACTAAGTACATGGTGGAGCTGGCACTTATGGTTGCGGTCATACTCGTTATGTCACTGACCCCATTAGGCTACATCCGTACCCCTGGACTTTCTATCACCCTTTTAACTGTTCCTGTAGCTGTAGGTGCTATCATCTTAGGACCTGTCGGCGGTTTAATCTGTGGTCTGGCATTCGGACTTACAAGCTTTTATCAGTGCTTCGTTGGAGGCGCAATGGGAACTGTTCTTCTCGGAATCAATCCATTTGGTACATTTGTAACAACAGTAGTAACAAGAACTCTTGAAGGCTTCCTTACAGGACTTATATTCAAGGGACTTCATAGTATTAAGGGAGTTAAGAAATTTTCTTATTATATAGCAAGTCTTTGCTGTCCTTTACTTAATACTTTATTATTCATGAGTTCACTTGTTCTCTTCTTCTATAATACAGATTATGTACAGGCCTTCGTTACTGCACTCGGAGCTAAGAACCCACTTATATTCGTAGTATTATTTGTTGGTGTTCAGGGACTTATAGAGGCAGGTATCTGCTTTATTGTTGCCAGTGTGGTTTCCCGTGCATTATATGCTGCACTTAAGCTTAACCAGAATTAACCAGTCACTTTGATTGAATAAATCGGACATTAATCAACGGAGGATTAGTTTTGTTTACAGAGATTTCAGTTAATGATATTAATGATTTTAGATTAGGTCATGCTTCCAATAAGGAAGCTGGCACAGGTGTAACTGTTATATATTTTCCAGACGGCGCGACGGCAGGCTGTGACATTAGCGGCGGCGGTCCGGCATCAAGAGAAACACCTCTTACTATGCCTATGACTGCTGACAATCCGATTAATGCCATTGTACTGTCAGGCGGTTCAGCATACGGTCTTGCCGCATCTGACGGAGTTATGACATGTCTTGAAGAACATGGTATAGGATATGACACAGGCGTTTCACTTGTTCCGCTTGTATGCCAGTCATGCATATTTGATCTTGGATATGGAAGCTCTAAAGTACGCCCGGACAGTACTATGGGATATGAGGCCTGCATTCAGGCACTTATGAAGGCCGGTGTTGTCAATACTGATGCTTCCACCGCTGCCAATTCGGATAGAAACGACCCCGTTCAGGGCTGTATCGGTGCCGGAACAGGTGCAACTGTCGGAAAGATTATGGGAATGAAGCAGGCTGAAAAGTCAGGACTTGGAATATATTCAGTGAAAGCCGGCACATTTATAATGACAGCAATTGTTGTTGTAAATGCACTCGGCGATATATCAGATTATGAAACCGGTAAGAAGCTTGCCGGACTTAAGAACGCTGACAGAACAGAGTATATAAGCTGTGAAGAAGCACTCTATCAGTTCATGGCACCTCGCGATATGTTCACAGGCAACACAACAATCGGTGCGGTTATAACTAACGCTGCATTTAACAAGGCTGAACTTAACAAAATTGCATCTATGGCAAGAAATGCGTATGCACGCTGCATTAACCCAGTCGGTACAATGGCAGACGGAGATACAATATATGCTGCAAGCACTGCAAAACGAGGCGACAGCGAAGCAGTACGTGTTGATATCAACTTCGCAGGAACACTTGCTGCCCGCGTTATGTCCGCTGCAATTAAGAATGCTGTAATGAATTCTAAGATATCTGATGAAGAATTTTTAAGCATGGTAAAGTAATACATGAAATAATCCCCGATAAGCTGCAGTTCTGGCAGTCTTACCGGGGATTTTTTATATTATATTTATTTTTACATTTTAATTATTCACAAAGCTTAGAAAATGCATCTGCAACAAACTGTACCTTAGTTCCTATAATAACCTGTACAGATGTCTTTCCAGGTTTCATAACACCAGCAACACCAGCTGATTTAATAACCTTATCATTAACAAGTGTAATATCCTTTACTTCAAGTCTCAGTCTTGTAATACAATTATCTATGCTTGCAATATTCTCTTTTCCGCCACAGCCTTCAAGAATTGTCTTTGCAATTGTTGTATAATCGTCACTTGCAAGTTCAACTTTCTTTTCTGCTTCTATATCATCATCTTCTCTGCCAGGAGTCTTTAAATCCCATTTCTTAATGGCAAATAAGAATACGAAATAGAATACGAAGAATGCTGCTATACCAAGAGGAATTATCAACCATGTCTTCTGTGCTGCCGGAAGAGATGATGAGAATAACAGGTCAGTAGCACCTGCTGAGAAACTAAATCCTGCTCTGAAGCCTAATGCAACTGTAATCATTGTAAATATACCATAAAGAAGTGCATAGATAACATAGAGTCCAGGAGCAAGGAACATGAAACCAAATTCAAATGGTTCTGTAACACCACAGATAAATGCACATAATGCTGCAGAAGCAACAAGTCCTATAGCTACTTTTTTCTTAGCTGGCTTTGCACATTTAATCATAGCTAAAGCTGCACCTGGAATACCAAACATCATACATGGGAAGAAGCCTGACATATACATTCCAAGACTCCATGAAACATCACTTGATGTTTGTCCTGCCCAGAAGTGCTGTAAATCTCCAAGTCCGATAGTGTCAAACCAGAATACGTTGTTCAACGCATGGTGTAATCCGGTAGGAATTAACAATCTGTTCAAGAATGCATAGATACCTGCACCAACAATATCAAGCTTTACAATTGCCTTACCAACGCTTACTAATGCGCCGAACAGTAATGGCCATACAAATAATAAAACAACAGATACAAGAATTGATACTACTCCTGAAACAATTGCTACGCATCGTTTTCCACTAAAGAAAGATAACCAGTTTGGTAATTTTGTATCTTTAAACTTGTTATAACACATAGCACCGATTATACCAGCAAGAATACCAATAAATGGATTCTCAATCTTGTTAAATGCAAGAGTTTTAGTTGCACTGTCTGCTATAGAAGGTATAATTACTGTAACAAACTTTGTAGAAAGAAGTGTTGTCATCATAAGCCACGAAGCAAGTGCCGCAATTCCTCCGGTACCATCATTTTTATCTGACATACCTACACCGACACCAATTACAAAAAGGATTGCCATGTTATCAATTAAAGCTCCACCAGCTTTTACAAGAAACAGACCAATCATATCAGCTGCGCCCTTAATATCTCCACCCTGCATAGTTTCTGGACACAGCATATAACCGATACCCATAAGGATACCACATATAGGCAGTACTGCCACAGGAAGCATTAACGCTTTTCCCAGTTTTTGAAGAAATTTCATACTTTTCTCCTCCTTTACATCATTATTAATCGGGGTAATCCCAATCACGCACATTGTGAAGTCCTTAGTAATTATGATATTTTCAGGACTTCATCATCAATAGATACCTCACCCTCCTTTATTAGATTAATTTTATTATAATCGTCGGTATTGCATATAAGGACTGGTGTAATCGTATCCAATCCTGCCGACTTTATTTTTTCAAGATCAGCCTCTAAAAGTAAATCACCCTTTTTTACCTGCTGACCACCTGAAACATGTGAAATAAATGGTTCTCCCTTGAGCGTTACCGTATCCAGCCCAATATGTATCAATAATTCCGTTCCCTGACTGGTTGTCATTGTCACAGCATGAAGAGTATCAAACACCATTGAAATCTCACCATCTGCCGGAGCATATATCTTTCCTTCAGAAGGAATTACTGCAAATCCATCTCCAAGAACCTTTTCTGAAAATGTTGGATCTGAAACTTCAGTAATTGGCACCACTTTTCCTTTACATGGAGAATAAATAATATTATCCTTTGACTTTCCTTTGAAAAAACCTAGCATATTATCTCCTTTCCATCAATATATACTCTCTTAATATTCAATTCATCATCAATAAGCACGAAATCTGCTTGTTTTCCTACAGAAATACTTCCGACTTTATCATATATACCAATTTCCTTTGCCGGATTCTCTGTTGCACACATAACAGCTGTTTCTAATGAAATCCCTGCTTTTTTAACGACATATCGAAGACAATCCATTAAATTAGTTGCTGAGCCAGCAATTGTTCCATCATGTAAGGTTGCCAGATTACCTTTTACCACTACAGGCTGTCCTCCAAGAGTATATTCGCCATCCTCTAATCCTGTTGCTCTCATGCTGTCACTGATTAGTATTATGCGTCCCGCACCCAACATGGCAAATGTTGCCCGTATTACTGATGGATGAATATGAACTCCATCACATATCAGTTCTGCATGACATTGATATGAATCTCTTATTGCACCTATAACACCAGGCTTTCTATGATTCATAGGGGGCATTGCATTGTATAAATGTGTTGCATGAGTTACACCATGTTGAATTGCCTCCATCGCAGTATCATAATCCGCTGCTGTATGAGCAATCGACACCACAACATTATCTTTTACTTTATCTATGAAATCCATCGCACCCGGCTCTTCTGGTGCAATATCAACAATCTTTATTAAATCATGTGCAGCTTTCTGGAGTTCACAGAAATACTCATAATTACAATGCATAATATTCTCTGCTGCCTGTGCACCCTTTTTTTGTGGACTTATAAAAGGTCCCTCCATATTAATTCCTACCAGATGGGCTCCACCATTATATGAATACTCTCCGGCATTCTTCATAACTTCAACGAGTTCCTCCTTAGCTATCGTCATGGTTGCCGGACATATACTCGTCACCCCGACAGAAGCCTCATACCTGGAAATTATATCAAGTGCCTCTTTAGTTCCATCACACATATCTGCACCCTTGCATCCATGAAAGTGAATATCTACAAGTCCTGGAATCATCTTAAGTCCTGTAGCATCTACAACTTCATCGCCAACATAATTATGTACATCCAGCACTTTGGTGAATGTACCGTTATCTACAACGACATCTCCCTTAACAAATACATTGTCCTGTGTATAAACATCAGCATTCTTTATAATCATATGTTCTCAACCTTCTATCCACCAAGTTAATATGCTTTAATAAATCTTACTAAGAGCTGCTTCATCCGCTACCAGTGTTACATCATTATGCAGCTGCAGAACTGATGCAGGAACATATGGTGTAATATGTCCAAAAAAAGCTTCTTTCACAATCTGTGCTTTATCTTCCCCACTTGCAACAACCAGAATCTTCTTTGCCTGCATTATTGTCTTGATTCCCATTGTGTATGCCTGTCGTGGAACATCTTCTGCTGATTCAAAAAACCTCTTATTAGCTTCTATTGTAGATTCTGTTAAATCAACACAATGAACCTGTTTTTCAAATGAATCTGATGGTTCATTAAATCCTATGTGTCCATTATGACCTATTCCAAGAAGTTGTAAATCAATACCACCAAGAGACTTAATCAGTTCAGAGTATCTGTTACATTCTTTTTCCGAATCCTGCTCCATTCCATTAGGAATATGAGTATTATCATCTGATATATTCACATTATCAAATAAATTCTTATGCATAAAATAATAATAACTCTGATCATTGTCCTGACTGAGTCCCTTATACTCATCAAGATTAACAGTCTTAACTGCTGAAAAATCTAAGTCACCTTTTTTATACCATTCTACTAACTGCTTATATAACCCAACCGGCGTTGAACCAGTCGCAAGTCCAAGTACACATTCCGGCTTCATAATAATCTGTGCTGATATAATATTAGCCGCCTTTCTGCTCATATCAGCATAATCTTTTGCTTTATATATTTTCATCACTTATCACCCCATTTCACATATTCTACCATCTCAGATTCTAATAATAAACATTCCCCAGATATACAAATATTTATTATATTAACTAAAATGTACTGATTTCCATGTATTAAATTGTCGTTCGCTTTATTATGTTTACATATTAACAATTTTTTAACAAATTGTCCAGCATTATTTGTTACATTTTAATAATTCTTGTATTTTTATTAATACATTATGGATTAAAAGGCAATAAAAAAGACTAACCAGCCAGTGTAATTTATAATACAACGCTGATTAGTCCATATTAGTATTTCTATCTGTCCGCATTTTTCAACTTATGATTAACAGCCATTGCAGCAACTCCAAGTAATACAATGAAAAGAGAGATAAACTGCGATGTAGAGAATATTCCGACCTCACCTCTATAATCGTTTCTTAAAAACTCAATTGCAAATCTTCCAAGTCCATAGGTTATGCAATATAAGAATCCGATATTACCTGCTGCCATATGCTTTCCGGCAGTTTCCTTACCGTCAGCCTTGCGCTTCATAACAGCAGTATAAGAAAACTTAGCTGCTATTATCATAAGAAACGCCATATTAAGGAAATCTGCCCCCGATGATATAAGCTGTGTAGGAATCAGTTTAACTCCTGATGGTGCAAGTGAACCAGCCGGGAAAACAACTCCCCAGGCTGCATCTGTCTGTCTTCCGTAACAGCACCCTGCAAGGAAACAGCCGATTCGTCCAAAGCCCTGTGCCAGCGCTATCTCTGGCATTACCAGGTCAAAATATTCAAGGAATGATAACTTCTTAATCTTTACATATATAAGGTTACACAGCACACCTGCAATAAGTCCGCCATAAACAACGAATCCCGATGAGCCAAGCACACCTATAGGATCTTTTATAAAATCCTTAAAACTCACTATTATATACAACAGCTTTGCTCCGAGAAATCCCGATACCCCCGCAATTATCGCAATATCAATAAGAGCCTCCTCTTTCATCCCCATCTTCTTAGCCCTGTACTCGCCAACAAGCAGTGCCAACACAAAACCTATACCAATCATAAGTCCGTATCCATGAATCACGAACTTTCCTATATGAAATAAATCTGTCTTCATAAAATCAATCTTCCTTTCTGTCACCTGCGAACCATTCCTACATCAGTCCCAGCTTTTCCTTAGCCATCGCAAGTCTTCTGTCAAATTCTGCATAAAATGCCTTATCATCAGCGCATCCGGCATATGTCGTCATGTAGAACACTCTTAGGTTAAATGTATTAAGAATCTTCACATTATTCTCTGAAAGTCCAGGCAACGCCGCCTGAAGCAGCTTCACATACTCATGCCATCTGACAATATAAGAATCATACTCCGCAAGTCCCTCAATGCCAAGCCATTTTTTCAGTTTAATCTTCGAAAGATTATCCTTATTACACTCGCCCTTCTGCACAATATATTTAAAATGCGTCTCATCCTCCCAGTATCTTCCAAGCGGGAACATTCTGCATATTCCCGGTCTTATCGTATGTATATTGCACAGATTATCTTCACGAAGAAAAGCACATCTTCCGTCTGATTTCTGCATTTTAAGATTAGGCATAATAAGACCATCCACCACATTTAACTCAAGCTCATTCATCGTAAGCTGTTCAAATGTTTTGCCCAACCCGGTTGTGAGCTTATAACAGTCATATGGATCAAGCACAATCGTACTTCCCATATTCTGGCAGCATACAGTCTGACAACCCTTACACGAGTTAGTATCAACGCGCACAAGGTCATTCTCAGTATACAGTCTGCCATCCGATATATCTTCTAATGAAACATTTCTTAACATTATTCAATCCTTTCAAATGTGTACAAAAGATTATAAATCTTCACGCACATATTTACTTCACATGTAACTATAGTAAAAAATATGTATCAAATCAAGAACATTTTACTCCCATTTTTCGCCATAATGTGCTAAAATACATTCTTGTATATTTATTTTAGGAAATCTGATATTGAGAAAGGATTAAGAAAATGAAAGATAAGATTGTTACATTTGGTGAAATTATGCTTCGTCTCTCTCCTGAGAACAACGCAAGATTTACTCAGTGCAATGCATTTGAGGCTGTTTATGGAGGTGGAGAAGCCAATACTGCTGTGTCCCTTGCTAACTTTGATGTTGATGCTAATTATGTAACAAAGCTTCCAAAACATATAATCGGACAGGCTGCAATCAACTCACTCCGTCAGTACGGCGTAGGCGTAGACCATATCGTGCGTGGCGGCGACCAGATTGGTATCTACTTCCTTGAGAAGAAGACAAGCCAGCGTCCAACTAACGTTATCTATAACAGAGCAGGTTCTGCATTTGCGCTTGCTACTGCTGATGACTTTAATTGGGACGAAATATTTGACGGTGCAACATGGTTCCATTTTTCAGGAATCACACCTGCAATCTCTGATGAGATGACTAACATCTGTATCACAGCCTGCCAGAAGGCTAAGGAAAAAGGCATGACTGTAAGCTGTGACTTAAACTACAGAAGCAAGCTCTGGTCAAGCGAAAAGGCATGTGAGGCAATGTCTCGTATATGCCAGTATGTTGATGTATGTATCGCTAACGAAGATGACGCTATCGGTATCTTCTCTATGAATCCTGCCGATGCTAATGGCGAGGAGAAAAATGCTTACATTGCCAAGGAACTTATGAAGAAATTCCCATTCAAGATGGTTGCTTCAGTATGGAGAACAGAAACTTCTATCACAACATTTAAGCTCCAGTCAATGATTTACACAGAAGGCAAGGCTTACTACAGCAAGGAATTTTTCATGCACATTCTTGACTACATCGGTGCCGGAGACGCTTACTGTGCTGGTCTTATCTACAGCCTTATCAACAACTTTGACCCTCAGAAGGCAGTTGAATTTGCTAACGCTGCAAGCTGCTTAAAGCACACTGTAAGTGGAGATTACAACTTAGTTACAGTTGACGAGGTTATGAAGCTCGCTTTCTCTGACGCTGGTAACGAAGTTCAGAGATAATTTTATTATTCATATAAAAAACTTAAAGGCAGTTAATCCCTTATATAAGAATTAACTGCCTTAGTTTTTAAGTTCATTTCATAATCACTCTTTTTCCCCGGCAACAATCCTGCCCTCATAAATCTCAATTATCTCATCTGACAGCATTTCAAGTTCTTCCTTGTCATGGCAGGCAATTATAATAAGTGCTCCTCTCTTTTTCTGCTCCTCAAGTATCTTGTGAACCTGTTTTGCACCCGCTTCATCGAGCGCATTTATAGGCTCATCAAGAATTATGATATCAGGTTTTTCCATAAATGCCGCTGCTATTCCAAGCTTCTGCTTCATTCCAAGTGAATATTTTTTATAGGTTCTCTTATCGCCAGGATCCAGTCCCACCTGCTCCATTGCATGTCTTATATCTTCAATTTCAATCTTATTCTTAATACATGCCAGCATCTCAAGGTTCTTCAATCCCGTATATTCCGCCACAAACGAAGGATTCTCTATAAGAATTCCTATGCTTGGTGGAAATGTAACATCTTTTCCCAGTATTTTCCCATCAATCTCAATTTCACCCTTCACTTTTATAAGCCCACTTATAGCACGCATAAGCATGGTTTTTCCAGAACCGTTCTTTCCCTTAAAACCATATACCATGCCACTTTCAAGTTCAAGATTAACATTATCAAGAACTCTTGCTCCTTTTATATCTTTACACACATTTCTTAATACAACCCTCATACACTATATCTCCTTTGCATTTAATATATCCATCCTGCTGACATATATATATACTGCTATTATGGATATAAGTATTATTACAACATCAGCAATCATCATATGAATACTGTCTGTTCCTCCAGCAGTATATATATTATTTCTCATACACATAAGACCATTGAATACCAGTAATACATTTCCTGAAAATATCGTTATTATCATTCCTGTTGATATAAGTAAAAGTGCTATTACAGACGAACATATCATTGATAAAAACATCTGCACCAGTGCTATGGCAAATAATGAAAGCAACGGAAGAACCAGACTCATAACCACTATTTTACCTGCTGCCACATTTGTTACATTCTCTGGATATCCATATATACGAAGCACTTCCATATGCACATCCAGTCCCGGTTCATATCCATGAATTACACTTATAATTACAATTAATATATCCGTCAACGCTGTCATATATAAAGCACTTGCAAAACACCACATAACTTTACCTGCAAACCATTTGCCAATGCTTCCACATCTGATTATTATCTGCATACCCACACTGCCAAAATCCCTGACGCAATAGTTTCCTACAATAAATGCAATGCCAAGAACCATAAACAGATACTGTTCTGATATATAAAATTCTGCCATATTGTCTGGTTTAATTATTCTGCTGCCCCTGTAAAACACCTGAAACAAATCCCCCACTGATACCTGACCTGTATATCCATGTGAACCGGTTTTTCTTCCCAGACTCATATCAGCAATAATTACCAGTGCAGCTATTACAACAGTCGATATTATGTATAAATATTTTCTTTTAAATATCCCACGCGCTATATCATTTTTTAAAATATTCCAAAACATCATCGATTTCTCCTTAAACTGTCACATTTTCCCATCAATAATATAACCATAAGCAGTACAGCCACTATCACAGCCATATACACAAGACTGCTGTATCTCCATCCATTCTGGTATACCCTGTATGTTATAAATGTTTTCAGCACTCTGGCATTTCCCTGCTCAACCATCATATACAGATTACGTACTATGCATATAAAATATCCGGCAATCCAGCTATGTATATATCTGTGTATTATCATCAGCATTTCCATGTTTATAATCATCATTAAAATTAATGTTATGAAAATTCCTGAAAACACTGTGATAAACTTTGTGTCTGTAAGATATGCTCCATAAACTCTCTTTGCCATCGCATTTTTTGACTGCCAGTTGTCAATAATTCCATGTGTCGATACAACACCGCCTATAAACATCCAGACGGTCATAATAACTACATATAATACAATCCTGCCAATTCCCCCACCAATTACAGAAATGTAAAAATTTCTTATATTAACATACCGCACCATTCTGTTATCATCATACATTCTTCTAAAATACGATATTAAAAGAATCATAATAACAGGAATTGCTATATAAGGAACAACCCTGTAATTATATGTAATAATAAAATCTTTCACGCATGTGACGCCCTTTGCCTTTCTTGCTGCAAATGCGAATTCACACACAAATAATGAAACTAAAATAACAACAGCATACAATGATATCTTTTTCCACTCCGGTGGTCTTTTCCAGATTCTCCACTTCATAAAATCCCCCTTTATTAATTATTCAATAGAAAATACCATTCTTCTCTCTAATGGATACTGTGACATAACTATGTAAACATCAGACTCTGCATATCTCTGTCTGCTATTAACCATCCATGCATCCTTATACTTTATGTTGGTTACAAATTGTACTCTCTGTGTTTCACCTGATGCCACTGTCTTAATATCAGTATTCATCCTTTCCAGAGAGTTGCTGTCACCATTAAATTCTGTACAATAGATAAGTAATGATGCTAGACGGTTTATGTTTACAGCCTCCTGTCCGTTATTTTTTATATCAACAGTAAATACAAGATAATCTGCATCGTCTTTTCCTTCTGAAAATATTCCAAGCTGTTCTTTTGTGTAATCTTTTAAAATACCTGCCCTGTCATACATTTTGCATGATACCGGTGAGATACTCACATCTACTGTAATAATATCCGCTATGTCAGGTGTATAATTAATCCATTCTCCATATCCGCATTTTTCAATCTTTTTGGATGGAAAAATCGTATTAATTCTGATTGTAAGCATAAGCCATACTGCCAGAACAACTACTGCACATACTATCAATGCAATTTTCTGCTTTCTTTCCTTTCCCGATAATCTGTCATTATAAAACATCCATTTTCACGCCCCTTACCATAAAATGCACATATCCGCATAAAACAAGCACAACAAACAATATGCATAAAGAAACTAATGTTGTTGGCGAACTCTGTGGAACATAAAACACCTTCTGTATTGCAAGCCCTCTTATAACCGGATTACCCGAATATGCGACCAGCCTTCCCGATACTATACATATAAGAAAAGGCAGCGATAATACAACAAATCTGTTATTAGCATATAATGACAGTGATAATGCCAGTCCCGCTATAAGTCCTGCAAATACAAATATCAGTGCCATATATACAATGCAATATGCAATCACATTTTTAACAGCAAGATTCATAAACAATGCCTTATAATTCGGCAGCTGGTACCAGTCATAATTAATTACCGGAAACATTGTCATTGTAAGCATAAGATTAAGTAACAACGGAAATACTGCTGAAACCCCGGCAGTCATAAACACCGCTACAGATTTGGCTGCCAGATATTCTATTTTTTCACCTCTTACAGCTATATTCTTAAGTATTCCGGCCTTCCTGTCTGTGTAAAATGATGCTGCATACGGAATAGTTATTAATAAAAATACCACCATCTGGTATATATTAATCTCTGGATTAATCATTCCACCCATCCAGCTTTCCGTAACATTTCCAACAACAGAAGACGCAATATCCGGATGATATCCGTCAAATATATGACTGACTGATGGTATAACTTCTAATACAAAATGTGCCAGTCCCAGCAACCCTCCTAATAATATTGCAGTTTTAAGTTCTTTCCCATGAAAAGCTCTGTAAAGTTCTATTCTTATCATTCGCCCCATATACATCACCTTCTTACTCAATATTAAACTTTATAAAGTTTTCCCCGTTAGCGACCTGCTGAACCCCTAAAAGGCTTAACCTCAGATAAATATTGTCATAATTAATATCGTCAGTGTCTGTCGCAACATTTCTGCCATTCTCATTTCTATAATATTTTTTTACTATCTTGTCCGGCTCAACCATACATAAAACTATATTGCGGTGTTCCCCAGCCTTAAGTGTCATATTCCCATAATCTGCACCTGTTGATTCTGCATAATCATAAAATATTGATTCACATATACTCAATCTGGTAATCTCCCCATTCTCCCTGTCCAGACTATATGGCTTTATTCCAGCAATATTAATTGCAGCTTCTGAATCTGAGTTATTAACAAGTTCTGCCGATATCATAAAAATCTTAGTACCAACACCATCATATCTGCTGTCAAATGTCCCGTCTGCTTCATTGTATGTGTTAGTAAATCCTGTTTCTCTTGAATTAACCTTTTTTATCCATTCTATAAAATTACTGTCCGTACCACCAATTTCTTTATACACATCCATATTATCAGCCAGTATAGCCTTATTTACCTTTATACTAATATTATAGTTTAAATGTGGACTTGTCAGAATTGTTCCCTCTTTAGAATAATCATCTATAATTACTGCGTCTGATGGCAACTTCATAACATCCTCTTCCATAATATATTCACGATTCATCTCAATTCCATCAGTCTGCTCAGTTTCAGTCTCCGTCTGCTGTATATCCGTATAATCTTTATAAGAAACTCCACAACCTGATATACATGTGATACTTATCAATGATAAAAATATGCCAACAAGCCATTTCTTTCTCATAAAACCCCTCCCTTTTTTTGATTTAATCGCACTTGCTTTTCTATATTTATATACGAAATCATGCGGAAAAAAGTTTGACAGTTTTATCAGTTATAACTGATAAAATATTTTTAATTTTGCATTCTATAAGTTATAACTGATAAAAATAAAAAAAAGATTGGAGACCTCTCACAATCTCCAATCCTTCTAAATAATCATATATTCATTTTCTAAGACTTATCCCCATACTTCTTCAGCAATTTCCTTGACAAGCTTTAACTTAGCCCACTGCTCTTCCTCAGTAAGCTTATTTCCTATCTCGCATGAAGCAAATCCACACTGTGGGCTCAGATACAGTCTGTCGAGTGGAACATATTTTGCCGCCTCATGAATTCTGTTTATAACAAGTTCCTTATTCTCAAGTGCTGGCGTCTTGGTTGTAACAAGTCCGAGAACAACCTTCTTGTCCCCAGATACCTTTGCTAACGGTGCAAATCCGCCTGAACGCTCATCATCATATTCAAGATAATAAGCATTAACATTTTCCTCACCAAAAAGCAGATCAGCAACGCTGTCGTATGCACCTGAGCTGAAGAATGTTGAATGATAATTGCCTCTGCACACATGTGTATTGATAAGCAGGTCATCTGGTGCAGCAGCTACAACCTCGTTGTTTAACTTAAGCATAAGCTTCTTGTACTCTTCAAGAGCCTCACCGCTTCTTCCTGTAAGTGCAACAGCAAGCTTTGGATTGACCATTCCGCCCCATACACAATCATCAAACTGGAGATTTCTACAGCCTGCTGCATATATTTCAGCAACAAATTCATTGTAAGCCTTAATTACATCTTCTGCAAATGCTTCCTCTGTTCCATAGATTGCAAGTGTATCTGCTAAAAGCTCTGCACCCGTAAAATATGCATAGAACTGTCCCGGTGAAGGAATTGTCTGCTTTGCAACAGTGTTCTCATCCTCTAATGCCTTAACGAATTTAAAATGTTCAACAAATGGATGGCTCTTTACTGATATTTTACCAACCATATATGTATCATCAATCATTGCTGCTTCTGCGTCAAATGTTGTATTACCATCAACTGTCTTTCTATGCTCAACGCCATTGAAGCCCCACATGAAATCAAGATGCCATGTAGACCTTCTGAATTCTCCATCAGTTATAACATGATATCCAAGTTCCTTAACCTTTGCTACAAGCTCTCTTATGCAGTCGTCTTCAACTACTGTAAGCTCTGCCTTGTTAATCTTTCCGCCCTCATAATCAGCTCTTGCCTTCTTTAATCTTTCTGGTCTTAAAAAGCTTCCCACATAATCATATCTGAAAGGTGTATGTAATTTACTCATATGTATCCTCCTGTTATAAATCAATTGTGAGGATAATTGTATCAGATGTGATTTGATATTTATAATACATTTTAATTGTGGTTAGCCATAGTTTTAGGCTATGGCTGTTTTTTGCTTTATAACCTCAATTTCTCATACTAAAACTCCAAACTATCCGCATTAAGCAGAAAATACTTCATTCCCATGATTACAAAGCCTTCCTCATTTCTCCAAGGCTTTTTTGTTCCATTTACTATCACAATCTTTTTAAATGAATCTGGAATATTTCTAAATGAATTAAGTTCCTGCGTCTGCTTTTCCTCAGAAG
>ERZ860322.156-NODE-156-length-53876-cov-6.813437_pt1 | contig 53876 bp, 56 predicted proteins | sample MGYA00509979_ERZ860322 | MGnify/ENA primary metagenome ERZ860322 (study PRJEB30046, sample SAMN00715217) | human gut metagenome | study: EMG produced TPA metagenomics assembly of the A metagenome-wide association study of gut microbiota in type 2...
GGTCGGGACTTATAGACGCTAAGCGGAGCTTATCTAAGGCTGGTCACGAAAATCCTTACAATACAGTACTGTTTGGATATATGTTCGGCACAGTTTCAGCTACGATATCGTTGCTGAGTGCAAAAATACAAAAACATCGGAGGATAACATGAAAAAACTCATCAAAAAATTATCAGCACTTCTCCCCGCACTGGCGCTTTTGGTAGGCATAGGAACGCTCAATTCAGCTTGTCTGCTGTATTATTATCAGCCTGAAGTTCCTGAAGAAATGGATGCTTACAGAAGATAACAGGTAAAAGGCGTGCTCGCTGTGAGCCCGCCTTTTCATTTACAAATACATATTCAGATTGTTCAACATATCTTCTATTCCATTGATTATTTTGGCTATTTGATGATATGATAGCTTTGCCAATTCTGCGCCTGTTAAATTTTTAACGAGCACTAAGATTTTGTTGCTGTGGTCTAATTTTGAAATACCATTTAAGTATTCGATTGTATTGTCATCAATATCGCTACTGCTGCAAAACAAAAAGCAAATCGGTATATTATATATTTTGGAAACCATAATCAAAATCGCATTTGGCATAAGCATATTTCCCTTTTCATACTGACGGTATCTATCGACTCTGATATTCAATAATTTTGATATATCACTCATCTGAAGACCCGCCGCATCTCTGAAAAGCCTTAAATTATTTTTCATATACACCTCTTGATTTAATTAAGCATTCATATCAGTATATCCTTGATAATAGGCGAAAAAATAAAAAAATATTATTTCACCTATTGTTATAATAGGTGAAATTCTTACAAATATTCTTACGCCTATGTAATCAAAAATGAAAATTTTCATCAATGTTCTTTTGATAGCAGTATTGATTTGTTGACATTTGGAGAGTTTTTGTGATATAATACCTATGAATTAGTCACCTATTATAACAATAGGTGAGTGTCAAAACAGTTTGCCGAGGCGGTTCATTGCCTCGTGTTTATGTGGCATCAGACTATGCGCATAGCGGTTCAGCGTAACCACCGGATTCTTATGCCCAAGTATCTCCGACAGTGTCTTGACATCCATCCCGCATTCAAGCGCCCTTGTCGCAAAGGTATGGCGTAGCGCGTGAAACCCGCGATGCGGAATGTCGAGCTTTTTCAATAGCAGGCTGAAGCTATATTGATAAGACCGCACCGACTGTAATCTGTCCTCACCCACCACATAGGTGGAGCGGGACTTTTTCTTTTGCTCCCGCAGAAGCGGAAGTATCTGCCGTGGAACTGGAATCACACGGCGAGAGGTTGTTGTTTTCGGCGTGTCGGTGATCCGCTTGTATCCGTTTTCTATTTTGGCATCGTGGCAGGTCTTGCTGATGGTCAGTTCGCCTTTGGAGAAGTCTATATCTGACCATTCCAAGGCAAGAAGCTCTCCGATTCGCAGTCCAGTGTAAAGGCAGAGGATAATACCGAACATCTTCGGGCGTTTATCCGTCAATACCGCCTGTTCAATCTTCTTTTGTTCGGCAGGGGTGAAGCATTCTATTTGTTTTTCCTGAATTCGTGGTCGTTTGACTTTGTCTGCTGTATAGGCTTCCAGGTATCCGAGGTTGTAGGCAACCTTCAGAGAACTTTGTATTACGGTGATGATTGCATTGACGGAGCTTGCAGAGAGTCCTCCGCCCGTTCGGAGATTCCCATGCTCCATCAGTTCGGATATATATCGTTGCAGTACCAACGGCGTAATACCCTCAAGCTCCATCTCACCAAACTTCGGCAGGATATGTTGCTCTGTCAACTCGCAGTACAGAATATAAGTTTTTTGCTTTGATGCAGGTTTCACATAGTGCTCCAGCCATTCGTGAAACCAATCTTTTGTTTGCATATTTTTTGCTCCTTTTCTTGTAATAATTATATTGTATCAAGATGAACCGATTTACTCATGACAATCCCATTAAAAGTGAATCCCACATCTCTTTATTCCTATCGGAAAGCAATTCACCAAGCTGTTCCCTTTGCTTCGTATCAAAGCCGTAAAGGTTTGCCGCTTCTTCTGCGGTTAGAGAAACCGTGTCAATATACAAATAAGTTTTCACACCCTCCTGCTCAACCGGGACAACGCTTCCGTCCTCCTGTGTTTCAAGGTGCGTTTCTTTCACCGTGATCTGCTCCGTGTGAATGTCCATACGATTCAAACAGCGGTAAATTTCTTTCAGAACTTCCGCTTTCGCTTCGTCAAAGGTCACGACATCTTCTGTCCGATTCGTCTTGACAGCATATACAGCGATAGCAAGACTCCATTCGCACGGCTCACCCGTTACAAAGCACATATCGTAGTCGTATCGGCTCTTTATCTCTGAAATCTGTGCTTCGTATTCCGCATTTGCTTCGCGTACCGTCTGAACAATCGTGATACCATTTTCGTTATCCGGGTTTGGAGCAAAAATACCGAACACCGATCCTACCACAAGACCGATCATACAAATCAGGAGAATGACCACAACCACAATCCAACCGCCTGCGGCAATTGCCGCAGCAATTCCCTTGATTGCCGCTACCGTAGCTTTTACGGCGGCAACAATGGCTTTTGCCGCAACCTTTACAAACTTCACGGTTGCTTTCGCCGCTGCTTTTGCCGCCTGCACCGCCCTCTGTGCGGCTTTGACAGTCACTTTTGCGGTTTTCGCCGCTGCCTTAGCTGTTTGCTGTGCTGTCTTTACACCTTTCTGCGCCGTTTTTGCCGTTGCTTTTGCAGATGGTAAAGCAGGGCGCTTGGGAGCGGGAAGCTGTTTCGGCTGCTGTACTTTCACTTTGAACTTCTTCTGACGGTTGCGCCATTTCAGGATGTTCTTTCGCGTTTCTTTCAGTCCCCAATTCCCGATCTTACCTGCACCATAGGCAACATTTCTTGCCGTGCGCCTTTCGGTGTTCTCAACCGCATTGCCGGCATATTCGTTTGCACTCCCGTAGCGCGTGTTCTGTAATTCTTCGCCGTACTCTTTTACCTCCCCTGCCCCATTTTTAACCTTTTGACCGAGCGTTTTCGCCCGGTCAAAGGTTTTTATGGTTCTGAGGGATTCGCGTGTCCTTATGCCCGGCATCACGATTCACCGAATTTGGTTGTCATCAAGGCATAGAGCTTTGTATCCCTCGGCACCTTGTTCACGAAAGGCACCAACGCTCCACCGATCTTGACAAGTCCGTGTCCTGCATCTACATTCGTGATATACCCCATCTGTAAATCCGAAATTCCCATCAGACTTGCCAGCTCCTCGCGGTCGGTCGCTGCCTGATTGAGCATGACCACAAGCTCGGAGTTTGCCAGCATGGTTCTTGCCGTATGGCTTTGCAGAAGATCCTCGACATTTTGCGTAATGCCCGTAATGAACGCACCGTACTTACGAACACACTTCCAAAGCGTGAACAGAAAGTTCGCCGAGTACTCATGCTTGAAAAGGAGATAGATTTCGTCGATAAAGATATAGGTCTTTCTCCCTCTCGCCTTGTTCGCGGTGATTCGGTTGAGAATGTTATCAAGCACCACAAGCATTCCGATAGGCATCAAGGCTCTGCCGAGATCGTGGATGTCATAGCAGATCAGACGATTCTTGGTGTCTACATTGGTTTCACCCGCAAAGGTATCAAGACTGCCGCTTGTAAAGAGTTCCAGCGACAGCGCAATATCCTTTGCTTCCGGTTCCGGCTGTACTTTGAGTTCTTCATAGAAATCTTTCAGCGTCGGTGCCTTGCCGCAAAAGCCGCTTCGCACATATCCGTTCAGCAGATTTGCCGTACAGCGGTCTATGAGCGACTTCTGCTTCGGTCCGAGGTCGCATACCGCCTGCTCACACAGGGACAGCATATACTCGGATTTCAGCGTAACGGGGTTTTGCCCGTCGGCATAGTCCATATTGATGTCCATGGCATTGATATGATTCTTGCTCGTTGCCGAGATTTCAATGTTCTCTCCCCCGAAAGCGTCCATAATCTTGCCGTATTCGCGCTCCGGGTCGATGATGATAATATCCGCGTCCTTATCCGACAGGAACAGGTTGATGATCTCCTGCTTTGCCAGAATCGACTTACCCGAACCGGAAACACCGGTAATGAAGCTGTTGCCGTTGAGCAGTTCCGCGCGGTTGACCATAATCAGGTTCTTTGAAATCGCATTATTGGCATAATAAATGCCGCCCGTATGACAGACCTCCTGCACCCGGAACGGCATAAACACTGCCAGCGATTCCGTTGTCAGTGTTCTGCGAATGTCCAGCTTCGGTGCGCCGTATGGGAGTACCGTGTTCAATCCCTCAAGCTGCTGCCAGCGGAGGATAAACAAAGAACACAGGTGCTTTCTCGCACACTGCCGGATGGATTCGGTATCCGCGTCAAGCTGCTCCTTGGTATCTGCCGTATGCACCAGCGTAATGAGCGCCGGAATCATACGCTGATCGCGGGCTACTAAATCGTTGAGAAATTCACGGCTCTCCTCACGCTGACGCTCCATGTCATACGGAACGGTAGCGGAAAAGTTATTGTTGCTGTTCTGCTTTCTTTGCCAATTGGAAATGTTGGTTTCCACCGAAAGCAGCTTATTCTCACCCAGTTTCACGGCGGCTTCTGTTGTAATGGGGCTTGCATCGATAGAAAGGATCATACCTCGGTCGATGTCGGTCAGTTCCGCGATGAAGCTGTCTTTGATGAAATTGGCATAGTCGCGCAGGTACAGTACCCTGCCGTACCGCCCATCCATTTTGAAATAGTCGGTACGAAATTCCATGCAGTCCGGTGCAATGGCATCCTTGAAACTGTATCCGCGCTGTGCATACAATCCCGCGTCATAGCGGTAATCGTCCTCCGCGCCGTAGTGGAAGAAGTCAAACAGGATGCGGAGTTTTTCTTCTGATGTGATCTCCTCAAATCTGGAGCCGAGCTTTGCGAACAACGCCGCAAATTCGGCAGAGATACGGTTGAAATACGCCCGCGCTTCCTCCTCTGTTTTCTTTTCCACCGTGACGGTCAGATACTTGTCCTGTGTAATGCCGTTTGACAGATTGGCATTGCCCGCGAGAATACGGTTATATTCGTTGCGGTATTTGTCAAGCGAATCACCCTGAAGCTCCAACATATTGTTTTCGCGGAACTTGGTCTGATTCAGCCGACGGTTGTTGACCGTAATCTTGGTCATAGCTCCGGCATCAAAGGTATTCAGAATTTCGGAGTAGGCAAAGAACATTCCCTCCTTATCCTCCTTGGATGCCGTTGCGTAATTGACATCGGTAAAACGGTAGGTCTTTGACCAAAAATTCCGCCCTACAAGAAAAATCCCATCCTTGCGTACATCGCGGATGGGAATTGCCTGTTCCACGGTAGTCGGAATAACATCCGGTTCCACCGTTTTCTGTTTATGTCCGAAAAGGCTCATTTGTTTCCTCTCTTTTCTGCTCTTACGAGCGTATTTGTCCCCCGAAACAACAGTCTGCGCGGCATCCGCACCTCTGAGCGAAACCATGCCCGTACCAATTGCTCGGCTGTCATTCCGTTGTATCGGATAAAGCCGAGAGCCGCAAAGGGCGCAGCTCCCACCATGCAAAGCCATGAAAGCGTTTCCGTCCCAAGAAAGGAACGGCATCCGAAGTAGATACCGACTGCCGCGCCACAGGCAAGCAGGGCGAAAATGAACTGCCGCACCGATAAGCCGAAAAACATTGTTTCGGTGTATTCTTTGATTTCTTTGTTGATTTTAATTTCCATCGTTTCTCTGCTCCCCCGTAAGCTCCCGTGACCCGCTATCCGGGATTTCACGAATCCGATCTTCTGCCGCCCGGCAATACGCAGGGTTCAGGTCAATCCCGATATACTGCCGTCCGAGCCGCTTTGCAACTGCTCCGGTCGTTCCGCTGCCGAAGAACGGATCCAATACCACTCCGCCGACAGGGCACCCTGCAAGGATGCACGGCTCCACCAATCGCTCCGGAAACATGGCAAAATGTCCGTCCATTCTGTAAGAATTGGTGCTGAGATTCCAGACATCCCGCCTGTTGCGCGTCAGCTTCTTACATTCCTGCCCGCGTTCCCGTTTTTCGTTGATTGACTGATTGCCGTTGAAGCCTTTATATTTGGTGTGGTCGGAACGCCCTCTCTCATATCTTGCAATACTGCAAGGCTGTATCGGTTCTGCAATGGCTTCGGCATTGTAGTAATACTTCGGAGATTTCGTAAGCAGGAAGATATGTTCATAGGATTTTGTCGGTCTGTCCTTTACATTTTCGGGCAGACCGTTTGTCTTGTTCCAGATAATATCCGAACGCAGATACCATCCGTCCGCGCGGAGTGCAAAGGCAAGCATCCACGGGATTCCAATCATATCCTTTGCCTTGATTCCGTCCCACACAACCGGCATTCCGTGAATCGCAGCCGTCGTATCGGCACGGTAATTGTTTTTGCAGTCCGTTCTCTCCGTTGCCCCTTTCCATATTCCCTTTCCGCTTCCGGCATAGCTGTCGGCAATGTTCAGCCAAAGCGTCCCGTCGTCCGTGAGTACCCGCCTGACCTCCCGAAACACCTCTACCAAACGGCAGATATACGCCTGCGGAGATTCCTCCGTCCCGATTTGCCCGTCCACACCGTAATCCCGAAGTCCATAATAAGGCGGGCTTGTTACACATAAATTGACGCATCCGTCCGGCAGCTCTCTCAGCGCCGCCAATGCGTCTTTGCAAATAATTCTGTTCATTTCCCCTCCGTTTATATTCCAAGCATCTTACTCACAACCTGATCCGACAGCTTCACTGTCCCGACAAGCACAAGCATATTGAATACGATCTCCCCGACATAAGTCCAGACCTGCGTAATTGCCGAGGCACCGGTACTGACAGACGGCGGAGCTGACGCAAACAGCGAATAGATGACGCAGGCAAGTACGATGATCGCGCCCTCCAGACATACGCCGGCAAAGGATTTCAGAAAACTCTTGCCGATATTCCCCGTCTCCTCCCCTGCGAACGACGACAGCGGAATCGGCGCGATTGCGGCATACATAAAAAGCTTGAACATCCGCCCGTACACCGTGAGAATCAGGATAAAGGACAGCACCCAAATCAGCAGACTGCCGATCAGCGTTACTGCCCACAGCGGAATGCTCTCCCAAAAGCCGCAATCCTCTATGGTCTTTATCATCTCACCCGGCAGATAGATTCCGCTTCTGCCGCCAATGCCGGAGGAAGCCATAATTTTAGAAATGATGCCCTGTACAATCGTAAACATTGCCATCATCAGATCCAGCCCCCATGTGACTGCCGCTTTCGCAAGCACAAACCGGATAAACAGCTTGAGTGCCTGTTCCGGGCGCTTGATCTCCTGCATGGAATTGTAATGCTTCATAATTCCCATCAGGAAGAACAGCACCAAAAGCGCATAACCAACCGCTTTCAGCGTCCCGTTGATGTTTACCATGACATTCCATACCGTGCCACCCTTGAACTCGGTAGGCGACTGTGAAAGCAGCCGCCATATCTCGTTCAGTTTGTCGTTCCAGGTGTCGAGGGCATTTTGGATATTCTCAACGATCCAATTGTTACTCATTCCCTCACCTCCTCATACGGGCGTCAGCCGCCCGTAATCAGATTGAGAATTTCTTTCGCAAAAGTAATGACCACTCCGCCCGCAAGCGTCAGAAAACCGTTCGCTCTCTGCGACGGGTCGTGGCTCTTGAGAGATAGCCCGATCTGCACAACGGCAAACCCGAGCATAATCATACCGACCGCGCGGACAAGCCCGAACATGAAGTCGGAAAGGTTGTTGACCACCGTGATCGGATCATCTTCCGCCGCAAAGCAGGTCAGTGCCATAGCACCGATAACGAAAATGACCAGCACTGCCGTCACCCACACCTTCAGAAATTTTCTTGCCTTAAGAGGCATTTTCTTTTTGTTTTTCATTCTCTTTGTTCCTTTCATTTTGCAAAAATTCCAGATAGACCTCAAGGTCTGCATCGTCAAAGGCTTCCATGTCAGCGATATACTCATCGATTTCCGGAAAGTCCTTGACCGTCTTGCTGGGGTATGCCGAAATGTCCACAACCTCAACGCGAACTCCTTCCGGCTTTCTGACACCGTGTTCATACACATTTGCCCGATCTCCGTCTGCGGTCAGTCCCAGATTCGGGTGTTTCAGAATGTCATACTTGAAATCCAAAACCGGGCGTTCTCCGCGGATAAACAGGATCGCGTACCGGTTATCCAACAGCCGCACCTCGTCCGGCGTCATCAGCTCACGCCCGGTGTTTTGATAGTTGGTGGAGAAGTTTCCGCGCATACCGTCGCTTTTACCGTAGGTATTCGTGTCGATAGTGGCTTTGCCGAGCAGTTCAGACACATATTTGTGCGTGCTCTGCTCGTTCCCTCCGAGATAGACAAATTCGTCACAGTTACCGATAATGGACTCCCACTGCTTCTCAAAAAGAGCTTTGAGCTGCGCGAGGTTTTGCAGGATAATGCTGACCGATACACCGCGGGAACGCATAACGGACAGTATCTTGTCAAAGTCGTCCGGCAATGAAACGTTGCTGAATTCATCCATCAGAAAATGCACCGGTATCGGTAAGTTTCCGCCGTATACATGATCGGCTATATAGAACAGTTGCTGAAACAACTGCGTATACAGCATCGACACAAGGAAATTAAAGCTCGTGTCGTTGTCGGGGATCAGGGCAAACAGCGCCACCTTTTTGGTTCCCAATGTTTTGAGGTCAAGCTCATCTGCCGAGCAAAGCAGGTTCAGGCTTTCCAGATTGAATTTCTCCAATCTTGCCTGAAGCGTAATCTGAATGGATTTCAGCGTTTTTGCCGCGCCGCCGCGATATGCCGTATAATACTTCAGCGCGATATGCCCCGGATACTCCTCCGCGAGATCGCCGAACATTTCATCGAGTATGCTCTGCTGATTGCTGTCCTCCTCGTTGACCTCTCCCGCCGCAAGCAGCTCCAATACCTTGCCAAAGGTCTGCTGATTCGGGTATGCCTTGGCTTTTACATAAAAGATGAGTGCCATCAGCAACATACTCGCCGCTGTATCCCAGAACGGGTCTTGTGATTGACTGCCCTTGGGGGTTGTTGCCTTAAACAAATTGGTCACAAGCCGCTGTGCATCGTTGTCACTCTCGGCATAGAGAAGCGGATTGTAGCACATGGATTTTTCCATGTTGATGAGATCAAGCACCCTCACTTCATACCCCTTTGCTTCCAGCAGCTTTCCGGTGTCACGCAGGATTTCTCCCTTTGGGTCAAGCACCACAAAGCTGGTATTGCCCTGCATAATATTCGGCTTGGCATAAAATCGCGTTTTGCCCGCACCCGAACCGCCGACCACAAGGGTATTGAGATTTCGGCGGTGCTTGTGCGCGTCATACCCGATCTCCACATTCTGCGTCAGAATTTTGTTCATCTCCCGTGGAGATTGGCTGTACTTCTTGGAGATCTTCTGTGCTTCCCCCCACTCGGCGGAGCCGTGTTCCACGCGGCGGCGGTAATTGGGTTTCGTATAGTGGTAGATGAGAAGCGAAAACCCGTAAATTGCCGTAAGAATCAGCATACAGGTCGGTGTTCGCTTACACCACGACAGCCGCAGAGGATGGGAAAAGGCTTCCCCCAGCTTTGGCAGCATGGAAGGAAGTCCGCCTCCGATTGTCGGCGCAAGCAGCACCGATACCCATATCACCGCAATCAGTCCAAGTCCTACGGCGCACCACCGCAGGATTCGGTTATCTTTCATCCCGGTCTTTCCCTTTCTTCTTTTTCAGCGGTGCGTCCAGCGCCTTTTCCAACAGATTGTTGACATCCTCTGTCGGCGTTTCCCGTTTCAGACATTCGTTGCGGAACTCGGCAAGGATACCGATGAGCGTGCGCCGCTCATAATCCCCGACCTCGATCTGATAGGTGTTCTCCCTCATCTCGCATCACTTCCTTTACCCGATTTCTCTTTTGGGGACACCTCCTGTTCCTTGACCAATGCCTTATACATTCCGGAGCTGATATTCTTCACGCTGTCATGGATCCTCGCAAGATTTTCACGGATACCCGCCGCGTCCATCACGCCGTATTCCTCCGGCACACGGTCAATCTCCACCGCCTTGGTGGAAACACCGTATTTCTTTGCCAGCACATACGCCGCGCACCGCGCTTCAAATTGGTGCTCCGCAGGCAGGTATCCCTCAATGTCCTTTGCCATTTCCGCGTGTGCCAAAGCAACTGCGACATCGGTAAAGATCTGTTCGTATCCCATACCGCGCTTGGCATACACGCAGTTTTCCTCTGCGTCGTAAAATGCCCCGAACTGACGGTCGCTCGGATAGTCCGGAATCATCCGTACATCCACTGCTTTATGGGCAAAGAGTCCCTGCACCGCTTCCGCCGCGGTATAGGTCGGCTGGACATCCGGCTCCGGGTCTTTGATGTCGGAAATGTCGAACATATTCTTTCGGACAAAGTTGGTATAGGTCTTTCCGTCCTTGCCCTGCTTTCTTACCGGCTCATAGATGGCAACCGCTTTTGCGCCCTCTCTGATCCACTTCTTTTCCTTGTTCCAAAGCTCCAGACTTTTCAACCTTGTCGCGTCAGGGCGTTGGGCAAAGATCAGAAGATTGTTATTCGTGGAGTAGCGTTCAAAGCGGCTCTGGACTGCGAGATATGCGCGGAGATTGGTTACACTCGACACGGCTTTCTTTGCCGCTTCGTCCAGCGCCTGTTTTCTCTGTGCCTCCCGCTGCTCCGGTGTCAGCTTCGGCTTCTCTGCTGTCTGTTCTGCTTTCGTGGTTTGTTCTGAATTGCTCATTTATAACGATTCCTTTCTGAATTGTGCGGAAGGTTGCGTCGGTTCCGGCTCTGCCGGAATGGCGGTTGTTCAAACCGCCAAGGCACAACCTTCCTGTTTGAAAAAGCCTGTGGCTTTTTCAAATGTGTTACCTCTCCTTTTTATCTTTCTTCGGAAGCGGCAGGTCTTTTGCCGGCAATCCCTTTTCCGCTTTTGCCTGCGCTGCCCTCGCTTCTTTTTTGCGACGGATCACATCGGAAATATCAACCCTTCCGTCCGGTGTTTTGTAGCCGTCCGCTCCGGATTCTTTCGATTTCGGCTGTGATGTCGATTCTCCCTCTTGGGGCTTTGGTTCTGTTTCTGTCAGGCTCGACATGGTCAACGATTTCTTCCCGTTCGGCTCCGTTCCGCTTCTGTCCGGAGCAGGACTGCCCGTAACGGCTTTGCCCTCGTCCATGGACGAACTTTCCGGCAACGGTTCCTCTGCGCCCTGCCGAGCCATAGTGGGGTTTTCGGTTGCGGGCTTCTCACCCGTCAGAATCGCGAGGTCGTCAAGATTCTGTTCCTTGGTCGGTGCAGTTCTCTCCGGTGTCTCCTTTTCTTCATCGTCCCCGACCTGTGCTGTCACGGTCGGCTCTGCCTGCTCCGGTTCGGTTGCTTCTTTTTCCTTTTCAGGCTCTTCCGCACTCTCCTTAGCTTCTTCCTCTTTGGCGGGTGCGGTCCGCGCCGCTTCTCCCTTTTCCGCTTTCTCTTTCTGCATGGAGGTTCTGACCTCTGCCGTATCCACGCCGGAAAACTTGAATCTCTCAATGACTCTCGCCAGCTTGGAATCGTCGTCCGCACGGACCAGCACATCAAACACGCCGTCCTTATCTTCTTTCTCTTTGAGCACGGTATAGAGGATACCGTATTCCTTTGCCACCTCCTTGAACTTCTCAAGATTATCCCGCTTGAAGGTATACACCTTCAAAGGCTTGCCGGAACGAAGCATATTGGTCAGTCGTTCCTTGCCCCTTGTCTTGTTCTGCTCCTTGTAAATGGAATACAAGAGAACAGCCGCATTTTTTGCTCCGCTGCCTGTGAGCTTGATGAGGATCTCCGCGCCTTCCAGCGACATCCTCATGACCTGCTCGGCAGCTTCTCCGGATGTGTTCATCTTTCTGTTTTCTCCTTTTTTTATCGTAATAAAAAAATTTTATCGTAATAAAAAAGCCCCGGAATCATCCGAGGCATAAAAAATCAGGGCAACATTTTTGCTGCCCTGATTTTTGCTTATTCGTTTGCCTGTGCCACCACCAGCTTCAGACCAAGCGGTTGCATGATCTTCAGCAGGGTATCCAGATTCGGTGTTGTCTGAAACGATTCAATCCGCGCCACCGAGGACTGCGGAATTCCGCACATCGCGGCGAGGTCTCTTTGCGTGATTCCGAGATCATTCCGTTTTTCCACCATTTTGCTGACGATGGCGGCAATGTTCTCCATTTCCTCAATGTCCCGTTTTGCATCCGGATCAACCTTTTTTACATGATCCTTATACGCATCCCATGTTTTCATTTCTTTACAGCCTCCTTTCGGCGTAAATAATCATTGCGTTCTGCTTTCGCCTGTTCAATTTCTCTCTGCGGTGTCTTCTGCGTCTTTTTTCGGAAATGATGAAGCAGGACAAAGGTGTTGTTCTCATAATAAAAATAGAACACACGATTGTTCCCCGGACGCAGCTCCCAAATGTTTTCCTCTATATGCTTTGTGATATTGTCCGGTTGCCGCGTTCCGTTGTTTTGAAGAAGTTCAATATACAGTGTTATCTGACGATACTGTATTCGTGCGTCCTTATTTGTCGCTGCTTTTTCCCGCAGTTCTTCAAGGAAGTCCCAAACATCGGACTCACCGTTTTCCTTCTCGTAAAACTCAATGCTGTACATATTCTTTTCTTCTCCGGGTTGCTTCATTCGTTCCATTATTATGATAGCATAAATGCTATCAAATGTCAATCCCTTTTTCGCATTTTTTCTTTTCCGCGGGTTTCTTTTTTTCGGCAAATTGCGCGCGCTCGATCTCATTGACCACCATCTCGATCACACCGCACCGCTCGGCAATGTCCTCACACAGCTTCATCTGCCGTCGCAGTTCCGCCATCTGTGCGCTCAGGTCATAAATGATTTCCTTGGTAGGCTGCATGGCGGTGCTGTCGTGCATTCGCCGCAGGCGGTTGCGCTGTTTCACGCGCTCATACGCAAGGGCTTTGAAACGGGTTCCGATATTCTCCGCAAAGTGCTGCAAATCCTCTGCCGTCACGATGTCATTGGCGGCAAGGAGCTTGGCTTCCTCGCTGTACCGTTTCATTTTTCGTGCGTCCCCCCGCATTGCCGCATACGCCGTCCGGTCAAACGGGCGAACCTCATGCGGGAAATGCTTTAGGAGATACGCATAGTGGCGGTAAAGCCCTACGATACCTGTTGCGCGCTCCCGTTTTTGGTAAACAAATGCCGCGCGAACCGGGCGCGGTCTGTTTTCGTAATTACAGCGGCAACGCTCCCGTATCTCATCCTCGGAATATCTATCACCGAGCCGATCAAGGCGAAAGAATTTCTTTCCCTCGTCCGGTCGGATGCGGAGAAAGCTCCCGCGGTATTCCAGAATATATCCCCGGTTCTGAATCTCGATTTGAAACTGTCGGAAGCTCGTCGCATATTCAAGCACAGCGTCGATGTCCGTCCGTACTGCGTCGCGCCGGGAAGTGCCGTCCTTGTCGCCGAGCCATGCTTTATATTGTTTGGAACCGCGTCCGGGATGTTCGATCACCGACAGTCCGTAATCCTCACAAAGATCGTCCGAAACCTCACGCATTTTGTAGTAGGTTGCTTTCTGGTCATAATACCGTTTGCCGTCCGTAAACGACACGCTGTTGAGACAGAAATGGTTATGGATCTTGCCGGTATTCGTATGTGTGGAAACGACAACCTGAAAGCGGTCGCCCCACAGTTGCATTGCCAGCTTGACACCGATCTCATGTGCGATGTCGGGCGTGACCTCGCCTGCTTCAAAGGACTGATACCCGTGAAAGCAGACAATGCCGCCCGGCTTCTTCCATGTCTCCTTGGTAGCGCGGAACTGCTCGGCAGCGGAGGCGGGACTGTCTGAACAGTTGATGCCGGTGACATAAAACTGCTTCTCTGTTTTCATGGCGTCGGCATCATACTCCAATACCCTCTCCACCGCGTGGTATTTTGCCGCTTCCGCATACTGTCCGTTCCATGTCTTTGCCGGGTTCGCAACATAGCGCAGGACCTTTCCCACACTGCCCTTGACACTCCAGATTGCCGTGACCGCCATCAGCTCTCCTGTGCAAAGGCGCGTGTAAATTCCCGTTCCATCCGCTGTAAGGAAGCGACCGCTTCACGGAGCATCAGTTCATCCACAAAACCGTGGCTGTGCTGCTTGGCGGCAATCTGATTGATGTTGTTCCCGATGCGGTTGAGTTCACGGACGATAGCTCCGTACTCGGCAACGGGAGCTGCCTTGATTGTCAGCCCGTTGATGAGGTCGCGCAAGACCTGTTCACGGCTGAGAGAGGTGTACGCGACCATGATATTGAGCCGTTGGTATTCCTGCTCGTTCAGATAGACATGAACACGATACGGGCGTTTTCGGTTCAAAGCATATTGCTCGTATGCCATAGCATCATAGAAGCGGCGGGGGTATTAGGGGGCGCAGTCCCCTCACAAGCGAATTTGGTGTGAGCACCATCGGGTGAGCACCATAATTCAGTGCTTGCTAAGACTTAGCGACGCGCCTGTACCCTCGCCGCCCCGTCCCTCCTTTCAGCGTTCCTCTCGGTAATTTTTCTTCCTGACCGATTCTTCCTCGGTCGCTTCAAACTCGACTCCGACAAAGTTATCTGCGTCAAGAATATAGTCGGAATTATGCCAATTGTCCGACGCAATCTGTTCCGCTTCATCACGGGAATGGGCTTCCACATCCACGGTCATCACGAGTGTTTCGGTGATGCGCACCTTATAGTTTTTCTTCATGCTCACACCTCAAACTGACTTTCATTCTCGCGTATCAGCTCACGCACACGGGCAAGAATGTCATCAGCCTCGCAATACTTCCGGAAGCAATCCAAGTCGTTCCCGATAAAGTAACGATAGGTCATACGCTCTCCCTCGCAGTTCCCGTATGTGATACTTCTTGTAACGGCAAAGGTCATATCTCCAAGCAGCCAAAGCTCGTTTCTGTCGTTAACGAAGCCGAAGTTTTCCGTAGCGTCGTTGGTTCTCTCGGCAATCAGCTTACCGCCGCACGGGAACAGACTGTTGTGACGGATACCGTAGTCCGCTTCCTCCATCACGACCTCACAGGCGGTGACGGGCGTGTACTTCCAGCACAGAATCGGGTTAAATTTCTTATTCTCCGCCATACTGTCCACCACCGACTGCACATGACTTTTGTCCTTGTCAAAATAGCAGGTTTTGGCGCACAGGCGGTAGAGATTTCTGAAAAACTTCCGCTTCATGCGCTCATCGCGGTTCGGTCTTTTCTTTGCGTAATTCATTCTTTTGTGTCCTTTCGGTTTTCAGATTTTCAAGATGGATGAGGTGCATCAGGTAATCGTTGTAGTCCTTTCCGTACTTCGGCGGAAGGTATCTGACATCATATCTGTCTCCAAGAACCGTAATAAAACCGGCTGCACCTCGTCTGCCGGCGTAATCACTGTCAAGGTGAAGATAGATGGCTTTCGTGTCGGGATACTCACGCAGAAATCGCTCCAGCGAGGCGGGAATCCGGAAGTCTTTTTCGTTCTTTCCGGGCAGGTACACACCCGAAAGTGAGAGCATATGAAAGCGCCGAAAGTCCAATCCCCGGCGCTTCATAATCGTTGCAAAAGACATCAGGTCAATGGCACTTTCAAACACACTGACAGAGGCACACGGTGCCCGTGCTTCGGAAAAGAAACAATAGCTCCGGTCACTTCCGTAAGTGTCCTTTTTGTTTGGCGTTCCGTCTGTTGCGCGTTCCGAGCATTGGCGCACATTTCCGTTTTTGTCCTTTCCAAAGAAAAGAGCCGCTCCGGTTTTCACCGACTCGGCTATCTGCTTTTGCTCTATAAAGTTGTCTACGATCTCTCCGTCAATGCCTCTTTCCTGTAAGTAATCCTTTACGGTTTTACAGTCAAAGGTGTATTGCGGAAGAGCCGGCTGCGTGGGCTTCTCATGCTTCGGCGGAGGCGTTATTCGGACGGCTGGCGCTTGATTCATAACGGCTTGCACAGCCGAAACAAAGTCCATACCAAGTCCTTTTACGAGATAATCCAGCGCCGACGCGCCGCCGATTCCACGACTCCACCAATACCATTTGCCGTGTGAAATTTTGAGACTGTCATGCTCCCTTGTGCAGTATTCCTCCGCACCGCAGCGAACAAGTTCGTTTGGCGCAGTTGCCTGAAGGTAGGAAAGAAGATCAACCTTGCGTGCCTGTTTCACCACATCGGGGGTTACATAACGCGGCATCTTATCTCCCGCCCTGCCTCAGCTTTTCTTTGAAAGCAGCCCGAAGTTTTTCGTTTGCCGTACAGGAAATCATGTCGCGGATCGTATCCATATACGCCATTTCCGTATGCTCCCAACGGTCAAAAATGGCTTCCAACGCGTTATCGCATCGGAGCAAAGCCCGCGCTTGCTTTTCACTCAGATCGTGCTCCTCAAGTGCCAGAACAATGTCCTGTTTCGTTGCATAGGCGTATGCGTGTTCCAGAATTTCTTCGGGCGGCATGGCAAGCAATTCGTTCTCATACGCTTCCATTTCCGCCGAAACTTTTTCGTAAAGTTTCCGGTTCAATGCTTCTTCGTTATCTGTCACCGACATCCCTCGCTTTCTCTTTTCGTACTTCTTCTGCTGTGGAATCTGTGATTTCAAAATCTCCCCAACAGACATTCCCTTCCGCGATTTTTTCTTCCGCCTTGGCTTCCGCTTCTTCTTTCGATCTGGCTTCCACTTCGTAGTATCCGTATTCCAATACGCTGATACGGACATCGTATTTCTTTTTTATGTTACTCATGTTTTCTCCTTTGTGAAATAGAAAAAGCCACCTAATTTCGCTCGGAAAATTAAGTGGCTTTGCCATACATATTCAATGAGGCAAACAAAAATTTGTCATGGAACCCAAGCTGTCATAATACGCTACATCGGGAACAGCGGCGTAAATGTTGATTATTCTCACGCTGCCACGCTTAACTACCGTCGGATGCTCGAAGAAGTCCACTTTGTTATTTTCGCCGTACTTCAACACCTTGTCCGAGGTCTTTAAGCTATGTACCCAAAGCCCATGAAACGCAGAATTTTGAGCGGAATTTGCGCTGTGGAACATTTCCGATGCTTCTCCGGGTCGAAATTTTTGAAAATGATACCATTCACAACGAAGGAATATTGCCGTGATTTACTGCAAACTCAGGACCTTATCAACTTCTTGCAGAATTATAGGTGAGATATCCATCGAGTGGACATCATTTTTGCTAAACCAATTCATACATTTCGCTTTGTCATAATCATCTGATACCATTAATTCCGATAATTCAAGCGCAGCGGTACGAGTAAAGCCCATTGACATCAAAGAAATCTGTGTCGCTTTTGATGCGCCAAATTCCAACCACAAACTGATTTCTGGGATTTGTTTTACTGTTTCTACATTATCAGCAGACGCAAGATAATATTTGAGTACATCCAAGTAGCACGTAGTATATTTTAAAAATCTAAACCGTGCAAATTCTTCAATTTCCCGCATAGTATCACGAATGATGGTTGCTAATTTTTTGCTCGGATTGTGTTTTTTATTCCATCTAATATTGTCGTTAATAATACGTGCCAACCCGTATCCTCGCATCCACCCTGTAACCAGAATTGAACGTGACATATTCAGTTTATATGAGTCGCCAGTGATATACTTAGAAATTCTCCCTATAATGTGCATATATTTCTCTTGCGCATCATCATTTTCTGGATATGGTGGAATTAACTCCTCAACACTTTTGTTTGAATTTCTAAAGTAATCAAGTAGTTTTTGCTGTGCCAGCGGATTTACACCTTGATTTTTTGACAGCAAAGGAGATGGAATCTCCACATTCGACAAAGCACTTTGAAAAGCGCAATCTATTGATTTACAAAATTCTTCGCCATACAGCTTAGTGAGCGGTGATTTAGAAATTGCCTCATATTGAAAAAATGCACTCAAAAAATATGTATATGCATAGTCTAACTGTGCGTCTTTATTTACTGTTTCGTCTTTTGCACCGATATAGTTTATGAGTTCTTGCGATTTCGTTTCAACAACTGATTCTACAGTGCCCTTGATTAAATATTTTTTCCGTTCAAGCGGAGTCCCGTTTTTCCACACAGATTCATCAGTTGCATCCAAACATATTATATTGCCTTGAAACTCCTTGCCTTGTCTGCCAGCCCTTCCCGCCAAATTCCAAAAATCCATCTCACTCATAGGATTGTTTTTGCCTTTTTGAGGACCACGAATGTATATAGATTTTGCGGGAAGATTAACGCCTTCGACAAGCGTTGAAGTGCATACCAAGAAAGATATATCACCGTTTTTAAATAAAGCTTCAATTTCGTTTCTTATGCTCAAAGGCATATTCCCATAATGAAATGCCACTCCTGCTTTTAAGACTTCAACCAACGCATAATTCTGATGTATTGTTTTCTTTACAAGTTTAATTAACTCTTTAACTCGTATGGACACCTCCAAATCAGGTGTTTTATCTAATATTAGGCTCATCAATTGGATAGCTGTTTTCTCGGCTTCGGCGGCACCATTACAATATATGAGATTTCCTTTTTTTGAGCCAGAGAGCGTAAATGCCAAGACTGGTAATCTCATTGATGTTTTAGTAATTCTATCTGTATTTATAAAGCCTAAATTAATTCGTTCTCCCTTTGACAATAAATCCATCTGCCATTTTTCCGTTCCTGCCCCATCCTTATAAACCCAAATCAGATTTTGATTAACGGTAGCTATTTCTGAAATCACTTGTTTACTCTGAGGAGATATTTCATCCGAATAATTAATTATTTTTAGAAGCGATGATGGATTTTCTGACATCGGGCTTGCAAATATAAAGCGGGTCACATCATTAACAGCTATTTGTTGCAATACCTGCTGAAGTAAAATTCCCCTCGACCCATCGCCAATTTTTTGAGCCTCATCTACAATGATAAAATCAAATGTTATATCAGTAGATTCGCTTATAATCCATTGCAGTCGCTCCTGCGTAAAAATCATTACACAAGCCATAGTATTCCAAGTATCGGGCTTGACTGGTATACTGCTTACATCAGCTACAAGGTTGCATTTCTTTATTATTTCCCTAATATCAAATTCTACCTGTTGAATTAATGCCCGTGTAGGAACAATATACGCTATTTTCACAAGAGAATTATTGGAAATGAATTCTTTTATCATTTGTAATAATATAAATGATTTACCTGCCGATGTTGGGGCGGAAATAGAAAGCAACTTTGTATTGTCAAAAGAATCATATACTTCTTTTTGAAAATCATTAAGGAATATGAAATTGTCGCCATCACTGATTGTGTTGGAAAATTGTTTGCGTTTTACATCTAACGCACACTGTATTGGGAGATTTGACAAGTAATCGTCATTAATGTATGCTCTCTGCTTTGATAATGAAATTGCTGGAGAATTGGTCAATACATCGAAAATTGCTGCACACGCATTATGATATTCAATTTCAAGGTCATTTTGTGTTATGCAAGTCTGGCAAATTCGATATGCCATATCCAAAACATTTCCATCCTTAGATTGAGCAAATAGACTCGCACAAGTTATTAAATAATTCCAGTCTATTTGCTCTCCCTCATGTTCATAAATCAAGGATGAAAACTGTGTTCTAACAGAATAAAGCAGTAAAGCGTTATAGCGCTCTATAAAGTAATTTGTAGAGGTCAATCTATTAATCAAGCTGTTTAATGACATTTAAATCACCTCCAAAAACTTTTTCCTAAATTCTTCAACATCTGAGAAAGGAATAAGAAATATATCAAGTCGAAAATCATCCAATGGTGTTCTGTATTTCAACCTGCTTGAAATTTTCGATTTGAATTCTGATATTCTACTCTGTATCGTACTTTGAATTGTCGCTTCAACACCAGACAGGTCTTTGGGGTAGGCATCTTCGTCATATCCAATAAGGCATACCCCTCTATATTCTAATTTTAAATAGTTGGGGTCATCTGGATTTAAATAGGAAAGGATGGCATTTTCTAAATCATCGTTGTTGAAGTCAATATTATCACGAAATAGTGTTAAATCACGTTCTCGTTGAGAACCAGTTGCCCCTTCTTCAACGAGTAACGGCTTAATGCTGTCAAAACATTTAGATAAGGCTTCATCTACATTAGAATACAGTTTTGACTCTCCCCAATATAAACAGAACTTTTTGGTATCCTCATCGTATTTGCCATACAATCCATCAGCACCGTGGTAATGAACTTGCGGATTAGTCTTTAAAGGCATCTTACATAAAACCTGCGGGATTTTCAAGACACTTTGCGTCATAATAGAAAGCAGTAATTCTCCACCATCACCTGTATTTTTTAAATTAGTAAATAGCCCTTCCGCCTTCTTGTATAACTTCATAATATTCTGAGTGGTGTTATGTTCTTCATCAAGCTTTTTAGCACGAGCTATTTCTTCAGCTGGAATACAGTAATCGATGATACAGCAAGATATGTAGGATGCGAGGTCACTGATTCGAGGTCTGTTATTTCCATCTAATCTCAGCATATAGATGTGCATTTCTGCTTTTGTTGAATCAACATACTCATTTTTACAGACTTCGAGAAGATAGGCAGCCAAACTACTGGCATTTCCTCTGATTAAATTATCGAGTGCTTCTTTTATAAAATTCATATCATCACCTTAAGTCCAATATTTACTATCTGACAGCCACATTTTATGGAATTCTTCCCCATTGACAATCGCATCAAACACAGGCTCAAGGAAAGTCCGTATTTCGGCAATAACAAACGGAAATTCAAGCGCATCGTCTTTTATTGTTTTCAAAAAATACTTCCAACGCTTTTGCATATCCTCGTCATCGGCAAGTGAAACAACCCGCTTAAAGCTATGTCTATTGTAGGGAGTGCCACGCCGCTGTAGGGTATTAAAGATAGCGGATTGCAATCTCTCTCCGTCAAAATTGAATGTCCTTGAAAGATAATAAATATCGTAAAAATCTTTCATTCTGCCTGTCAGCTCAAAGCGTTGCAATATAGCATCAAACTTCTCGGCAATGGTGCTTTCAAGTGAATAAGTCTTGATTATCGGTGCCTCAAAGTCTGGAAGTTGCGTATTGATTGTGCGTTCTTCAGCACGGGGAAATATAATATCACCCACACCTATGTCGATATTAAACGGCACACGCACATTCTTAATTTGCGCAACTATCTGCGTACTGATACCGTGATATTTTCTTTGTGGAGAAATTTCCTCAAATCCTTTTGCCCGCATTTCTATATAATCGTTGCCTGTTGGCATGTCAATAATTTTACCAATCAAATCTTTTATATCTTCTATAGAATTAGGGTATCCACGGAGCAGAAAATCGACATCAATAGTAGCTCTGCTTGCAAAATTGGTTAGGGTATAAATGAACAGTCCGCCTTTGAGTATCAGTGTATCTCCATACCCCGATTTCGATAACTTTCTCAGAAATTCTTCTTGAACAAAAAGCTGCAAGCATTGTTGATAACTGATACCCGAAGCCTTTGCCTTATTTCTGAGCTTTGCCAAAACGGAAGCCGCTTTATCTGCCATCACAACCACACTCCTATCAGTTCTTTTACCTTTTTCTGAACACGCAGCTTCTTAGCATACATCATAAGATTTGGGATATTTTTTTTCGGGTCATTAACATATCCCTGTATTGCTTTATTAAAAATTTCCTTATCCATTTTACTCATGTTTTTTAGAACATCACATATTGTCCTGTCACGGTCATAAATTCGGACTTTTGTAAAATCGATTTTGCCGGTTGTTTCGCCAAGCGTAACCAACTCTGGCTCAATGCGATATGCTTTAATAAATGGATACTCTATGTTAGTTCGCAATTTTGAAACATTCCTATCTATTGCAAAACTCCATTCGGCAGGGTTTCTATCACTGTACTTGTAATAAAACAGCGCTGTTTCCATGCAAAGAACAGCATCTGGAAACAATGTGTTGATGATAACTATTTCTCTGACTTCACAGCTTTCAATCCAATGATAATAACCACGTCTTATTCTTTCAATATAGCCTTCGTCCAAAAGCTGTTTAATGTCGGCATAATATAGCTTGGCTTTAAGAATTTCGGCAGTAGACATCACATAATGATGTTGCTCAAAAATCTTTCTCACCACTTTAATATCATTTTCACGCAGCATTCGCACACCTCTACTTAATTACCTCAAATTTGTTAATCGACCGGGTACTTTACTATATTATATACTATTTCCACGCATAAAGTCAATAGCTAACTACCCACTTATTTATTTTCGAATGGGTAGTTCACTATTGACAAGGTGGATGGCTTGTCCGCAACTGAAGCATACGGGACTGATACTGAATTAGACGGCAAATTGAAATTTTGTAGAAGCGATAGCGTATAGATTTATCGTCCGTTTTGTTTCGCCAACCTCGATAGAATAAGGCTTTTCAGCACTTTTACCGTTGTTAGAGTCGTCGTATTTTTTAATTCTGTCGAGTGTCGAAAAGCTATGTATCTTAAATCCAAAGACCTCACGCTTGTCCTCATATTTGATACATTGGAACATTTCCGATACTTCTCTGGGGAGTTCGGTGGACAGTCCTTATCCTTCAGTTCATAAGTGGTTTTTCCTCTTGCGATAATAGTCGTATCTCTGCCGTACCGCTGATCTATTTTAGATACAAAGCAATTCTTACATCCGGGGCTGACTTTTTTGCACCCATGCCACAGATTCCACGGAATAGCTTTTTCAATTTCTGCGTTTTGCATGATTTTTTACCACTGCAAATTCCGATTTGTTGATATTTCGTCACCATTTACCTTTTGTAGCCGATGATGAATACTTCTGCATTCCCATCTTCTCTGTCAAGTCTCCGAGGCTTTTATCAAACTGCGCTTTTGAGATTGCTCCCCGTTCAAGAAAGGTTTCCAACATTGCTTTCTGTTTGAGATAGAGTTGTACCCTTTTCTCTTCGGGAGACAAGCTCTCCCATTCGTTCTGTTCCATCATCTGCGCCTCGTTTGCCCTGATATTCTCTGACAATAGTATATCACAGAATATGGATTTTTTTCAATCCCTGTGTTCGGGACAAAAGACACTTTCGATCTTCACGCTCTCCACTTCCGCCTCATGGAAAAGGACGCGACCGTCAAGTGCCGCGTCCTCCGCCATTGCTTTTGCTTCGGCTTCACAGTCCGCTTCAATCTCCACATAACCCGTTTCCACAATGCGGACTGCAATTCCGTATTTCATCGGCATTCCCCCTCTCTGTCGTCATCCTGTTCCCTTTCCTGTCGGTCATTTTCCGGGCGGTTTTCTTTCGATTCGGAAGCGGTTTCATCGCCGTCCCTTTCACCGTCAACCAATTCGTTTTCCGGCTTGTCCATGTTGAGTTCTGCATTGAGTTCGTCAAGGCGTTTCAGCTTTTCCGTGAGTTCTTCCTCACGCGGAAACGGCGTTGCCACCTCCCGCTTGGCATTTTCAATCTGCTGTTTCAACTCCGCAAGCCGCTCCTTACAGTGGCACTGCTTTGTAAAAAATGAGTCGATTGCATTATCCAAACGGGTAATAATACCGTTAGCGTCCTGTCCGAGCGTGACGCGATGCCCCAATTTTCCTCGTAGCATCATGAAAAACTCCCGACCGAATATGTCGAACCCGATTTCGGTTTTGAAACCTCTGTATTCCCCAAGCGGTCTGAGATCGGGATTGCTCATCTTCTTGCAGAATGCAAGAATTGCCTTGCCCGCTTCGGCTTTGACCGTGATTTCTTTTCCTTGTACGATCATGGGTGAAAAGCCCTTTTCGTCTTTATGCGTGTTTTCCTTGGCGATTTCAATATCTGCCCCATATCCCGCAATGCGTTCTTCCTCTTCGGAAACTTCTTTCGGAAAATCCTTGAACAGCTGATCCTCCAGCATATACCTCTCGGACAGGTGTGCAGACTTTTGCAGTTTCAATTTTGCCACATCCGCGTCAAGCTGCATCTTCTCCATAATCTTCGGGTTTCCGCTTGCCAATGCCTTAATCTCCGCATATGACAACGCCGTATCGTCCACATCCTCGGCGCAGCGCACGAGAGACTTCGAGGTCATAATCTGACTGATAAATTTCTGCTTACTCTCCAAAAGCTGATACATATATGCGTCAAAGGTTCCCTCGGTCACATAGCGGTATATCTCCACCTCCGGATTGCTGTTGCCCTGACGGACAATTCGACCGAGGCGCTGTTCCAGATCGGACGGACGCCACGGCACATCCAGATCGTGAAGCGCTATCAGGCGTTCTTGCACATTCGTGCCGGCTCCCATTTTGAAAGTAGAACCCATCAATACTCTGACCTGTCCGCTTCGTACCTTGGAGAACAGGTCTTTTTTCTTTGCGTCGGTATCTGCATCATGGATAAAGGCAATCTCGGATTCGGGCATCCCCTCCTCTATGAGTTTTTTCCTGATGTCATCGTACACATTGAACTTACCGTCATGATGCGGCGTGGAAAGGTCGCAGAATACAAGCTGTGCGGATTTCTGCTCTGCCGTTCGCCTCCAAATATCCACGACATTGCGCACGCAGTGGTTGACCTTGCTTTCTTCAAAGTCCGGCAGGTCGGGATTCAGCATCCTCTGATCCAACGCGGCTTTTCGTCCGTCGTTCGTTATCAAGAGCATATTGTCCTCATTCGACGATACCATGTGCGAATGAACTTTTGCTGCTCTGTCCGCAAAGGACTGCACCATCTCTTTCTGAATCTCGCTGGACGGCTCTTTCTCAACATGGAAGTTTGCTTTCGGAACGGGGAGATTCAGCATATCCGCCGTTTGTACATCGGCAACCTCCTTGAACATCGCCATGAGTTCGGGAATATTGAAAAACTTTGCAAAGCGGGTTTTGGCTCGGTAGCCGGTTCCGGTAGGGTCAAGCTCAATCGCTGTCACCGTTTCCCCGAAAGTCGAAGCCCATGCGTCAAAATTGGTCAATCCCTTTTCTTTCAGCGCGTCATATTGCAGATACTTCTGCATGGTATAAAGTTCCACCATCGTATTGCTGATCGGCGTTCCCGTTGCAAAGGTTACGCCCTTTCCGCCCGTGATTTCATCGAGATACCGGCACTTCATATAAAGGTCGGAGGACTTCTGCGCTTCGGTCTGCGAGATACCTGCCACATTCCGCATTTTTGTATACGCGGCGAGGTTTTTGTAAAAGTGTGCCTCATCCACAAAAAGCCTATCAACACCGAGCTGTTCAAAGGTCACGACATCATCCTTGCGGCTGCGGTCATTGAGCTTGTCCAATTTCAACTGTAATTGCTTCTTGGTTTTCTCAAGCTGCTTGATGGTAAAGCGCTCCCCGCGACTTTCCTTGAGTTCCGAGATACTGTCCATCAGCTCGTCAATTTCGTTTTGCAACATCATTGCCTGACGCTCTGACGACATGGGTATCTTCTCAAATTGTGAGTGACCGATAATGATGGCGTCATAGTCTCCTGTTGCAATCCGGGCACAGAACTTTTTGCGGTTCTTGGTTTCAAAATCTTTCTTGGTAGCGACAAGAATATTGGCAGACGGATATAGTTGCAGATATTCGCTTGCCCATTGGTTGATCAGGTGATTGGGGACAACGAACATGGATTTGCTGCAAAGCCCCAACCGCTTGCTCTCCTGCGCTGCGGCTACCATCGTAAAGGTCTTCCCTGCGCCCACCACATGGGCGAGAAGCGTATTTCCGCCATAAAGAATACGGGCAACTGCGTCTGCCTGATGGTCACGGAGCTTTATTTCAGGGGACATCCCATAGAAGCGAATGTGTCTGCCGCTGAACTCACGGGGGCGTATGCTGTTGAACTTCTCGTTATAGAGCTTGCAAAGCCTTTCACGCCGATTGGGGTCTTTCCATATCCATTCCTCAAATTTACGGCGGATCTCTTCCTGCTTGCCCTGCGCAATCGTGGTTTCCTTCTTGTTCAGCACCGCTTTTTTATTACCGTTTTCATCCTCAATATAGTCAAAGACGCGCACATCCTTGAGATTGAGGGAATCCTCGATAATGTTGTACGCATTCACTCTGGAAGTGCCGTATACGCTGGTCGCTTTTACATTTCCTTTTCCGTAAGACTTATCTGTAATCCGCCACTGCCCCGTAATCGGTTCAAACTTCACCTGCATACGGTATTTATAGTAGTACGGGATTTCAAGCAGCTCAAATACAAACGCCTGTATATCTTCCGGCGGAATCCATGTGGAACCGAGCCTGACCCCGATTTCCGACGCTGTCAGGTCTTTCGGCTGTACTCTTTCCAGAGCTTCCACATTAACAGCATAATCATCCGGGGACTGTTCCGCACTTCGCCTTGCCGTTGCCAATTTTTCGCGGACATTGCCGGAAAGATACTCATCAGCCGGCAAGTATTTGGGTTGCTTGTCGTTTCCGAACCCGTAAAGCGGATTGAGGAAAATAACGCCTCTGAGATCGGCAAGAATTTCTGCTTCGCTTTTTCCTGTCAGTTCGCTCATATAGTCCATATCCGCAAAGGCGTGTTCTCCGAGCGAAACCGCCAGCGCCTCGCTTGCCGTATCCACACGGTCAACTGTCAGGCACGGGTTGATGGTTCGCTTCGTGAAAATATCCGTCTTTTCTTTCAGATTGCCTTCCTCGTCCAGCTTCTCAAGAGAGCATAAGAGGAAGTAGGCATTATCTTCATCGAACACGGACGCATTACCGCGGCTGCCCAAGAGTCCGTACTTGGCGGTAAAACGGTCGTACTGTTCATTCAGCTTCTGTTGCAGAGCGTGTACCGCGTCGTCCGGATAATTCTCAAGTTGGGCATCGATGAGTTCTCTCACCGTGTCACGGATTGCAATCATGCCTTTGATGCGGTTCTCCCCTGTCATAGAGGTTTCCACCGGCTTCATAATGCTGTTCTCGCGGTAGTACACCTTGCCGTTCACAAGTGCATACGAGAAGTTACGCACAGCCGGGTCTGCCGGAAGAATACCGTCCGATTCTTCTCCTGTCAGTTCGTCCTGCTCGACCTCGGATACTTCGGCGTGAATATTGCTGACCGCTTCCGACAGCAGTTCCGAAAGCTCCATATCCGCAAACGGCTTGCAGGTGGTCTGCGGACCGAAAGGACCCGATTCCGTCACCATACTGCCGAGTACCATATCCGGATGCCCGACAAAGTATTGGTTCATCTCTATGCCGTTTTCGTCTTTTCCGAGGTGGCACCAATCGGGATCGCACTCTACCACGCGGTCGCGCTTCTGAAGGAAGATAATATCTGCGACGGCTTCCGTTCCCGCCGACGCCTTAAAGGTCGTATCCGGCAGGCGGATTGCTCCGAGGAAGTCCGTGCGGGCGGCGATATACCGTCTGATGGACGGGTTCTGCTTATCCAGCGTCCCCTTGATCGTAATAAAGGCAATGATACCTCCGGGACGCACCTGGTCAAGCGCTTTGGCGAAAAAATAATCGTGAATGAGGAAGTTGTTCCGGTCATACCGCTTATCCTGCACCTTGAACTGCCCGAACGGGACATTGCCGATTGCGACATCAAAGAAACTGTCAGGGTATGCGGTGTTTTCAAATCCCGTGACCGAGATATTCTGTTTCTGATACAACTGCTGCGCGATACGACCGGAGATACTGTCAAGCTCCACACCGTAAAAACGGGATTCACTCATGCTATCCGGCACAAGTCCCATAAAGTTTCCGACGCCGCAGGACGGCTCCAGAATGTTACCGCGGGCAAAGCCCATATTTTCAAGTGCTTTGTAGATCGCCTTGATGACTACGGGCGGCGTATAAAATGCCGTCAGAGTGGATTCTCTGGCGGCGGCATACTCGGCAGGGGTAAGGAGCTCGGAAAGCTCTCTGTATTCCTGCGCCCAGCTATCTTTATTTTCATCAAAGGCATCCGGAAGCCCACCCCAACCGGTGTATTCCGAAAGGATCTGCTGTTCTTCCGGGGTTGCAATGCGGTTTTCATCCTCCAGCGTATGCAAAAGACGGATGGCGGCAATGTTGCGGCGGGATTTCTCTTTCGCTCCGCCCACGCCGAGATCATTGTCCGTAATACAGAAGTCGTGCTTTTCATCAAGCGGGATTTCCGGGTGAAATGTTGTGATTGCCTTTTTCGGCTTCGGCTTTTCCTCCTGTAAGGTAGGCATTGCCGTTTCTTCGCTGTCCGCTTCCGGTGCATTGCCCGGAAACATCCGATAACCGTCAGCTCCATACTCCGCTTCGTAGGCATCACCTGCTCTCTCGGCTTCCATGTCTACCATGTAGCCCTCAATCTCCCGGTTGATCTCGGAAAGGTTCTCCGCCGTAAAGCCCGTATAGTCCGGCTCCGTATCAAAGGTAGCCATTGCTTCCGTAAAGAACGGTGTTCTCGCATCCGCAAGCTCGCAATCCGCCATTTCACTGATACTGTCGATGAAAGCGTCTCTCTGCTCTTTGTCCGTGAAATCTCCGCCGTTGCTTACAAAGTCCTCATAGGCTTCTCTGAATACGGAGAAAGAGAGCGTGTTCGTCACAAGCTGCCCGCCCGCATCCGAATCGGGATTGTAATAAATCCAATAAAGCTCTTCTCTTGTCGAATCAAGAAAGATATGCTCCTCGGTCGGAATATCCTTGTCAGGCTCCGGAGTTGCCTGCCTATCGGCATTGAACTCCTTGAAATCTCTGAACACAACGGTATATCCGGCTTCTTTCAGCTTTTGCTCATAGCGGTCAATGGTGTATTTCGGGACACCGCACATCGGGTGTCTTGTGCCGTCTGCCATCGCGCGGGTGGTCATTGTCAGGTCGCAGATTTCCGCAGTTCTTGTAGCATCCTCATCGAAGAACTCATAAAAGTCCCCCAATGAATAAGCCGCAATTTCGTGTTTGCCCGCTTGTTCCGGTTCGTTCGGTGCAACCGGTGTGGGCATCGGCTCATTGACAACCTCCTCGCTCTCTTTGAGTAAAAACGCCTCGTTCAGCGGATTCTCTTTGACACGCCGAACAAATACCGCAAGCGACATTTCCATCGGGAACAGCGTCCCGTCGTACAGTTCAACGCCGTCTGCGGTTGCAGAGGATAACTGTACCTCGTTCTGACCGATGTGCAGCCAATCTCCGAGCTTCAGGTTCAGACCGTACTGCGTAAAGTCAATATCGGAAGGGCGTTCTTCCTGCCCGGCTTCTATCGGCTGAACGACGCGAGGGGTTTCTGTAACCTGCTCTTTCTTACGGTACTTACTGCCCGGGAAAAGGTTATATTTGCCCTCGGCAAACTGTCTGACATCGGCAAGGATTTCTCTGTCATGATCGTAAGTGCGGCTCCTCGGCATTTCGGAATCAAATACCGTTTGCATCATTCCGATGATCTCATTGACGCGCTCGACATCGCCAAGCTGTTGGTAAACCTCTTTTTCGGCAGCGCTTCCGAAATATACCTTATCCTTTTTCTCAAACGGACAGGGCGCTTCAGCGGATTTCCCGTAATAAAAGTTTACGATCCGTCTTGCAATCTGCTCTTTTTCATAAGCGTCAAGATGTTCGACCCCTTTTGCCGTCAGGTATCTGTCACTTCGGATCAGTTCGTCTATACGGTTTGCCACCTGCGTCCAACTCAAAAGCACATTTCTGACTCCGTTCTTGTCAAGCCCGCCAGCGAGAGCCAATCCTTTGCTATCGTGGCTCTCGTCCTGTCTGCCGCCATAAGAACCACCGATGCCGTATTCCTCCGAAAGAAACTTTGCTCTTTCCTGCTTGTTCTTATTTCGCAGGAAGAATGAATAGATACGGAATTTCCCCTCCGAAACATGGTTGCCGGAACGGACCAGATGATTGTCTATCTGATCCTGCGACAGGTAGTGTTCGGGCGGGAGAACATATTCCTCCTGCGGGTATTCCACCGGATCACGGCGATAGCTGCTGACAAGCATTTTCACGAACTGCGGTGTGTAACCCTCGCATCTGCGGGCTTCACCCGTAAGTGCATCCACCGCTTCCTCAAAGACGGGAATAAACGGCTCGGCTCTCCCCGGCTCGTGCAGTGTCGCAAAGAAGAAAATGACCTGTTTCTGATAGTCGTTTTGGGGAGGCTTTTCCGGGAACTCTGCGTCTCTCAGAAAATCCCGGTAGACATTCGTCACTTTCTCCGCCACCGACTTATCATAAACAGCAACCGCGCTTGACACTTCATCCTTTGAAATATACTGACCGAGTTCAATCAGTTGACGAATGCGGTCATCTATTTCCGACCACGACAGTGTAGATTTTCTCCATGCGGTTGCAACGCTCTCTCCCGTAGCGAAGGTCACACCGTTTTCATCCCACGAAACGGCACATCTTTGACCGTTGACAATCAAGCCGATGGCGTCGGTTTCATATTCGGCACGGAGGAAACGGATATTTTCTTCCTTATTGTTTGCTCTCCGGTAGAACCCATAGATACGATAATTGCTGCGGCTTGTACACCCGCCGAGACGGAGAAAGCCGTCAATGACTTCCTGCGATACGGCGAAATTCTGTTTGACAGGTGACGGCGCTTCTGCTTTGACCTCGACTTCCGGTTCCGGCTTCTTTGCCGTAGTTTCCGTCGATGCCGTGGCAAGCGTTTCCGGCATCGGTTCATCCAGATAGTTATTGTCCTTGATAAGCGCTTCAATCAGCTCCCGCGTCGTCTGCCACGAGAATGACATTTCCGCTTTCGGGTTCAGAAATGTCCCCTCAAACAGATGCAAGCCATCATCAAACAGACTGCTGTACCCTATATATTCGGTATGAGCTTCATCCTTGTAAATGGATACGGTCATCGGCTTATAGCACTCACGGATATACTGATTTTTACGCTCCTCATCCTTTTCCTGAGACAGAAAAAGCACGATGTCCTGCTTGCTGTGGGCAAGCCCGTCACCGTGCTTCAATATTTTAATGAGATCGTCGCCGTCAAGATAATTGCGGGGCTGTTTTTCGCTTATGTGTAAATCAGGTCGTTCAGAACCGTCTCCTCCGCCGACGCTTTGATGCTGTTCATCTCCTGCACCCAAAGCATCGGATTCTCCGCTTTCATCTGCTCGTTCACCCCACGGCTCTCCGCCATCTGCTTCATAAGGCGCGAAAGCATCGTCTTCGCTGTCTGCTCGATCTCGTGCAGATGGCTGTTCAGCCGGCACTGCGTCAGCAGCGGCGTGTATGTTCCCTTCCTGTGCTCCTTCAGGTATCGAAGCCGCAGGTCGCCGTACTTGCCGATTGGGTAATGCGTCTGCTCCGGCAGTTTCAAATCGGGATACAGCATCCCGTTCTGTGCCTCGTGGTAGGTCAGATTCAATCCGTCCATATTCTTTTTCCTCCTGTCTGTGGTTTTGTTTTTCGGTTTCAGTCTTATTGTACTCGTTTTCTCTCTTTTCGTCAAAGGTGCGATTTTCTTTCTCGCAGTTTTTGACCGTGCGCTCAATCTCCCGCAGGCATACCTCGGAAATATCCCGTGTGGCATTGCCGAGCAGATTGATGGTTTCGGCGGTGTTATAGAAGCGGAGGTCATCAAACGCATCGAAATCCAAAAACATATCGCTGTCCTCACCGATGCGCGTCAACACCGTGTATGCCACGCTGGATATGAGAATGGATCGAAGTCTGACTTTCAGATTGTCCTCGTCCATCCCCTCCAAGGCACTGTTTCCTGTCAGGCGGGAAAGGTCGGAGAGGTAGTCGGTCATGTTATCCTCAACCGCATTTTGACACGCGGAAATCACCGACGCGACAAAACTGCTGTCATCCTCCAATTCTCCGAACCGATTCTCCAGCGCTTCGGTCACATCGTCGTGATACCCGTTCCGCACCTGCCACAGCTTCAGTTCTTCCCCGTGACGCCCGTGGGTATCCGCCACATCAAAGACATAGCGGATACCGGTATAACTGCCCTTATCCTTGATCAGGGCAATTCCTTTGGCATGGCGGTTGACCCAACGGTCAAACACCTTATTCCAAAGTTCAAGTTCTGCACACGCCCGCGCATGAGGGCGCTGTGACCAGATGAGCACCTGATCTGGGAACGAATACTTGTACTGAAATGCCGCTGTCCGCAGGAAACTGCACCACACCTCCCTCGAATAGGTCAGCGTGGCAAGCTGCGTCTGATAGACTTCCTGCAAAAGATCAATTTTTCTCGGCATTTTGTATCGTCCTTTCTTTTTCGTTTATCTTTCCTGTGACCGGTCTTTCTTTGCCGGACATTCCTTCATATATTCATCCAGCCGCATGGAATCTCCTGTATAGTTCCAATCATCCTCCGGGTCAATATCCAAATATCCGTCCGCAGGAAGCGAGATGGGCTTGTTTGAGATCAGCGTTCCCAAGTGATTGACAAGGATTCCCTTTGCAATCTGGCACGGTTCTCCGTTCCCATCGTCATCCTCACGGACTTCATAAAGAAAATATCCCTTTGGCACGGTGGTGCGATCAACCCGCAGACAGGTGAACAGCATCGGCTGTTCCTTCACCTCCACAAGATCATACCATTCATCCCGTGCATCTACTCTGTTGCTCATTATCTTGCCTCCCTTTCGCGTTTCCGTTCTTCAAAGCGGTATACCTTTTCCGGCAGTTCCCAACCGTAGACCTTTGCCACTCTGTCTCCGAGTTTTTCGGTAACACGGTCGATGTCCTTCTGCGTGGCAGTACCGTTATAGAGCTTTGCTTCCAGATCGTCAATATCATCGTTTGTCGCGCTGTCCTTGATTTTGCGGTAAACATAGTGATTTGTTCCGTCATGGTGCGCCTGACTTCCGCAGAATTCACCGTTCCGGTCAACATGCCACTCCGCACTGTCATATCGGTAGTCAAGACAGTCCGAAAGGTCGGCATCGGCTTTTTCCCTGTACCCTTGATGTCGCCCGTTCCAAAGACCGAGGTCGGCAATAACAAGCAAACTGCCGCCGATGGGCTGTTTGAGATTACTGCGCTCGTCACCAAGATAATCCGCATTGAGTTCCAGCATCTTTTCATACAGTCCATCTTCGTCAAGTTCCGGGTACTCCACCTGTAAATCGTCCCGCCAATTGTCCAAGTCCAGATCCATATCCGACCAGACCTCGTGTTTTTCGGGACTTTCATAATACTTGGCTCCGATGCGCTCCATCGTCTCGGCAAACTCGCAGACATGCCACGAGCGACCGTCCGCCGTGCAGAAATGGTAAGGATCAAGAAAACGGCACTGATACGCTTTGATTCTGCCATCCCCAAACTTGATCTCTACATACCCACCGTCCGGGATTTTGAAAAGGAGATCGTAGTTTGAATTGATGAAGCGGATCTCTTTCGGCTGACCGACGGTTCTCTCGTCATTTACGGTCATAACGCCACACTGATTTCCGAAAATATATCCCATCAGCGTTCCTCCCCGTGTTTTTCTCTCGGCTTTGACTCAGGCATCGGGAACACATGGAGCTGTCCGTTCACCCGCAGAAACATTTCGGGCGTTCTGAATCTCTCGGAATACTTTTTGATTCTCTCCTCATCAAGCGAGGCAAAGTCCGATTCTCCGAGTCCCGTAATCAAGAGATTCCCGGCAGCGATGTCAATAATCACTCCGTCATCGTTACGAATTGCGCGGTTCAGCGGCAGACCGTTGATTTTTCCCTCTTCATTGACGATGAACGCGACCTCATCTTCCGTAGGATAAAAAGCCTCAATATCCCCGTCCACCTCATGTTGAAGCGATTCCAGATCAGAGCCGATCTCCTTGACATACGGCTTCTTTTCAGGCTCAATCATCAGCACCTTAATGGTTTCATTTTTTACGGTTTCTGTTTTATCGGGGTCAAAATCAATCTTTTCAAACCCGATGCTGTCACAAAAATAAAAGCCGGGGTCTACCGAATCCGACTCAATAACCTCCACCACATCCGATACCGAAAGCGACCTCGCCTTATAATCGTCAGGTTTGTCGATATTGAACTTTTCGTACACGTCTTCAAGCAATGTGCCGTCAACCTCCGCCTCGTACACTTTGTCATAGATTTCGGGGCAAATATCTTTACTGCCCCGACGCCTTTCCATGCTGTTCAGTCCCACAAAGGCAATACGCTCACTGTCCCTGTCGGAATTTATCTGGTATATTGCTATTTTCATTTTCTTTTCTCCTTTGCCCACTCCGCGTCCGTGCGGAAGTATCCGCTTTCATCATAGTTGCGCGGATCTGCGGCCGGGGTATCCCAGCCGTAGACCACACCGCCTTCCATTGCCGCCTGCTGCGCTTTCGTCACTTTGAGCGTCTTGTTTTGTTCGGCGGCATACTGTTTGTTTCCCTCGCGGTTTTGTCCGTATTGCGGAAAGTTCTCAAAGCTGTTATTTCCGTAACGGATGCGCATCCGTTCTCCGCTGTATGGCGTTACGCCGTGGCAGGCTTCGGGCAGTCCGACTTCCTTTGCAAGCGCTGTCATCAGCTTCGTGCGGTCATAGGCATAGATCGCAAACGGTTTCATTGCGTTCCAGGGAGTACAGGCAATATACCATGCACAGCGCTCCGAAAGCACACGAAAGCCAAAGCATTCCCGACCGAAGGCATACGGAATATGACATTGCAGTCGCTCCGAGCAGACCGCTGTCATTGCCGCTGCGCTTTTCAAGAGGAAAGACGCATCCGCAGACTGCAAAAAGCACAGCAGAGTTTCATACTCATACTGTGCTTCCGCCGGAATATGCAGTTGCCCTGCGTCAATGCTGATCTCATCTCCGGCAAATACACCTCGCACAAAGCCGAGATACCCGCGACTTCCGTCCGCCTGTTCGGCAAACAGTCCTGTTTCCCGCCAGATTGCGATCTTCTCAAGTTTCATGGTCGCCCTCCGCCGTTTCATCGGTGTTGTCCACGAGATAGGAAAGCAGCTTGTTTTCTTTGACTGCCTGCATACATTCCAATACACTTGCAAGCTCAATCCGACAACTGCGGGGGAGCTTTACCGCGTCCCGAATGGTCAGCGACGCGATCTGTTTTTCATCTTTACATCCTGCTTCTACAAGACTTCGCAGGATGGACAAATGTTTTGCGTGTATCGTTGCCATTATCTTTCCTCCCCTCTTTTCTTTTCAAAATCCGTTGTCAGAAATCCGTGATGAATGTCCTCCAGCGTTTGCTTTGCAACATACGGCAGAAGCGATTCCGGCACAATCCCCATTACCTCGGAGCGCTCGATGCGCTCATACTTTCTGCGGCAGAGATTCCATCCGTAGCAGGCACTCCCGCGGCTGTTTGCTTCCGCACCGAATCCGCCGACGATATAGTAGAGCTGATTGCCGATATTCCGGCACCCCTCGCTCAGCACCTCCGGCTTTACCGCGACCGTACATTCTTTGATACTGTAATGCCAATCAATCGGGATCATGTCTTTTGGGGTAAGGCACGCGGTGTCTTTCAAACCGTCGATTTTTTGCTCGTTTCTCAAAATGATGCTTTCAGCACCGATATTCTCTCCGAAGTGCTTCAATGCTTCAAAATAATCGTCGGTGGTGATGCCCTCATACCGTCCGAACAGACCGTTATCCGTGACGATACAGGACATATACCGCGGCTTTTCCTTGTTTTCTTCATTGATTCCGAGGACAATGCGCTTTCCGCCAATCCAGACCGAGGACTCAACTCCGTAGTCCTCGATCATTTCTTTCTCTATCCCATACATCACTTGTTCCCCTGATAGTAATCGTCATACACCGTACCGTCGATGGTCAGTGTATTGGCATTGCAGACTGCCGTAATCATGCCTGCCGGAGTCCAGATCTGCGTTGCCGTTACCGAAACGGTATAGCTGCCGTTTGCGACATATACCGGTACGAAGTGGAGTCTTGCATTGCCGTCCGCATCGCGATTCTCGACAAAGCTATAAACACCGCCTGCCATTTCAAGGCTTCTGTATTTGCCCGCGTCCGTGGAGTACCCGAACTCGGGAATCAGCGCCATGGCTGCCTGCGCTTCCGTATAGGCGGAGCTATCGGGCATAGAATATCCCGACATGGCGATCAGCTTGAGATTCCATGCAAGCGAAATGCCGTATCCAGATTTCATTGACCATTTGCCGTTTTCCAGCACTGCCGTTTTGCAGTTATCGTCAGGCTTTACCACAGGATCAACCGAAGAAGCACGGATGCCATAGGTGCGAAGTTCAAACTTTCCGTCCTCAAACACCCATTCATTCCAACTTGCCGATCCGACTGTAGTGGTGGGGGAGGATACCAACGGGTTATAGGTGCTTGGTGCTGTGCGCTCATATCTTGTGTTCGGTGTCTGTGAGGTTTCTTTTGCCTTCACGGTTTTCGTAAAGAATGTCGCATTATTGTCCGGATTTCGCTCCCGCACGGTGTTTTCGGCATTGGCAATCCCTCGGAACATATACAGCTTTCCTGCGCTGTTCTCCGGCACACGCCACTTGAAATATACCAGATTCTTCCCGTTCGCGGGAATCACGACATCGGTCTTATCCTGCGTACTGACCAGCGTTTCGGTTGCCCCGTCAACGAGATATACCTCAAGGCGATAGCTCATGTAATCACTCGGAAGAACGGGAGTAGAACTGTCATTGGACACATAGAAAGAGGCGATGATATCATTGCCCTCGATATAGTCCGCACTCGGTGTTACGGCAGAGGTGGAAAGCTCGGAATACTTCTTGACTTCTAATTGAGCCTGTATCGAATTGTTATTGCTTCTTGTCTCGCTTGCTCTGTCATCCCAATTGATTCTCGCTTCAATGGTCTGCTTGCCTTCCAGTGCACCGACATTCAGGTCGAAAGTGATATAGTTTACGCCATACGCATGGAAATCTACGGTACCCGTATAGACACAGACGCCGTTCAGCCAGACACTCACGGGAACATTGTTGTATGCGTTATATCGATCCCAGTTGTCCACACGGAAATTGACCGTAATTTTATCGTACTGCCACACCTCATCGGGAGTAACAGTCAGGTTGCTGACGGAAAAATCGTAGTTGCGCTCACGCCACACCGCATACAGAGTTATATCTGCGTTTTCAAAGTATGTTGCGCCTGCCGCATAGGTAGCGGAAGTTGCCGTGGGACTTTCAGCCCAGCCGAGAAATTCGTAACCGTTTCTTATGGGAATATCAGATGAAAGTTTCAGAGCAATATCTTCTGTCTTTATCTGATTTGCAGGCGCGTCGCTGCCTCCGTTTGCATCGTAGGAGACAGTGTAAGTTTCAAGAGTAGATTTCCATACCGCATATAGTGTAACTTCCTCATTTTCATTGTAACTGCTGCCGGGCATATATTCAGGTGACAGCGCATCCGGTGATTTTGCCCATCCAAGAAATTCATAATAGCTGCGAACAGGCTTTTCGTCCGAAAGCGTGAGCGGAACTCCGTAGGTTTTGGTTTGGCTTGCAGGAGCGCCTGTGCCGCCGTTTGCGTCATACCGAATGGTGTAGGTTTCGGGATTATACTGCCACACTGCATACAGCGTTACATCAGCGTTATCTGTGTAACTGCCACCGGCTGAATAGCTTGCCGAAGTAGCGTTCCTGTCCTTGGACCAGCCCAAAAACAGATAGTTTCTGCGGGTCGGCTGTATGGTGGTTAGAGTAAGCGTTACACCGTAGGTCTTGGTCTGTCTGCCGGGCGCGCCTGTTCCTCCGTTAGCATCATAGCCGACCGTATAGGTTGCAGGCTTGTACTTCCAGACCGCAAACAAGGTAACCGACGCATTGCCAGTATAACTCCCTCCGGCATAATACGATGCAACAGAGGAATTGCTATTGGTTGACCAACCAACGAACTCATAATTGAATCTGTATGGTACAGAGGATGAAAGAGTCAGCGTCACACCGTGAACCTTGGTCTGCGAAGAAGGTGCATTGGAACCGCCATTTGCGTTGTAACTTATGGTGTAGGTCTGTGCCGTAGTCTTGGTGTATCCGCAAAGGCTGCAGCTCGTTACCACCTGTCCGTTCGATGTTGAGCTTGTAAAGGTGTGATTCTCATAGCTTACCGAACCGATTGTCGTATCGCAATCCGTGCAATGCGAATACTTTCTGTGCTGACTTGCGGAATACTGTTCGTATCTGGTGGTGGTATTGTGGCTTGCGTACTCGGTCGTGCTGTAGTCGCCATAGTTGCATTCCTTCACCCGTTTGTGCTGACCTGTGCTGTAATACTCCCACGCGCCGTAGCTGAACGGACCGTGCGTGGTGCCGGAGGAAATCGTGGCACCGCAGTTTTTACAAACGGTCTTCCACTCACAGCCGGTTGTCCATTTCTTCTCGGTCGAGGTGTGTGCGCATTCCCAGAGAGCATACAGCGTCACACTTGCGTTTGCGGTGTATTTCCCGCCGGGCTGATACTGCGCACCGGGCATGAATTTGTTCGTTGCCCAGCCCTTGAAGGTATACCCCGTGCGGCGGGGCGATACAGGAGACAGCGTCAGCGTGACATTTTCGGTTTTGGTCTGACTGCCCGGCGCACCGCTTCCGCCGTTTGCGTCATACGACACCGTATAGGTTGCGGGTGCGTTTTTCTTCCATACGGCGTAAAAGGTACGATCGGCATTTGCATAATACCATTCGCCCGGCTGATACGATGCGCTTGTCGATGAGGGGGAGGTGTTCCATCCGAGAAAGGTATAACCGCTTCTTGTCGGCTCAACCCTTGAGATGAGCATTTTGATGCCGTGGGTTTTCGTCTGTGACCCCGGACCGCCCGACCCGCCGTTGGCATTATAACTGATGGTATAAGTCTTGGCTGACCAGACTGCATACAGTGTCGTGTTTGCATTCGTATAGAATGTTGATCCCGGCTGATATGCCGCATAGGAAGCGGAAGAACTCGTTCCCCAGCCCTTGAAGGTGTATCCCGTTCGATAGGGTTTATCTGACGGAAGCGTGGCATTGGTAAAGTGCTTCTTGGTGATACTCGACGGCGCACCCGAACCGCCATTCGCATTGAATGAGATGGTATAAGTGCTTTCGTAGTAATACACTGTTGCGGAGCTGCTTTCCGATGAAAAGCTGCCCGAAACCGACGATTTAGACGGCGTATATCCACTGATCGTCGGAGAGTAGATGGTGTAGCTTGAACCGCGCTTTCCGTAAGCGGTTTTGTCCACTGTCGCTGTTCTGCGCGATGCGCCGTACACATAATGGACGACCATTTTGCAGGCTTTTTCGTAATATACGGTGTAGCTTCCCGACCCGTGGCGGACATAGTTGGATGCGGGAAAGCGCCAAGAAATCATGGAACCCGTGACGACCGCATCACTGTCGTTTTTCAGAACATAGCCGTCAAAAGAAGGCGAGGTGATCCGAAGCGCATTTCTTGTGTCAGCCGCAGCGTCAACCGTTCCGCTTTTCGTATCCAACACTTTGCCGTCCGAGGTTTTGTAGGTTATCGTGTAGTTCATCGGGTAACTGTAAGCTGCAGATACCGGAAGTGAAATCGCCCCGACAAGCGTCATGACCACAAGGAACAGAGACAGAATTCTGATTGCTTTTTTCTTCATTCGCCTTCTCCTTTCACACCGGGGATAATGGCGACATCGCCGTCAATGCCGGGCTTGTCATCCCGACTGCCGTCAACGGGCTGTTCGACATCGATGTGGATGTCCCCGGTACCGGGCTTGCTATCCTCCGACTTGTCCGTTTCCGTTCCGCTATCCGAATCAATCGGAGGGATTACGGGATCGGGATCATCCGGCTTTTCCGTGGAAGTGGTGATAGCAGTCGAAGGTTCCACGGGATTCTCCGGCTGTCTGCCGTTTTTCACGGCAAAGATGATAACCGTCGCAACGATTGCCAGCGTGACAAGTGCGACAATCACCATTGTAATCGTAGTTGTTTTCTTACTCATACAAGCTCCTTTCACTTGAATTTGTAATAGCTCGAGACCGTTATCGGCACTTCGAGGCTTTTGTAGGTGTTGCCGTTCCATTTTATCGGAAAGACAACCGTGTATCTGACGGTTATGCCGAAGCCGTCACCTTTGAGAGATGTGACCTGCGGACGCATCATCACGCAGTTTCCGTTCGGGTAGGGGTATTCGGTGGCCGTATCGCTCGGAAATCCGAGCTTCGCATAGGTCTTGCGTACCAGCCCGTCGTAGTCGATATACCGTTCGGATGGCGCACCTTGCTTAATGGCATCGAACATCTCGGTGGCGTATTCGGATACCACACTGTCGAGCTTGGTTTTTACCTCCCGTTTCTGTATCTGCACCTGTGACAGAAGCCCCATGTACAGGATCAGAACCGAGAGCAGCATGGAAATGAAAACGACGATGACGCACAACCAGATGTACGCATCGCCGTTTTTGTCTTTCAGAGCTTCTTTGATGTGATTCAAGCACCTCACCTCATTTCCAATAGACCTGCGACAGTCCGCTTGACGACGCCTTGAGGCTGATGGGGAGAATAAAATCCCCAAAGCCGGGCATCCGAAGCTGATAGGTGACGGTACAGATGATCCGGTCGCCAAGCTGCACTTTTCCATTTGCATCGTATAGCTGACTTCCGTCAAAGGAATATCCGAAATCGATTCCGGTCTGCTTCTTCAGCTCGGCAGCATAACTGTCTACCGCGACCGTTCCGTTCAGTGTCGCATAGTCGGTCAGCTGATCGGACACGGTCTTGAGATTTTGGTTCAGAGCCACCAGAGAAACAACATTGACGGCAAAGACAAGGACAAAGGCGACAATCATGACTGTAACTGCCACATCGACATAGCCCTCGCCGCTCTTGCTGTTAAGGAAAGCAAAGGCGCGCTTTTGCTTTCGGGCTTGCACCGGATGTCTTTTGTTTTCCGATTTCTTTACATTCAAGTCTTTCATCCGAACAGCCCTCCGAGTGACGACAGCAGTGTCTGCCCGATCACTACCACATAGATCAGCATAAAGCATACGAGAAGCACCATCGAAAGCCGCTTGACACGCTTGGGGGCTTTGCTCGCCTCCGCTTTCAGGGCGGTGCGCTGTGCTTCGGCAAACTTGATGTTGAGGAGCGCCCAATAGACCGCTGTGTTGTCACCGTTCAGCGTGCTTTTCAGCCCCATCACAATGTCGGGCATCATGGAACCGCCGACTCTTGCGGCAAGACGGGAGAGGGCGACTTCCGCCGTTCCCGAACGCATATCCGCAACCGTGATTTCCAGCTCGCGGCGGAGTTCCGGTCCGGCATTTTCTTTGAAGTTGTCAAGAATGGTGATGATGTCCCGGCTTCGTTCCAGTGACTTTTCTATGGTGGAGGACAGCATTGGGAGATCCGCCTCGATTTTGCGACGGCGTTCTTTGATCCGGTTGCTGACCTTACGCGATTCGTTGACATACATCAGCACCGACGCACCGAGCGCAATCAGCGCAAGCAGCTTGGACACGAAGAACAGGGGGATGGCAAACAGTGCGACGAAGCCGGATTTCACAATGCAGTTCGCAATATACTGTTCCGGTGTCATCGGCATGTCCGCCGTCCGCAGGTCGGCTTCCAGCTGCAGTCGTTTGTATTCGTTGATTTTCAGCTTGCCGGCAAGGGTTCCCGCAATTTCCTTCAGCCAAAGCTCTATCGGATTGGTTTTCTTGTTCTGCCTTTTCCCGAGATTGTGCGTGGATTTGGAAACTGCGAAGGACGGAACACGGAGCAGATCCGACAGGATCAGTCCGAGTCCCAGAGAGGCAACGGTTGCCACAAGAATGGGTATGATCATAGGCGGTCACCTCACTTTCTGTATTCAATGGGCTTCGTGTATCGGAACATGAGAAGCCCCGTTATAATAATGGCGAATCCGCAGACCGCAAGCACGAGCTTGCCCGCAACCGTGTGCATGAGCGCATTGTACCAATCCTGATTCAACGCGTACAGAAGCGGAATGTTGACAAGCACAAGCCCCGCCATCATGAAATATTCGGTGCGCGCGGCATTCAGCACGACCTTGACCTCGGCATTTGCCTGGCGGACATCAGACAGGGCTTCCACCGTGGACATGAGCGACTTTTTCAGCGTGCGGTCATCCTGGCACATGATCAGCGTGTCGCACCATCGCTCAAAAGCAGAGTTTTTCACCCGTTCCTTCAGATGGCGAAGCGCCTGCTTGGTGTTGGAGGAAATCATCGTGCTTTCCGCCACGAAATCCGCAAAGATTTCACGGATCGGAGGACGCAGGTTCGGGACGGTTTCCCGTACCGCCGTGATGATGTCATCGGTGCGCAGATAGGCGGTTGTGGTCAGAGAGAGTGCGTTTTCAAGATCCTGCTGAATGTGATTGTTGTAGTAGCTGATTGTCCTTTTGGCATAAGCAAACGGAATCAGCGCAAAGGCAATGGCAAGAACGGGGATCAGGAACGCATTCCCGATGGCAATCGCCACGATGCATCCGATCAGCATCAATAAAAGCGAAGATGCACACGCAATGGTGAACTGTCCGCCTTTGCCCGTTGTAATCAGCGCATCACGGATGCGGTTCAGCTCGACGGTCAGTTTTCTGGATTTCTTTCTTCCTTTCTGCGCCAACACCTTGTCACGAAGCGTCTGCTTGGGAGAAACAAACTTCATCAGGTCTGTCGTGATCCCCTCAGGAGTCAGTCCGAGCAGACAGATGACGGCAATGACAGAGAGAAGAAAACAGATGAGATAGACATAGGTCATTCGGCTTCTGCCTCCTTTCTGACGGTACAAAAACGCCCGAGCAGCTCCTGCGGCACTCCCGATCTTGTCAGGATGGTGCAGAGATGCCCGGACGGCGGGTTGACTTTTTCAAAGTCGCCTTTGATGGTGAAATGCCCGTTTTTATATTCGTTTTCCGTGATGTTGTAGCGGTAGAGACAACGGTATTCCGCCTGTCCGCCGGGCGCGACATATACCTCGGAGATGTCCATGACCTTACGACTGTTGTCCTCGCACTTGTGCGCAAAGACCACAAGCGGAAACGCCTGACGCGCCTGGCTGAGCGACACCTCCATGCCAAGCTCAAATCTTCGTTGGCACAGGAGTGCGATTCTGCCGTGCGCCGCCTCACCGGGACCGGAGTGAACGGTTGTCACAACGGTATGTCCCGTAAGCGAGGCTTCCACGGCGGAGTTTGCCTCGGCATCGCGGATTTCTCCGACTGCCACAATGTCGGGATCGAATCGGAGTGCCGCAACCACCAGTTCTTCCTGCGAGATGTTGTAAGCACCGTTATCGCTCGGTCGGGAGAGCGTATGCACGACATTATTCTGCACCTCTCCGAAGCGGTTCCGTTTGACAAGAAACAGCTCGCGTGCGCCGGATTCGATGGTGTAGATACGCTTGTCATCGGGAATGCTCCCGAGCAGTGCGTTAAGAAGCGTTGTTTTGCCCGAAGAGGTTCGACCCGCGACCACAAGGCTGACGCCGTATCGGACGCACATTTCAAGGAATTCCATGATTTCCTCGGTTGCCATTCCGCTGTCAATGAGGCACTTGCGGTCCACACGCTGCGGGTGCAAGAGACGAATGGAAACGGAAATGCCGCAATCCTCATCCACAACGGGACTCTTGATCGCCGTAATACGGGTATTGCCGGGCAGGTGTCCCTGCGCAATGGGCATGGCGTTGTCGATAATCATGCCGCTGTGGTGCAGAAGGCGTTTGACAATATCGACCGCATGACCGGGCGAGTGGAAGTGTTCTTCGGTTTTGACCATTCTGCCGTCCGAGTAGGTCAGCACCACATCATCCCATGCGTTGACATTGATCTCATCGATGTCGGATGCGCCGAGATAGGGTGTCAGAATCGAATATTCGACCATTTCGGAGTAGAGACGGTTGACCAGTTCTTCATCGGTAAAGCCGTCCACCAGGTAGCCGTTGTCCAGCACGAATTTTTCAATATACGCCTTGAGCTGATCGTGTTTGTCCTCGTCCGTGAGCGCGGTGGCGTAGTATTTTGAAATATAGAGCTGTGTTTCTTCGAGTGCTTTCCAAAGGTCAGTCCGCGTCATACTCTACCACCTTCCTTGCAATCTCGGTGATACGGCTCTGGAACTTCTTGTCGGTGGTCTTCTCGTACAGTGTTCCTTTCTGCGCCTGTTCCTTGACCTGCCGACTGTACGGAAGCGTAAACGCCAGATCCTTCAGATGGGATTTTGCTTCTTCAATCGGCATAAAAACATCTGCATTCGGGGTGTTCAGTCCCTGTATCTGCTTTTCCGACTGATACTTGCTGTCCACATACAACGGAAGCTGTGAGAGGTAGTAGCTGATGCTCCGCAGGTCGGGGGAGGCGAGACGGATGATCTGATCGGCAAGCTCCACGGCAGTGGAAGCAAGCGGATTGGATTCAAGGCTGCTCACGCAGTCCACAATCACATAATCCGCAAGTTCCGAAAGGCGCGCAATCAGTTCTTCGGCTTTGGCGCGACCGAACCTCGGATAGGTGAATTTGTTCTCACCGTCCTTGTAGCCGATAAAGCCGAAATTCTGACGGCTCTTGATGGTCACAAGGTTTTTGATGATTTCCTCCTTCTCAATATCCGTCTTTGAGAGAGGAACACCGACCGAGCCGTTGTCCTCCGGCTTGTCGTTCGGGAAGATGACGGGAATCATCGGGGTTTCAAGGTCTGTAAACAGGACGATGACCGTAGATTCGAAGTTGTCATAGATGGCGGTCGCCAGCTTGACCGCAAAGGTGGACTTGCCGGAGGCGGGAGACCCCCAAACGGCAATGATTTTTCCTTTTTCTGCTTTCATATCAGCCACCCGCCTTCAGTACTTTGTCCTGCTCGGCAAGATATTTTGCGGCGGTTTCGCTGTCCCCGCGATATTCCAGTGCCACATGGAGAGAGCCGGTTTTATCGTAGAGCGAGAGCAGCTCCGCCTGTTCCGCATTCACAAGGAAGGTGATGGTGACGGGCTGTGTGCCGTCCTCCACATTCTCGTAATCCACACCCTGCGAAGTCGTGGTCGTAATGACCTTGACATACTGCAGTTCTTTCGGCGTAAAGGCGCGGTTTTCGGTGTTGTCATAGACAATGATGCTGACGATATCGCCCGTGCGGAGCTTGCCGGAAAAGCCGTTGCCGAAGGACGGAATGGTGACGCTGATGGCTTTCTTGCCACTGCCGAGGTTCTCAAGCAAGTCTTTTGCTGTCTTTTCGGTTCCGGTCAGCTTGTCTTTCAGAATATAGTCCCCGGCATAGAGATCACTCTTGGCACACTTGCCGATGACATCCTCGGTCTTGGTGACAAGCCCTTCGGGAAGGTTATGCCTGCCGACCTCCACCACTGCGACATCATCCGCACCGATAACAGCACCGGCTTCGACCTGCCGTATCACACGCACGATTGCCACCTTGCCGTCCGAAATGCGGTTGACGATCGGAGCGACTCCGAAGCAGATCAGCAGCGCCGCGACAATGCAGATGATGCCGATGACCGTGCGGTTGCCGATCCCGTGAGAGCCGGTACCTTTGTTTTCTTTCTTTTTCATGGTTTGTTTCCTTTCTGCCAACAGAAAAAAGCACCGTGATGCTTCACGATGCTTTTATTGGCTGATATTCGATTGTTTTAGTCTTCCTCGGGTTCTCCGAACAGAAGCTGCATGAAATTCCGCCGTCCGTATAGCACGCGGATGATGAACACCTCGTTGTTTTCATAACGGTAAAACGCTGTGTAATTCCCGCATACAAGAAACCGATAATCGTTTGCTACCGGCACGATGGAATTCAGGAGCGCACCGATTTCGGGGAATGTTTCAAGCTGTGTAATGCGGCTCATGATCTTTCGGATCGTATTCTGTGCCGCCTGTTCGGAGCAGAGTTCTTCCTCGATATACCTGCGGGTGCTTTGCAGATCGTTGATCGCCTCCGGCGCAAACTGAATTTTAGCCATTGTCCACCCCAAGCAGCTTTGCCACTTCGGAGAAGTCCGTGTAGCCCTTTTCTTTGGCGGACATTTCGCCCTTGACAAGTTCTCCCAGCAGCTTCAGCGTCGCCTGTGTCTTCTCAAATTCGTCCATATCCACAATGGCATATCTTCCTCTGCCGTTCTTGGTCAGAAATACAGGCTCACCAACCGCCACATCGCGGAGAACCTCATTATAGCTTCTCAGATCGGAAACGGGTTTAATATTCGGCATACTCTTACCTCCTGTGATTTTCTTTGCTGATTATATTATACACGAATTCTTCGTAAAATTCAACAGCAAAATGAAAATTTCAAGATTTTTCAGATATAAATATTCGCTCCGTCTTTCAAAGCAATGGCGATCAATCGGCGTGTTTCCGTTTATATAAAGAAAGCCGCCATCACACCGACCGCAAGAAACGGGATCAGGGGATAAGAGTCCTTGTTGCTTCTGCCTTTTGCTTTGTTGTAGATCAGCGTAAATATGACCGAGGCAAGAAGTCCGACAAGGTATCCGCCCACACCGCGAACCGCGCCGAGTAGAAATGCCGAAGCGGTTGAGAGCTTGATGTCAGCCCCTCCGAGTGTTTTGTGCGGAGGCAGAACTGCCATGGCAAGCTGCGGAAGGAAGACGATGCCGGCTCCGAGGAGCATAGAGAGAATGCCGATGCGCGGAATGCTGCAGAGGGCAAGCGGAATCATGGCGATCCAAGCCCAATCTTCCGCCTTTCTCGTGCGGATGTCCGAAACCGAGGCATACAGCAAGAGATCGTAGAGGAGCAGTCCCTGCAATGCAACAAGGCTTGCGTCGTAGCGGATAAACAGAAGCACCGCAACCGCCATGGCAATACTTCCGCCGATTTCGGAGTACAGTCCTGTTTTGGTTTTCGCAAGACAGCGGACGGTCAGTACCGAGCTGACTATCGCAAAGGCGATGAAGCCTAACAGAAACAGCACGGCTTTGACGGCTTCCGTGTTGGCGGAAACCAACTCATAGACTCTTGTCGGATCAATCGGCATCACCGGTGTTACCGGAGGTAAAATCATCATACGCACTCCTTTCTTTTTGAGGTTGTGCGGGGACGGAAATCCGTCCCCGCAGTCGGTACTTAGCCCTTATAATCGAACAGTCCCGAAATCTTCTGCGTGAGTGTCGGGAAGATGGTCGTGTTGAAGAGCGCATAGAGACCGGCAAGGATAACACCGCCGATGACAACACCGATGATGATTTTGACACCGGTGTCGATGTAGCCTTCACCGGAGGTGGAGGCGAGAGCGGTCTTGACGGAGATGACTGCCTTGTTCTTCATGGAAGCGAGCTTGGACTTGATGTTGGCAAAAAACTTTTTCATACTGAAATACCTCTTTCTTTTTCTTTTTCTTTTGATTTTTTGTTTGTTAATTGCAGATTACATCTGCTGCATGGTCTGTGCGGGAGCTTCTGTCTGCTCCGTGGTCTGTTCGGTTGCAAGTTCCTGATTGTAGGCTGCAACAATGGCTTTGCCGAGTTCGCCGCGTGCTTCCGCCGTAATGGGGTGGAAGATGTCGTTGTACTTGGTTTCGCCGTTTGCGTCCTTATACGGAATCGCGGGCATGGATACGAAGGTGCCGTTTTCGTTCTGGAAGAGCTTGATGCCGTGAACCGCGAAATCGCCGATGGTCATGCTTGCCACCGCGCGAAGACTCTTGTTCGGATCATCAAAGGTCTTGTCGATGTGGACCTCGTATGCGGGCTTTTTCTGCTTCTGCTCACCTGCGGGCGCAAAGCTGCCTTTCTTTCCTGTTGCCATGGGAGTCCTCCTTTCTTTTTGAGATATCTATATAAAAAGCCGGAGGCGGTTTCCCGTCATCCGGCTTGATTCCGTTCACCATGGGGAAAACGAGAATCGGATGCTTGCTTCGACTTCCTCGGGGCTGATATCCTCGGGTTCTGCAAACATTTCTTTGTATTTTTGTACCTGCTTTTCGGTCAGACCGCAAAATCCGCCGTCTGTGTCCTCACCGACAATGTACATCGGTCCGGCAATAACATCGCCGTAAAGAGTGCGGTTGCCATCCATGCCTTTCAGTTTGGCTTCCTGATTGCACACGATGACTGCATTATCATCAAAGGGAGCAACGACCTGCATCAGTGCGTCTTCGCCGCACCTGCTGACCGCACGCTGCCAATGGCTCAGATCATCGATGATTCTTGTTTCAACGGGTGTCTTGCCGGGAAGGATCATCAAGGCACGCAAACCGTCCATGTCCTCACACTCGGAGGTGTCAAAGTTTTCGCACTTCACCCAGCCGAACGAATCACAGAAGTGACAGCCGGGTTCGACCAGCGTGATGTGCTGTCCTTCGAGGATGTGCGGCGTGAACGGTCTGCCACAGTCGATGCTGTCATAGACCTCACGGTCATAGGCTTCTTTTGTGGCAATCCAATATTCCTCTCCGACCTCACCGTTTGAGCCGAGATAATCGACCCGCCCATACATTTCGGGAATGTCGCCGAGGACCTCGACTACATCCGACACCGACAGAGAATGCCCCTGAAAGGTACCGATGTACGGTTCGTGGTATCCGTTGAAAATGTGATAGATATCATCAAGATCCCTTGCTTTCACATCGCCATGGAAAACGCACTTGTATTCGGAAGCGCGAACACCGCCTTGCCGTTCGGTCTGCTCGTAATTTTCAAACTTGACACGGCGCGTATCCTTATCCGAATCCAATTGATAGATTCTGATCCTCATGACAGCACCATGCCTTCGTCTTCTCCCACCCGGATTTCCTCCAGCTTCTGTGTTGCCCATTCGGGGAGCTTGCTTTCATCGGCAATACCGAGAAATTCGTCCCGATAGAAGTGGGTATGCTCGTCATCCTTGAGGAATTTGCCGAACACCTTTCTCCCGATGTTGGATTCATCGCAGCCGTTACCCGAGGTGGCATAGAACAGCTGATAGTCCCCGTGTTTGTAGTCCTCATGGAGGAGAAACGGATTGAGGATCAGCAGCTGATGCTCGTAATTGTCGTGATTGCTTCCGGGCAGGCAGTCGCCGACACCGTATTGATGAAGCACATCGGAGAGATACCGCCTGTAATCCGTAATCAGCCCGTTGACGATTTCGGGATGGCTGCCCACCGAGAACTCATAGTTGCGCCGATCCTTCGGGATATAGATTCCGTCAGCCCACTCCTTGTTTGCGGGGCGGAATCTGCCGTCGTCCATGTGTTCCTTTACCGTGTTGGCAAGTACCCATGTGAGGCGGTCGGTGCCGTATTCCTCTGCAAGAGGCGGGATGATACCGTCTTTGAGGTGCATGCCGTCAAAATTCTCGGCAAGCGCTTTTTCGATGGCATTCTTACAGCGGATATTTTCCTTGAAGGAATTCCGCCACAGCATGACATCATCTTGTCGGCGGGCGGTGTCAAGCGAATCATAGTAGAGCGGAAGCGGCATCACTCCACCTCCGCATCACGGAGCAGTTTTCTTGTGAGGAAATTGAATGCCGCACGCTGTTCGGCGGGTTTGAGGCTTTCAAGGACATCAAAGAGTGAGGTTTCATGCGTTCTGTTATTTTTGCCGCAATCGCAGATGGATTCCTTGCGCAAAAGCAGAGCGCCGTCCTTCTGCTTTTCAATCGAGACAAGCGTTCCGGTGTTCCAGCCTTCTCGGATGCGGATATCGAACGGAATGGTGACACTGCCTTTGGTGGTGACAAATCTGTATGTTTTCATTTTTGGATTCCTTCTTTCTGTATTTTTAATTCGGGTTACATCGTAAGACCGAGACCTTGGCTTGGAAAATCTCCGCCCATAAAAGCGGCAAGGGTGCGGGTGTCACCCATAAAATTCGGGTAGTTTTCATCGCTTAGGGCAATATATCCGCCCGCACCGAGCGCAATCGGCTCGTTTGTGATGACAGAGCCGCCGTGATTGACCCTTACCTTTGACTCCAGAGAGGCAAAGCCGTCACCGTCATCACGCTCCCGCAGGTGATAAAGGTACATTCCTTCGGGAATCTCATCCTCGGTCAGGCGTTCGTCGGTAAAGAGCGCCGGCTTGCCGCAGATTTCGATGCATTCGTATTCATCGTAGTCGGTGTGGATATACCGTGTCCCGGTCTTGTTCTTTGCCATACCGAGATCGCAGAAGTCATATTTCCACACGGAGGCGGCGTATTCAACGGATTCCACCTCGCCTTCGGGGTAGTATTCCTCGATTTCTTCACCGTTTTCGTAAACGCGGCGACCGCACCCCTCGCCGAGATCTTCATTTGCCCATTCGTGTTCGATGGTAATGTCGGGATACCTGCGGGCAAGCGCTTCTATGACGGGCTTGGGTTCCGCCCATGCGGTCTGAAACCAGATACAATCATCCGGCATGGAGGCAGGTTCATATCCGTCATACCCGTAAGCATTCCATTTGGTACCCCAATTTGCATAGCACCAGTCGTACCAGGTGGCTGCGCCATATTGCCGCAGGTTATTCCACGCCTGCTTGCCAAGCGCGAAATCCTCATGATTGATGTCTGTCCGCACTTTGAGAAAGCGCTGCTCGCTTGCAACCGGAATATCCGACAGATGTTCCGTGTTGATCGTTCCGCCGAGCGTATACACATCGATGAAGTCCTTATAAGCCGCAAGTCCCGCCTGTGTGCGACTGCTTGCTTCCAAGTCAAGGCTCGGCGGCATCGGAATGATCTTATTGAAATCCACCGAGTGAAGACCGTATTCATCGTCCTTGATGTCCTCAAGCATCTGGCGGATTTTTGTTTTGTCGCCCTCAAAAGAGAGGATATTGATCACATGATTCGGCATAGACCACCTCCGTCAGTCCCGCGTGCAGATGCCGTGCCGTTTGCAATAGTGGCGGCACTGCTCGCAGGGAGTATCGCAGACGGTATCGTGCATTTCTTCTTCCGGCATCTCGTCCTCATCCTCGATCAGAATGTGGATAGCGCCGTCCTCGAAATAGGACAGCACACCGGTGTCCTCATCGATGTCATACTTTTCGATGACCTCCTCCGGCAGAAGCACTTTGATATTCAGTTTCCTTTCCATACAATTTTCCTTTCTTTCAGTATTTTTTCGCTGATGGAGTCATCGTCGAACAGCGTGAGCTGCTTGGCGTTCCATCCTTCTTCATAGGTGTCATAATTGGAGATAAACAGTTCGGGATACTGTTTTCCCGCGTCGTAACGCTGTGCGATATTCGAGAGTCTTGTGGTGCTCTCGATCATGATGCCGTCCCGCGAATACAGCTCACGGATTTCCGGGCAGTCGTTGTAGGAAAGCAAAAACCTGCCCTGAATCCGCATGAGTGCATCCCGCAGCCTGACATGATCCGCTTTTGTGAAGCCCACTTCTTCGTAATAGTCTTCCGTTTCAAAGTAAGGCGGATCAAGATAGAAGATCGTGTTCGGACGGTCATATTGGGCAATGAGCTTTTCAAAGTCCTTGTTTTCGATGACAACCGTCTGCAACCGTTCCGACGCTTTGTGAATGATGGGAAAGTTGTTCCAGATGTTGTGGGGCTGACCTCCGAAGGAGTCAAGCCCCGAAGCGTAACTCTCCCGAATAACCTGATAAAAGAATGCGGCGCGCTTGATATCCGGTATATTTGTGTCACTGTGGAGCAGATCGCGGATATAATCAAAGTCCCTGCGGGAATTCAGCGAATACCGCAGTTCCTCGCAAAGCTCGTCTGGGTGGTCGCGCACACAGCGGTAAAGGTTCACAAGCGTTCCGTTGAAATCGTTGTAAACCTCAAATTTGCTCGGACGCTTATGAAACAGTACCCATCCGCCACCGCCGAACACCTCGACATACCGGTCGCACCGCTCGTCAAGTCGGGCGACAATGGCATCCCGAAGTGCCTTCTTGCCGCCAACCCATGACATAAAGCTGTTCATGTTTCCTCGTTTCCGAGGCTGTACACAAAAAGAGGGCTGTAATGCCTTTTTGCATAACAGCCCCAAAGTTTCGTTATTTATTGATTTGGAAGAGACACATGACGACCATTCCGACCGTGCCTCCGAGCATCAGCCCGAGCAGAAATAGCCACCACATCCGCATCACTTCCATCTGCCGGTGCGGTTGTACTTGTTGTAGAAATGGCAACCCTCAGCAATCGTTTCGTAGTCGGCATGAAGCAGATCCAGCTCGCGGATGATCCCTGCGGGTGTGAGATCGTAGGTGTTTGCCACATAGTCAAACAGCTCCATGTCGGCATCGTTGCGGATGGAGAGTGAGACAGGCTGACTCATCCCGATGGCATAGCCGATCTGAATCTCGCACCATTCAAGGTCGAATTTTTCAAGCAGGTCACATGCAATCCTGTGCGCCATATACGACGCCGAACGGTCGACCTTGCTCGGGTCCTTTCCCGAAAACGCACCGCCTCCGACACGGCAGAATCCGCCGTACTGGTCGCAGACGATCTTTCGTCCGGTCAGCCCGCAATCGGCTTCCGCACCGCCGACCGTCCATGTTCCCGCAGGGTTGATGATCCAGTCGTCACAGATACATTCATCGCCGACGAGCGAAAGGACATAGTGCTGAACTTCATCAAGGTCGCATCCTTCCTTGTGGCAGACACTGACCACCACCGTGACGATCTCTCCGGTGTCAAGGTCAATGGTGACCTGCGTTTTGGCATCGCCCTTCAGAATGGTGTCGGGATTGTTGTCCGCATCGTCCTCCAGGGCGGCAATGATGCGGTTTGCCACATCAAAGGCATAGGGGAGGCGGCTTGCGGTTTCTCTTGTGGCGTAGCCGAACATGATGCCCTGATCTCCGGCACCGATGTCCTCGTCCGAGAGAACCGCACGGTTGATCTCGGGCGATTGCTCACTGATCAGATTGATGATCTTATCTGCCCGATAGCCGAGCTTCTTTGCCACACGGCGGACGATCTGATCGTAGTTGATGTCCGCTTTCGAGGTGATCTCACCGCCGAGAACGACGGTATTGCCTTTGACCATGGTTTCAATCCCGCAGTGGCTCTGTCTGTCCTGCTTTAAGCACTCGGTCAGAATGGCATCGCTGATCTGATCGGCATACTTGTCCGGGTGGTACTTGCTGACCGCCTCGGTACTGAATAATCTCATGTTGTTTCCTCCGTTTCATTTGGTAATTGATTGATTTCCCAAGCGAGCTTTTGTGCAATCGCCGTTACGACATTGGTGGTAACCGAGTTGCCCGCCATTTTGTAGAGCTGGGAGTCGCTGATCCCGTTGTCGGCAAGAGTCTGAAACTGATTGTCGGCAAAGCCCTGCAAGCGGAAGCATTCTATCGGCATCAGCCGTCGTATGATGCCGTTCAGCAGAATAACGCCGTGTACATCCTGTGTCGTCAGCGCATACATCGGCTCATCGGGACCTTTGAACCGTCTGCCGCATTGCCTGACTTTGAGTCTTTCCGGTGTCAGGATGGCTCTTGCGCCGGTGATGAGAACGCCGGAATGCTCGCCTTTGCGATTGCTTATACCCGAATCCTGTCTTGCGGTGATACATCGGGCAAGAGGCGTGAGCTTCGGGTTTTCGTTCATATCGATAAGATACAGCCCGGTCTTTGCCCCTTGTCCGCCTCCCTGACTCATTAAACATACGGCGGCTCCATCGGGGGAATATACACGCTGACCTTGGCGTCCGGGAATAAGCTGCTTAAGATTTGAATATGTGCTTTCTCGGACAGGATATATTTTGCCGGACAGTCTGCTATCAAGATATCCGACAATGTACACTCGCTTCCGATCCTGGGGGACACCGAAGTTTGCGCTGTTAACAACACACCATTCAAGAGAATACCCCAGTTGCCCAAGCGCGGTGAGGATAGCGAGGAAAGTTTGCCCCCCTTCGTGAGTGAGTAGCCCCGGCACGTTCTCAAGCAGAAGATATTTAGGGTGCCGGGCTTCAGCCAATCGGCAGATTTCATGAAAGAGCGTGCCTCTTTCGTCAGCAAATCCAAGTCGTTGCCCT